>ERZ1292640.3221-Hain-H43-02um-R1-3221-length-12763-cov-5_pt1 | contig 12763 bp, 11 predicted proteins | sample MGYA00564404_ERZ1292640 | MGnify/ENA primary metagenome ERZ1292640 (study PRJEB36523, sample SAMEA6512636) | groundwater metagenome | collected 2019-01-08 | study: AquaDiva: Metagenomics assemblies of 32 groundwater samples
ACGGGTGACCTGCGGTTTAGGAAACCGATGCTCTATCCAACTGAGCTACGGGGGCATTCAAACCTTTTCAATACCTTACACGACTGCTTCGGACGCCTCAAGCGCCGAATGCGGCTCAGCGTGACAAAATCGTGACAGCCGCCCCGTCCCTCGCCGGTTGAGCACCTCGATGCCCCGTCGCAGCGACTCCGTGCAATGGTGCGCGTAGCGTTGCGTCATCTTCGGGTCCTGATGCCCCACCAACCGTTGGACCGTGTAGGGATCGACGCCGTCCTGGCAGAGCCGCGTCGCGAACGTGTGCCGCAGATCATGAAAGCGACAGTTCGTGATGTCGGCTCGGGTCAGCGCCCGACGAAACGCCCGGTTCACCGTGCCGAGCGTCCGATGGCCGCCCTTGCGGTTCGCGAAGACCACAAGGCTCGCAGTCCCGGAGCGGCTCTGTTGGCGCTGCAGCACGGCCAGCGCGCGGTCACTTAACGGGATGGTGCGTGGGAGTCCGTTCTTTGTCGTGGCGGCTTCCACGGTGAGCGTCCCGTGGCCCAGATCGACATGCGGCCACTGGAGTGTCAGGATCTCGCCCAGCCGGAGTCCCGTCTCCACGGCGAACTCGACGAACTCACGGAGCCAGGCCGGACAGGCCGCAAGCAGCCGCCGTTCCTCCTCGTCCCGCAGCCAGCGATCCCGCCCCTTGGGCTCCTTTTCCCGGGCCACCATCGTGAAGGGATTGCGGCTCGCCCATTGCCACTCTTTCATCGCGAGATTGAAGGCGTGGCGGGCCATCCCCAACTCCCGGTTCACCGTGGCGCCACTCGCGCCCGCTTGCCGGCGCGCCGTCTTGTAGGCGGCGATGGCAGCCGGGGTCACGTCAAACATGATCAGATGCCCAAAGGCCTTGATCAGATGCGTTTTAAGACTCCGGTCCCGCCGATGGGCCCGCGGCTTCTTGTTGAGCGCGCTGTGCTCCACGAAGTACTTCTCCAGTAACTTTGCCACGGTCTTGTGATGCTCGGGCATCTGCGGAAAATAGGCGCCGGTCTCGATGTCTGTCCGGACCTTCGCATAGATCCGCTCGGCCAGCCGCTCATTCGCGGTGCCGGTGCTGAGTCGGTACCGGTGGCCCTTGTGTGAAAACGACATCCACCAATGTTCACTATCTTTTCGTTGGAAGATCCCCATCGCCTGTACTCCTTTCGTTGCGATGCAGGTCTCCCGGACGGCCCGAGTGTAGCGGAACCTCTCGGGCCGACACAACGGGAGGACCTGCACATGTGCGGTCAACTCATTCGGTCGCGGGTGGCTCGAGTTACGGGTTGAGGAGCCGTTTCACCCGAGCCACCACGGCCGGCACGTCTGGCTGACGGCTGTGGCGTGGAAGCTTCGCCTCGGAGACGTCTGGTTCCTGGCGGACGACAGCCGCCTCCATGAACGACAGGAGGTCTTCGCGCCGGAACCGGAGGGCGCCTTGGATTTTGAGGGTCGGAATCGCCTGGCGCGAGGCCCACCCGTAGACGGTTTTCGGATGAACCCGAAGCCAGGCGGCGACGTCGCGCACCGTCAAGAGCGCGCACGGATCGGTGAGAGACAACTCGGACATGGTGCATCTCCTTTGAAGTGGCTGCGCGGGAATTCGCGGACAGCCGATCACGCAGCCACCGGTTGTTGGCCCGTTCCTTCCGTGGCGCCGGAGGTTCCCGTCGCCAGCGGAGCGAACGGTGCGTGAGCCTCTGGCAGACCGAGGAGGGAGGCGATTCCGTGTTCGAGGAGCGAGACGACGCGAGCGGGGGAGAGAAAGTCGTAGGGGACGGCATGGGTGTCGCCGTAGCCGTCACAGGAGTGCAGAGCCCAGAGCAGCTGATCCGGATCGGGGGACGGCCAGAAATAGACCGCCACATCGAGCTCGTCGGCGCGCAGCGCGAGATGCGGAGGATCGGCATCCAGTCCGCTGAGGACCGAGGCGGGTAGGCCTTCCAGCCAGAGAACATGGGCCGCGTGGCGGAGCAGGGGCCCGAGGACGGTCTCGGCCACCGCTTGAAAGCGCGGTTTGGCGATAGCCGGTGAGGTGATGAGGCGGCCTTGGGCGCGAGCCTCGCGGAGACGGGTACGAAGTGCATCGAACGGCGGATGAGTCGTCATCGCATACCTCCAGATACATGGTTCGAGAGAGTCGCTGTGATGGCCCGGGCCTTCCGTGGCCCTGGGGGAACGGCACACCGATGAAACGGTATGGAATGGTGATCTCAGGCGTGCAGGGCGAGTTCTTCGATGCGGATCGAAAGGACCACCCGGTCGGCGACCGTCGGGGCATCGGCGCGGTACAGATAGTCCAGGGACCCCAGAATTCGGAGGTGGGTGCCGGCCCGCATCGTGGCCAGCCAGTCTGCGACAGGGCTCATGGCAAACGCGTGGACGAAGTAGGTGTGCCGGATCATCGTGCCGGAGGCGCTCGCTTGCAGTTTGCCTTCAATCGCGAGCACCGCCACGGCCACGACTTCGCCCGCGGCTCCGACCAGCAGATCGGGCTCGTGGACGAGTATGCCGGTCACTGAGAGCGCATTGAGATCAGCGAGGGGCCAGGTGTTGGTAGGGTCAACGCTCAGCTGTGTATCCATGGGAGCCTCCTATGGGAAAGGGTTGATGGTGCAGAGCGAACCGGGGTTGGCCCGTGTTGCAGGTGAGAAGTGGTTATCGACCTTGAGGAACCGCCGTGGTGGCGAGTTGCCGAAGCACATCCTGAAAACGTGAGGCGAGGACGTCCAGGGCACCGGAGAGACCTTCCGGTCCGGCAGTCACGTCAATGCGCGCAAGCAGTTCGCGCGTCTGGATGTTGAGACAGGACACGCTCACGCCAGAGTGGTCCGTTCCGTTCGAGCCAGAGAGCAGGACCAGCACGGTCGCCGCGCGCCAATGGCCTGGTCCGATCGCCAGGTCGTCTTCAACGAGGCCGCTGAGGTTTTGTGTGAGTTCTTGCCGGACGAGGGTTTGTTGAGCATCCGACGCCACAACGGTCAGCCCCTGCTCGACGAGCAGTCCTTGCACGGTCTTGAGAGGATCGGGGAGAGCGGCAGGCAGGGATTCGTTCGCGATCTTGAAGACCAATGACCGCGGCCACCGGCTGCGAGGCGCCATGATGGGCGTCTCCAGTTGAACGGCAGCCTCGATTTGGTCGGCCGTCACCTCAACAGTCCATCGACGGAGGACCTGATCTCGGTGCCTAGCGACCAGTTCGAGGCGACCACGCGGTAGGGTCGTCAGCGAGAGTCCGTGCTGGCGTGCTGCTGTAGCCAGATGGCTCAAGCGCACGATGGCCCGTCCGTCTGATTGGATAGGATACGGCACACTGATGTCGACTGGGCCGTGCCAGGACAGAGTGACACGCCCTTCCGTAAGGGGACGCGAATCAGGTCCCAGCTTCTGCTCGATGACGGTTTCAACATCGCTTACTTTGCGATCAGTACGGACGATCGAGAGCATCATCAGACAACTCGTGAAGGTAAAGTCCACCAGCGCCTTTCGTTGTTCGAGCTGTCGTGTGGGATCTGGAATGGTCGCGACCGCGGTCCAGAACCAGCCCCACACGGAAGACGGACAGGCGAACATGCCGGCTGGAATCGCAAAGGGATTGGGGTAATACGAATGCTGCTCTTTCCGTTCAGTCCACACGATCGCGACATGACGGAGCAGAGGCTGAGTGAGACTGACGGTCCAGCCCTGGTGATCGGGATGGACCAAAAGGGTGGCTTGTGGCGCTCCGGACAGAGTGACGTGGGTATCCTCTCGTACGCTCGCTCCTGGGACAATGCGGTCCGTGACCGTGACACAGGAGGTCTGGGCTAGGAGGACACCGCAGAGAAACGGCACCCTCCAAACACGGCTGGTCAGGCTCTCGGTGATGCACGGATAAGCTGCAATGGAATTCAGCATGGCTCCCTCCCAATGTCTTTAAGGGGGAGAGAAGGGTGGCCCGGCTCTACGGGGTATTTGAGCGCTGGGAAGGTGAGGGCGTACGGGAAGTCCGGTCTGGACAATGGTTCTGACCGACTCGTCCAGCTAGACGGGCACGGATCTTTTCAGAGCCTTCGAGGGGGAGATAGGTTAACAGGAGTCAGGTGCCGAGCACGGACGCTCAGAGTGGCGGCCACTGAGACTAGCTGGGGGAGACGCCTTTCGCGACACTAGCGCGCAGTGCGTTCAGGATGTCCAAGAGCGGAACTTGCTTGTCCGCATGTTTCCCACCACGACTAGTCGACAACTTGTACCTGTCAGAGATTTCCGATGGTGAAGATACAAGGAGTCGCGCTGCTTGCGTGCGAGGAATGTTCTTGAGGGAATCTGGAATATGGTCTCGGTGCTGCATGAGTAAATACTCCAGGAACGATAGGGTATGAACATACCGCTGGATGCTCGTGAGCGGGTTGGAGTGCCCCATGATACGGCTGAGCACATGAAAGGGATTCGTGTCCCAGGGATGGTGGATGCCGTCAGCCAGATGGGGAAGCGAAACAAAGAGTTGGCGGAATCGCTTGATGTGCGGTTCCAAAAACAGCGGATGCGCAAAGTTGAAGCCCAGCGTGTTGCATGGGAGGGGGTGGAACGCGGCGTACCATATCAGCGGAAACCACGAGGCACCTTGATGGCGCAAGGGATGCAAGGACTGGACATCGAGTCCGGCTCGCCGCATCGTCTTGCTGATGCGATCGCCGAGTTCGGATTCCGTGAAGGGGGCTCCCTGCTCGTCGACCAGTAAAGGCGTCATACCGTTCGAAGCGCTCTCTTTCTCGCGCAAGGTCCGGTAGGCCAAGACGGTCTGGAGGTGGCGCTCTGGGACGAGCGCCCACAGCGGCACTCGGCGAATGCCCGCACGGGTTTTGCTCCTCCGAATCGAAAGGGATAGATCGTTTGCTGTGCCGGTCAGGTCATTGATCAGTAATCGAGCGAGTTCGCCTCGGCGAACCATGCCATAGCTGCCGAGAATGATTGCGACTTTGTCTGGCGGGGACACGTCTTCAATCAGGGTATCCAACTCATGGGGCGAGAGAAGCGGGAACGGATGGACCTCGCTCCCCACCCACAGCGATTTGTTGCTGAGGTTGACGACCGCCACTCCATGGTTGAAATAGAGGAAGGCAAAGAAACGGACAAAATGTGCTCGCTGAGTCTTCAAAGTTTCCCCGGCGAGGTCGGCATCCAACATGCCGCTGACCACCTTCGCCACGTCGTCCTCTGTGGTGAGGTTGAGCAGATTGCGAGCCCCTAGAGTCTGAACAAGTCGCGCCTGGATCGTGCCGTAGTAGTTCCGCACCGAAATGGATGAAAGTTGGTCCTGTCGAGTGGTGAGGAGGTTGCTGAGCCATTCGAGTTGAAGGCGGAAATTCGACAGCGGTGCCCGCAGTGAATAGGGCTCCATTGGTGACAGCAATGGGAGCCCCTGGGAAAACTCTTCAATCCTCTGAGCGAGTATCTTTCGCTCCCCCATGGGTGTGGCCTTACTGATCACGCGCAGCAGCGCATTGACTCGGTGCTGTAGCGGTTGCAACTGGGCGCGACAGGTGTCGAGTGCGGCCTCGTGCTCGTGGTGTTGTTCTTCAGCGAGCGGAGGAGGGCTGCTTGCAGGGATGACAGATACGGCCGAGGGGGCCGGGAGCAAGAGTTGCGGAGCTGGCCCAAGCGTGGGCTTCGGTTGCGTGGACGTTCGGGGCAGATTGCGCTTCGGGGGCTCCTTGCCTAAGACGACTTTGTACCACGCCTCAGTGGTTGGGGGGCGGGTTACCAGTAAGCGACTGCGGAGTGCCGTGAAGATCGGGCCCACGGTCGTCACCCGAGCAGCGCGCCGGGCATTGATGATCGTCCCAAGCAGTGAACGGTTATTTGTCGAGGTTGTAACTACGAGGGCCAGGTCGGTCGAGATCTGATATGGGCGGAACTTGACGTGATGGCCCTTGAGCCACTTTGTAAAATAGTCGGGATGGAAACGGATGTATTCAGGGAAGATGTGTGAGCGCGGGTCGTCAAGGACTAAGGGTTCACCGACATAATGGCCCCATAATACGCGCATGCGAATGTAGCGGAGAAGCAAGAGTTGGGCGAGAGGGGGAAGCCAGAACGGCTCTGTTAAAAAGCCTGGGGGAGTGCTCTCCTGATTTGGGTCCGATCCTTGTTTGTAGCGCCGTGGCACCCAAGGAATCTGAAGGAACCCCTCTTCAACGCACAAATCAGTCACGCGGATCCGGGTGAGGGGGGCAATCTGATGTGAAAGGAGCAAGTCACCCTCCATAATGAGACCAAGCAGCGCGAGACAGGCCTCGTCATAAAGGGCTGACCGGAGACGTTCGGCGCCGTCGGTCCTTGGCTTCGGCAATTCCGTATCAAGCGTCGCCTCTAGGATCTTGTCCCACCACTCGTCTGTGCGAGACCAGAGCCTGACCTCGTCCGGGTGGAATGAGGCGGCCAAGTCGCGATCGGTGTCCAGGCGTATACGAGGCGTGGGGCAGTGGATAAGTTCCAAGTCGCGGAGGTGCTGTAGCAGGTAGGCGAGCGCATACTCAGGCAGCGTACTCTTGCGTTTGATGTCCCTGCATCTCTCCTGAAGGACCGACATGGATTTCGGAGAGAGTTCCACTGGAAGAGAGACCAGCTGGCGGCTCTCTACGGTTGATTCCAAATGATCCAGAATGGCGCAACTCACGGTAATGACTAAGTTATTAAGGGAATGATGGTGGCCCAGAAGACCGGGGCGGAGAGTGTCCAACGTCCCGGCGACCATTGACAGAAATTGAAAAGGAGGTAGGCCAATCATGGGAGGTGTACTCATCGATGCCATGTGAAGCTGACTGGGGAAATGCCAAGGTTCTCGAGCATCGCATCAATTTCTTTGGTCAATAGATCACCAGTTCTATCGAGAGCGCTGACAGAGACTCGCCCCATCCATTCCCGGCCTTGGTGCTGATGGCCCAGGATTGCATGCAGCAGGCGAGCTGGGAGCAATGGCCAGAGGTGAGACCGGAAGAAATGGCGGTTGCCGTTCAACGGCACCCGATAGCGGTTGCCGAGGCCAACGTCTTCAAGGTGCTGACGGATGAGTTTCGGGGTGAGTAGGTGAATCCGGAACTCAGAATCTAACAGGAAAAAAATAGGCCAGTCTTTCTGTGCAAGGTGGTCATAACGGGGTTTCCGCCGATGGCCTAAGTAGGCAGTAAACACCTCTCTCGCCCGAAGTGCTCGGCTGACAAGGGCCTGGGCCATGCGCGTAAGCAGAATGAAGCGACTATCATCGTAGCGTTGATTGGCCTTGTCTGCGACGAGGACCAAGTCTGGATCTACGGAGTCGTGCCGGACGTGGTGATCCCGTAGATTGGCATCGCTGACGGGCCTGATCGCGCTCGCGTACCCGAAGGCGAGAAAAGAATAAATCATGAAGTGGTTGAAGTACCGGCGCCGGTCGTCAAAGGAGGTTCTCGCGGCGAGATCGTCAAGGCAGTTGCGATAGCTCTGGAAGAATAGCGTGACGGTGTCGACGCGTGGCACCGCTTTCGAACCGAATGCGGTAGAGGAGGACACGATCTCATCCGGGGGCTGAGGGGCTTCCTCCACGAGTGTGCGCAGAACAGTGGTGGCGTCATCTGATGGTTGATGGCCAGCTGTGAGTTCATCAAGGAGGGAGTGAGCATACTGCCTGGAAGCGTCCCAGTAGTGTTGTGTGAGGTCGGCAAGACGGACTCTGGTGTAGAACAGCGGAGCTCTTAAGAAGTAGGGCACTCGACCGGAAATGTAGCACGAGAGGACCTCGTTGAGACCGTAGCGTCCTTCGTACATCAATTTAAAAGCCCGGGACAAAGACGGGAGTGTGAGCGAGTCGCTGGTTGTGATCTGATCCTGAAAAAAGCGGTTGACGTCGGGTGCCGATAAGGCTGTTGGTGGATTGGTGCTGCTGAGGAAGAATAAATCGGAGAACTCTGTTCCTGCGAGGGCAGTATCATGGGTCAGACGATGGTGAAGATAGGGTTCCAGCCCTTTCCAGACGAGGGGCGGAAGCGGAATCGTGATATCCCTGGTTGTGTCCTCACATCCATCTAAGCAGATCAGAAGATTGTCGCTGTTAAACCCGCACCACTCGAGAGGCCGTATATACCGCAGTGCCTGTTGGTTGGGATCCAGAAATACTCCCTTGGAGGGTACTTCCTTGCTGCGAAGGATTTTGAGGGTTAAAGCGGTATCCGGATTGAGTCCGGTGTGCTTGATGAGCCATGCCACAGCAGCTTCAGGTTGTCCAGATTGGATGAGGTGCCAGAGTTGCACATCGATCGATAGGGGTGGGCAAGACCGTTCCCACCAATACGCCATGCTCGAGTGGATTCGAGCATCTCTTGCGAGCGCCCGATGATGAATCCACGTCAAGAGATCTGTGACGGGAAGGTCGGCTTCTGGGGCTGTAGGGGAAAGGCTGGAATGTTCCTCAGGGGACTCCCCCTCCTGCAGGGCTGAGGTTCTAGTGGATTCATACGAATGATGGAAGGTTTTTGTGCCATCGGTTGACTCTTCGTCATTATCGCTCAATGTTTTCTCGGATGGTCCGGGAAGGTCCCCACACATCACCTCATCGTCGGCAATCCGGGTGCTGAGACGGCTGTCTACCGGTGGCCGCGACTGGTTTTCAAGCGCTAGTCGCAAGGTTCGCGCAAGGTGGTTAACCGTGTCATGGCTTAGGGGCCGCCCACCTTTGCCGCGACCCCAGCTCTGAAAAATATAAAGGGCTGCGTCAAGGTAGTCCGTCCTCTGATCAGGCACAAAATCGTGTGCGTGCGCAGGAGGAATAGGCACAAAGGTAAGAAATCTTTCCAGGTGCAGCGACAGGTCATATTTTCGCGACCTTTTTATCGTCACGTCTTCGGTAGGCGCAGCCAAAATTCGGTCATGGCACATAAGACCAAAGTATTGGAATGCCTCGTTCTTCCGACAAGCCAGCAGAAAATAGTAAAGGGGGTAGTGCGGACGGCTAATAGGAGTGGGTGGCCCAGAGGATCGGGTGATAGCTCGCATCAGCAGGCGGCTCATCACGACTAATATGCGAGCTTCCGAGACGGGTATGTTTCGATCTTGGCAGAATCTCGTGAGCAGAAACGTGAGGGGTTTCTTCAATTCATTAATTTGAGGCGGATTTGGTGGCGCTTCGATGAAATCGAGAAGGAACTCAAAAGCTTCTTGGCATGTTGGACGTAGCGAGCTGGGAAGGCCTGGAAGGTAGGTCATGAGATGGCTCGCGTCGTGCTTGGTCAGGCCAAGGGGTTGGTAAGAGCTTCGGAGTTCCTTGAGACGGCTGAGCAGCCAAGTCAAAGATTCTGATGTTTTTACGCGGTTGTGCATGGTTAGTCTGTCGTGATGGGCTTGCTGCGACCAGCGCGAGTGGTTGAACTAGAAATTTGCATCATTTTGTAGATCTCGGAGAGTTGCAATGACTTGAAAACCACAGGCCTTAAGCCGACGGACACCAGGACGTTGACCAAACGGCGTCGCACTTCCGGTCTAAGAAAAAAGAGGTCTCCCCTCAAGCTTTCAAAGGCACGGCGAAACGAGCGCAGAATGGCTTGATCCCAGGCCTCGTTTGTGGAGGGCTTCGCGATTCGGAAAGGTAATTTCCTGTAGCCGTGAGCTTGAAGTTCAGCGAGTCGCTGAACGGAATCAACGTACAAGTATTTGTTCAGGCCAAGCTCTAGACACCGTAACGGCTGGTCCTTGAGGTCCTCCTGTAGAAGCTCTTCATCAAAGAATTTCAAGGGTAAAGTGAAGTCATTATTCCCCAGGCCGATAGATGGCTCGGCGGCATTTGGCTCATCCTTTTTGGAACGGCCGCGAGGTTTTACAGTAGGGGTGGTAGCGGCGATGTGTGTTAGGAATTCAGCCATTGGGTGAATGAACAAGTTGACTTCTGAAAGCGTTAGCCCGCGCTGTCTGACTCGTATCGGTTCTTTATCCGGTTGAATTGAGATGGGGCAGGTAGTGGGATGTTCAGCAGATGGGTCCCCAATGAACCCGATGATCTGCTCAAAGTAGACCCGGAGCTCTTCGCTCACCGCTTTTTCGGTCAAAAGGGTTTTCAATCCATCCCCGGCGGGGGGATAGACCTGCTGCCCTTCGCGTTCGCGGGTCGTCTTGTGTGAACTGCGCTCCATGAAACCCTTGCCCCAAGACCCAGTGATACTGTTTGCTGTAACTTGCCGTCATGCTACCTCTAGTCACTTGTAAGATGTTGAAATATAAGGTGATAATGCCTTTTGTCATCTATCGTCACCTGTTCTTATGTGAGGCTCTCGGAAACCGGTGTTGTCGCCTGGATTGCAGGCGAGGGCTTAAGTCGAGATCAACTTTAGCCGAGACTATGGCGTTGCTGGAAAATGGTCAGGTCGGATGGGTGTGAGTTACCGATGGACAAGAAGGCGCTAGTTATAAGGGAGCTTGAGTATTTAATGGGCAGTTCATTTTTCCAGACGAAACCTGTCCAGAGCAAGTTCTTACAGCATTTCCATCTCGCCTATAAGGAAGCTGGTGAGATTGCGTCAGTGAGGATCGACGATCTACTTGTGCTCTATGGGAGCGATGAAGAAAAAGATGAAACAGACAATGATGGAGATCAATATCTCCATAAGAAAAACTGGGTGTCTCACCAGATAGTCGTTCTTCGCCAAAACCTGCAGGAGTTTTATAAAGGGCCCGGAAGGGGAAGGTCTGGTGGAATTGTTATTCCCAAATTGGGGAATGGGAATTATGTGATTGAGCTCAAGAGCCGTCAGAAAAAGAAGATTGCCAGGGAAAGACCGTCGAAGGAGATGCGATGTGATGTCGTAGCGTTGAAGGAAGAGGAAAGTGGGCCCACTGCTCTCCGGCCACCGTCCGTTAATGAAACTATCGTGCTTGCTCTCAAAGGGGTGGATGCAAAGCGGTTGGTTCAGATTCAGAGGGTAGCGACAGGGATAATGTGGGGTTCGTTGTTGATTGGTCTATCCGTCCTCATCGTCCTGCTGATAGGGTTTCCATATTGGCCGTCTATGCCGTTTAAGGGACTTTTCCTGGCGGGCGTGCTAACATTCTCAGCCTGTACGGCAGTTCTTGCGAGGCCAATTACAAGGCTGTCTGATATCCCTTTCCGTCGATGGTGGGGAGATACATTCTGCATGCATCGGCGAGAAGCATTAGTTTTGGCTCGGTATTCGGGGCGCTGTATGGTGGACGGATGCCATGGGCACTTGTCGGTTGTTCAGGAGGGGCATGAGCGAGCCGATTTGTTTCATCCGCTGCCCAGGCGCTGGATTATTGTCTGCAAGAACGTTCCGACGGAGCATCCTCGCACGCCATTTGACTTCACGGCACCTGATCGAGCTCAGGCTCCAAACGGTTCCTCCGAACCCGAATTAGCCCGGACGGCGTGACTCTTCCTTAATGTCGTCTTGCATTAATTTATCTCAGTAAATTGATCGAGTGCGAAATGCCTCGTAAGTAAGGAGCCGCCTCTTCTACCAGCCCTGAACTATCCATCTGATTAGCTAACCATGTGCCGTGGCGGATTGGTCTTGGACAACTCCTTGGACAACCAATCGGGCGAAATAAGCTGAAAAATGCTGAAATCGTGGCTTTTTGAAGGGGATGTGCTGCCGAGGGACAGAACTGAACTGTCGACACCAGCCTTTTCAGGGCGTGATTGCTCTTCGTAATGGACTGAAACTGTTGGTGGTTTGCTACTGCGGTGAGCATGGGCAACTAAATGGACAACCACCCACTTCCAATTGACCGCGCTGAGGCTAACCCAAGACCGGAGCAGTAGACCACTCGCCACTTGAGGGTCTTACGCATCCGTTCCTCAAGGTATTTGTGGCCCAGTCTATGGGTTTTGGGGCATCATGCCCCGCCCTGTAGCCGATTCAGATCCCTCCTATATTTCAGCGCTTGACAGCGCCGGCTGGCTGTGGATATATGGTGGTATAGTGACGACATTGAGAAGGGCTCGATCACCCTTTTTGCGAAGAGGTGCGTTCCATGCGGAGAGAGTGGGCGAGAGTCTTCCTAAGAAGTTGGCTTGTTCCCTCCTCAATTAACGACCGTCTCTTCTGCCTGTCTGTGGCATTCGCTCAAGCTGCTCCGAATCTGCACCGAAGCGGTTTGAGGATGGAGACGATGAAAAAAGCACGCATTCTGATCGTGGACGACGATCCGAACGTCGTCGGGATGTTGCGGAATTTTCTCGCCCGCAGGGTTTGAGCCGCTGGTGACCAATCAGGCAAGGAGGCCATCTCCGCCGTCAGGCGAGAGCATCCGGCAATCGTCCTGCTCGACGTACGGCTGCCCGATGCCAACGGCTTGGATCTCGTGACGCAACCACTCCATCCGGAACTGGGCGACCACCGGGTGATCGTGATGTCGGGGTATGGCACTAGGGAGGCCGCGCAAAGGGCCGTGCTGCACGGGGCGCATGACTTTCTCATCAAGCCGACTCCGTTGTCCCGCATCGGGATCATGATCCGGAACTGCTTGCGGTTAAACCGATTGGCCCAGGAAGTGACGGATCTCTCCGGTGGAATCGCTCGACCGGCTCCGCTGCGAGAGCTGGTCGGCATGAACCCCAAGATGCTGGTGTCGGTTGAACGGATCAAGAGTGAGGACCCATGCGTGACCCCTGCGCGAGATAGATAACGGTACGATGCGCATGGCAGTAAGAGAGAGGTAACGATGAAAGTCCTGACATCCCAGCTGCATAGGTTTGCAGAAGCGGTGGCGACGC
>ERZ1292640.3222-Hain-H43-02um-R1-3222-length-12760-cov-6_pt1 | contig 12760 bp, 15 predicted proteins | sample MGYA00564404_ERZ1292640 | MGnify/ENA primary metagenome ERZ1292640 (study PRJEB36523, sample SAMEA6512636) | groundwater metagenome | collected 2019-01-08 | study: AquaDiva: Metagenomics assemblies of 32 groundwater samples
ATCTGGGCCGGACCATGGCGCATCGAGGCGTGTTCCCGATTCAGCGAGGGCCTCAGCAAGGCGTGCTGAAGACACCATAAGTGGAGAGCAGCGTGTTGAACCACCATCAAGAACGATCGCACCGGGCCGGCAAGGTCCTCGAGCGGATGGGGAAGAAACTGAACCGTCAGATCGTGGGCTCGCTGGCGGCCTGCGTCCACTGCGGCCTGTGCACCGATTCCTGCCATTACGTGCTGACGAATCCGGATGACCCGACGTACGCGCCAGCCTACAAGGCGGATCGCGTTCGCAAGATTTTCAAGCGGCACTTCGACTGGACGGGCCAGGTCTTCCCATGGTGGGTGGGCGCCTCGACCGTCTCGACCGACGAAGATCTCGAAGAACTGAAAGATATTGTCTTCGGCAAGTGCACGAACTGCCGGCGCTGCACGATCAACTGCCCGATGGGTGTCGACTTCGCGACCGTGAATCGCATGATGCGGGGGTTGCTGGTGTCGGTGGGCGTCATGCCCGAGGGTGTGGCGGTGGTCAGCAAGGACCAGTGGGAAATCGGCAACCAGATGGGTGTGCTGAAGGAGGAGTACCTCGAGACGCTCGAGTGGATGTCGGAGGAGCTCAGCGGGGAGCTCAACGACCCGGGCGCGGTCATCCCCGTCGATCTCACCGGCGCCGACGTCGTCTATGCCATCAATCCGCGTGAGGTCAAATACGATCCACGCTCGATTGCCGACGCGGCGAAGATCTTCCACCTGGCTGGCGAGAAGTGGACCATGCCCAGCGAGGGCTGGGACATGACGAACTTCGGGCTGTTTTCCGGAGACGACGATCTTGGCGGAGCGGTGGCGCGGCGCCTGTACGAGAAGGTGACCGAACTGAATGGGAAGAAGCTGGTGATTTCCGAGTGCGGCCATGGCTACCGGTCGACGCGGTGCGAAGGCCCCAACTGGGCTGGCATGGACGTGCCGTTCGAGATGGAAAGCTCGGTTAACACGATGCTGCGCTACATCAAAGAGGGGCGCATCACCGTCGACAAGAGCCGCAACACCACCCCGGTGACGTTTCACGATTCGTGCAACAACGCACGAAGCTGCGGGTTGACCGAAGAGCCGCGCGAACTGTTGAGTCTCGTGGTCAGCGACTTCCGCGAGATGTACCCCAATCGATCCGAGAACTACTGCTGCACAGGCGGCGGGGGCGCGATGTCGATGACCGAGTACACGCCACGGCGCCTGAAATCCGCCCGCGTCAAAGCCGATCAGCTGGCCGCCACCGGCGCCAGCGTGGTGGTGACGTCGTGCCACAACTGCGTGGACGGCCTGAGCGACTGTATCCGTCACTACAAGCTGAGCATGCAGGTAACCCAACTGGTGAATCTGGTGGCCAATGCGCTGGTCGTGCCCGTCCGCGTGGCGGTGCCCGGGGCGGTCGAGGCGGAACGCGTGGCGCCCGCGGTGGGGCCCAGGGTGCCGCTCAGCCTGGCCGGACGCACGATTCTAGTGGTCGATGACGAGCCGGACGTGCTGACGTTCTACAGCGCGGTTCTGCAGGACAACGGCGCGACGGTGTTCGAAGCCACCGACGGCGACTCGGCGATCGAGATCGCCCGCCGCGAGAAGCCCAATCTGATCACCCTCGATCTCTCCATGCCGGGAACCGATGGCGGCAAGGTGTTCGAAACACTCCGTCAGGATGCCGAGCTGGCTGGCATCAGGGTTTGCATCATCACCGGCAGGCCAGAACTTCGCCGGTTGATCTACGACCGCGCGGTCTTCCCGCCCGAGGGGTACCTGGACAAGCCAGTCGACGAAGAGACCCTGCTCCGGAACGTCCGGAAGATCCTGGAGGTGCACGAGCAGCCCGCGGCGTCTCGAGCGGCGAAAGACTGAGATGGAACTGCCCTACCAACACTACTTCGACGCCATGCCGTGCTATGTGACGGTGCAGGACCGCGACTTCAAGGTCGTCACGGCCAATCGGCGATTCTGTCAGGCGTTTGGCGACTTCCACGGCCGGTACTGCTATCAGGTGTACAAACACCGGGCCGAAAAATGCGAAGAGTGCCCCGTCGAGCGGACGTTTCGCGACGGCCAGGGACACCGCAGCGAGGAACGGGTCAGGTGCCTGGACCGGACGGAAGTGTCCGTGATCGTGTATACCGAGCCCATCCGGAACGAGCAGGGCGAGATCACGGCCGTGATGAAGATGTCGACCGACATCACCGACATTAAGCGGCTGCAGCACCAGCTGCGCGACAGCCAGGCGCACTGTCGCACACTGTTCGAAGAGGTGCCCTGCTACATCTCCATTCAGGATCGAGACCTGAACATCGTCGATGCCAACCGGCTGCACCGCGAGACGTTCGGCGACTTCCTCGGGTGCAAGTGCTACGAGATTTACAAGCACCGATCCGAGGAGTGCTTCCCGTGCACCGTGCGGGAGACGTTCGAGGACGGCCGGTTGCACAGCCACGAGGAGGTCGTCACATCGCGAGAAGGCCGCCCGATCAACGTCCTGGTCCACACGACGCCGATTGTCGGCGCGTCCGGCCGGATCGACCAGGTGATGGAAATGAGCGCCGACATCACCCAGATCCGCCAACTGCAGTCTCAGCTGTCCTCCATCGGTCTGCTGATCAGCTCCATCTCCCACGGCATCAAAGGCCTGCTCAACGGCCTGAACGGAGGGGTGTATCTGATCAACAAGGGTCTGGCGGCGGGCGATCAGGCCAGGCTGACGAAGGGATGGGAGATCGTGCAGCGGAATATCGGCCGCATCCGCAGCATGGTGCTGGACATCCTCTACTACGCCAAGGATCGCGAGCCTGACTGGACGCCTCTCTCGCCGGCCGCCATCGTCAATGACGTGTTCGAGGCCATGCGTGAGAAGGCGGCAGAACTCGGCATCGACTTCACTCGAGAGGTGGATCCGCAGTCCGGGGCGTTCGAGGCCGACGAAAAGGCGGTCCGTGCGCTGCTCGTGAACCTGACCGAAAACTCGTTCGATGCGTGCCGCCTCGATAGGAAGAAGCCGGCGCACCGCGTCACACTGAGGGTCGCCGGCAGCGACAGCCACGTACGATTCGAGGTCGAGGACAACGGCATCGGGATGGAACAGGAGACGCGCGACAAGGCCTTCACCCTGTTCTTCTCCTCGAAGGGCAGCGAAGGGACGGGGCTCGGGCTGTTTGTCGCCAACAAGATCGCTTCAGCCCACGGCGGTACGATCCAGATCGACTCGCACATCGACGAGGGCACGCGCTTCATCGTGGTCATGCCCAGAATCAGGACCGGACATCACCACACGCCAGATACTTGTTCGCCAGCTAAGGACCCGGCAGGATTTCCTTCCGGGTCCTAAGGACACTGCACATGAGTGACAAGAAGACCGTGCTGATTATTGATGACGATCCCGACACGGTGACGTATTTTTCCAGCCTGCTGGAAGATCACGGCTACGCCACCGTCACCGCCCAGAACGGAGCGGAGGCGATCGAACGGGTCAAAGCGGATCCGCCCGATCTGATTACCCTCGACATCACCATGCCGGAGACGTCTGGGGTCCGCTGCTATCGGGATCTGCGCGAACACGAGGTGTGGCGATCGATTCCGGTCATCATCATCACCGGAATATCGGACGACTTCCGCACGTTCATCTCCTCGCGCAAGCAGGTTCCGCCCCCAGACGGCTACCTCAGCAAGCCGGTCGATGAAGCGGAACTACTCGGCCTGGTTCGCACGCTGATGCCTGCCTGACGAAGTCTAGCGAAGCGCCGCCATCCCGTCATTCCCGCTCTCGCTTCGTCATTCCCGCGGACGCCTTCGCCTCCGGCTACGGCGGCCCAAGAAGGCGGGAATCCAGAACCTGGAGAACCACTCCCGGAGCAGAGCGGGAGTGGTTCGGCCATCGGCCGGGGCATCTCAGCGAATTGTGCCCTTGGCCGGCATTGAGCTGTAGCGGTAGTGTAGCTATAATGGCTACATGAGGGCGACATGAAATTCCTGAGTTCGAGAGTTCTCCGGAACCAACCCGGGGTCGTTCGGGATCTCGCCGGAGACGACGACCTCGTGCTGACAGCGAATGGCAAGCCGTTCGCAATCCTCGTGGGCATTGCGGAAGACGACTTCGAGCAGACGGTCCAGGCCATCCGGCGAGCACGGGCTCAGCTCGCGGTGTCGCGAATGAGGAAGACCGCGGCACGACGGGGCGTCGATCGGCTGTCGCCGCGCGCCATCAACGCGGAAATTCGCGCAGCCAGAACGGCCAGATCGCGGCAATGAGAGCCGTCATCGATACCAATGTGCTGGTGTCCGGCCTCATCAATCCTCGTGGAGCGCCTGGCCGAATCGTCGATCACCTTCTCGCCGGCGCATTCACCGCACTCTACGATGACCGTGTGTTGAGCGAGTACCGCGCTGTCCTGGTGAGACCGGTCTTCGGCTTCCGTGTGGCCGACGTCGACACACTGATCGACGCGATCGAGAGGGATGGCGAGGCGGTCGTCACCGCTGTCTGGGCCGGAACATTACCTGACCCGACTGACCTGCCGTTTCTCGAGGTCGCGTTGGCCGGACGCGCCGATGCGTTGGTGACTGGCAACGCACCGCACTTTCGGCCCATCCTCGGACGTCACGCAATCTCCATCATCACGCCGGCGGCCTTTCTCGGTCGCATCGCCTATCCGCCAGCGTAGGCGCTGAACTCCGCCTATTCCCGGAGGCCGGGCGGGAATTCGAGGTAGAACTCCAGGTCAGGGTGCACGTAACGGTCGCCCTTGCGCGCGAAGCCGGGTTCCGCAAGTGCACCGTCAAGAGCTGCCTGCTGGACTGTTCCCTGGATGACGAAGTCGGCGTCTTTCGACACGTACGAGCCGTCGGTGTAGACCGACACACACGCGCCACCGGTAAGCACCGCCGTAATGCCGCGCCGCCGCAACTGCGCGCCCACAGCAACGGCCACTTCTGGCAGGGTGGGCTCTGCGGTCAGCCTCACAGCGGTTTCCCTGTTCGACGGGGCCTTCGGCGCAGTTGCTCGGTTCGCCTTCGCAGTTCGGCGTCGGCGTCTGCCAACCGTAACAGGTACGCGGCAAGCTCCTGATTGGCGAAGTACCGGGGGTTCAACGTGTAGACTCGACTGCGGCCGACAAGTCGACCGACCACGAGCGCATCACGTTCAAGCCCGGCGAGCGCGCGTGACACAGCCGACACCGGGACGCCCAGGATGCGCGACAGCTCGCGCGGGAAGCTGGACTCGAGCAGACGAAGGCTGACGAGCACTCGCGTCCGTGCCTGGCCACCGAACGGGCTGGACAGCGTCTTGACCACCATGTGTGGTCATATGACCACTAAAAGTGGTCGATGTCAACAGGTTAGCCCCGCACATCTGAAGTGGGAGGCTATCGTCTCCGGTTGCGGGCCACCGAAGCACTTCCACACTGAGCTTGGCTACAATCTCATCCGGCGATCCACTTCTCCGGTGGTCTCAAGACATCGAACCACTCATACGATTCTCCGTGGACCCGCACAACAGTCCTGCCAGTCCACCCTCCGTCTGAGGTTGGCGTATCGAAAGCGGAGGTCGGCAGATTCTGCATACTTCGCGTCGCTGACCGTATACAATGCGGCCACGCTCCGTCGTGACCCACCACGCCCCTCGGACGGTCCGTCATCCCATGACGCGTGGGGACGGCTGCCGCGTATACCCCTGGCGTTGCCTCTCGCCTGCCGGCGCCAAGTGGCCGTGGGCGAGGGAGTTGCCACGTGCAGCCAACAACGGTGCGCAAGCCTATACGCTGCAAACGCTGCAGCGTATAGGGAGAGAGCGGCGCGGGGGCGCCGCGGGTTAATCACAAGTTGGGCAGACCGGAGTCAGGCCCAGACTTTTCCCTGCAGCCCGCCGTAGAATAGAAACGTGCCAAATCGGATCTATACAGACACATCGGTCATCGGAGGCTGCGAAGACGACGAGTTCCGGGTTCCCTCGTGCCGACTCTTGGATGCGTTCGTGCGTGGCGACCTGCTTCTCGTGCTTTCGGAACTGACGCTCCGAGAACTTGAAACGGCGCCGGCAGCGGTCCGCGAGGTGCTTCGAGCCGTGCCAGATGGCCACATCGAGTTTCTACGCCTGACAGCGCCGGCGGCGGAGCTCGCTCAGCGCTACCTGGCAGAGCGAGTGTTGGGGCCAGGCATGCTGGCGGACGCCGAGCACATTGCGATGGCTTCGGTCGCATGCGTGGATGTGCTAGTGAGCTGGAACTTCCGGCATGTCGTCAACTTGCAGCGGATTCATGGTTACCATGACGTGAACCGCCGGCTGGGGTATCCGGCTCTCGAAATTCGTTCACCCCGGGAGGTCCTCGGCGATGAGTAATGCAACCACGAAGGTATTCGATGCCGTGCAAATGATGCGCGACGCTCGGGCAGTCATCAGTGCCAGGATTACCTCGATGTCACTTGACGAGCAGAACGAGTGGTTGCGCGCGAACCCGCCGACTGACCCGACTCTGCTCCGGTTGTTCACACGGGCTGCCCAACAAGGCGCTGCACCCGACGAGCCGCACCGGTGAACGTGCTGCATTCGCGACGCCGTCGTGCGCGGCTCGCGGGTGAGCGCCAGATCTTGGGCTGACGCTGGACTGGCTACAGCTTGGATGCCCGGGGGTGCCAATACCGCGGTTCTCGTCTGTCATGGGCGACTGCGAGGATCCGGATGGCATCAGGGAGTTCAAGATACACAACGTGGTAGGGAAACCGATTGACTGGGACGCGGCGGACGGCGAGATCTTGTGGGACATCGGGAACGGGTGCGCCAGCCTGGGGCCAACGGGCAATGTGATCGAGCGCGCGATCCACGGAAGCCAGAAACGCGACGCCGAGTCCGTCGCGCTGGCCCTCATACCAAAGGCCAGCGTCTTCGAGTTCGGCGGAGGCCTCAAGCTCCGCGCGAAACGGGAGGCTCACCGGTGTGCGAGACGGCGGGCGACGCGATGGCGCACGTCGGCCCAGGGCTCCCCATCGGAGTTTCCGGCGAGCACCCGACGCGCACGCGTTTCGATTTCGCGAGCCCACGCGGCTTGGGCACTCGCCGCGTCGGCCGGCGCGGCCTCTTCGAGGCTGACCAGTAGCTCGGCGATCACGTCAGCGCGCTCAAGTTGCGGCAAGGTGAGCGCTTCGCGAAGAACTTGTTGTGCCCGAGTGGTCATGGGCCACATTCTAGCATCGTCGCAGTCCAACACGCGGCTGCACCCGACAGCGGCCGATGGCGGAAGCTGAAGGGTATCGCAACTGTGCGGCTTCCGAATGGAAATCTGCGTCGGGTCGAGCTACATTGGTACGAAGCCCACGGCATCGGCAGGCGCGACGTCAAAATCAAGGACGTCCTGGACACGCTATGAAACGACCGGCCAAACAGTTTGCGTTGTGCCTCGAGAATGCGGGGAACGAAGCCTCGCTGATCCTCGGCAAGGTCTATCGAATCCTGCCCGACGCCCGTGCAGCCAAGGACGATCTCGTACGGATCATCGACGAGAGCGGGGACGATTACCTTTTCGACAAAGCTCAGTTCGCCTTTGTCGACTTTCCGCAAGCTGTACGGAAGAAGATTCTCGCTCTTCAAGAAGCCAGCTAACACTGGAGCCGTCAGCGCACCTGCGATCAAGAGCGTCGCGGCTCAGCGCTGGACGTCTAGCGCCGGTCGAATGCAGACGGACTTGCACCTCGGGCTGCTAGGCCCAGGCCAGCGCCGAGGCGTTCGAGGCTCTCGTAGAATCTCGGGGTCGCATCGATCTGGCGAAGCGTCGCCAACCCCGCCGCCATGCCCCCGACGCCGCGAAACGCCCGCACGGGTGGCTCGCTCGTGATGCTCGGCTTCATGCTTGTGACCCTGGCGTTGTTCTTCAGCCGCTCGGCCGGGATCCTCTTCGGGGCCCTTCCGAAGGCCATTGTCGGCGTCATCCTGTTCTTCGCCGGTGGCGAACTGGCGGTCACTATTCGCGAGATCGGCACCAAGCGGGATGACGTCTCTGTGATGCTGGTGGTCGCGGCCTTCGCCATGTGGAACATGGGCGCGGCATTCCTTGCCGGCATCCTCCTCTACCAGGCGCTCCAACGAGGATGGGTACGCCTGTAGGAGCTCGTCTCATCACCACGATTTCTGTTCCCCGACGTGGGAGACTTCGCGCATGAGGGACCAGTGGAACGTGGGCGGAAAGCACCCGTTGTGAGAGGACTGGCGTCGCCTGACTCCCGAGTTAAGTCTACAGGCCCCACATTGGCGCGAATCCTGCGATTGGCGCCCTCCCGCGCACACCGGTCTTGTCAGTCCACCCTCCGTCTGAGGTTGGCGTATCGAAGGTGGAGGTCGGCAGATTCTGCGTACTTCGCGTCAGTGACGGTATACAATTCGGCCACGCTCCGTCGTGCCCCCGCCGCGCCGCCTCGAACGGTCCGTCATCCATTACTCGTGGGACGGCTGCCGCGTATAGTCGTGGCGTTGCCTCTCGCCTGCTGGCGCCAAGTGGCCGTGGGCGAGGGAGTTGCCACGTGCAGCCAACAACGGTGCGTAAGCCTATACGCTGCAACCCGCTGCAGCGTATAGGGAGAGAGCGGCGCGGGGGCGCCGCGGGCTAATTACAGGTTAGCCAGACAACATCATGAACGATTCATTCTTCGAGGAAGGCGGCGCTTTCGACCTCACCCACACCGGGCCGGACGAACTCACAATGAAGCTGCCAATTCCGTCCGACAGCTACGGGATGATCGCAAGGGAGTGCACAGAATCGAGCTGCGCGCCTGGCTACTTCAAGGTCAAGCCTGGAACCGGGATTGTCGGAGGGCAGGAGGTTGCGTACTGCCCGTATTGTCGAAGACCCGCGCCCCCGTCGGACTTCTTGACCAAGGCTCAGCGCCAATATGCGATCGACGCGGTCACGAGCGAAGCGGTCGGAGCAGTCGATCGCATGTTTCAGAAAGCCCTGGGACTCGGTAGCGACGGCCGGAAGACCCTCGGCGGGGGAATGATCTCCATCGAGCTTGCGTACAAGTCTGGTGGACGGCGCGACGTGCCCCGCCCCGTGGAACAGGAACTTCGACGAGACGTTCGGTGCCCGAAATGCACGCTCGAACACGCCGTCTTCGGCTTGGCGGTCTGGTGCCCTGACTGCGGAAATGACGTGTTCGAGGTGCACCTTGAAGCAGAGTTGCAGGTTGCTCGACGGATTCTGGCCGCGGCCGACGAGCGCCGAAGCACGTTGGGGCCCAGAGTTGCGGCACGAGACATCGAGAACGCGCTTGAGGATACTGTGTCCGCGTTCGAGGCCGTTTTGAAATCCTTTGTTCGTAGGCACTTTGCCACGGGCGGAAAGGCCAGCGAGGAGGCAGACCGTTTTCTGGAACGAGTGGTTCGGTCGCAGTTCCAGAACCCGAGTGTGGCTGCTCAACTGTTGCGACAGCATCTTGCGATCGAACTGTTTGCGGATGTGCGGGACGACTTGGTCGAGTCAATGACCCAAACGTTTGCCAAGCGGCATCCCATCACGCACAACCTCGGCGTGATCGACCGCCAGTACCTTGAAAGGGTGCAATCAGGCGAGTTGCAGGGCCGTGAGGTGAGGGTGAGCGTTGCTGAGGTCGAGGCAGCGATCGATGCCTCGTCGGAGGTGCTCGTCAAGTTGTACCGTCGGATGTTCAGCGATACTGCTGGCTAACCACGCGCTGGAGCCGACGGCGTTCAACCCTGTCGCACGATCCGAGGGCGGCAACCGCCGCGGCTCACCGAAGCGTTAGGCCGCACCGTCACGTTTTCAGCTTTGAAGAGCTTTCATTCTCGTTCGCGGTGAGAGATGCCCAAGATACCTAGCATTAGCAAGTTCTTCCAGGATCAGCTTGGGGCCCCCTTTCGCAACCAACGCTGGTCTTGGGGAAGCGTTGATGAACACCGGAAGCGGGTGTTCCTTCGCCTGTGGGCCGACGACCGGGTAACTGGCAGCCCCAAGATTCGTGTACTCGAAAAGCCCCTCGCTTTCGACGCCCGCCCCGGCCTCTCGGAGAGGAAGCGTCACGTTGAACTGATTCGGGCTGGAGGCTATTCGGCATTCGGCGTACTTTGCGATCGGGATGCCCCGGGCGGCTCTATTCGTAGCTTCAACTCGAAGGCGCTCCTACGGCTGGGCGGACTTGTCGAGGACTCGGAGTTTGTGTACGCAATTGTAGTCGGTGAAGCACCGGCCTCCAACTTGGAGGAGGCCAGCCCAGATCGCCGGTTGGTCGAGTCTCTCGTTCGGCCTAGGGCGCCCGCCGGTGGTCAAGCATGGGGAGGTTCTGCTGAAAGTCGAAAGGCGATCGAGAACCACGCGATGAGCCTGGCCCTTCGCCACTATGGGGGTCTCTGGCGCGAAGTGATTGACGTGTCTGCCACTCAGCCGTTCGATTTACTCTGCCGAGACGGTGATCGTGAGCTCCGGGTCGAGGTCAAGGGAACGACGTCTCTCGGGCTGTCGGTGCTCCTGACGCGGAACGAAGTGCGGCACGCTGAGGCGAACGATCGCCGGATGGCGCTGTTCGTGGTGTCTGAGATCACTGCAATTGCGTCTGGTGATTGCAGCGGTGGGATCATCTGGGCCCTTGAGCCATGGGACATTCACATGGACGAGCTCGACCCTGTCGCATTTGAATGTCGGCTGCGCGCGCGGCCTAACAGATTGCCAGCCGACGGCGGCGAGTGCGATGATGCGCCGCCGCGACTGAAATCTGGCGTTGGCCGGACTCAGATAGAGCGGCCACCGAAGCCGAAGAGGAGTAGCATCAGGAGATGAAGCGCCGCGTCTACATCGAGACGAGCGTCGTCAGCTATTTGGCAAGTCGCCCAAGTCGTGACGTGGTCGTGGCTGGCCGCCAGCAGTTGACGCACACGTGGTGGGAGGTGCGGCGGCCAGTGTTCGACCTGGTGATCTCACAGGTCGTGCTCGACGAAGTCCGCGCGGGAGATCCGGACGCGGCCCATCGCCGGCTGACGTTCATTGCGGACTTGCCGTCGTTGGACGTGACGGCAGAGGCGGCGGAGTTGGCTGCCACCTTGATCGATCGAGTGCCGCTGCCGACGCAGGCGGCGGCCGACGCGGTCCACATCGCGGTGGCGGCGTACCACGGAGTTGACTTCCTTATGACGTGGAACGTGGCTCACATCGCGAACGCCACGCTTCGTCGACGAGTAGAGGACGTCTGTCGAGATCAGGGTTACGGCGCCCCGATTCTGTGCACGCCGGATGAGCTCATGGAGGACGCCGATGAATGATGAGCACGGGCAGGCTCGTGCGTGGCAAGACCCCATCGTGGCCGAAGTGCGCGCTGCGCGCTCGACGCTGTTCGCCGAGTCTGGAAACGACATTCGCGAATTCTGTCGACGCGTCCGCGAAGAGCAGGCAGTCTCCGGACATGTGATCGTGACGCGTGTCTCCCAACTTGGCCGGGAACCCGCTCGGACGGAGTCGTCTTCGCCGCCTTCGCGACGGGTCGGCTAACACCGCGCTGCACCCGGCGGCCGAGCGCAGTCGTCAGCCGGCAAGCGCATCGCGTTCCGCTCTCGTTGACTCAGCGGATGACTCGGCGTGAGTCTGAAGGGAGCGCATCTGGATTCAGCGTGGGACCTGCGCCTCAGGCCCAGGCGAGCGCCAGCGCCTCGCCGGCCGCATCGATGGTCGCATCGATGTCCGCCTCGGTGTGAGCCATCGAAATGAAGTTGGCCTCGAACTGCGACGGGGCGAGAAAGACGCCGCGACGCAGCATCTCGTGGAAGAACCGGGAAAACCGCGTTGTGTCGCATCGGGACGCGCCCGTCCAGTTGACGACCTCCCCGGGCGTGAAGAACAGCGTCCACATCGACCCCACGCGGGCGACGCCGCACGGGTAGCGGCCTTGCTCGAGGCGCCCGCGCAAACCGGCCTCCAGGCGCGCGCCGAGGCGTTCGAGGCTCTCGTAAAATCCTGGGGTCGCATCGATCTGGCGAAGCGTCGCCAACCCCGCCGCCATGGCCAGCGGATTGCCGGAGAGTGTGCCCGCCTGGTACACCGGCCCGTCGGGCGCGATCAGTGCCATGAGATCCGTCCGCCCTCCGTACGCCCCTACTGGTAACCCGCCACCAATGACTTTGCCGAGCGTGGTGAGGTCTGGCCGCACGCCGTAGCGCTCCTGAGCGCCGCCACGAGCCAGCCGGAAGCCGGTCATCACTTCGTCGAGAATCAGGATCGCACCGTGGCGACTGCACAGATCGCGCAGGCCTTCGAGAAACCCCGGCCGCGGCACAACCACGCCCATGTTGCCGACCACCGGTTCCACAATCACGGCGGCAATCTTCCCGTGGTTGTCCGAGAAGAGTCGGGAGACGGCGTCGAGCTCATTGAAGGCCGCGGTCAGCGTGTCGCGTGCCGTGCCCTCTGTGACCCCGGCGCTGTCGGGCACGCCAAAGGTCGCGGCACCCGACCCGGCCTTGATCAGAAACGAGTCACCGTGCCCGTGATAGCAGCCCTCGAACTTCACGATCATCGATCGACCCGTGGCTCCTCGCGCCAGCCGGACCGCAGCCATGGTGGCCTCGGTGCCCGAGTTCACCATCCGCACGCGCCCCAGCGACGGCACGAACGCCGCCAGCGCTTCGGCCATCTCGACTTCGAGCCGCGAGGGTGCACCAAACGACGTGCCCCTCTCGATCTGGCTGTGCATGGCGGCCACGACCGCCGGGTGGCCGTGGCCAAGAATCATCGGGCCCCACG
>ERZ1292640.574-Hain-H43-02um-R1-574-length-30178-cov-4_pt1 | contig 12759 bp, 13 predicted proteins | sample MGYA00564404_ERZ1292640 | MGnify/ENA primary metagenome ERZ1292640 (study PRJEB36523, sample SAMEA6512636) | groundwater metagenome | collected 2019-01-08 | study: AquaDiva: Metagenomics assemblies of 32 groundwater samples
ATTGCCAATAATCTCCCTATTGATTCTAAAGTAAATTTAATTGTAGAGAAAGGTGTAGTTTATCAAGCAATTTTAGAAAATGCAGAGAAACTTGAAATTGATTTAATTATCATGGCAGCAGGAAATGACAAAAATAAAGAATATTTATTAGGACCAAATCCTGCTAGGGTTGTACGTCATGCAAATATTTCAGTTTTAATTCAAAGATAAGCTAGCTAGTGACCAAAATTCATACTCCTAGAGCCATAGCATTAGACTTAGATTTAACCATCCATGATGTTATTGACCATTATGATAACACAGTGATGGAGACATTGAAACGCTTTAATCACCCTGGTATTTCTATAGAAGAATTACAAGCAAAAGTTGAAACCACACATTCTATACATGATATCTTAGCTCATTTCTTAGCTAAAGACATTCTAAACGAAGCAGTACAATATTATATAGAGCATTTTGCTAATATAAGTTTTACTAAAAATTCTATCTTACCTGGAGCAAAAGAATTGCTACATCTTTTAAAAGATAGATTTAATTTACCAATTATAGGTATTACTAATTCGGATGAAATATTGGCCCATAAAATCTTGCATGATTTAGATTTATTCCGATGGTTTGATTATGTGATAGGTCTTAAAGATGGCTATTTACCAAAACCGGATTCAAAAATGTTGCTAAATGCTCTTGAAAATATAAAAACCGAGTCGGGCCCACATGTGTGGTTTATAGGAGATAGAGCATCTGATACTTTATGCGCTAAGCAAACTAATTGCACAGCGATTCGTTTCTATAATAAAGTAAAACCCATTGATAATAACGCAGAATTATTTGTGAATTCGCATTATCATTTATTTCATATTATTAAAAGTAAACTTGAATGAAGAGATTTTTCTTAGACCTGCTATTTCCAATTAATTGTATGGTTTGCAAGAAAATCAACGTTCAAAATTTTCTTTGTAATGAGTGCTGGAGTAAAATAAATTTTATTACTAAGCCAGCTTGTGCAATTTGCTCTCACCCATTCGAATATGAAGAAGATTTAGATGCAATTTGTGGGTATTGTATTAGGGAAAAACCTACTTACGATAAAGCTATATCAATTCTTAAATATGATGAATTATCTAAAATTTTTATTCATAATTTTAAATATAAAGATCATTTGCATTATTTAGATTATATAACAAAATTGATGATTAATCTTGGTAAAGAAGTTATACAGCAAGCTGATATTATTATTCCTGTTCCTATGCATCATTATAAATTATTAAAACGAGGATATAATCAAGCTGCATTACTAGCTATAAAAATAGCAGAATCTTATCCTAAGCTTGAATATTTACCTCAATTATTAATAAAAAAAGATAATAAATCATCCCAAGCTGGACTTACTAAAGAACAAAGGCTTAAAAATATTAAAAACTCATTTAAAATAGAAAATTCACTAAAAAATAAAATTAAAGGTAAGAAAATTTTATTAGTTGATGATGTTATAACCACTGGAGCAACTATGTCTGAATGCTGCAGAATATTGAAACAAAATGGCGCAGAGAAACTCTTTGTCTTAACTCTCGCTAAAAGGGTTTAGAAACTTTTTTCTATTATTTCTGCATCAGGATCATATTCAAGCCATAATTGCTCTTTGATTTTTGGATCATCATGATCTATGGGCTTTACATTTAAGATAGGTGCTATTCGGCTTATTATTTTCCCTGATAATGGAGCTGCGGTCCATGCGCCACCACTAAATGGAGCTTTGGCGTTTGGGCGTGGATCGTCAAGAATAATCAACATAACATATTTTGGATCATTTATAGGGAAGGCTGAAAAGAATAAAGATAGTTTCTCGCTCTTACTATATCCTCCTTTTTTAGATTTTTCAGCTGAACCTGTTTTTCCACCCACTAGATAACCTTTAGTATTAGCTTTCTTTCCGCTGCCATATTCCACAGTTAAGCGCATTAATTTACGCATTATATTAGAAGTTTCCTCGCTTAATACTCTGGTAATTGGTTTCGAATCTTTTTCATTAGTTTTGAATAATGTAGGCTCATATACATATCCACCATTTATCAATGAAGCTGCCCCTCTAATAAAATGCAGAGGAGTTATGGCCATACCATGCCCAAAAGAAATTGTCATAGTACTAATATCGCTCCAATTTTTTTCAGAAGGATACATGGGCATCCCTTTCTCTGGTAATTCGATCTCCAATGGATCGAAGAACCCAAAAGATCTTAAAAATTTTCGGTGTTTTTCTTTACCAACTTCTAAACTAACCATTGCTGTTCCAATATTGGATGAATGCATAAATATTTGAGGGATAGACATGTGTGTATGTCTAATTCTAAAATCATGTATAACAAATCTAGAAGCTTTGATTGGCTCTTTTACAGAATATACATCACGAAGTGAAACTGCTTTTGTCTCTAAACCCATTGCTATTGTTATACCTTTCATTATTGAACCAATTTCATACACCCCAAGAGAACATTGGTTGAACAGGCTTTCAGGAGTAGCTTTATTTGGGTAATGCGGATCAAAATCAGGCAAGCTCACCATAGAAACAAGCTCGCCATTATTTGCATCCATAATAATTCCCATACCTCCCTTCGCCGTGTAATCATTGATATACTTAAGCAATTCATCTTTTACAATATTCTGCACCCTTATATCTAAGGATAATTGTAATTTCCCATTTTTTGAATCTCTTAAGATTGAATCATATTGCTTTTCTATTCCTGCAATACCATTTCCATCTGTATCTACATATCCTAATATATGAGAAAATAAATTTCCTTGGGTATAAATACGTTTCACTCCTTTTTCAAACTCCAACCCTGGAATTCCTAAATTATTTACTTGATATTGTTGTTTGGGAGTAATATTTCTTTTAACCCAAGCAAAACTTTTTTCATTGCTTAATGTTTTTGTAAGCTCATCTTTTTTTAATTCTGGAAAAATTTTCGCTAACTTATCAGCTGTGTATACTGGATCTTGTAAAATTCTTGGTACTGCATATAAAGATACCATTGATAAATCTACAGCTAATAATGCTCCATTTCTATCAACAATTTCATTTCTCGGGATTGATTGATTTAATTCTGCATGAACTAATAAAGATGCTCTGCTTGTACTTATTCTAACGAGTTTAGATGCAACTAAAGTAAAAGCAAATATAAAAACAAATATTATCACGTATAGTCTATGATAAACTACGTCTGTAGATCGTATATGAGTGGTTCTAGAGCTTTTTGATAGTAATTTATCCATACTAAAGAAATTCATTTTTTCCGCCTTGCTAAAATGGCGGGTCTTTCTCTGTATCTCCATTTTGTAGAGTTAGCTTTATAAGGAGGAATATTCATAGAAGTTTTAATCAAATTCTTATTTTCTTGGATTATGTTTGGAGCTTTTGAATTTCGAGCAACTATTATATCTCCTGGCTCTGCAAACATAATTTGCTCAACTTTAATTTCAGCTAGTTTCAAATGTTTTTCTGAAAGTCTTTGTAAACGCTCTGGCTGATTTAAATATGTCCATTCAGCTTTTAGCACATAGATAGAATTTTTTTCATGTTCCAGTTGCTTTTGTAACTCAGACATTTCTTTATTTAAATTCTGAACCTTAAATTTTACTTGAAATAGTCCAAAAACGCATAAACCCAATAAAATAATAGTAAGCTGATAACGGATTCTAATCATTTTGATTTCCTCCAGCCTTAATTATTGTTCTAAGTTTTGCAGAGCGTGATCTAGGATTATTTTTAATTTCATCAAAAGAAGGCTTAATAATTTTAGAAGATTTAAGGGAGTTATCTTTTATAAAGTCTTTAACTATTCTATCTTCTAAACCTTGAAAAGAAACTATAACGATTTTTCCATTTACTTTTAATAGATCATAAGCTGCAGCCAAAGCTTTCTTTAAAGTTTTTAATTCATCATTAACAAAAACTCTTATAGCCTGGAAAGTCTTTGTTGCTGGATTAATTTTTCCTTTTTGCCTAACCACTTCCTGAATTACGCTAGCTAACTCAGTTGTGGTATTAATTGGTCTTGAATTAACAATTTTCTTAGCAATTCTTCTTGCAAAAGTTTCCTCACCATAATAATAAATAATATCGGCTAGATCTTCTTCGCTATACTGATTTATAACTTCCCAAGCGCTGATTCCTTGCTGACTCATTCTCATATCGAGACGAGCAGATTTGTTAAATGAAAACCCTCTCTCGGTTTGATCAATTTGCATTGATGAAACTCCCAAATCAAATACTATACCATCAACTTCTTTGACTTTGTTTTCCTGAGCTATTTCACTTAAATTACCAAAATTCTGATTTATAAAAATAAAATTATCGTTTTTTATTTGTTTAGCAAACTGGATAACGTCTGGATCTTGATCAATAGCGAATAATTTGCATTCTTTAGTAGATAAGATTTTTTTACTATAACCTCCAGCCCCAAAAGTACAGTCGATATATATTCCACCAAAAGTAAGATTTAATTGATCTATTACTTCATCAAGCATTACTGGAACATGTAATTCACCCATTTGACTGCTCCTTAATCTTTAAAGAAAATTGCAACTGGTGACGATCCTTTTTAGCTATCTCACGAGCTCTTGTAGCATGTTCTTCAAATATTTCAGGGCGCCAAATTTCAAAAGTTTCACCTTTACCAACAAAACACGCCTGTTCCATTAAGTTAGCAGATCTAATAAGTTCTTCTGGTAAAATAATTCTTCCTTCGCTATCAAATGGCAATTGAATGCATCCTCCAAGGATTGTTGTTGCAAATGCATCTCTAGTTTCAGAATATGGATCTAAGCTATCTATTGTATTATGAATTTTTTCTATTCTACTAATCCCACATGCTTCTATACATGGATTTATAAAAGAGCTATATGCTATAATGCCTGGAAATGTTTGTTGACTTAAGGATGAACGAAAAGATGCTGGCACCGATACACGGCCCTTTTTATCGATTTTATTTGTAAAACTAGATAAAAATAACATCAAATTCTCTTTAATTTATTCATCCATGTTTAATACTACCTCATAAATGGTAAATAATGGGTTAACATGGGATTTTATGGTATAACTTGGATTTTCATCCTTATAATGTGATTTGTCAAGCTGCAAAATGGTCAAAAATAATAAAATTCATTAATTTCTGTTAATAATATTCAAACTTTAAGACTTATAATTGAGTTGAGCGCAAGTCAATAAAATCAACAGGTTAATTACTTATGTAAAATATAGCTGTTGCAAATAAGCCTCGTACAAAAACTTTCTTAAGTTTTAATGATTTATTAAATATATTATGTAAATATTTTAAGAGATATTTATAGCAGAGGAAAACATGAGCCAAAAAGATTTACATGAATATATTACATCAGAAGTATTTAATCTAAATGACATTGAAGAATTTGAGCATTCAGAAGTAAAGGATTTAGAATTAGGGACTAAAGAAATAGTTAAGTTTTACGAGACTAACGTAGGAAATGTTGATCAGAATGATAAAGTATTCATTAGATCTAAAGCAATTCTAAATTACCTAGAAGAGAGGCAATTGCCCGTTCTTGCTGAGAAGCACCAAATAGCAATAATAGAAAATCAGCATAGAGAAATAACTACTCTAGATGATACTCCACCTACTATAGAAAGAAAAACTCAAGGAGATTTAAATCAAACAGGACTTACTGGGGATTCAGCAAGGGACGCCTCTATAACAAGAGCTAAAGAAAAAAATCAAAATAAAAATGATGCTACTATCTCCTCTTGGCGCAAGAAAATGAAATCCTTACCAAGCGGTCATCAAAGAAGTGGATTCTAAAACCAATAAGGAATTCTTCTTGAAAAGACGTATCTATGAAGTATACTCACAAAATCTTAAATAAGATCGATATAAGTATATGAGTACCAAAGAAGTTCAATTAACTGAAAATAACCTACTTGGTATAATGTATATGCTTTTGGATGCATTAGTTGTATCAATTCTTTTTGCTTCAGTAAAACTCTTAACTAAAACAATTCCATCTAATCAAGTGGTTTTTCTATATAAGTTTATAGTTCTTATTATGATTTTACCTTGGGTTTTCAAGGATGGATTCAAAACTCTTATTACAAAAAAGCTTCCTTACTATATTATTGGTGGAATTTTCGGTACTATTGCCACCCTTTGTCTTATGTATAGTTTGAAGTATATTCCAATAGCAAATGTCGTTTCTTTGAATTACTTGGAGAAGATTTTGCTCTTTTTAATTGGCATCTTTTGTTTTAAAGAATTATTTTCAGCAGCTAAACTTATCGCTATCATAATAAGCTTCATGGGTGCAATTATAGTATTGCAACCAGAGTTGTTTTCTCATATACCGGAATTTTCTATTCCTGATATACATTATATATTTATAGCAATATCAATTATTTTTTGGGTAATCTATTGCATTATCGTTAAGCTACTTGGACGCACTGAAACTGTTAAAACACAAACATTTTATACTGTTCTTATCTCAACAATATTATCAAGTTTCGTTGCATTATTTTCATGGAATCTAAAGGAAGTTATGGGAATTAAAATATTGCTACCTAGCGGTTTTATTGCTATAAAAAATTTATCATTAGATCTTTCCAATATATTAATACTTCTTCTTGTATCATTATGTTATCTCACTAGGTCTATCGCTTCATTTAAAGCTTTCAAGCATGGTGAATTATCAATAATCATGCCATTTGGTTATTCTAAGATTATCTTTTCAGCTATTATTGGATTTTACCTATTTAACGAAATGCCCAAAGTTAATGAGTATATTGGATATATTATGATAATAATATCTGGTATATTATTATTTAGAAAATTTAAGACTTAATATATTATTGACAGAAGTTGAATAATAGCTATATTTAAATTTCCACTTTATGGCGGGTGTAGCTCAGCTGGTTAGAGCACCAGATTGTGATTCTGGGGGTCGCGAGTTCGAACCTCGTCACTCGCCCCATAAAAAAATAGGATCTCTTCCAAAACAACTTAATATGATATCTAAAATTGATTAAACCCGCATAATTCTTTTATTTCTGACATATTATTTTTAGCCAAGATGGATGCTTTTTTAGCCCCAGTCTTAAGTACTTGCTTAATATATGATTGGTCATCTGCATAAAGTCTTGTGATCTCCTTACCAATATTGCCAATTTTTTCAATTATAACTTCTGCAAGATCAGCTTTAAATTGCCCAGTAAATTTACCTTCATACATATTTACAATCTCTACAATTTTTCTATCACTACATGCAGCATAAATTTCTAATAAATTACTAATCTCTGGACGATTTTCTTTATCAAAAAAAATCTCTGCAATAGAGTCTGTTTTTGCTTTTTTAATTTTTTGCACAATCACATCAGGTGAATCAATTAGATTAATCCTACTATAATCCGAAGGATCAGACTTGCTCATTTTACTGGTGCCATCACGAAGACTCATTATTCTGGAAGCCTCCTTTAGTATCATAGCTTCTGGAAGTTTAAAGTAATTTGTTTTTGTATGTCTATTAAATGAGGCTGCAATGTCTCTAGCAAGCTCTAGATGCTGTCTTTGATCTTCACCTACCGGAACAAAATCAGCTTTATAAAGCAATACATCAGCTGACTGCAAAACTGGATAGCTAAAGAGACCTAAAGATGCTCTTTCTTTATCCTCTCCAGCTTTATCTTTAAATTGCGTCATTCTCTCAAGCCAGCCCATTGGTGTCATGCAGTTTAAGATCCAACCTAACTCAGTATGCTCCGCAACACTTGATTGAGCAAACAAAGTAACCAGCTTAGGATCAAGACCTGAGGCTATTAAACTAGCTGCCGTAGAAAGAATATTATTTCTAAATTCTTCAGGCTCTTGAGCTACTGTAATTGTGTGTAAATCCGCTAAAAAGAAGAAACAATTATATTTATCCTGTAAATTAATCCAATTCTTTATAGCACCAAGATAATTACCAATATGCATTGTTCCACTGGGTTGGATACCAGAAACCACTATTTTATTCATTTTTGATTACTTATATTTTTTATAGAAATTATCATTCTTATATCAAGAAATCAAGGATGATGAATAATATCAATAATTGTTATAAATTCCTTGCCAGGACCGTAATGCCAGAAAATTCTATAAGCACCTGGAGTATGATTCTCTGCATAAGACTCGAATATTTCCTCACCATTCTCTCCATGTCTTGCACTATATTTATGAGAATGTAAACTTGGATGCCTTGGATTATGAGCAAGATACTCAAGCGCTTTGTTAACCTCTTTCAAATGATGCTCCATTGCATGATTCTGTTTTAATTCCTGCATTTCTTCTCTTACTTTATAAGTAAAGATTATGTTGAAATTCATCATTCCCTCCTCCCATAATGATAAGCTCCCTTGTAAAATCTAAAAACCCATCTAAATAATTTTTAATAGAATTAGGAATAGTATTTTTTAAGAATAAATTTAATGTATAATCAATAGATACTGCTGCATTTAAATAAATTGCTCCTTTATAAATAGCGTCTATTCCGCTAGATGATGGATTTGCTATAAATTCATTTATTATCATTCCTGCGATTATAATTCTATTAGCACCTAATATAAATTCTTCTGAAGTGTGCCGCACATAATCAATTGAATTAATTGCATCATAAGCTACCAGCCCGACAAACATTACTGAACTAAGTCCGTAATATATAGGTAAAGCAAACCGCACTTCATTATAAGCAATATAATAAGACATAGCAGAAATTGCCGTATTTGCTATAAAGCTATCAAATAAAACATCTCCAAATTCCTCTAAATAATTACTAAATGTCGAAACATCTCGTGCATTTGTAATAACATATTCCATGCGATCTTTTACCATTTCATTTAACATTAACTTACTTCCTATACTAATACTATGAACTCCCATTATACCTCCAAAATCTTTAATACTTATTACACTTGAATCAAACCTTAATGTAGCCACCGCAATAGTAGAAACAATATTAATCCCGAATATCATTTCGGGTCTAGAAACTATATTCCAAAATTGTAAATTTCTTATAGGAGAAAAAATAAAACTTGGGATAGTTTGATTAAAATATGATATCACCTGAACATTTTCAGAAATAGTTTTTACTAAATAACAAGCAACAACAATATCATCCCTATAATCATAAATTGGAACATCTGCTGTAACTGGAACTAAAGCAAGATTATTATTCTGTTGCTCAGCCCTATAAGTTACTTGAGGAATAATATCATTTAATACAAGGACTTTAAGTTTAGAAAAAATTAAATTGAAAATCCTAGATTCTTTATCTACTGAATTTAGAATCATCCTAAATATTGGTTTATTATTAATTTCTATAATTTTATTAAGAACCTCGGTATTTTCTTCCAGCACATCATCAAGTACATTAAAAGAACCAATCACTTTAAGGAGTTTTAATATATCCCTATTTTGATTTGTATTAATTTTATTAGATAAAATTAAACCCAATTGATGCTTAATTAAATGCAAGTTCTTACTAGTTTTTATTGCATCTGCAAAGTCATTAATAACATCCATTTTCTTTAAAAAAGTAATGACTTGAAATGTTTCGGTAAGAAAATATGTTTCACAAATGCTTATAATATGTTTTATTTTAGAATGATCATTCTTTAGCAAAATAGAAGTTCTTTTTAATAAATCCAAATTTTCTAAGCTTCTTGTCACTAAAAGAATATTATCATAGCTCCAAGTGTGCACAGCAAAACTAAGTATATTAATATATCTTAGTAAAAATTGATCAGGTATTTTATTAAAAAAACTTTGATAAACTTCAAGAAAATCTACACCCCCATTAACATCTTCATGCCAAAATCTTTTATCAACAAATAATGGATTGATCAATTTTTGAATATAATTTTTATCTTTTACATTTTGAATAAGAAGTGTAATTATATGAATATTATAGTCTTCTATTAATAAACTAACTACATCATCTAAAAGATAAAGATTTTCTGTAGATAAAGTTAAATATCTTAGAATAAGATTATTATCTAGATTTAATTTAAGCAAACGAACCAACCCCCTCGCTATTTTCGCTCTACTCTCATAACTTAATATTTTAGCTACTTCCTTTTGTATATTTAACAGTCTTATAATAGGCAAAGCTTCAGCAGTATTAGAAACCAGAATATCCTCAAGCTTATCTAATACTAGTGGTAAAAATTCTTGAGCTTTAAATATCGGAATAACATCTTTAAGAAGCTTTGTTTCTTTGAGGGTTATAAGCATTCGAGAAAGCTCATTTAATTCATAATTATCAAGTTTATTATGAAGCATTTTTGTTATACCTCTAAACATTATTCCTTTAATAAATATTGCTTGGGATAAATATAATAATGACTGCTTCATATCCTCTGAAGATATCTCTTCTATCATTTTAGCTAGTAAAACAGAAATTGCATGATCAAAATTCTTTAGATGTTTAATAGAGCTTATAACCATTAAAAAGATTTGTTTATTTTTTATTAAGTCCAATCTAGAGATATTATTTAAACCAATTAAGACTGAATTGATAACTTGAAATTGGTTCATGTTTCTTAAAATATTTTTTATTTCATTTAAGTTGGAATCTCGAATAGCTGTAGTCAAACTATTAAACAATAAAGCACCAACCCTTGGTTGAGTAGCTCTATCTTCCGTTTTCTTTATAATGTCTTCTATAATATTAAGTGAGCTAGCAAGTTCTATAGCTTCTCTCACCTTATTAATATTATCTGTATTAAGTATATTAATGAATCTATTAACTAAATTAGTTTTTAACTCAGCGGATTCCTGGATCTCTATGTGTATATTATTTTCTTCCAAAGCTATAATAAAATAAAATATCCTTCTTTCTAGTGAAAGATTATTCTCTTGAAATAATTCATTCATTATTTTTATGGTTATTTTCTTAAACTCTTTCTGATCTTTTATTAAGGGCAATATCTTATTTAGAAAATCCGAGATTGACTTTATTTCATTAACGCTCTTTATAACATTAACTAAAGCTCTAGTTAATATTAGCTTTAAAATACCAACCTGATCTATTCTGTTGATTATCAAATTAAACTCTGCAATATTATTATTCTCCATATCTTGAAGATATTTAGTGATCCCCTCTCCAAGGGCAAAAGGCTTTTTAACTTGATCCTTGACTAGTTGCCAAAATTTCTCCTCAAGATTTGCACGTCTAATAGCAGTAATAGCATTACTTATAAGCATCAAATCTGCAGACTCTAAGAATTCTTTTGCAATAAGAGAAAGAATAATTTTACAATCTGCTTTATTCTTATTAGCAAAATATAGAATTATATCAATTGCATAATGGTCTTGAGAGGTTAACGCAAGAGTCAAAGGAGTATCTCCATCCTCCTTGTAATTAAGTACATTTCTTAGCACATTAACTTTTTTGAAAATGTCAAATAAAGTTGGAAGAATGCCTACATTATCCTTAATAGAATTTGCTAAAAAATTAGTTTTTTCATTTAAATCATTAACCAAAAATCCTTTGATTTCTTTATCAATTTCACCGATCTGATTGAAAATATTAATAAATCTATTTATTTCTTCTTCATCAGTATTAATATCTAATTTCTTAATAAAATTTATATTAATATTAGACAGATAAAAAGGAGCATCTGCAAAACATTCCAATAAAAAATTAAGATTCTTACCACTTAGTTTCTTTAATATTTTGAGGGTTATATCATTAAGAACTAAGTATGTAGTAGGGAAGTTCATAGTGAACTCCATCAGTTTAACTATAGTATCTTTATCTTTTTTCTCTATCAGTTTTAGAATAACATCTTCAAAAAGTTTATTTATTTCAGGACCTCTCTTTAAAATAAGAAATAAACTATTTAATTTTTCTTCTTGATATTCAAGAATATATAACTCTATTTTTTCTAAAATATCATCCTCAATAAGAGAATATATATCTTCAGCTGATAAACTTTGTATAATTTCAATAGAGAAGAAAGATTTTAATAAAAATGTTAAATTATCTATAAATCTATCTTCATTCATGCTGTTGATTAGATCCTGCATTAACCATATCGCTAAATCTTGGAGCGGCTCTTCATGATTTTTTATACAATGAAAAATGAGATTTATATTATTCAGGTCTTTCTTCTCTATGTATCCCTTAGCATTCTTATATAATGCTAAAAATACTGAATCATATAACTGCGGAATAAAAGATACCAATCTCACCATATGACCAGAATATTGCGGTAACAAATCCTTAGTTATTAAAGCCATAATCCTTTGGTTATTTTCCTCATCTCCAGACAAAATAATCTTAGATACTTTCTTGCTATTATAATTTCCTTTGATAACATGAGCTAGAGATTGCTTTAGAAGTTCATCTGATAGATTTCTTAATATATAGGTAAGCTTATCTGCAGCATCTGCTGAGTTAAAAATTTTATATATTTCTAGAAACTCTATAGAATCAGCCTTAAGCGCTAGGTCTATCTGAGAAATTAACGTTTCAAGAAGTTTAGGTGACAAATCTATATATTTTACTACAAGCGAAAATTTATTTTCATTGCGTGTATTAATTGCAGAAATTATATCATTTTTATATAACTCTACTGCATCTGGATATTTTTTTATGTAATATGCAATTATATCTGGATCATAAGCATGTCTATTAATATGCGATGGGTTGCTTTTATCCGAAAACTCCCAGAAAAAATATAACCAGTTCACATCTAGAATT
>ERZ1292640.3223-Hain-H43-02um-R1-3223-length-12758-cov-15_pt1 | contig 12758 bp, 14 predicted proteins | sample MGYA00564404_ERZ1292640 | MGnify/ENA primary metagenome ERZ1292640 (study PRJEB36523, sample SAMEA6512636) | groundwater metagenome | collected 2019-01-08 | study: AquaDiva: Metagenomics assemblies of 32 groundwater samples
ACCGCAACGGTCGCCATTGTTATGTTTAAATTGTATTCGGAAGTCCGACTTCCGACAAAATCAGCTAATTTTACGCTGTTTATAGCAAGTCAATTCGGCGCCATCAATTTGAAAAGATTTTTCAAATTTAGCCGTATCAGATTTATAAAATGCTTCACCGTCGAATGAAGGGTCATGAAATATTATTTCATCGCCATTTATATCAAGAATAATTACTCTGTGCAATGAATAGCGTGGTGGCTCTTCACCATATATAGCCCAAGGGTCTAACATAACATCACAAACATATCCATTGACGAAATATTTCTTTAATAAATTTACGTTTGGTTTCTTATGATAAAATTTAAAATTCTTGCTTTTAAATAAATATTTAATATCCTCTTGATATTTATCAGGGTTAGCTATTCTATCCTTTAAAAAATTAAAAGGTTTTTCGCCTGTTTCTTTTCCAAAGCTAGAGAATCCTTTTTCCGCCCAAACTTTAAGATTATTTTTGCTAAAATCCAAAATTTCTATATTCTTATTTTCCGCTAAAAATCTCCAAAAGGGGGCAAAACCAATTTCTGATTTAGTAATTTTGAGAATATTTTCTATCGAATAATTGAAACCTAAAGCATTCGCCACCATCGTAAAATCTGCCGAGGCACAAGAAATATCGCTAATTTGTTTAACTTGAGGAATATTATATTTCATTGCTTTATTGAGTAAAATATTGTATTATATCAATATATTACACTTAAAATATGAAAAAATCAATAGAAAAAATATCGCTAAAATGGGTCAGTCCTTTTTGGTATTTGGGTTGTGACCAGAACTGCCAAAAATGTTTTGTAGGTAAAAAGAATGGAGCAATTGCTCCCTTAAATATTAGAAAAAAGGCGATAGACACTTTGGCAAAAAATAATACCGAGGAAATATTTTTATGCGGTGGTAATCCTATTTTAGATCCATTTATTGAAGAAACGGTCGAATATATTAAAGCAAAGGGAATCTTGGTGGAATTATTAAGTAATAGCTGGGCTATTGATAAAAATAAATTTATAAAAAATAAAGAAAAATTTCTTGCGAATATTGACGATAAAGCGGCCACTTTTTGGGGAGGAGACGCAAAAACTCATGACAAAATATGTGGCTGTACTGGTTCTTTTTCTATATTAATAAGTAATTTAGAAAAAATTTCGCAACAAGGTCATTCTATTGCCTGTATTTTAAACGTAGTGCCACAAAACAAGAATGATATTTATAAAATAATCAAAAAACTAAAAAACAAGATTAATATAACAAAAGTTTGGTTGCAAAGAATATTCCCTTATGGAAATGCTTTGCAAAACGATTTGGCTGAAATTTCACTAAAACCAAAAGATTTTAATTTAATTTTAAAACAATTAATTACGGCCAAAAAAGATTTTAATTTAACAGAAATATCCTTTGATTCAACACCGCCTTTCTGCATGGTTGAAAAAAAATACCATAAATTTTTAGAGAGCTATAAAAGAGGGATTTCTTTTTGGGCTATAGATTATAAATGCCGATTATTTGGAGAATCGTTTGATGTTATAAATCCAAAATTTGCTCTTCTTAATGGAAGGCCAATTTATGCTGTTCATAATTTGATGAGACAAATTAAAAATGATTTAAGAACAAAAGAAATTTTGGCAAAAAAATATTTGCCCAAAGTCTGTAAAAAATGCGGAATAGATTATTGCTTTGGCGGTTATTTAACAAGAGATAAAAACGGAAAATTAACAGTTGATCCTTCTGTTTTAAATAATCTAAGCTAATTTTCCTCCATCAACAGGGAGACAAACCCCATTTATATAGCTAGATTCTTCGCTCATAAAAAATAAAATGACATTTACTATTTCCGACAAATTTGCCATTCGACCAATCGGAGCGGATTGCTCATAAGCTTTAATTCCTTCTTTATATTCTTTAACGTTTTTAGAATAAAATTTAACCGCATCAATAGCCATACCCTCTCCACCAATAGCGGCAGGGCAAATAGAATTGCAAGTAATATTATATTTGGCATATTCTTTAGCCATTGTTTTCGTCAGACCGTTTAAAGCAAATTTGGTGGTATTATATGAAACAGTATATTCGCCCCCTATTAATCCTAAAATCGAGGAGATATTAATTATTCTACCCCAATTTTTTTTCATCATATAAGGCAAAACTAATTTAGAAAGTTTAAAAGGGAGCATTAAATTTACCTCAAATGCTTTTCGCATTAATTCGTCATTAACGCTATGAGTCAGACCGCTAAAAGCGCCAAGACCAGCGGCATTAATCACAATATCAAAATTCTTGAATACTCGGCTAATATCTGAACCAGCAACATGGATTGAATGAGCGTGATATTTCTCACTTAAAACTTTTGCTTCTTTTTTGGAATTATTAAATGTAAAATATATATCATATTGATTTTTAGAAGATAAAACTTCTAATAATTTTTTACCTAAAGCACCGGTTCCTCCGGTAATTAAGACTTTTTTCATATTTATCATAATTTTGATATTTTTTTATTTTTATTATTCTAACTGTCGGAAGTCCGACTTCCGACGATATTGTTAATTTTAAACCTACTTGTTCCGGCGTTATAAATTTTGGAATATCAACAAAATCCTTCAGCCAATTTAAAGAAAGAAACATAACTTGGTCTCTATAATTTAACACAACAATGTTATTATTAATACAACTAAACTTTAGCAAATTTTTTGGAATTGTACAAGATGAATCTGAAATCTAAAATTTAAAACACCAAATTCCAAATAAATCACAAATTCAAATTTTTAAAATCCAAAACGTTTCTGTCGGAAGTCCGACTTCCGACGATACTTTAAACATAATAAGGGCGACCGTTGCGGTCGCCATGGGCGCGGGCAACCCGCGCCCCCACAACAACAATTTTAATTTTTATTATTCTAACTATCGGAAGTCGGACTTCCGATTTTTTTGTTTTTTTGTGTCAACCCCTGCACTGGTCCATGTTGCAATGTTCAAGTCAAAGAACATAATTAACATTTCAGAGATCGCAACTCCGATAATTATGTTCCTAAACTTGAACAATTTTAATCTTTTTAAAAATACGCTATAATAAAAATGTAAAAAATAAATTTTAAAATAAAATTTAAAAACAATGAAAATTGATTACAATAAAATTGAACAAGAAAAAGAAATTACTTTTTTTGTTAAAAAAATATCAAAAAAATTTCCAGCGGCGGAGGTTTTTTTAGTCGGAGGAACCGTGAGAGATATTTTGTTAAAACAAACAAGCCAAATGGATTACGATTTTTTAATTAGAAAAATTAAAGCCAAAGAGTTAGAAAATTTTTTAAATAAATTAGGCAAAGTAAATTTAGTAGGGAAACAATTTGGCGTTTTTAAATTTCTACCCAATGCATTAACAAAAAAACAAAAAGATTTTTGGGATATTGCTTTGCCACGCACAGAATATTCTGGTAATTCTGGAGCGCGCACTGATTTTAACATTCAATCAAATCCTGAACTCTCGCTCAAAGAAGATTTGAGTCGACGCGATTTTACAATCAACGCAATGGCAATAAAACTTGAAATTCAAGATTCAAAACTTAAAATTAAAAAAATAATAGACTTTTTTGACGGACAGAAAGATTTAAGAAAAAAAATTATTCAAACAGTTGGCAATCCGACCCAACGATTCAAAGAAGATTATTCTAGAATGTTGAGAGGAATACGGTTTGCCTGTCAATTCAATTTTCAGATTGAACAAAAAACTTGGCAAACAATAAAAAAATTAATGCCGCGCATCAATGATGTTTTAAATGGTGAACGTTCAGTTCCATATGAAACTATTGCCAAAGAATTTTTAAAATCTTTTTATCATTCGGCATTGCGAGCAATTGATCTTTGTGATCAAAGCGGAATTTTCAAATATTTGATTCCAGAAATTTTGAAAATGAAAAAATGCCCACAACCCAAAAAATATCATATGGAAGGCGATGTATGGACACATACTCGCTTGGCCCTTTCAAATTTATATTCAAAAAAATTTCAAAAACAATTTGGAAAAGAAAAAAATTCTATTGAATTAATTATCGCTACTTTATTCCATGACATTGGCAAGCCATACACGATCAAAACACCTCAAAAAGATGGCGTTGATCGCGTTAGATTTAATGGGCATGATTGTGTTGGCGCTGAATTATTTGAAAAAATTTCTCAACGATGTAAATTTTCCAGTGTTTCTAATTTAAAATTTAACGCATCGCTAACAAAATGGTTGATAGAAAATCATATGATTATGCTTAATGAGAAAATTGAAAAAATGAAAAATAGAACAATTGAAAAATATTTTTTTAATGAAAAATATTCTGGACAAGATTTATTAAAACTTGATTTTGTTGACGCTTATGCGTCTCTGCCACAAAAAGGCAAAGTAAGTTTACAAAATTTTCATAAGATGCAACTTCGAATTAAAGATTTAGAGAAATTAAATAAAGAAAAAAATAGATTGCCTCAATCAATTTTAAATGGGGATGAAATAATGAAAAAATTTAATTTAAATTCCGGTCCACAAATTGGCAAATTGCTTGAAACTTTAAGAGAGGCTCAATTGGGAAGAATGGTTAAAACAAAATCAGAGGCAATAAAATTTTTAAAAACAAATCTCAATATATAGCTTACGATTTATAACCATTTTGATTTTATGAATGTATTTGATTACGCAATTAAAGACAGCAAAGAAATTATAAAGGAATTTGATGTTGATGCAATAAATGGATTGAGCGATGAAGAAGCAAAAAATAGACTTGAAAAATATGGAAAAAATATTTTAAAATCCAACGGAATTAAATGGCACAATATTTTATTTCGTCAATTTAGATCCAGTTTTGTTTATCTATTATTTGCCGCTGGCATTATTACATTTGCTTTGGGAGAATACATTGACTCACTGATGATTTTGCTTTTTATTATAATTAATTCTGGGTTGGGATTTTTTCAAGAATATCATTCAGAAAAAACAATGCAATTATTAAAACAATACATTGTTTCGTATGTGAAAGTAATCCGCAATAAAAAAGTAAAAAGTATTTGTTCTGAATTTCTAACATTAGGCGATGTAATTATTCTGGAAACCGGCGACAAAATTCCAGCCGATGTTCGTTTTCTTGAAAGCAACGATTTGCTGGTCAATGAAGCAGAGCTTACAGGAGAATCAGTACCTGTTTATAAAAAAACTGAAAAATTAACACAAAAAGTTTCCACTTATTATGAAGCGCAGAACATTGGCTTTTCCGGCACTTCAATTATTAAGGGAATGGCCAAGGCAATAGTAATAGCCATTGGCGACAATACTGCTTTTGGCAATCTTGCAAAGTTAACAAACGAGGTTAAACGCGTTAGTAATTTTGAAAAAAATATTTCTCACTTTGCTAATTTAATTTTAAAATTTGTTAGTTTAACATTGGTAATTGTTTTTTTTGGCAATGTTCTTATTAAAGGCGATAAATTAAATATAGTAGAATTGTTGGTTTTTTGTATCGCCCTGACCATTAGTATTATTCCGGAGGCGTTGCCATTAGTAACAACCTTTTCTCTTTCTCGATCGGCTAAACGCTTAGCGCGTGATAAAGTCGTTGTAAAAAGACTTTCTTCAATAGAGGATTTGGGAGGAATCGATATTTTATGTTCGGACAAAACAGGAACTTTAACTGAAAATAAATTGGCGGTAGCTGAAATTTTTTCATTACAATCGCAAGAGACTTTATTGTATGCTAATTTAGCCGCGGCCTTTGAACAAGAAAAAAAGATCGAGCCATTTGATATTGCGCTTTGGAAAAAAATTAATAAAGAACAAATTGAATTAATAAATCATTATCAAAAAGTATTGGAAATCCCATTTGATCCAGAAACAAAAAGAAACATTGTTTTATTATCTAATGGAAATAATTTAAATCATATTTTAATTACTCGTGGCGCGCCAGAAGAAATAATCAAAATATGTTCAAACATAAATGAACAAGAACAAAATAAAATAAAGCAATGGATTTCTCAAGAAGGCAGACAAGGACATCGCGTGCTGGCTATCGCGAAAAAAAATATACAAAACAAAAAAAATGATTTGGATTTAGAGAAAGAAAATGATTTTGAATTTTTGGGTATAATTTCTTTTGAAGATACAATTAAAAAAAGTACCTATGAAATTGTTAAACAAGCTGATAAATTAGGCGTGAAAATTAAAATTATTACTGGAGACAATGCAGAAGTAGCTGGCGCGGTAGCTCATAAAATTGGATTAATAAAAACTTTTGATAATGTGATGACTATCGAGAAATGGAATCAATTAAATGAAAAAGAAAAAATTAATGCGGCAATAGAAAATAGCGTTTTTAGTCGTTTTTCACCAGAACAAAAATATGCCTTAATTAAAATGCTTCAATTAAAATTTGAAGTGGGTTTTTTGGGAGAGGGCATTAATGATGCGCCAGTATTAAAAATTGCGGGGGTTTCATTGGTTGTTGAAAGCGGGTCTGACATTTCAAAGGAATCAGCCGATTTTATTTTATTATCAAAAGATTTAAAGGTTATTTTAAATGGTATAGAAGAGGGCCGTCGAGTATTTACTAATACAATTAAGTATTTAAAAATTACTTTAATTTCAAATATTGGCAATTTTTTATCCGTTGCTATTGCTTCTTTTCTGATTCCATTTTTACCAATGTTGCCATTACAAATTTTATTACTTAATTTGCTATCGGATTTTCCAATGATTGCCATTTCAACTGATTCAGTTGAGCAATCCGAACTTCAGTCGCCTAAAAAATATAACGTAAAAGATATTATTATTTTTTCAATAATTTTTGGGGGAGTGAGTTCAATATTTGATTTTATTTTCTTTGGATTGTTTTATAAAATATCCCCAGGCGTTTTACAAACAAATTGGTTTATTGCCAGCGTATTAACTGAATTAGTTTTAATTTTTTCTATTCGTACAAAAACAATATTTTTTAAAGGCAAACGTCCATCAAACACACTTCTATGGCTTTCATTGTTGGCCGCTTTTATTGCCGTTATTTTAACATTTATTCCTTTTGGAGCAAATATATTTGGATTTGAAAAACCAACAGCAGGATATTTAATTATTATTATTTCTATAGCTATTGTTTATTTTGTATTTACAGAAACATTTAAATTGTTTTATTATAAAAAAATGAACCTAATAAATCAAAATCATAAATCATAACTTATGGTTTTTGACTAAAATTATAATTTTAATTTTAATTTAAATCATATGCAATATTGTTTTATTCTCGGCAACAATCCTACTTTATCAATATTAGAAATATTGAGTGTTTTTAAATTGTTTAAAAATAAAATTCAAATTATTTCTTTTTCTGACGAGATACTTTTAGTAGACATTGAAAGCGAGTTTTTAATTGATAATTTTCTTTCTCGTTTAGGAGGAACAATTAAAATAGGGAAAATAGAAAAAAATTATTTAAATATTAATGAATTAAATATAGAAGAAATTTTGAAATTATTTAGAATTCAAGAAAATAAAAAAGTTTATTTTGGTTTAAGTTTTTATAATTTAAATGCGGATCATTTTTTAAAAATAAAAGAAAATTTAAAAAAATTAGGCCTAATAATTAAACGGGAATTGCAAGAAAAGGGACTAAAAGCGCGTTGGGTAGTTTCTCAAGAAAAAAATCTTTCTAGTGTTGTTGTTGAAAAAAATAAATTAATTAAACAAGGCGCGGAAATTTTAATTTTAATCGATAAAAATAAAATTTATTTAGGCAAAACTATAGCTGTTCAATCATTTGAAAAATATAGTGAAAGAGATTGTTGTCGACCTATTCGCGAAATTCAAAAGGGAATGCTTCCCCCTAAATTGTCCCAAATAATAATTAATTTGGGACAAATTAAAAAAGACTGTGTCATTTTAGATCCATTTTGCGGATCCGGAACGGTATTGCAAGAAGCAATTTTGATGGGATATAAAAATATCATTGGTAGCGATATCGATTCAAATTCTGTTGAAACAACCAAAAAAAATTTAGAGTGGCTTTTAAAAAAATTTGAAATTCAAAATTTAAAATTTAAAATTTTTCAATGCAATGCGACAAATTTATCCAAAAATATATCCTTTAATTCTGTTGATGCGATAGTCTCCGAACCGTATTTGGGACCAATAAGAAATATAGAAAATATTAAAAATACAATTTATGAATTGTCAAAATTGTATTTAAAAAGTTTTGAAGAGTTTAAAAAAATTTTAAAAAAACAGGGAGTGGTAGTAATTATTTTTCCTGTGTTTAAAAACTTTAAAAATGAGTTCTTATTTTTGCCTATTTTAGACGCTCTAAAGAAACAGGGATGGAAAATTGATTTAGAATTGCCAAAAGAATTATTTAAAAATAATGTTATTAAAATTACTTCGCAAAATTCTATTATTTATTCAAGACCAGAGCAAAGAGTATTAAGAGAAATTTTTGTTTTTCGATTTTAATTAAAATTAAGAAGCTACAAGCTAATTATGGAGAGATGGCTGAGTGGTTGAAAGCGACGGTCTCGAACACCGTTATTCGATTTATCGAATCGTGGGTTCAAATCCCACTCTCTCCGCCAATTTTCAGATTGCGACTTTTGGGTCCCGATAGTCATCGGGATTGCCTCGCCCCGCCAAAGGCGGGGCTCGGCTTCGGCAAGGATTTTGAAGGGATTTTTGAAATCCAAAAACAATTTCAACTATTGCAAAAAATATAAAGAAATACAGAAAAGAAAAGGGTTTATCACAAGACAAACTTTCAAGATTGGTGATGTAGCTCATGCCACGATTATTAAAATTGAATCGGGCGGAATAACAAACCCGACTATTGAAATATTGCAAAAAATTGCAAAGGCATTTAATGTTTCGGTTGACGATTTAATTAAATAGATAAAATGAATTTGAAAATATTTAGAAAATTAAATAACGCGACTTTAACAAAAGAAGAATTTAATTTACTTCCTTTTTTAGATAGGAAAGATTATATTGGAACAGCAAAAATAAGATTTTTTAAATTAGATTCTCATATAGATAAAAAACATATTGATTGGAAAATAAGAGTTCAAGCGAACAATGATCTTTCTTTACTCTTAAGAAAATATATTAGAAAAAATTTATCGAAATTTAATAAAAGTAAAAAAATAAATTTAATTGAACTTGGTTCTTCATTAGGAGCAATAACAACTTTATTTGCTCTCAGAGAAATTGACAGAGCCGGACTGCTTAGTAAGGTAGATATTTGGTTATTGGATATTTATAAAAAGGGACTGGACGAAACGAGAAAATTAGAATTTAATGTTGATTTGATTTTGAAAGACGGCAAATTTGACAATAAATTTGATAAAAATTTATTAAAAGCAAAATTGAAGTCGGCCTCAATAATTAAAACGGATATAATAAAACTTCCTAAGAGTTTGCCAAAATTTGATATTATATTATCGGGCTTTACTCATCATCATTTGAATATTGCTGATAAAAAAATTGCCTGTTTTGAAATGGAAAAAATTGCTAAAAAGAACGCATTTATCGGCGTTGGGGATTTATTTTTTAATTATCAACAATTTATTGAATGGTTAAAAAAACACAAAAACGAAAAAAATAAAAAACAAGAGAAAATACCATATGCGATAGAATCATTTATACCAATTAGAAAACACATTAATTTTTTCAATAGAAGTACTTTTCAGTTTCAAATATTTAAAAAATATTATTATTGTTTCTATTTAACAAAGAAATAAAATTATGTTTAGCAAAATTTTTAGAGAAAAATATTATCCAGAAATTCAAGGGATCTTGGAAGAAAAAGCTGTTACAACAGAACAACAAGTTATTGATATTCTACAAAAGAGAGATCTTAAATTAAAAGATATTTATTTTCTAATTCAAACTTACGATAATCCCAAATTAAGAGAGCTAATAATAAAAACAGCTTCAGAAAAAAGAGAGAAACAATGGCACAATAAGTTATTTTTAGTCCCGCCTTTGTATGTAACGGACAGATGTGTCAATGATTGTTTATATTGCCCGTGGCGAAGAAGTAATATCATACAAAGACGATCTTTAAGTGAAAAACAATTAGAGAGCGAGATTGATTTCTTGATTAAACAAGGATACCGCACAATAGAACTTGTCGGTGCTTCTGACCCAACTTTTACCAGTGAGAAAACCGCAAAATTTATCAGTATTGTCAAACAAAAACTCAATGAAATCGGCGGTGGCGAAGTGTGATTAAATTTTGAATCTGCGAAAGAGGAAGCATACAAATTATATGTAAATTCTGGCTTGCACTTTATGGTTTTATGGCAGGAAACTTATCACCCGGAAACTTATAAAAAATTACATCCTACCAACACTCGAAAAGCAAATATGGACTATCGTTTAGACGCATTTGATAGGGCTATTCAATCCGGCCTCAAAAAAGTTAGTATCGCTTTTCTTGGTAGACTTTACGACTGGAAATATGAAGTTTTGGCATTGTGTACGCATGGAAAATATTTAGAGGAACAATATGGAATTTCACCTTTTGTAATAGGTACGCCGCGATGGAGATATGCCGAAGGTTGCGCTATTAAAAATGAACCCTATAATTATCCCGATGATGCGTGGCTTTTGGCAGCGGCGATTTACAAACTTGTTTTTCCAAATTCTCTGCCGTGGTTTAGCACGCGAGAGAAATTTGAATTAAGTGCAAAAGCAATCGGAGGCGGTGGAGCTTTATTTACTTTGGATTGTAGCACTGCGGTTGGTGGTTATACGATTGAGAAAGATTTTTCGCAATTTCCAGTTTATTCAAAATCTTTATTAGAAGGAATTGAATGGTTAAAATCTTTGGGTTATAATCCGGAAGTGCATTTACCTTATTAACCCCATTGCCTTTTACTTTTTTTACTATAATCAACTCATGAATATACAAAAATTAGCACACGACCCTCGTGCCATGAAAGCTTTGACTGGGTTAAGCCATCAAGAATTTACAAATTTAATACCATCGTTTGAAAAATCATATCAGGATATCTTAAGACAAAGGCCAAACCGTAAAAGAAAAGTGGGCGGAGGAAAGAAAGGTAAACTACCAACAATAGAAAGCAAGTTGTTTTTCATCCTCTTTTATCTGAAAGCCTATCCAACCTTTGATGTTCTGGGTTTTATGACAGACAGAGATCGCGGCAGGTGCTGCCGTTCAGTTCATATTCTGCTCCAAGCACTCAAAAAAGCTCTTGGTCGAGAAATTGTTCTGCCAGAAAGGAAAATTACCTCAGTGAAAGAATTTCTGGAAAAATTTCCCGAAGCTAAAGATGTATTTTTCGATGGAACGGAAAGAATAATCTAGAGACCAAAAAATAAGAAACGACAAAACAAGCTTTATTCAGGAAAGAAAAAAGCTAATACTAGAAAAAATGTGATTATGTCTAACGAAAAGAAAAGGATTTTGTTTCTTTCTCCGACTAAGTCGGGCAGACGACACGACAAAAGGATTTTAGACAAATCTATGTTGAAATTACCGAACGATGTCGGCAAATGGGCAGACTTTACCTCTACTCTGGAAGTTGATTTGAAATAAATGTATGACACATCAAGAAAATAATTTTGATGAGTTAGAACAATATGATTATTCTGACGGAGAGTATCTTGAGAAAGTAGTTGATAGATATAGTCCACTGATTGGTTTGTTTTTAGTGAATTTTAGTATTTTGGAGCAGGAATTAAATTTAGCAGTTGCTGACTTTATCCGCGATGGTTCGCCCTCTGCGAGTTAGAATATTGTCGGAAGTCCGACTTCCGACAGTTAAAAAATGCCCAGCAATGAATAAAAAAGAAAAAATTGATATAAACATCATTGCAATACAAAATATTTTTATTTAATTTATTAAAAATAATTATCTTTCAATTTTAATAATTTTAATTTAATTAATATGCCAAGAGTATCTCAAATTGAAAAAAAATCTGTCCAAACAAACGGGACCACCTTAAAATTAAGGGTCAGTTATTTGCCTGACGATTGTGACAAGAAAGAGCTTTCGCAAGGTACCATTTACATTGGTCACTCAACTAAAAAACAAAGTGTTGGTTTTTTGTCTCTATTGTCAAATCAAAAATTAAAGAAACACAACCGACCAGTTCAAGAACAATTAAGGCAAATTAAAGGTGAGTGTGTTATAGAACTCTACAAGAATAATAAACTTGTTGAGAAAAAAATACTCAAAGAAGGAGAAGAATTGAGAATACCTCCTGGTCAATATCACATACACAGCAATTTATCCAACTGCGAGTCGTTGACATATTGGCAGTTTGATGACGATATTACATCAATTATTGAAGAAATAAGAAAAATGTAATTAAGGATAAATAAAAGCGATTGTAGAGCAATCGCAAAATTGCGTGCGCAAAAAAAATAACAGAAGCGAGACCTTTGCAGACAGGGCGAACTAACCTGTTCAAGTCCAGGAACATAATTGACACTTTTTAATAAATAAATTGAAAACAATTGTATAGATTTGTCACTCATCAGAATAAAAAATCAATATTTGGGAAGTCCGACTTCCGAAATTTATTTCCGACAGTTTTTCGTTTTGCATTTATTTTGATATTTGTATTTTGGATTTTACGCTGTTATTTTTCGTTTTTCGTTTTGCATTTTGCACTTTTTAATTTTACATTTTTCGTTTTTCGTTTTGCGTTTTTATGCCCCTTCTGCTAAATAAAATATAAGCGTTGTCTACGTATC
>ERZ1292640.3224-Hain-H43-02um-R1-3224-length-12758-cov-4_pt1 | contig 12758 bp, 10 predicted proteins | sample MGYA00564404_ERZ1292640 | MGnify/ENA primary metagenome ERZ1292640 (study PRJEB36523, sample SAMEA6512636) | groundwater metagenome | collected 2019-01-08 | study: AquaDiva: Metagenomics assemblies of 32 groundwater samples
ACAGGTCGATGACGAGGCTCGGCACCGACGGCAGCAGCATCATCCCCATGAACGCGCTGAGCGCGTTCATGTAGGCGCCGCACAGGATGTTCCCGGCTTCCTTGAGGCTCGACTGCTCCAGCGCGCCGAACTGCTCGGTCGTGCCGAACGGCCGCCCCAGCAGTAGGTCGCACAGCCGCTTCGCCGCGTGCTCCGGGAAGACCAGCAGCGTGCGTCCGGTAAGGTCGCCCAGCATGTGCAGCAGGATCGCCGCGACGACCTCGCTCGGGTCGCCGAGCAGCTCGGCCACGTCCTCGAGCCGCGTGACCGAGATCTTCGGCACGCTGATCATGATGCGCCGGTTCGTCATCTGCGACAGGGCCGTCGCCGCGTGCCCCGCGCCGATGTTCTCGACCTCTTTCAGGGCGTCGAGCTGGAGCTCTTTCAGGTCCCGGATGTCGTCCATCGGCTCACAGCGTTGAAAGTTGAAAGTTCAAGAAACTTCCGACTTTCGACTCCCTCCCGTCACATCAATCCCGCGGCGTCGAGAATCAGCGCCGGACGGCCGTCGCCGAGGATCGTCGCCCCGCTGAAGACGGGCAGCGCGCCGCGGGGCGCCTCGAAGCTCTTGACCACGATCTCCTGCTGGCCGGCGAGAGCGTCCACGGCGACGCCCGTGCGCCGCTCGCCGACCTCGAGCACGATCACCGGCAAGCGCAGCGCCACCGGTGAGTCTGCCGCGCCGAGCACCTGCCGCAGCCGCACCAGCGGCACCAGCCGGCCGCGCACCAGCAGCGTCTCGCGCCCCTGCACCCGCTGGATCTCGTCGGGCCGCAGGTCGATCGTCTCGGCCACGTGCGTCAGCGGGAGCGCGTAGGTCTCGGCGCCCACCCGCGCGAGCAGCGCGCGCACGATCGCCAGCGTGACCGGCAGCCGGAGGGTGAAGGTCGTCCCCCGCCCCTCCTCCGAGCGGATCTCGAGCGCGCCGCCGAGCGCGCGCGCCGCCGTCGCCACGACGTCGATGCCGACGCCGCGGCCCGAGACGTCCGTCACCTTCTGCGCCGTGCTGAACCCGGACCGCGTGAGCAACCGGAACAGCTCCCCATCGGGCAGGCTCTCCGTGTCCGCGTCCGCCAGGTCCATCTGCTTCGCGCGCGCCAGCACGCGGGAGCGGTCCACCCCGCGCCCGTCGTCGCTCACGCGGATCGCCACCGAGGAGCGCTCGCGCACCGCCGCCACCACCAGCTCCCCTTCGGCGCTCTTCCCCCGCGCCACGCGCTCGGCCGGCGCCTCGATCCCGTGATCCACCGCGTTGCGCAGCAGGTGCACCAGCGGCTCGCCGATCTCGTCCAGGATCGCGCGGTCGAGCTCGATCTCCTTCCCCTCGACCCGGAACCGCACCTGCTTGCCCATCTGCCGCGCCAGGTCGCGCACCATCCGCGGGAAGCGGTCGAACACCTGCCACACCGGCGTCATCCGCGCCGCGATGATCTCGCTCTGGAGCGAGAGCGCCAGCCGGCCGACGTGGAGCGCCACCTCGTCGAGCGCGGGGTCGTCCTGCTTCGCCGTCAGCGTCTGGAGCCGCCCCCGCGCGATCGCCAGCTCGCCGATGAGGTTCATCAGCTGGTCGAGCCGGCGCTGGTCCACGCGGATGCTGCGCGCCCGCGCGGCTTCGACGACGACATCGTGCGCCTCCTCCGCCGCCACTTCCACCGCGTCCACGTCCCCCGCCGTGCGGATCGCCTGCTCGATCTGCGCCGCGTCGGCGTCGGTGAGGATGCGGAAGGCGAGCCGGCCGTCGTAGGTCTCCGACTCGAAGCCCGCCGGCGCCGGCACGACCGCCGCGACCGGGCCCAGCTGCTCGGCCTTGCGGAGCACTAGCAGCGCGCGCGCCCCTTTGAGCGGGCTGTCGGCCCGCAGCGTCACGCGCACCGCCCGCCCCCGGCCCAACGCCGGTGCCTGGGCCCCGGCCTGGACGGCGGGAAGCGGCGCCGGCCGAGCGCCGGGGACCGGCGCCGCCCCGCCGCCGGCGTGCTTCTGCAGCTCGGCCAGCAGCGCCCCGGCCGACGACTCGCGCCCCGCCACGGCATCCTGCACCGCCTTGTCGAGCGCGTCGGCAGAGCGGAACAGCAGGTCGAAGAGCGCCGGGCTCGCGGCGCGCTCGCCGCGCCGCACCAGGTCGAGCAGGTCCTCGAGCCGGTGCGCCAGCTCCGCGACCGCCTGGTACCCCATCGTCGCCGCCATCCCCTTGATCGTGTGCACGGCGCGAAAGATCCCGCCCACGGGGTCCTGGGCGGTGGGATCGCGCTCCCACTCGAGCAGGAGATGGTTGAACGCGGTGAGGTGGTCGCGGCTCTCGGAGAGAAAGAGATCCGCGTACTGGCGGACGTCCATCCTACCCGAGGACGCGCTGCACCGCTTCGAGCACGCGCGATGGCTGGAACGGCTTGACGACGAAGTCCTTCGCGCCCGCCTGGATCGCCTCGACGACGAGCGCCTGCTGACCCATCGCGCTGCACATCAGGATCTTCGCGTTCGGGTCCTGCTTGACGATCTCCCGCACGGCGTCGATGCCGCCCATGTCCGGCATGACGATGTCCATCGTGACAAGGTCCGGCTTGAGGTCGCGATAGCGATCGACCGCCTGCAGACCCGTCTCGGCTTCGCCGACGACGTCGTAGCCTGCGCTCGTCAGGATGTCGCTGATCATCGTCCGCATGAAGATCGCATCATCGCAAACGAGGACTCGATGGCCCACACCTTCCTCCTACGGCAGCAATGGCTCCAGCAATGCGTCGGTCGCGAGATGGACGAAGGACCGCCCTCCGGCCGTGCCGACGGCCCGCACCAGGTCCGGCCGCACCCCCGGCAACGCCGCCCGCTCGTCGAGCGCGCCCGGCTCGAGCGTGACGAGGTCGAGGACCTCGTCCACAAGGAGCCCGACCGGCCGCGCGCCGTGCTCGACCAGGATGACGCTCCCAGCGCTGCGCTGGGCGACCGCCACGCCGATCGCGGCGGCTGCATCGATGACCGTCACCAGGGTCCCCCGCACGTTGATCAGGCCGCGCACGGCGTCCGCGGCACCCGGCACGCGCGTCGGCGGTCTGGCCGCGATGATCTCGCGTACCGTCCCGGCCTCGACCGCGAACACCTGCTCGCCGCACCGGAACAACAGCAGTCTGAGGGCGGTCACCGGGACTCGCCGGAGGCGAAGAAGCCAAGATACTGCAAGGGTTTACTGTCGGCAATGTCGCCGAGCGCGGTGGCCAGCGCGGGCCCCAGGTCCATGGGCCACTCCGAGCGCAGATCGAGGATGCTGCCGGTCACCGGGTGCGGCAGCCGCAGCCATGCGGCGTGCAGCGCCTGGCGCGGCGTCGCCCGCCCGAGCGCCTCGGCCTCCGCGCGTGTCGCGTCGGAACGCCGCTGCGCGAGCCCGCCATAGACCGGATCTCCCACGACCGGGTGTCCGATGAACTGGAGGTGGGCCCGGATCTGGTGCGTGCGCCCACTCTCCAGGGCCACGATCACGAGGTCGGCGGTCGTCCCGCGCGCCACCGTGCGCACCCGCGTAACCGCGGGCCGGCTCCCGGGCCCCGCGCGGACCGTCATCCGCTTCCGGTCGTGCGGGTGCCGCCCGAGCGGCTGCTCGATGCGCCGCTCTCCAGGCCCGAGGTGGCCCCAGACCAGCGCCGCGTAGCGCCGCTCGATCCGGCGCGCCGCGAGCGCGGCGCCGAGCTTGCGGTGCGCGTGCTCCGTCTTCGCGACGACCAGGAGCCCCGACGTGTCCTTGTCCAGCCGGTGCACGATCCCGGGCCGCCCCGCGGCGCCGCCGCCCAGCTTCAGGCCGCGCATCGCGAGCGCGTTGACGAGCGTGTCGTCCCAGTGGCCGGGCGCCGGGTGCACGACGAGCCCGGCCGGCTTGTCGATCACCGCCAGCGCGTCGTCCTCGTAGACGATCGCGAGCGTGATGTCGGCCGGCGCGATGGTGCGCGGCGCCGGCGCGGGAAAGACGACCGCGATCTCCGTGCCGCGCGGCGGCGCGAACGACGCGCGGGCCGGCTTGCCAAGGATGCTGACGCACCGCTCGGCGATGAGCCGGGCGGCGACGGTGCGGGAGAGCTGGAGTTGGTCGGCGAGGAAGCGGTCGAGACGTTCCGCGCCGTGCACGGCGACCGAGAAGCGCGTGGCCGGCGGCGCGGGCACGGCGACTACGGCTGGGCCGGCGGGGCGACCTCGGGCGCGGGGGCGAGCTCGTGCTGCCTGCCCTCCTCCCAAAGCGACAGGGCCAGCGCAACGGCGCCGCAGGTGATGGCCGTGTCCGCGACGTTGAACGTCGGCCAGTGGAGGGCACCGAGGGTGAAGTCGAAGAAGTCCACCACACCGCGGCTCGACCGCACGCGGTCGACCAGGTTCCCCGCGGCGCCCGCGCAGATGGACGCGAGCGCGTAGAGGCGCAGCCAGTCGCCCTTGCGCGTGGTCTTGAGCATCGAGCCCAGGACGAACAGCGCAGCGAGCGACAGCCCCATGAAGATCCAGCGCGAGTACTCGCCGAGGTGGAGGCCGAACGCGGCGCCGGGGTTGTAGACGAGGCGGAGCTGGAAGACCTCGCCCACCACCGGCACGCCGACGTACCTCGGCAGCAGCGCCTCGGCGACCAGCTTCGTGGCGAGGTCGAGCACGAGCACCACTGAGACGACGCCGTAAAACCGGCGCTGCTCAGTGCCGCTTACCATCTTCCTCCTTCTCCTTGCAGCTGATGCAGAGGCGGGCGTGGGGGAGCGCGTCCAGCCGGTCGTAGCCGATGTCGTTGCCGCAGGTCTCGCACTTCCCGTACTTGTCCGGCGTGGTGTAGAGCCGGCGGAGCGCCTGGTTGAGGTGAAACAGGAACCTGCCCTCCTTCGACGCCATCAGGAACGCCTTCTCGCGCTCCATGGCGTCCGTGCCCTGGTCCGCCATGTGGAACGAGTAGGACGAGAGGTCGCCATCCGACGCCTGGAGGGTGGCGTTGAAGCTCTCATCGTAATGGCCGAGCTCCTTCATCGCCCGGGCGCGCTCCTCGAGGAGCCGCTTCTCGAAGTGCCCCAGCTGCTTCTTGGTCAGACTCATCACGCGCAGTCCTTTGCATTGCACGCCGGGGCGTACCGCCGCCGGCCGCTCGTTCCCGTTGTCTATCCCACCCGGCGCACGGCGATGCGCGCCGTGAAGCCGTCGAGGTCCAGCTCCTGCACCAGATCGGCCGCCGGGACCGGCCCGGCCACCGCCACCGCGAGCGCGAGCGTTTCGCCTGCAATGTACTCGGCGTGGCGCTCGGCCGCCCTGCGCACCGGCTCGTCGCCGCCCACCCACAGCTCGATGCGGTCGCTCACGCGATAGCCCGCGTCCCGGCGCAGGCGCTGCACCCGGCTCACCACCTCGCGCGCCAGTCCCTCCTGGCGCAAGTCGTCGGTGATCGCGGGATCGATCCCCGCGAACACCTCGCCGTCGGTCTCCACCACCACGTCGCCGCGCGAGTGCCGGTGCACCACCAGGTCGTCGGGCTGCAGGACGTGGGTCTCGCCCTGCACCGCGATCGTCACGCGCTGGCCCGACTCGAAGCGGGCCACCTGGTCGCTCGGCAGCGCCTTGATCGCCTCCGCCGCCAGGGGGGTGGTCTTCCCGAACCGTTTTCCGAGGGCACGAAAGCTAGGCCGGGCCTCCAGGGAAACCAAGTCCGTCCCCGAAGTCACCAGCTCGACGCGCTTGACGTTGACCTCGCCCATGAGCAGCGGCGCCAGCGCCTCGAACGTCGCCCGGTCCACGTCCGCGGGGACCGCCGCGAGCATCCGCGCCAGCGGCTGGCGCACCCGGATCGCCACCGTTTCGCGCGCACTGCGCGCCAGCGAGGCCAGGCGCCGCACGACGTCCATCGCGCGGGAGAGCGTCGCGTCGGCGGCCGTCCCCGGCTCGGGAAACGGCGCCAGGTGCACCGAGGTCCCCGCGAGCGACCGGTGCAGCAGGTCCGCCAGGAACGGTGCGGCCGGCGCCAGCAGCCGCGCGGTGAGCGTGAGCACGTCGTGCAGCGTGGCGAGCGCGCCGGGGTCCGCCGCGCCGCCCGGCACCCAGAACCGCGCCCGGTTCAGCCGCACCCACCAGTTGGAGAGGTCGTCCACCACGAACGCGACGATGGCGCGCGTGCCCGTCGTGACGTCGTAGTCGTCCCACGCGGCGCGCACCGCGCGCACGGTCTCGTCCAGCCGGCCGAGCAGCCACCGGTCCGAGAGCGGCCGGGCCGCCGGCGCGGGATCCTCCGGCGAGGGCGTCCAGTCGCCGACGTACAGGTGAAACATGTGATACGTGTGCCGGAGCTTCTCCAGCACGTTCCCCGCCACGTCGGGGATCGCCCGCTCGTCGAACCGCTTCGGCAGCCACACCTGGCTAGACAGCAGCAGATAGAGCCGCACCGCGTCCGCCCCGGACTTCTGCACCGCCGCCACCGGGTCCACCACGTTGCCGCGGCTCTTCGACATCTTCTGCCCGGTCGCATCGAGGATCAGCTCGTTGACGATGACGTTCCGGTACGCCACCTGGTCGAACACGCCCACGGCGATCGCCAGCAGCGAGTAGAACCAGCCGCGCGTCTGGTCCACCCCTTCGGCGATGAAGTCGGCCGGGAAGTGGTCGTGGAACTCGCGCTCGTGCGCGAACGGGTAGTGCCACTGCGCGACCGGCATCGCGCCCGAGTCGAACCAGGTGTCGATGACCTCGGGGACGCGCCGCATCGTGCCGCCGCAGCGCGCGCACGGCCACGCGTATCCGTCCACGTGCGGCTTGTGCGGGTCGAAGTCCTGCGGCAGCGGCTTGCCCCACCGCTGGGCGAGCTTCGCGTAGGAGCCGATCACTTCGGTGTGCGCGGCGTCCCGGTCACACACCCAGACCGGCAGCGGCGTGCCCCAGAACCGGTCGCGCGACAGCGCCCAGTCCACGTTGTTCTCGAGCCACTCGCCGAAGCGGCCGCTGCCGATCTCCGGCGGGTGCCAGCCCACCGCCCGGTTCAGCTCGACCAGCCGCTCCTTGTACGCCGTCGTGCGGATGAACCACGACTCGCGCGGGTAGTAGAGCAGCGGGGTGTCGCAGCGCCAGCAGAACGGGTACGGGTGCTCGATCGTCTCGCGGCGCAGCAGCGTGCCCTCGCGCTTCATGCGCTGCATGATCGCGGCGTCGGCGTCCTTCACGAACACGCCCTCGATCTCGGGCCACGTCGTGCCCGTGAACTTCCCCGCGGTGTCCACCGGCACGGCGTAGGCGAAGCTCCCGGTCTTCGCCACCGCGAAGTCGTCGGCGCCAAACGGCGCCAGGTGCACCAGCCCGGTGCCGTCCTCCGCCGTGACGAAGTCGCCGGAGACCACCTCCCACTTGCGGCCCTCGGGCAGCGGCGCGACCTCGAGCGCGCGGCGGTAGCGCGTCCCGACCAGCTCCGTACCCTTCCAGCGGCGCAGCACCGGGTGCGCGCTCAGCGGCTCGGTGTCGCCCGCCGGAATGATGTGGGGCAGCCGCGCTTCGGCGAGCACCAGCCGCTTCCCCTTCCACGCGATCTCCACGTAGGCGAGGTCGGGGTGTACCGCGACCGCGAAGTTCGCGATCAGCGTCCACGGCGTCGTCGTCCAGACGACGAGGAAGCGGTCGGTCTCGCCCTCGATCGGGAACAGCACGTACACCGACGGGTCCTTCACGGTGTCGTAGCCGAGCGCCAGCTCGTGGGAGCTGAGCGCGGTGCCGCAGCGCGGGCAGTACGGCAGCACCTTGTGGCCGCGCACCAGCAGCCCCTTCTCGTGCAGCCGCGAGAGCAGCCACCACACCGATTCGATGTAGTCGTTCGTGTACGTGACGTACGGCCGGTCGTAGTCGAGCCAGTACCCGATGCGGTCGGAGAGGCTCTCCCAGTCGGCCTTGTACTGCCACACGCTCTCGCGGCACAGCCGATTGAACTCCGCCACCGAGATCGTCGCGCCCGCGTGGTCCCCGATGTCGGTCTTGCCGCTGATGCCGAGCCGCTTCTCGACCTCGATCTCGACCGGCAGGCCGTGCGTGTCCCACCCGGCGATGCGCGTCACGCGCCGGCCCTGCATCGCCTGGTAGCGGCACACCAGATCCTTGATCGTCCGCGCGAAGACGTGGTGGATACCCGGCTTCCCGTTCGCGGTCGGCGGGCCCTCGTAGAACACGAACGGCGTCCCGCTGCTCGTGCGGCGCTGCGTCTCGTGGAACAGGTCCTCCGTCTTCCACGTGTGGAGCAGCTCGCGCTCGAGGTGGTCCACGTGTGCGTCCGGCGAGATCAGCGGATACCTGCTCATCCGGGAAGGCGGCGGAGCACGCCCCGGAACAGCGCCGTCAGCTTCGGCTCGGCGCCCATCGCGGTCTTGATGATGCGCTCGATGTCGGCCGGCTCGAGCGCGTCGGGCAGGCACGCGTCGGTGATGATCGAAACGCCCAGCACCCGCATCCCGGCGTGGCGCGCCGCGATCACCTCGGGCACCGTGCTCATCCCCACGACGTCGGCGCCGATGGCGCGCAGGAAGCGGTACTCGGCGCGGGTCTCGAGGTTGGGGCCCGTCACCGCGACGAACACCCCCTCGCGCAGGGGGATGCCCTGCTCCAGCGCGACCTGCCGCGCCAGCACGCGCAGCGCCGGGTCGTACGGCTCCGACATGTCCGGGAAGCGGGGACCCAGGCTGTCGTCGTTACGCCCGACCAGCGGGTTGTCACCGAGGAGGTTGATGTGGTCGGCGATGAGCATCAGATCGCCCGGCGACCACAATGGGTGCATCCCGCCGCACGCGTTGGAGACCAACAGCGTGCCCGCGCCAAGCGCCTTCAGCACCCACACGGGGAATGCCGCCTGCGTCGCGGTGTAGCCCTCGTAGCAGTGGAAGCGGCCCGACATCGCGACGACGGCGCGGCCCTCGAGGGTGCCCAGCAGCAGCTTGCCGGCGTGCGACTCGACGGTGGAGAGCGGAAAGCCGGGGACGGCCTGGTAGGGCACTTCGGCCTCGACCGCGATCTCGCGGCCCAGGCCGCCCAGGCCCGTGCCCAGGATGACGGCGATTTCCGGGCGCTTCGGCCAGCGCGCCCGGATCACGTCCGCCGCGCGCTCGACCGCGGCGCGCGTCACTCCTCGACGATCGACTTGATCCACTTGGGCGACGACTTCCGCGCCTCGCGGGCGCGCTCGTCCGCCGGCGTGATGGTGCCGGCCACCTTGCCGAACGACGCCGCCTCGCTGTTCGCCAGCGCCTCCAGCTCCGCCTTCTGGCGCTCGACCAGCGCGCGCAGCGACGCCAGGTACGCGTGGTGCTTCTGCGCGAGCTGCTGCCCCGAGCCCTCGAGCCGCTCGACCTCGCGGCGCGCCCGCTCCAGCCGCCGCTCGGCGTCCGCTTCGGCCTCGCGCAGGATCAGCTGCGCCTCGCGCTCCGCCTGTTCGCGCGTCTCGGCCCGCAGCTGCTGCGCCGCAACCAGCGCGTCGTTCATCGCCTTCTCGCGCGCCTTGTACTCCCTGAGCTGCTCCTCGACGTGCCGGAGCCGCTCCTCGAGCGCGAGCTTCTCGCGCACGATCCGCTCCATCTCGTCGGCCACCCGCGAACGGAAGTCCTCCACGACGAGCGGGTCGTAGCCGCGCATCGTCTTCTTGAACTCCTGCTTGCGGACGTCGAGTGGCGTGAGCCGGAAAACCTCGTCGCTCATGGCTGCCGCTCCCCGAAAAGGACCGTGCCGAGACGGAGCATCGTCGCCCCCTCCTCGACCGCGATCTCGAAGTCGTTGGACATGCCCATCGACAAGACGTTCAACGTCGAAAGTCGAAGGTCGACAGTCAGACGATCCCTCAACTCTCGAAGCCCCCGGAACGTTTCCCGCTGCAGCGCCACATCGCCGGTCAGCGGGGCCATCGTCATCAGGCCGCACAGCTTGAGGTGTGGCAGGCCCGCGACGCGCGCGACCAGCAGCTCGGCCTGCTCGGGCGCGACGCCCGACTTCTGGGGCTCGCGCACGACGTTCACCTGCACCAGCACGTCCGGCACCAGCCCCGCCGCAGCACCTTCCTTGTCCACGGCCTCGGCCAGCCGCACCGAGTCAAGCGAATGGATCAGCGCGAACCGCCCGACGGCGTGCTTCACCTTGTTGCGCTGGAGGTGCCCGATCAGGTGCCAGCGCACCGGAGCGTCGGGCCACGCTGCCATCTTCTCCAGCGCTTCCTGAACCCGGCTCTCCCCAATGTCCGGAAGCCCGGCGGTGAGTGCCTCCCGCGCCGCCGCAATCGGGTGGCCCTTCGTGACCGCCACGATCGTGATCGCGGCCGGGTCCCGACCCGCGCGCCGGGCCGCCTCGGCAATCCGGGCGCGCACGGTCTCAAGGTCCATAGCCGCAAGAATTTAGCGGTATCGCCGCGGCGCGGCGAGTAGCCAAGCTTGGCGACGCCCCCGGCAGAGCTGTATGCCATGGTCATGAGCGTGGCGACGGCCGAGCCGCGCGAGACGGACGTCGCGGCGTGGCTGCGCGCACGGATTGGTCCCGCAACGAGCGAGGGCGGCTAGAACCACCCGCCGCCCCCGTTCGTCGCCTTACCGTTTGGCGCTGTCGCGCCCTCCCCCGCCTCCGCCGCCAAGCTCCGGCGCCGCCGAATCCCTGCCAGGCGGCTCGGGCGCCAGCGTCGCTCCCTGGAGCTGGCGGATGAACCGCTGCAGCTCGGGGTTCGGCGAGAGGTGCGCCGCCTTCCGGTAGTTGGCCATCATCTGCGGCAGGTTGCCCTGCTGCCGATACGCGTCGCCGAGCGTCATGAACACGAACGCCAGGTTCCCCGCGATGTTGTCGTCGGTCGGGTCGAGACGCAGGCTGTCCGCCTGGAACAGCCGCGCATAGCGGTACACGTCCCACGTGAGCTGCCGCGTCCGCTCGACGTCCACCAGCGTGCCGAACAGCCCCTGCGCGACCCCGGGGCCGCTCTGGACGACGTCGTTGTGGAGCTTGAAGGCCAGCCCTTCCTGCGTGACGTACCGGTCGAGCCCCATCCGGTTGGCGTTGCCCGCCGTCAGCGCGAAGTAGATCGGCCGCTTGCCGAAATTCTCCTGGATCAGCCGCAGTACCATGATGTCCTTGACGTACATCGGCGTGTTGGCCGGGTACGTCTGCTGGAGGTTCCCCGCGCGGAACGCGAGCTCCTGCGGGAGCAGCTGCGGCTGGAGCGTCACGACCTGGTCGTCGGTCAGCGTGTGGAGGCACAGCGGCGTGCCGCCGGTGACCGTCACGCTCTTGCGGTGCGAGCGCGCCGCCCACGCGTTCAGGGTGTCCACCCAGGCCGGGCTGCAACCCGGCAGGGGACCCGCGTCGCGGCCGTACATCGCCGCCGCGAGGCTGTCCGGCCGGTAGGGCCGTGCCGGGTTGTCGCGCAGCTGGCGGATGTACCAGTCGGTATTGACGAGTGACAGGTTGACGTTCACCACGTCCTGGCGCACGCCCTCGACCTCCTGGAGGTACCAGAGAGGGAAGGTGTCGTTGTCGCCGTTGGTGAACAGGATCCCGTACGGCTCCACCGACTGCAGCAGGTCGTAGGCGAAGTCGCGAGCGAGCGTGGCGGTGGGCCCGTGGCGGCGCCCCGCCGTCTCGAAGTTCAGGACGAACGGCACCAGCGCGACGAGCAGCACCGGCGAGGCGAGGGCCGGGGTCCAGCCGGCCAGCCGCTCGCGCAAGGCGCGAAACGCGCTGGCCGCGCCGAGCCCGGCCCACAGCCCCCACATCACGTACGAGACCGTGTAGAAGTAGTCGCGCTCGCGGACCTCGTGCAGCTCGCGGTCGGGGAAGCTCTCGAACCCGATCGAGAAGCCGGGCTTGAAGTTCAGGTACAGCAGCAGCCCGATGCTCGTCGTCGCGAACAGCGTGGCGAGGAACCAGAAGCTCGAGCGGTCCCACTTGCGGTGCTCGGTCGCGCCCCAGATGCCGAGCAGCGTGAAAGCGATCGTGAACGGGAGCCGTCCCGGCGCCAGGAGCGTGCTCTCGCGCATGATGCTCGAGGCCCACTGCCAGTCGAAGTACTGGAGGTAGTTGAGCACCTGGAGCCCGAGGATCAGCAGCGTGCGCCCCGGGTTGTCCGGCCCCGACGGGTACATCGGGTTATCGAGCGGCGAGCGCGGCGGGTACTGCTCGCGCCCGATCACCGCCCAGAGGCTCTTGAGCGTGGATGGGTCGGCCTCGTTGATGAACGGATACAGTCCCGCGCGAATGTAGAGGTACGCGTAGGTGCTGATCCCCGCCGCCGCAACGACGAGCGCGATGATCGCGAACAGACCATTCTTCGCGCGGAACGCCCACGCCGCCGCGACCACGTAGAGCACGAGACCGATCGCGATGACCCCGCGGCTCGCGACACCGACGCCAACCATCGTCACCCAGAGGCTCCCCGTCACCGCCCACTCGGCCCACTGCACGCTCCGCTCGGCGCTTTCACGCGCCGGCTGGGTACGCAGCACATGGAACATGAAGGCGAGGGCGGCCGGCCCGCACAGCAGAGCCATCAGGTGGTTGCCGAGCGCCGCACCGAGCACGTAGATGAGCAGCAGCAGCTCGTGCGCGCCGCGCACCCCGCCCCGGTCGCGGCGCCACAGCCACAGCATCCACGCGATCACGCCCATGGAGAACATGGCGATCTGGTAGACCTCGGTCTCCACCGAGTTCTGCCACACCGTGAAGCCGAAGGCCGCGATCAGGGTCGCCGCGAAGGCGCCTCCGAAGATCACGATGGCGGCGTGCAGATC
>ERZ1292640.3225-Hain-H43-02um-R1-3225-length-12756-cov-7_pt1 | contig 12756 bp, 10 predicted proteins | sample MGYA00564404_ERZ1292640 | MGnify/ENA primary metagenome ERZ1292640 (study PRJEB36523, sample SAMEA6512636) | groundwater metagenome | collected 2019-01-08 | study: AquaDiva: Metagenomics assemblies of 32 groundwater samples
TCCCCTGCTGGCTTGTCGGCCCCGGAACGCTTCATGCATTGGCGCTGACCACCAAAAAGTTCATCGGATGCGCACTTGACCTTTTTTCACAACGCTCCATACTAAAAGGCTCGGTCAATTTGCCGTTTAATTATGCAGCATATACGAAATATCGCCATCATTGCCCATGTGGACCATGGGAAGACCACACTGGTGGATTGTTTGTTGAAGCAATCCGGGACGTTCCGCGCCAATCAGGTCACGGAAGAACGGATGATGGATTCCATGGATTTGGAGCGCGAAAAGGGCATCACCATCAAAGCCAAGAACGCCGCCTTCCAATACAAGGATTACCACATCAACATCGTTGATACGCCTGGCCACGCGGATTTTGGCGGCGAGGTGGAACGGATCATGAACATGATTGATGGGGTGCTGCTGGTGGTCGATGCCGTGGATGGCCCGCAAGCGCAGACCCGTTTCGTCCTCCGCAAAGCGCTGGAAGCGGGCGCCAAGCCGATTGTCGTGATCAACAAGATCGACCGCGAGCAGGCCGCGCCCCACCGAGTGCTGGACGAGGTTTTCGAGTTGTTCGAGTCGCTGCACGCCACGGATGAGCAACTCGATTTTCCGGTGGTCTATGCCAGCGCCAAAGAAGGCATCGCCAAACTGGAATTGGACCAGAGCAGCGTCGGCATGGTGCCGCTCTTTGATGCAATCATCCGGCATATTCCTCCCCCGCGGGCCCGCGCCGGCCTTGAATTCAGGATGCTGGTGGCCAATCTCGATTATTCCGATTACCTCGGACGCATCGCCTTTGGCAAAATCCTGGGAGGCCGGGTCAAAGTGGGAGATCCTGTTGTTTGCATCCATGGCCATGGCGGCGTAGAAAGCTCCAAAGTCACCGCCATTTTCCATTTCCACGGCTTGCAGCGGGTCGAGATTGAGGAAGCCTTGGCCGGCGACATCATCGGATTGACAGGTTTCAATGATGTGTTCATCGGCGAAACCATTACCGACCAGGAAGACCGGCAGCCCTTGCCGTTCGTGCCCATTGATCCTCCGACCATCAAGATGCAGTTCGCCGTCAATGACGGGCCTTTGGCCGGCCAGGAGGGGAAACTTGTGACCGCCCGGCACATCCGCGAACGGCTCATTAAAGAGACGCGTACCAACGTGGCCTTGCGCGTTGCCGATACCGATGCTCCCAACGTTTTCGAGGTCAGCGGCCGCGGCGAGATGCAGATTGCCATCCTGGTCGAGCAAATGCGCCGCGAAGGGTATGAAGTGCTGGTCTCCCGGCCTGAAGTCATCTACAAACAGGACGAGAACGGCAACTGGCTGGAACCGATCGAAAAGATGTTCCTGGAAATCCCCAAGGATGCCATGGGCGAGGTGCTGGAAAACCTGGCCCGGCGCAAGGCTGAAATCACCAGCATGAGCCATCACGGCAATCAGATCAGCATCGAAGCGCTCCTCCCCATGCGCGGCCTGATCGGTTTTGAAACTGACTTGGTCAACCAAACGCGCGGCTTGGGCGTGATGAGCCATCTGTTCCACGAGTACGGTCTCGACCGGGGTGACATCGAGGCGCGCAAGAATGGCTCGCTGGTCAGCATGGAGGCCGGCGAATCAACGGCCTACGCTCTCAATGCGGTGCAGGAACGCGGACGCCTCATGGTCGAGCCGGGCGAGCAAATCTACATCGGCATGATTGTGGGCGAGAACGCGCGCGAAAATGATATTCCGGTCAATCCGTGCAAGGCCAAACGGCTGACCAACATGCGTTCCCAAGGCGATGGCAAAGGCATCCAACTCGAGCCGCCTTTGAAAATGTCCCTGGAAAGAGCGCTCGAGTACATCGGGCCGGATGAGTACGTGGAAGCCACCCCCAAGCATTTGCGGCTGCGGAAAAGAATCCTCAATGAAACCGCCCGCAAACGGGCAGCCCAGGTGCGATTGGTCAAGGTGGCCGCGGCTTAGCCTCAGTAAGACCGCTCGTCCACCCGGCCGCCATGATAGCTCATCCAGTGGATGTCGGGATCGTTCCGAGGCCCAGCCATCCACATGACACTCGTGTCGAACTTCACTTGCTTGGCTCTCGGATTCTTCGCCAGCACGCCTTTCCATTTATGAATCTCAGAATGGCCGTCCGCCATGGCAAATCCACAAGCCCCATTGTGGTAAGTCGCGGGGATATCGATAAATGACGAGGCCGAATTGGGATTGAAAAAACCGGCGTCGTTAATACTGTCCGGATGTTCGTCAACATAGACCCACGTTTCAGTCGGTCCAGGAAATTTGAAATCAGACATTTTCTTCATGTGCGCGTACACCACCGGACTGCCATTCGGAGTCCAGGGACCAGTTTCCGCGTTGCCGTCACCGACGCCGATGTTCCCGGAAAGGCTGCGCACGCGCTCTTTCCACCCTCTTGCCTGTTGCGCTCTGCTCAAGTATTTGTCTGCCGGACACTTGAAGACGTTTTTTGAGTTGCCGAAGTATTTCGCCAACTTCGAATATCTGGGATCGATTAAATATTGAACGTTCGTGTTATCCTGGGATGTTCCCCAGTCAAGCCATCCAACCACCCACGCCGAATTCCCGCGGGCCGCGGCTTCGGCAACGGTGTTGCCGCCGTGGAAGCTCATGACCAGTTTGTCGTCATTGTCGAGGCTGTACATCTGCCAAGCCAGCATGACCTGTTTCCCGTTGTTCATGCAAAAAACACCTTGGGCTTTGGTCTTGGCCTTGGCCAAGGCCGGAATCAGCATGGCCGCCAAGATGGCAATGATGGCGATGACCACCAGAAGTTCGATCAAGGTGAAACCTCTTCCCCGGACCTGTGGAATTGACGATTTTGAGTTCTTCATAACTTTTAAATTCGCTTCATTTGTCGTGCTATGGTTGCAAGCGTACACATTTCTACGGCAGGAGTCAACCTTCCCGCAGACCGGCTCGCTCGCACCTCAAAATATGCATAAAATCCCGCCGCTGGGAACTGTGCGTTTGGAGGCACATCCTAAACGGACTTGCCCTTCCAGCCCAGGACCAGCGTGGCGTGATTGATGGGCTGGATGATCAAATCACCGTCCGCCGTGGCGATGCGGTCTCCGGTGACTTCCTTGTCCGCAGCCAGCATGGGCTCGGTGCGAATCAAGAAGGAGAAAACCAAGGCCAGCGTCACGGTGCCGGCGCCAAGGACCCTTCCGATGAAATCTGCCGTAGAACGACACGAAGAAGCTTTGTTGCGGATCATGGGCGGAACATTGCCCGGATTGAGACCGGATTCAACTTTAAGCAAAGAGTCTCAGACTTTGGGCAGCACCCACGGTTCCCGGTAGGTCCGGCCCAGGAGCGCCTCGGCTTGAGCATCGTTGGGAATGGTTTCTCTTTCCGCATCCCACGCAATCCTCCTTCCGACCCGGTAGGCGATATTGCCGAGGTGGCCTGGGATGCTGCCGAGATGGCCTAGTTCGACATCAGAATTGGGACGCTTGCGCGAGCGCACGCACTCCAGGAAATCCCGTTTGTGCGGCGTTTCCATATCCTGGCCGTTGACCTTGCGCGGGTCTGGCCGTTCCTCTTCCGAGAACAAGCTGTAACCAGCCCGATTGATCCACAACGAGGCCTTGGTCCCGTAAAACTCGATCCCGTGATCCATGCGGCCCCAGGGCGGATTCCCATTGCCGTGGCGCAGTTCGTAGGTGAAGACGTAATCCGGGCATTCAAACAGGACGGCGGCGGTGTCCGGAGTTTCTCGGGCATCCTTGAAAACAAGTTTTCCGCCGGTGGTTGTGACCGACTTGATGGCCGGTCCCATCGCCCAGGTCACCACGTCGAACAGGTGGACGCCCCAGGCGGAGAGCATCCCGCCGGAGTAGTTCCAGAAGTAATAGAAATAAAAATCGTAGTGGCGCGGGTTGAACGGCCGTTTCGGCGCCGGCCCCAGCCATTGGTCGTAGTCCAAGCCCGGCGGCGGGTCGGAGTCGGGCGGATTGCCCATGTCGGCATGAATGCTTTTCACGTCCCAGCAATTCCAGGTGCGCACGAGGCTCACCTTGCCCAGTTCGCCGGATTTGATGCGGTTGATGGCTTCGATCCAGTGCGGTCCGCTGCGCTGTTGCGTGCCAAGCTGCACCACGCGGTTATACTTGCGCGCCGCCCGCACCATGGCGCGGCCTTCCTTGATATTGTGTCCGAGCGGCTTTTCGACATAGACATCCTTGCCTGCCTGGCAAGCCAGAATCGTCGGGATGGCATGCCAATGATCGGGCGTGGAGACGACCACCGCGTCCACTTGCTTCAACTCCAGCAACTGGCGAAAGTCCTTGAATAACTGGGCGGCGGGAGCCGTGGCCTTGGCTCGATTCCGCTTTTCCTCCGATGCATCGGCCACCGCCACAATGTTGACATCATCCATTTTGGCAAATTGCCTGAGATGGTCGGTTCCTCGACCGCCGACGCCGATGAAGCCGAGATTGATCTTTTCGTTGGCTCCTTGCGCCCCGATGGCCGGCAGGGTGCCCAGTGTGGCGCCCACGGCCAGGGCTTTTCCAGTTTCTGTGACAAAATCTCTGCGAGTGATTCCTGACTTTTCGTTCATGGCACTTTTTCCTTTCCTGGCAACTGAGTCCAGGCGCTTGGGCCGGACTTCTCGCCTGCGACTCAGGGAATTGTTCTTTTGGCCATCAATTGAGACTGAATTGGCGGGAGTTGAATTCATGGATTCTGGAAATCCTTGTCACTCCAAAGCCGCCCTGCTGACAAAAGCTGATTTGCGCCCTTTCTGCTTCTTATTTCAGTGTCCAGCCGTTAATCTTGGCACACCGGCAATGTTAGCGCCCGATCAGAGACAGGCTCCTTCCGGCCACGCCGTCGAGGGAGTCAAAGTGTTATATCCGTCGCCCCTGGCCCGGCGATGGCACAAGCCTTTCTTTATCGTTTTCCTGATTTGGTACGCGGTCAACTGGATGGCGCTGCTGCTCGGGATCAGGTGGCCGTCCGACTGGCGCTGGGTTGAGCCACTTCTTTTTTTGCTGGGCGCTGCCACCTTGCTGGTGGGGCTGGGCCGTAGAATTCCCCTGCAAAACGTGCTCCTGTCCATGATGCTGATCATCGTTTTCGCCGGCGCTGTCACCGCCACCGACGTGAAAACAGGCATTCCCTTTGGTCCTTGCCTTCACACGGAGAATTTGAGCAGCCCCTCGTTTCAGCCCGTGCCTTGGCCGCTCCCCTTTCTCTGGATCGTCGTCATTGTCAGCTCACGAGGCGTCGCGCGCTTGATGATGCGCCCGTGGCGCAAGACCAACTATTACGGTTATTGGATTATCGGGCTGACGATGACGCTGGCTCTGCTTTTCGACTTGGGGCTGGAACCGTTTGCCACGGGCGTCAAACAATACTGGCTTTGGCGAACGCCGCCGACCGTGCCCAACTGGTACAGCGCGCCGTGGACCAATTTCCTGGGCTGGGCTGTCGTCGTGCTCGGCATTCTGTTCATCACCACTCCCTGGCTGATCAACAAGCAGCCCATCAAGCTCCCGACCGATTATCATCCGCTCGTCGTTTGGCTGCTTTGGAACGGCTATTTCCTGACAGGAAATATTCTCCATCAAAACTGGCCCGCCGTGGCGGTCGGCCTGGCCGGCAGTGCGGTGGCGGCGGTCTTCGCCGTCCGCGGCGGGCGATGGTGAGCGTGCCAACTCCCCGGCAAAGGCGGAGGCCAAGGCAGCACAGCAGAGCTGCAGCCAAAGCAGCGCAGACATTCGTGTCCATGAATATCTGGTTAAGTCGTCGCGGGCCGTGCGAGTTTTTTGGAGGAGAAAGAACCGCAGAGACGCGATGAACGCAGAGCCGGCCTTTCACTGGATTCTCTCTGCGTCTATCGCGTCTCTGCGGTTGACTTGGCTTCGGCCACGGGTCGGAGCTCTGCCGCGCTGAGAGCGTGGACGGGAATCCCAGATCGTTCGTTCGTCCTCGTCGTCCTCGAAAACGAAGGCAACATCGAGGACGAGGACGAGGACGAGACCGACGACGAGGACGATGCCCGGAAGCGACTTTCCTTACCCGCGCCGATATGAGGTCGCTCTCCCCGTCCTACTCTTCCTCGCGCGGCACTGGACCCGACTCCGAATCGGCCAGTTTCCGAAGTTTCAGGCGGGCCACGCGCGGGCCTTGCATCTCTTCCACGCGCAATTCGTGATGGCCAACCGCCAGCACGTCGCCGATCTTCGGAAATCCGCCCAGGCGATGCGTGACCAGGCCGCTGACGGTGACAATTCCTTCTTCCTGCAAGCTCACCTCAACCAACGCCGCCAGCTCGTGCAAAGGCAACGTGCCGGCCAATTCCCAGGTCTGCGGGCCGGTCTTTTGCAGGAGCGGCTTTTCCTGGTCAAACTCGTCCTGAATCTGGCCGACCAATTCCTCCAAAATATTCTCCAGGGTCACCATGCCGACCGTCCCGCCAAATTCATCCACGACCAGGGCAAAATGCAGTTTTCGTTCCAGGAACAGTTGCAGCAGCTTTTCCAGCCGCGCTGTGGGCGGCACATAAATCAGTTTGCGCGCCACCGGCGCCAATTCTGCTCCGCTTCTAGCCTTCAGGCGCATGGCAAACAAGTCCTTGAAATGAACGACGCCCAGGGCTTTGTCCAAGTCATTCCCCAGGCAGAGCGGGAAACGGGAATAGCGGGTTTTTTCCGCCACATCCAGGCATGCCGCGATGCTGGCTTCGGTGCTGAGGACGACGATTTCCTGCCGGGGCCGCATGACATCTCGCGCCCGCAGACGCCGCAGATCAAAGGCGTTCAGCACAATGTCGCGGCCCAGTTTCGTGCCGCCCGCGCGTTCTCGAGAGCTGGTGACCAGCAATCTCAACTCTTCTTCCGTATGCGCCAGTTCGTGTTCGCCCCCGACGGGCTCGATTCCCAACTGCCGCAGCAGCCACAGGGAGGACTGGTTGAGCAGCCAGATGAACGGGTAAGAGGCGCGGTGAAACCATTCCAGCGGTTGAGCCACCCACAAGGAAGTCGGCAAAGGCTTTTGGATGGCCAGCCACTTGGGAGCTTGCTCCCCCGCTGTGATGTGCAGAAACGTCAACGCCGAAAAGCCGACCACAAACGCCACGTAATGGCGCATCTGCTCTGATTCGATATTTGACAGAATCGGAGCGAGCAAAGCGGTAAAGACCGGCTCGCCGACCCATCCCAAACCGAGGCTGGCCAGCGTGATGCCCAACTGGCAGGCGCTCAAAGACGCATCCAAATTGCCGACCACGCGACGGACGATACGGGCGCGGCGGTGGCCTTTGAGGATGAGCGCGTTCAGTTGTGTGTCGCGGATTTTGACCAGCGCAAATTCGGCGGCGACGAAAAAGCCGTTCAAGAGCACCAGCACGAACACCGCCAGGAGCTTGAAGACAATGGAAACTATGTCATCCGCACTCATATCACAGGTTGACCTCCCCAAAGATCACTTTGAGCACATCCTCGAGCGTGACAATGCCCAGCTCGCGCCGGTCCCTCGCCAGCACAATGGCCAGCCGCTGGCCGCTCCGCTGCATCCGCCGCAAGGCTTCCTCCAAGTGCAGATCTTCGGCGAAGTAGAGGGCGGGTTTAAGATAATCCCCCGCCGTTTTCTCCGGCGGAACCTCGGACGAAAAGAGAATGCTGTTCAGACTGACAATGCCCACGATCCGGCGCTCACCCTTCTCTTCCCAGACCGGCATGTGCGTATGATGCTGCTGCCGGTAGAGGTGCAGCATCTCTGCCGCCGGCGTTTGGGTTGTCACCGCAACCACCCGGTTGAGCGGCAGAGTAATCTGGCGCACGGGAATGTTGGGCAAATCGAGCACCCGATTGATCATGGACCGTTCTTCGGAAGTCAAGCCCACGGCCGATTCCTGCATGACCATGCGCAATTCATTCCGGCTGCCGAAAACGCGGCCGCTAAAGCTCTTGCCGCCGGTCCACCGCAGCAGGAGATTGGAAAACCATTCCATGAGCGACACCAGCGGCGACAACCCAAGATAACTGAAACGAAAAGGCACCGCCAACGTCAGGCATAACCGGTTGGGATAAAGGCGAAACAGCATCTTGGGCAGCAGATCGCACAGCGCATAAAAACAAAAGAGGATTCCGGCGAAAGACAACAGAAACAAGCCCGGCCGCGCGCCCAACACCTCATAGAGACCGCTGATGATCAAACTGATTGCCGTCACCGTCGCCAGCGTGTTGCCAATCAGAATCGTCCAGAGGAAATGTTCCGGATTCTCCAGGTAGTCATGCAGCAGTCTGGCCCGGCGTTTGCCGGCCCGCATTTGCTGGCGAATCCGCCAGCGGCTCAACGCCAATACGCCCGCTTCCATTCCCGAAAATAAAAAGGAGAGCGCCAGGCAAAAACCGACCACGATCACGTAGAGCAATCCTTTTTCCATGCTAACCCGTTTCTCCTTTCTTCAACACTTCGACGAGCATCTCGCGCACGCGCCGGTCATCCGCCGCTTGCGCCGTCATGCGCAGCCCGCGAAACGCGACCGATTGCCCTTGCGCAGGGACCACCTCCAACTGGCTGACCATCAATCCGCCCATGGTGTCGGCGTCCGTCACTTCGCCCAACTCCGCGTATTCGCGGCGGAAATCGTCGCAGCGCATCGTGCCGCTGACCCGCCAGCGTCCAGGGCCGAGCTTTTCCATGGCGAATCCTGACTCCTCGGTTTCGCTGCGGATTTCGCCAATCGTCACTTCCAGGATGTCTTCCATCGTCACCAGCCCGGCGGTGCCCCCAAACTCATCCAGCACAATGGCCAGGCCGCGCTGCTGTTTTTGCAGGCTTTTCAAAAGCTGGAGCAAATTCATGCTCTCGGGCACGAAGGACGGAAATTCGATGGCATCGGCCAGATCGATCTGCGGGTCCAGCAGCAGCGCCCGCGTGTTCAGGATGCCGACAATGGTGTCCGGCGTCTCGTCGTAAATCGGCAGGCGGCGGTGTTTGTGCCGGCGCGCCGCCGCGACCATGTCTTCGATGGACAAATCATCCGAAATGCAGGCCATCTGCGAGCGCGGCCGCATCACGTCCTTGGCCGTGCGCCGGTCGAGGCTGATGATTTGCAGGATGATCTCCTTCTCGGAGCGGGCCAGCGCCCCCTGCTGATAGGCCATTTCCAGCAACTCTTGATATTCTTCATCGGTCAAGGCGGGTTGTGGCCGGACCGATTTTGAGATCAGGCTTCGGATAATCAAAACGTTCAAGCCCTGGGCCACCTCGCGCAGCGGCCGGGAGAGCTTCTGCATCCACAACATGGGCCGAGCCACGCGCAATGACCACAGCTCCGGCGCGCGCACTGCCAAAGTTTTTGGGACAACCTCGCCGCCGATCAAGATGAGCATCACCAGCCCCCCAAAGCAGGGCAGAGCTGGCCAGCCCTCCCGCAGCGCGACCCAAAAAGCGGTGGCAAGCAAGCCGCCATTGGCCACCGTGTTGCCTAAAACGATAGTTGCCAACAAGTCCTGTGGCGCCTGGAGCAACGCCATCACCTGCTGGCCGCATCCAGGGGCTCGTTCTGCCAGTTGCTGCGCCCGCCATTTGCCCAGGGAAAAAAGCGCCGACTCGGCCAGCGCAAAGAAAAAGCTGCCGGTGGCGAAGATCAAAATCAGCGACAAAGCCACGTAGGCCGTCATTGCCATGCCCGGCAGTATTGAGGAAGAAAGCCCAAGGAAAAAGGCAAAAAGGACACTCGGCGGATGCTTCTGAACAAAGGAAAGTCTTGTTCTTGGCAGCGTGGAAAACCACGACCTGGCCGCTTGTCCCAAGCCCTTCGCGCCGTTATTCTCCAGTCCGCGCTGGAAAAGCAAACTCCTATCAGTCGTCAAAGCGTGCGAAGGAGACGGCGTGCCTCGTTAGCATCTCCGGCCAAAAAGAATTCCAGAGCCACGGCTCAGCTTTCCCGTGAACGGTTTAAGACGACCGGCCTTTCGGTCTGCATCCAGTTCCTTGTTCACCCGCTGGGCGAACTGCTCCAACTCCTTCCCGGTCACACCGTATTCGATTTGGGCATCATCCTCCGAATAAACCTTGACCGGACGGAACGCCACAATCTCGCCGTCAATCACCACTCCGATGTCTTCGCCCTTGAGCGTCCTTTTCAACCAAGCGCCGAGGTTTTGTCGGGCGGCCGTCACGGTCAGAGTTTTCATGTCGTCACTTTAATGGCATCCTAACGTCCGTCAAGGTGGTTGCGCAGCGGTCACCGGCTTTTCCGGCATTCCGTCCACTCGCACAAGCGAGGAATCAGTTCCTACTGCATGGATGGCGGAACATATAAAACACACGGCGCGGCAACCGGAGTTGATTCCTCAAACCAATGATCCGCACGCCATTTTGGAGCACTGGCTGCAACCAAGAGACCTTTAGCCCGGCGCGGTTTGAGGCTGCAAGCTGGCAGTTCTTGACTTTTCACACACAGGTTCCACTTTCCTCCCCAGTGCGCGCAAGTTACGATTCGAATAGGAAGACGCGATTTGCCACGTGATGAACCGCGACAACCCGTTGGAAATAGGACGCCGGAGCTATGTGTATCGCTGGCTGTATCTCAACCGGAAGGGGCGGCTGAAAGGCAGTGTCAATAGTCAAGATCCTTTCGGTACCGTCTTCGACTGAGACGGCAGCAAGCTCGCCGTGGCTTCAAGAGCGTAGCCCACTGCGTTCGTTGACCACATGAGGCGGAGTCTGCCGCCTTCCCGAGCAAACCGGAGCCTTTATGGTGGAGTGTTCTCCACCGCATATAGGACCGCCACATCCTCAACAGAAAGGGCACGGTCGTAGATACGAACATCGTCAATAAAACCGTTAAAAAAGTATCCTATATCCCATGCCCTTCCGATGCGGAGGGTTCCACTGGCGGAGTAAGTACCGGAAGACGTATCTGAGACTAGGGGAAGCCCATCCTTGTATATGTTCCTTGCGCGGGAAGCCGCATCATAGGTCACCATCCAAGAATGCCATTGGCCGTCGAAATCGGATTGGTCCGACTTGGTATTCAAATCGTCCAGATAAAATGCGAACGTGAAACTCCCATCTCCCCGGTAGCCCACATGAATGCCGCTGTCCCGCGATCCCCAGCGGCCGTGAGAAAGGACAAATGCATTGTCTGGCGTGGATTTCCGTTTGCTCCAAAATGAAATTGAGAAACTGGTGTTTGCGAACGTGAGACCGTCAATGTTGATTTGACTGCTTGTTCCATCAAACTCATAAGCATGGTTGCCGATTCCGAACCGGTCTTTCGCCGGAAGAGTGCTAATGACCGTGCCATTGTAGCCATTCCCGCTTTCATCATTGGCGTTTCCATCAAACGGGTAATACGCCACCAGCCCTGGAGCCAAGTCTGCTATCATCAACGAAGCCCCGCGGCTGGTTACAGCCCCGGCGGCATTGCTCACGACCACATCGTAGCTGCCCGCATCGCTGGCTTGGCAATTGGCAATCGCCAATGTGGCCGTCCTGGCCCCGCTGATCCGCCCGCCGTCGCTGAGGTCAGCCCCATCCTTGCGCCACTGATTGGTGAGAGGTTCGGTGCCAGCGGCTTCGACGCGGAAGGTTGCACTCGCCCCAGCGGCAACGGTTTGGCTTTGGGGTTGTGACCGGATCACTGGCAGCATACTGGCGGCCCCGCCTGACTTGGCGCGGTAGAACCGTCGTGTGAACCGCATGGCATTGGTGTCTGTGACCTCTACCATTGGGATTCCTGACGCCACATCCGTCAACCATCTGCACTTAAGCTCGTTAGTGGTCAGCCAGGTCCACTCAATTAGGTTAGTTGATACTCCGATCCAAAACTCGTGGTCACTCGCTCCGAACAGAGTCAGTCGGAAGCCATCTGCTAGAATAGTTGGGTCACTAAGACGAAGCACTACACTGCAGGTCAGGGAAAGACTGAACCGGCTGTGGAGGCCGTCGCTACTTATAATCGTAACAAGTCCGCTGACAGGTCCAGGACGGCTGGTGTCCGGCGAAATCGTGAACACCGTTGAACTGCCTGGCTCAAGCCTGGATGCGGAAGGCTGAACCAGAGCGAAACCGGCGGATACCGTCAGGTTGCTGATCGTCAACATCTGCTCCCCGGTATTGCGAATCGTGAACACACTCCCGGACGGGCGGTTGCCTAGAATGAACTCTCCCAGATTCACGGCGCCACTGTTGGTCAAGGTTGCGCCGCCATACTGAGCAACTAGACTCTCAGCGTTCAAGACCCTGAAGCTCAACTGATTCGTGGAGGATGCCGGGCTTTCGTCGGCGTCGGTCGCGACGATGGTCGCAGTGTGGTCCCCCGCAGACAGTGGATTCAGCGTCGCACCAAACCCGCCATTGGTGTTGACCGCCACAGATGCGCCGCCCACGAGCAAGGTTACGGCGCTGATGCCGCTCGGATCGCTCAGTGACCAGCTTATCCTGATCTGCTCATCGCTTCCGACACGACCGTCGCCATCACCGTTGAGTTCTGTGGCTGATCCGCCCGACATCACCGGGCCTTCCGTGTCCGAGTCAGAGACGACGACCTGCTTGGACGCCGTATTGTTCCCCGCGAAGTCCGGGGTGGCCGGAAAGATTCTGATGTAAAGCTGCTTTGTCCCCTCTTTGTCGAAAACAATGCTCCTTGATATTGATATTAAGGGTATTACCTATTGTGATATTATTTCCGTTGATCATACCAAGAAGTAAACTTAATGTCAAGAGGCTGTAAGCGTCCATAACATATTGGACTTTTGAGGAGGGGTGAGG
>ERZ1292640.3226-Hain-H43-02um-R1-3226-length-12754-cov-6_pt1 | contig 12754 bp, 6 predicted proteins | sample MGYA00564404_ERZ1292640 | MGnify/ENA primary metagenome ERZ1292640 (study PRJEB36523, sample SAMEA6512636) | groundwater metagenome | collected 2019-01-08 | study: AquaDiva: Metagenomics assemblies of 32 groundwater samples
AATTATACATCAGGCGAAACCTACACTATTGATAAGACAGCGCCAGGTGCTCCAACAATTACTTCACCTGCAATCGCAACAACGTATTCAAATGGATCAAATTTTACAATTTCTGGAGGTTGTGATTCTGATACCACGGTAAATATTTCTGGTGATTCCACGCAAAATGTGGCTTGCGTAAGCGCAAGCTATAGTTTTACAGTAACAAAAAATTCTGATGCTACATACAGCTTTACGATTACACAGTCAGATGCACTAGGTAATACTTCAACAGGGATAGAGCGGCAATGGGTGAGGGACACGCAAGCACCGGCAGCGCCGAGCAGTTGGGCGCTTTCTAGTCCCGCAAACGGCGCAACGTCAAATGACAGCACTCCTCAAATCACTATCCCTGGCGATGTGCTTGAAGTTGGTTCCACGGCCAAGGTTTATGGCGACAGCAGTTGCACGACCCAGCTTGGTTCAACAGCAACCATTGCAGCCACTGATGTCACAATAAGTGATATAAGCTTAGCAACAGACGGAGTTAAGAATTTTTACGGAAAGATTACGGACATAGCTGGCAATACTACATCATGCACTAATCTTTCTCTGTCTTATACGCTTGAAACCGCTGCGCCGAGTGTTTCATCGATTGTCAAGGCAAGCGCTAGTCCTACAAATTCAAATACGTTAGATTTCACAGTGACATTCAGTAAAAATGTTAGTGGTGTTGATACGACTGACTTCACACTCACGACTACAGGAGTAAGCGGGGCAGCCGTAAGCTCAGTAACTCCAGTAACAGCATCGCAATACACGGTAGCTGTAGCGACAGGATCTAACAGCGGGACCATTAGGCTTGATTTGACAGATAATGATTCTATTACGGATATAGCCGGGAACATGCTTGGCGGTGCCGGCGCCAATAATTATACATCAGGCGAAACCTACACTATTGATAAGACGGTACCCACAGTGACAGTGAACCAGGCAACGGGACAGGCGGATCCCACGTCTACACTCCCGATTCTTTATGCTGTGGTTTTCAGTGAGACGGTTACTGGGTTTACATCAGCTGATGTTACGATTGGCGGGACAGCAACTGGAGTCACGTTCACGCTGAGCGGTAGTGGAACTACTTATGAAATACAGATCACGGATGCAAGCACAAGCGGAACCATAATCCCATCGATCAATGCAAGCGGAGCTACTGACTCAGCGGGGAACCTGAATGCCGCCTCAACTAGCACGGATGCTACGGTGACGTATCAGGCTCCTCAGCCCGGATCGGCAAAACAAATAGTTGCTGGTGAATACCATACTTGCGCTCTTCTAAGCACTGGCAAGGTGCGGTGCTGGGGCAATGGTAGCAGTGGTCGTCTGGGCTATGGAAATACAAACAATATTGGCGACGGCGAAACGCCAGAATCAGCAGGCGATGTCAATATAGGTGGGGATGTGGTCCAAATCACAGCTGGTTATGACCATACTTGCGCTCTTCTAAGCACTGGCAAGGTACGATGCTGGGGCAGTGGTAGCAGTGGTCGTCTGGGCTATGGAAATACAAACAATATTGGCGACGGCGAAACGCCAGCATCAGCAGGTGATGTCAATGTAGGTGGGGATGTTATTCAAGTAGTGGCTGGCGATGGCTATACTTGCGCTCTTCTAAGTACTGGCAAAGTTCGATGCTGGGGTGCCGGTGCCTGGGGTCGTCTGGGCTATGGAAATACAAACAATATTGGCGACAACGAAACGCCAGCATCAGCAGGTGATGTCACCGTCGGCGGAGATGTTGTTCAAATAACAGCCGGCGAAATGAGTACTTGCGCTCTTTTAAGCACCGGCAAAGTTCGATGCTGGGGGTATAATGGCTACGGTCAACTTGGCTATGGGAACACAAACAATATTGGCGATAACGAAACACCAGCATCAGCAGGTGATGTCACCGTCGGCGGAGATGTTGTTCAAATAGCGGCTGGTTATAACCACACTTGCACTGTTTTAAACACTGGCAAGGTGCGATGCTGGGGTGATGGTGTCAATGGACAACTAGGTTATGGCAATACTACAGACATAGGCGATACCGAAACACCAGCATCAGCAGGTGATGTCACCGTCGGCGGAGATGTTGTTCAAATAGCGGCTGGTTATAACCACACTTGCACTGTTTTAAACACTGGCAAGGTGCGATGCTGGGGTGATGGTGTCAATGGACAACTAGGTTATGGCAATACTACAGACATAGGCGATACCGAAACACCAGCATCAGCAGGTGATGTCAATGTAGGTGGGGATGTTGTTCAAATAGCGGTTGGTAAGTATAGCCACACTTGCGCTGTTTTAAGCACTGGCAAGGTGCGATGCTGGGGTGATGGTATCTATGGAAAACTAGGTTATAGCAATACTACGGATATAGGCGATACCGAAACACCAGCATCAGTAGGTGATATCACCATCGGTGGAGTTGTCGCCACAAGAAGCATCGCAGCTGGTTACAATCATACATGTGCTCTTCTAAGTTCCGGTAAAGTGCGGTGCTGGGGTACTGGTAGCTACGGACGTCTTGGTTATGGAAATACCAACGATATAGGTGATAGCGAAACCCCATTATCTGCTGGTAGTGTAAGTATTGGTGGTGATGTCATACAACTCACCGCCGGAGGTACTCATACCTGCTCACTTATCAGTACAGGCAAGGTGCGGTGCTGGGGAAAAAATGATTACGGTCAACTTGGCTACGGGAATGCTAACAACATCGGCGATGATGAAACCCCAGCCAGTGCCGGCGACATCTCTATTGGTGGTGATGTCATACAACTCACCTCTGGCGACAATCATACCTGTGCTCTTCTAAGTACTGGCAAGGTGCGATGTTGGGGTACCGGTAGCGATGGTCGTCTTGGCTATGGAGATACTAATGAAATAGGCGATAACGAAGCACCATCATCAGCCGGTGATGTCAATGTAGGTGGGGATGCTGTTCAGATATCAGCCGGGATGTATCACACTTGTGCTTTATTAAGCACCGGCAATGTACGGTGCTGGGGGAAAAATGATTACGGTCAGCTGGGGTATGGCCACACGCAAAGTATTGGAGATACCGAAACACCAGCATCAGCAGGTGATGTAGATGTTGGAGGAAGTGTAAAGCAAATCATGGCAGGCCAACGTCATACCTGTGCTCTTCTAAGTTCAGGCGCAGTACGATGCTGGGGTAGCAGCGATAATGGCCGACTAGGTTATGTAAACAGTAATCATATCGGCGATAACGAAGCACCATCATCAGCCGGTAATATCGATGTCGGTGGCAATGTAATACAAATATCCAACAGCGGCACCGATACCTGCGCCATTTTAAGCACAGGCAATGTGCGGTGCTGGGGATTGAATGGCCCACAGCTTGGCTATGGCAATGTCGGCGACATAGGCGACAACGAAACGCCAGCATCGGTTGGCGATATCGATGTCGGTGGATATGTTACTTCGATTGTTAATGGTAGTAGCCACACCTGCGCACTCTTAGGTGCTGGCAACATACGGTGTTGGGGCTACAGCGGTAATGGCCAGCTCGGATATGGCAACACCAGCAGCATCGGCGATAACGAAGCACCATCCATCGCTGGCGATGTTGCTGTTTGGTAAACCAGTGTCATGCACCTACCGCAAAAAACGGCACAAACGTATGACATGGGCCGAACTCATTGCAATGGTTTTCAGCATCGATATGTTAAAGATTAGATCAAACCTGAAAAAAACCGATCCGCTGATGCCATGAAAAAAGAAGCCTGACCTGATCTTTTTTCGCTCAAGACTCCTGACTGACGAATCAATTGGATCCCACTGATTCCACCCAGTCGCTCGCTGAATCGGAATAAAGAAGGTGAAAAATTTGTATCCGAAAGCTTAGCTTCAACCAGAAGCCAGGGTTTATTCTCTTTGAGGAGCACGAAATCAACTTCATTTTTTTCCTTGTCTCGCACATAATTAAGCTTCAAATTGCCCAACCCCATTTGTGTCATCAGGTCGCACCATTTGAGCAGATGACTGGCAACCATGTTCTCAAATCGTGGTCCAGGCTCCGTCACCTCCGACCAATCCCAGAGGTACAATTTCCGTTCTTTCTTTAAAGCCCTCCCTAACCGGCCTGCATAGGGTGGGATTAAAAATAAATAATAAAACTGCTCCAATAAATCGATCCAGTGTCTAACAGCCTCGTGAGAAACTTCCAATATTTCACGAAGTGAATTCAGGCTGAGCAATTGCCCTGAACGTTCTGGCAAAAGCGCGATCATCTGTTCCATGAGGGCCAATTCACGGATACGGCTCATATCCCGAATATCCTCACGAACCAATCTTTCGTGACGTGTTCTAAGCCAATTTCGATGACGCTTTTCACTGCCCGCAAGGAATGGCTCAGGAAATCCGCCGAATTTTTCCAGATGGCTCCATGTTTCAGAATGTTCCTTGACTGGTAACGATTTTTTTAAAACACGGAGCGGATCCGGCAGCGCGGCTGGCACCTTCCATCCGCATTTTTCGGCCAATGAAAATGGGTGTAGCAAAAACAAAAGATAACGTCCCAACAGGCTATCCCCGCCCCGTCGATAAACATCCAGTTTCACACTGCCAGTAACGTGAATTAAGCACCTGTCTCCATAAAGATCAAAGGCTCCCTTTAGATAGTTTTTCCATCTTGGATATTTATGAATCTCGTCAAAATAAACAGCCGTATGATTCTCAAAAGGTTGGTAAGGGTGATGGGCAATGAGTTTTCTACTGTCTAAATCATCCCAATTCATCAAAGGGCCTGGATAGGTCGCCATTAGTTGTTTAAATAATGTAGTCTTCCCAACCTGTCTGGGACCTGAAACAAAAATCATTTTTCGGTAATCCTCCCGCTCCTTTAAAATAACCCGCACAAGGGAGCGAGGAGTGAGTTCTGTCGTCATACGTATAGTTTATGGTAAACCGAAAAAAAGTCACGACCTTTTTTCTGTTTACAAAAAATAAGCCCACCGGTTCACAGGGGTTGCGGTGGCCATTCAAGTAGTATAAAAACACACATGAAAGCGGAATCCGCAAGATTCCTTAGATAACCTTGTTTGAAAGATTGTTTATAGCCGATAAAAAACCAATTTTTGAGTTGAAGCTTAGAACGGCTTAACAACACCGTTTAGCGCGCCAATAACCATACAATAATGACATATGTCTAGTTGTTTGACGGTGCCATTTTGCGAACGCGCCTTTCTAACACTCAAATAATACACAATTTTTATTAAACGTCATTTCTCAATCTGTAGAGCATTAATTTTGCAGATAGCCGTGGAGTTTGATTGTCAATAAATAATAGGCGATTGTTTATGATATTTTTTAAAAAATTTATTTTAATAGCTGCACTTACAGCCTTTACCACGCCACTGATCGCTCGCGCTCAAATTCCACAAACAGTGGCTCAAAACCTCCAAATCCTCACTGATGAACTCAAAAAAATACCAGCCGACCCAAAGACAGTACAAAGTTTCCAAAATGTTTTTTTACATTTTAAAGGCACTTTCCAGTCCCGCATTGAGTTTATTTTTTTTTACATTAACTCTGTTACACAAGACAAAGTAGAATCCGCAAGACTCCTACTCAACTTATGTGACGTGCTCTACGAATCTAAAAACTATGATTTAAGCGCTTATGCCTACAAGCTGTTTTCTCTTACCTTCCCAGAACATCTAAATTTAGACCACGCGGCTTACTTTGAGGCGTTCTCATATTATGGACGTATTCTACCGGTGGCGCACTCTCAAATTGAGACGGAGGAATATGTCCAGCTTTTTAATAAAATCGCATTGGACTTCCCGAATAGTCCGTATGCCAAGCTGGCAATGGAAAAATATAATAATTCAAAATTTCAGATCACAAGAAAGAACTACGAGATCGCTAAATCATACATAAGAATGAATAAGCATATCGGCGCAATACCTTACTTAGAAAAAATCTCAAAAGAAAACGACCCATCAGTTTCGTCACAGGTATGTTTTTTATTGGGAGAAGTATATGGTTACCTTTTAAATTTTGACAAAGATGATTTTGAGAAATTCAAAGACGGCAATCTCTTTAGAAATCCTGAATACTTAATCAGGCAGGCAATAACATATTATGAGAAAATCCTCCAAAACCCATCCTACCAAAAAAGAGCCGCATCACAATTAAAACAACTTAAAAATATTCAAAGTAATCTTACTGAAGCCAATCCAAGGAAGATTAAGTTCAAACCAACATATAAATCTGCCGACATTTCTGAAGACAACTCAGACCCACCAGGGATAGCAGCATACAGTCACAGGCGTGATGTTATTTTCAATCAAACACATGGCATATTACAACAACCTCTGCTTAGATTCTTCATTACAGTGCAAGACCAGACAACACATGCCTCATCACAATCATGGGATACGCGCGCATGCGATTTCCTCAAAGAGTACCTTGGACTGCTGACAGTAATCGCACCTTCATACCTTCCTTGTTCAAGTCTGCAATCATTGCACCTTGAAAACGCGAAGGATCTTACGCCGATCCGTCCCTATGATTTTCATATCAACCTAGCCTTATTAAAACCCGGGAATATTTACCGCCTCAGCATTTATCAATGGAAAAAAACAAAAGACGGATTGGATCCAACCGAAATCTCCTTGGATTTTCAAGATATCCAAGGCATTAAAAGTGCCATTTATCGCTTCATTTATTCAGTAATTCATGAAAATGAAATTAAACAATATCTAACAAAATCTGGTGTCCAAATTGAAAAAGATAAAACTTCCATTTCGCTTTTGGACGGTAAATTTATTGACAAATCCACAGGTCAAGCGCTGACCGACGAGGAGGCAATCCACAGATTCACCAGCGAATCACCAAGACAAAAAAATTTCGTCCAGGCAGGCATATCTTTAATCAGATTATTAGGTCTAGGACATGGTGTATACGATGCCGCAATAAAGAACGATCCAGCCTGGATATACCCAAAAACAGTAGAAACAGTGAAAAGAAAACTTCTCACAGGCGAAGCTATTCGATTTGACAATGATATGCCTTTCTACAACGTAGGCCATGCATTTGCAGGGTCGCTTTACTTTATGATCGCCCAGGAAAACGGCCTTAACACATTAGAATCATTCCTGGTCGCACTAGCTGGCTCCACGCTGTGGGAGCTGATCGTGGAAGGCAGGGAGGTTTTTAGCATCAACGATACTATTGTAACATCAGTAGCCTCCGTCTCTATTGGTATCGCTGCACGACAGATGAGCAGCTATTTTCAGCATCTCTTTGAAAAATCAGGTTCAAGTACATATAAACGTTTAGCTGGGATGCTAAGTCCAATGAGGCTTCTCAATAGCAGCGTCTGGGGTGGACCATACCAGCCTGACACCTCGGCCTTTGGCTTTAAAAATGAAGCGTGGGCTCAATTTAAGTTATTCACCGGCATCGGCACTTCATACGAAGATACCGCCGAACAATCGCACCCCTTGTTTAAATTGGGGTTCACTTTTGAAGATTCAAACATTCCAGAATATGGAAAAGCCGCGCAAGTGAGTATGGTGGAACCAAACCCAGCATTTGTCGAATTACACATGAGCGGCACCGGCAGTCAGGACAGTCTTGAGGATTTTACATTGTTCACAAAAGCTGCTTTGCTGGGATACTTCCGTCAAAATACCAAGATGGAAAAAGATGGCTCACTTAAAGGCTATAGCTACTACGTCGGCTTGGGAAGTGAGTTTGAATACACCAAGCGCACAGATGGTAAAATACAGGACTGGTTTGGGATTGTAGACGTGATCGGGCCGGTTCTTGATATGACATACTACTTCAAGGGCGGGCTAATCAGGTGCAAGCTAGGAGTTTACGAGAATATCGCCATGGTAAAATCTTATGCCTTCGAAAAATATCGCCAAGATAACAGCACGGAAGGCGTCCGCAGCACTTTAAATGCATATGGTTATTACTTTTCTTTTGGAGTGACCGTATCGCCAAGTATTGAAATTCAATATAAGGACTATAAATTAGAAGCTGGTTTTAAATATGTTGACCTTAACTCATTTAACAAACGAGATATAAGATCAGAGACAATCACGCAGCAAACATCACTTGATGATAGCATAAGTACGGCAAGACTCTCGATCGGGAAACGGCTCCGATTTAGAAATTGGAAATTCTTTGAATCCTACCCAACGTGGCTCAAGCTTGAACTGCTCTACCATTTCAGAGAAGGCTTCATTGAAGTCAATAATCAGGAATCCACTGTAAAAACCTTAGAAAACGAAAACTCAAGCCTTGAAGTATTTTTGAATTTGGAGCGGCAGTTCTAATCTTAACCATAAGCGTTTTTCTTTAATCCCTTTTTACGCCTTTTCCACAAATTCCATGATTGGTCATTTTCTGGTGGAGGTAGGTGCGATCGATATGCAGGAGTTGAGCGGCTCGGGTAACGGATCCATCACAGGCGGTCAGAACCGACTCAATGTATTCCCTCTCAACTTTATTTTTAAACTCCTTAAGCGGCAATACCTCGTTCTGGTCAAGTGACTTTTTCTCCTTAGAGCGTGTTTGTAATTGTATATTGAGAACCTGATCCAGGTGTTCCTTCAAAATCCTATGGTCAGCGATCAGTACAATCCGTTCGGCTACATTACGCAATTCACGGACATTCCCCTGCCAAGCATGGACAGTGAGTGCCTCGATGACCTCGTGAGAAATCGTCTTGGATGTCTCTTTGAACTTCCTGCAAAAATTATCGATGAAAAACGAAAACAATGGCGCGATATCTTCAGGACGTTCACGTAGCGGTGGAATGGTGATACGCGCGACATTCAAGCGATAGTAAAGATCTGGCCTGAAATGTCCCTTTTCCATTTCCTTTTCGAGGTCACGCGACGTGGCTGCTATAAGTCTCACGTCCACTTTCTTGACCTGATTGGAACCGACCTTCTGAATTTCTCCCGATTCAAGGAAACGTAGCAATTTTGTCTGCGCACCAGCAGAAAGATCACCGACTTCATCGAGGAACAGTGTGCCACGATCAGACATTTCGATCTTGCCAACTTGATCAGAAACAGCTCCGGTAAAAGATCCTTTGCGATGTCCAAAAAGCTCACTTTCTATCAGATTCTCTGGAATCGCAGCGGAGTTTACGACTATGAACGGTTTTTCAGAACGATCTGAAGCCTGCCAAACGCTCTGGGCGACAACCTCCTTACCAACGCCAGTCTCTCCGGTAATCAGAATCTTTACGTTCCTTTTTGCATACTTCTCCACAAATTTCCGGATCTTTTGTGAAGCTGAAGACTTCCCAATGATCTCAGTAGCTACGCCACTCGGAATAGTTATTCGTTGGACTTTCTGTTTGAGTACAGCACTTTCGAGACAGTGTTGAATTGAAATTCGAAGCCTGTCCGATGAAATCGGCTTTTCTATGAAATCGTAGGCACCTAACTTAATCGCTTCGGCAGCTTCGCTTGCCGACGCTGCTCCTGACAAAACAATAATGGGAATATTGACGCCCTCAGTGACCAGTCGTCTCATGAGATCGAGGCTTGTAGCGTTCTTAAAATGGACGTCAAGCAACAGGAGGTCGGGTTCCTGTTCGGTGACCCGTCGGTAGGCAGTTTCTAAATCACCCGTTTCAATTAATTCATACGAAAGATCGGATAAGATCAGCTTAATTGATTGTCTGATTGCTGTTTCATCATCGGCTATAAGGATCTTCATTGGTTGGGTAGCTCCAGTTCGAATACAACACCGTCAGTAGGATTGTTTTTGGCTAAGTATAAGTCTCCACCGTGATCGAGAGCAATCTTCTTACAGATCGTCAACCCCATTCCTAAATTGGAATTGTCACTGCCGGCCTTTGTCGATACATAGAGATCGAAAATCTTGTCTGAGACTGCGTCGGGAATTGTATTCCCGGTATTGGTGAATGTGATCAAGGTCCGAGCGTTCCTCTGCCAACAAGCCAAAGTCGCAAGTATTTTATTTCCAGCGTTGGCTTCACAGGCGTTTTTCAGGAGGTTGAACAGGACTTGACCCAGCGCCTGGGAATCAAAACTGACTATGTCCTGATCAAGCATCAATGGCGTATACCTAAGTTCTACCGAATCTGGACGATAGCCTTTGTATGAAGTAAAGAATGTGTTTAGAAAATCTGAAATCGATGCCGGATGTTTTTTAACCTCAGGCATTTTAGCAAATCTGGTAAAACTCTCACTCATCCGTTCTATGGCAGCAATCTGATTACGAATAAGGCTTGTTCCTTCTTGCAAATACTTGCGAAATGCATCCGGTGTGAGGTTCTGGTACTTGTTTTCGATGTCGGTAGATACAAGTTTGATCGGCGTAATAGGTGCGCGAAGTTCGTGAACGACCATTCGAGCCACTCGTTGCCATGATTCCAAGGAACCGAGGCGCTCTAGGCGCGACGAGTGAATTCTGTTTTCTGCAATGAGCCTCTTTAAGAGGGCAACGATGTTTTTGGCTATTAAGAATGAGAATGCCAGCGACACCGCTAAGATGATGAGAGTGTTTCGAACGATCTGCTTGAGTAGATCCGCAACCAAATTGTCTCGAACAAGTTTGATATCCTGTCTTGCGATCTTTGATTCTGCAGTTTTCTCGAATTCTTTTTTATAGCTAGAGGTGTTCTCCGGATCGAACTTCGAAATCTGCTTGAGGAGCTGCATGTGGGAGTCGAACAGGGTGACGGGGGCGGTTTTCTCGGCTACATCGAAGACCAGCTCAATACTTTCCTTTTCAAGAAAGTATTGAGCCAGCATTATTGGGATAATAACCAATAGTAAGATAGAAGAGATCTTAAGCCAGATTTTCCAAATCACTCTTTTACCTCTTTCACTTCCTTCTCAAGCAGGATCTTGTCACTCGGCATCTCTTCCGCCAATTTCTTCCAGTTGATCCCGACTAGGCGTTTGTTATCGAGATTGTGGCCGGTAGAGATTTGAAGCCGGGCCATCCGTTCGCCCCACATTGGATTTAAGAAAAGACGGTAAGTGTAGTGCCTCCCTGATTTCAACGCCTCTGGAAGTTCGAGGAACTTGCATAACAGTCCAGGTGCATCTGCGAGGCTGATCTTCCCGAGAAGATGGTCGTCAGATTTAAGTGTCAAAACTTCGTCCCAAAGATTGAAGTTAACATGGACAACTTTCTTCGAGATCAATGCACCATCTTCAAAGAGTGCGCTCATGAGTTCAAATGGAATGCCTGCTCGAATCTTTGTTTTGATCTCATTCTGGTAAGCATCTTGGTAGATACTGCAGACGCCTACCTTTCCATGTGCTTCAGGTGATATCCCGAAGGATAGGCCTGAAGCACCCAATAGCAGAACTACTCCGAGCCGTTTCATTAGTAGTTCCTTTGAAAGTAATAGCCTGCTCTAATGTTAACGTTCCATTCGGCACCGACGAGTTTGTACCGGAGAGCTACATAATCGCTGCTTTGGTTGTATGTGGAACTGCTTTGAGCATAGTTAACAAGGTCAGTCCCAAAAATGGCACTGACCTGCTGTTTGGTTGGCCCTGTGGAGAGAACTTTTCCCAGGCCGATAAAGATGTCATCCCGAGCTGTTCCGCTGAGGGGGATCTGATCTTGAGGAAGCAAGGAATTGTGTCCGACTCTGAACTTAAAGCCACCCGTTATAAAACTATCCAGTACAGAGAGGAGGTACTGGCCGTTCAAGTCGTAATCACCGATGATGCGATCTTGGGAAGTGGCATAGCCCCCAATTTTGAAATTGAGATTGTTCCCAAAATCTTGACCATAGTTGTATCCGGACACTAAGCCAGGGAAAAAAACCGAGGTTGAAGTGTCATTCGCTCGATAGGGCGTTGTGGTGGAAAATATGTATGCTGGGCCGAAATAGGTAACGCCCCTCAGGATATTTTCCTGCTTCTTCCACGTGAAATCACCGTCCAGCATGAAATGGATTCTCGTAATATTGTCAGCGTATGTGTTATCGCCAATCAAATGCATTCCGAAATCGTATGAGAAGTGTTGCGTAATTGTGCCATGTCGTTTCCAGTAGAGGTCGCCGAGATAGAAGTTGCGTTTTTGGAACTTAGAGGCATCGTCAGCAGTGAGTGCGCCAGGCATCGTGTTATATACTGCGCTTGCACCAGTTCCTTCTATGCTCAAACCAAATGTGTCGATGCTGTTCGGAGCGTAAAAACGGTTTGTGATCTCGCCAGCAAACCTATTATAAATTCGAGAGCTGTCCTGTTCCTTTCCAGAGTAGAATTTGAAGTCGTTTGTTATGCTCTTAAGGAAATTTGGTACGGGTTTCACTTTCAAGAAAGCATGGACATGATTCTTGAGTTCAGATTTCTTGATGGATAGATCAACTTCTTCAAAATAGCCCGACTGTTTAATGAGTGTGTCGATCCGCTCAAGATCGTCGGGGCTGAGCCACATATATTTTTCAACCCCGAAAGCCTTCAGGAGATTCTCGCAAGTCTCCTTTCCCTCGACTTTCTTTGCTGCATCGACATCCTCTTTTGACAATAACCAGCTTTCACTGATGTCAAGGACGTTGATACCTTCGCAATGAACCTCATCAATGAAATATGGGCTGGGCAGAAGTTCTTCAGATGGAGATTTAGCAGCCAGAACCGAACCTACGGTCATCAGAAACGCGCCGATAACAAAACAAATCATCTTTTTCATAACTAGTGCCTCTCCCACTTAATTCTTTCCGGTTTTGTTAGTGCGGGGGTTTGGG
>ERZ1292640.3228-Hain-H43-02um-R1-3228-length-12747-cov-5_pt1 | contig 12747 bp, 11 predicted proteins | sample MGYA00564404_ERZ1292640 | MGnify/ENA primary metagenome ERZ1292640 (study PRJEB36523, sample SAMEA6512636) | groundwater metagenome | collected 2019-01-08 | study: AquaDiva: Metagenomics assemblies of 32 groundwater samples
CTATCGCTCGCGTGCTGACTGGAGTGCTCGCTGGACGAGTGCTCCGAGTGATTCGACGAGTGGTCGCTCTTCTTGTCGCCCGAGTGGGTGCTCTTGGAGTCCTTGCTCGACTTGGAGTTCTTGGAGCTCACCTTCGAGCTTGTCGGCGAGAGTTTGGCGGGGTGGAGAACCTGGCCGTTCCTGAGGGTGACGGTTCCATCCTTGGAAACGACGGCCGTGTCCGGGACTCTTCCGGCGGCGCTGGTCTTCGTCAGGAGACTCCAGGAGTCGAACTCGGTTCCGGGGCACTGAGCGGCCAAGGCCGCGGAACCTGTGAAGAGGGCCATCACGGCTCCGTAGCGGGCGATCGATCGGACATGCATGAGCGGTCTCCAAGGCATGCCACCCAACGAACCAGGAAGGGCGGCGTCAAGGCGTCCACGTGTGACCAAGGCAGAATACGCCCGATTCGGGCCGAGCGGTTTCGGGATTGTGCCGATTTTGTACGATCGGCCAGACCGGCGATTGGATCGTGTTAGGTCGTCTTGGCCTTCGTGGCGTGCTGGCGGGCGAGATCGAGGAATTCGACGCCGCGGCGCATGTGCGGAATGACGATCGAGCCGCCGACGATGAGGGCGACGTCGAAGGACTCCCAGAGCTCTTCGTCGCTGCAGCCAAGGTCGACGCACTTGTCGATGTGGTACGCGATGCAGTCATCGCAGCGCAGGACCATGGACGCGACCAGTCCCAGGAGCTCTTTGGTCTTGGCGGGGAGGGCGCCGTCGTCGTAAGTTTTGCCGTCGAGGGCGAAGAAGCGTTTGGTGACGAGTGTGCCGCCGGGCTTGGAGTGGCCGTCAGCGTGCTTGGCGCCGGCGTCGTCCCCGAGAATGCGTGCGTTCATGCGGGTGCGGTACGCCTGGAACTGCTCGTATCGGTCCATGCATGATGGTACCGTGGCACCGCCCTTCCGGGCGGTGAGCCTTTTGCTGTCACTGCCCTCCCCAGCAGCGCTTCCTACCGTCCCCCGTGGACAAAGACGCACCAGCCCAGGTTCAGCACTACAACGCGGCCATCCGCTGGGTGGGTCTCACCGTCACCCACGCGATGGTCTTCCGTGGCGACCCCTTGGACAAAGACCTCCGCCGCACGACGGTGATGGACATCCTGGGCCGCTGGCGCGGCAACCGCGGCACGACCTGGACACCCTCGATCGCCGACCTGGACCGCCTGTACGAAGCGACGATCAAGTGGGCGGTGGAGAACACCAACGCGAGGCTGTTCGAATGACCCGACGCTTCAGAGCCCGACGCGCCAGCTAGGGAGGGCGCACGGCCACCACTCGTGCGAATCGACACCCCGATCAACGACAGATGTTTCCCGCCCCGCCGCATGTGACGAATCTTATTTCGGGCGTGCCCGACGTGATCCGACACGGGCCGCTTTCGTGCGCCCTCCCTAGCTGGCGCGTCGGGCTCTGACTACTGCCCATCCCGAACATACTTGATCGCACGGTCGATACTTTCGCCTGTCCACAGATATCGTTTGCTGCCCCCCTCGGTCCAGACGGTCTGATCGCGGCCCATGAACCCGGCATCACGCAGCGCCCTGGTGCACCACGCCTTGAACTGCGCGACCGCAAGTTCGGGTTCCACCTCGCCGATCACGACGACCACATGGATGTGTTTCGTGCGGGCGTTGACCTGGAGCAGAGTCCAGCCGCGGATCTTGCAATGACGACGGACGGTATCTTCGATCAGCTTGCGGGCTTCGGGGCTGAGCGTGGCCGGTTCACCGTCGAGCGGCTCGGTTGGTCGCTCTCGGGGCTCACCGGGTTGCAAAACTGGAGTCTTGTACCCGTTGTGATCCGCATCCACCGATCCTCGCGGGTCGCCATGTAACCAGGTGCCATAACACGTCCATGTAAGTAGGTATCCCTTTGGCTTTCCCATAGCCAAGCGTATCAGAGCCCGACGCGCAAGCGAGGGAAAGCGCACGTAAATTTATGTGCGATTCGCGCCACGGGTCTCCGGACGGGGGGCCCAAGGTTCCCTTGGCACAAAGGGCCCTTTCGCGTCAGAACCCCACGCGCCAGCATGGGTTCGCCTCGGGACATCAGCCGTTCCCCGCGACACCAACGCCCTCCGGCCGGGGGCCCACGCGTCCATCGATGCCGGCCGAGGCCCCAGGCCTTCCCTCGCTGGCGCGTCGGGCTCTGAAAGCTGTGGGCTCTTCCTACGATTCGCCATGAGCCCCAACGACACCTACACCAGCCCCCTCGCCGAGCGAAACGCCAGCCCGGAGATGCTCCGCGTCTGGTCGCCCAGGCACAAGTTCAACACGTGGCGCAGGATCTGGCTGGCGGTGGCCGAGGCGCAGTATGAGCTGACGTCAGGGCCCAACGCTTCAGAGCCCGACGCGCCAGCTAGGGTTGGCGCACGTGAACCAGTTGGCCCCGTTGACACCAAGACCCCCCGGCCGGAAACCCAAGCGTCGACCGACACGAATGGCGGCCGTACGCCCACCCTCGCTGGCGCGTCGGGCTCTGAAAGGCCACTCGTCACCAAGGAACAAGTCGAAGAACTACGGGCCGTCGCCGCTCGCGGGATCACCGACGCCGAGATCGACCTCGCCAAGAAGTACGAACGCGAGCTCCGCCACGACGTGATGGCCCACGTGCACGCCCTGGGCGATTCGTGCCCCAAGGCCAAGGGGATCATCCATCTGGGGATGACGAGCCAGGATGTCGTGTGCAATGCGGACTTTCTCATTCTTCTTGAAGCCACGGATGTGCTGGTCCACAAGGTCATCCGAACTGTGGTGGATCTGGGCGAGCAGGCTCGCAAGACGATTTCAGTTCCCACGCTGGGCTTTACTCACTATCAGCCCGCGCAGCCCTTGACAGTCGGACGGCGATTTGCGCAATGGGCTCACGATCTGCGCCTTTGTGAAGCACGTCTGTGGACTTGTTATGAGGCTCCTCGAGGACTAAGGGGCGCGACGGGCACACAAGCGTCGTTCTTGGCTCTTTTCGACGGAGACAGTCAGAAAGTACAGGCCCTCGACGGACGAGTGTTTGGGAAGCTCAAGCTCTCAATGGGCAAGATTTGGCCGCACGGCTTGACCATGTATCTCACGTTGACCACCCAAACCTACCCCCGTGTCATTGACACCTTCATCCTCGCCGATCTCGCGAGCGTCGCCGCCGTCCTCCACAAAATCGCCACCGACATCCGCCTCCTCTGCAACCGCAAGGAGGTCGATGAGCCCTTCGAGGACAAGCAGATCGGCTCGTCGGCCATGCCCTACAAGCGCAACCCGATGCGGTGCGAGCGGATCTGCGGCCTCACACGCTTCGTGATGAATCTGGTGGGCAACGCGTACGACACGGCCGCCACGCAGTGGCTCGAGCGCACGCTCGACGACAGCAGCAACCGGCGGCTGAGCCTCCCCGAAGCTTTCCTGGCCCTCGACGGGGCCCTGGACCTCATGCACAACGTCGCTAGTGGCCTCGTCGTGCACGAGGCGACGGTTCGCAAGAACCTGATGGCCGAACTGCCCTTCATGGCCACCGAGAACATCCTCATGGCCTGCGTGAAGCTCGGCGGCGATCGCCAGCAGTACCACGAACTCATCCGCCAGCACGCCCAAATCGCCGGCCTCCGCGTCAAGGACGAGGGGAGGGAGAACGACCTGCTCGAACGCCTGCAGGGCGACCGCAACTTCTGGTCCAAAGAGCAGGGCGGCCCGCTCACAGGCGAACTCGACTGGTCGACCGTGCTCGACCCGATGAACTACATCGGGCGAAGCGTCGAGCAGACCGAGCGGTTCATCAAAGAGGTCGTCGAGCCGCTCCGCGAGCAGTACGGCGATGCGATCTCGGGACTCGGCGACAGCAGCCCCAAGGTGTGATCGAAGCCCGACGCGTCAGAGCCCGACGCGCCAGCGAGGGAAGGCGTACGTCCACCATTCGTGCCCAATGACACCCAGGCCACGGACTGCGACGCAGGGAGTTCCCATAACCGACCTCTCGCGGCCACTCCCCCAGGCGGACCACTTGGGTGTGATTTGGCACGAAGGGTTTACGTACGCCTTCCCTCGCTGGCGCGTCGGGCTCTGATATGATCTCCCCATGTCCCCAGAGCTCGTCGGCGCACTCGTACGCATACTCGAGGTCAAGGATGGCAGCACCGCTGCTCACACCTGGCGGGTGGTGCTCTACACACGCGCCATGGCCGAAGAGGCGGGCGTTGATAAGTCCGACATCGCAAGGCTGACCACCGCGGCCGCCCTGCACGATGTCGGCAAGATCGAGGTGCCCGACGAGATCCTGCTCAAGCCCGGGCCGCTGTCGCCGAGCGAGTACAAGATCATGCAGACCCACGCGGCCCTGGGTCACGAGCAACTGCTTCGCATGGGCGAGGACGACCCGATCATCCTCGACCTGGTCCGCCACCATCACGAGCGCATGGACGGCAAGGGGTACCCCGACGGCCTGACGGGCCCGGAGATCCCCGATGAAGCCCGCATGTTCGCCGTCATCGACTCGTTCGACGCCATGACGAGCATCAGGCCCTATCGCCACGAGGTAGGCCCCGCGGCCGCCGCCAGCGCGATCGAGGCGATCCGGGCGGAGGTCGGCACGCGCTACTGCGACGAGCACGTCGAACGCCTGGCGACGAGCTACAAGGCCGGACGGCTCAACTGGATCCTCGAGTACTTCAACGACAGCTGCCCGGTGCCCAGCTACGACCAGTTGTCGAGGGCGACGCAGATCGCGGCACCGTGAGGGAAGTCAAGACAGGGTTCACCACAGGGGTCACAGAGTGCACAGAGAGATGCAAAGACAGAGGAAAGGAACTGAATTGAATCGATTCAATTCGATCCCGATTCTCTGCCTTTGGTCGATCTCTGTGCTCTCTGTGCCCTCTGTGGTGAACTGCCTTGTTGGTTCATATCATCTTCCATGAGCACGGACGCTCAACCTGTACCGACATCGCCGCCGTCGCCCCCACACGACCACCATGAGCTTGGCGGTGCGCTCGCCGGGGCGATCCGTGTGGTCTTCAGTTTCACGCTTCTTTCGCGGTTTGCGGGGCTTGCCCGTGAGGTGCTCAACGCACGCGTGCTGGGCGACACGCTGGTGGGCTCGGCCTTTGCCGCGGCGTTCATTGTGCCCAATCTCTTCCGACGCCTCTTTGGCGAGGGGGCTCTCACCGCGGCGTTCCTGCCCGAGTACACGCGGCTGACCAAGGACAATCCCGACCTCGCCCGCCGCCTGGCGTCGATCGTCATCGCCGCCCTCACGCTCCTGACCGGCGCAATCACGCTGGTGATCGAGGGGATCCTGTTTCTCTCGCTCTCGATGGGCTGGACCGGCAGCGATTCGATCCTCTCGGTCAAGCTGACGATGCTCATGCTCCCGATGATGCCGTTGGTCTGCATCACCGCGATCCTGGGCGGGATGCTCCAGGCCCACGGGCGCTTCGGGCCGCCCGCAGCGGCCCCGATCATCCTCAACGTCTTCATGATCGCCGGCGGGGCCACGCACTTCTTTCTGCCCGATCAGACGCGGGAGGGCACGGCCTACTGGATCGGCTTTGCCGCCGTCGCCGCCAGCATCGCCCAGATCGCCTGGTCGCTCAGCGCCCTGCGCGGCATCGTGAGCTGGACGCGAGTCTGGCACGGCGTGGGACCGGCGGCGACCACGGTGCTGCGGCGATTCGGGCCGGTTGTCATCGGGCTTGGTGCCCTGCAACTCTCGACGATGATCGATCAGCTCATCGCGATGTGGCCCGTCTGGATCGAGCCCAGCACCACGCGGGCGATCTTCGGCACCGAATCGTTCCCGCTCGATGAGGCCTCCAACGCGATTCTCAGCACCACGACCCGTTTCTATCAGTTTCCGCTGGGCGTCTTTGGACTCGCGGTGGCGACGGCCGTCTTCCCGCTCCTCTCGCGCACCGCCAGCGACCCCGCGGCCTTCGCCCACATGCTCCGGCGCGGGCTGCGGATCTCGCTGCTCATCGGCCTGCCCGCGTCGGCGGGGCTCTTGCTGGCCTCGAACGATCTGGTGAGCGTGATGCTCGCGGGGGGCAAAGAGAGCTATTCGGCCGACGGAATCGCACGGTCGGCCGCGGTGCTCATCGGGTTTGCACCGGCGGTCTGGGTCTACTCGCTCAACAACGTGCTGACCCGGGCGTTCTACTCCCAGGGCAACACAAGAACGCCCATGGCGATCTCCCTGATCAGCGTGGCGCTCAACTTAGTCTTCAACCTTGTGTTGATCTGGCCCCTGCGTGAGGCCGGCCTCGCGTGGGCCACGGCGGCTTCGGCGTCGATCCAGTTCGCGATGCTGCTGTTTCTCTGCCGCTCTCGCCTGGGCATCACCGCGATCGATCGTCCGACCCTGGGAGCGGCCGCCCGCATTGTTCTGTGCACGCTCGTGATGTCAGGAGCCGTCTGGGCAACGGGGTACTTTCTTCCGCACACCGACACGTGGGCGACGCACGCGTACCGCCTGGCGGCGATCGTCGCTGTGGGCATGGGCTCGTTCGCGCTGGTCGCCTTCGCACTTGGCCTTCCCGAACTCCGCTGGGTGACCCAGAAGGGTCCCAAGGGCGGTGCGGGGGCGTATCTGACCGAGTAACCTCTTGCCATGCCCCCGATCAACCTGACCGACAAGCCCATCGCGATCACCGGAGCCAGCAGCGGCATCGGGCGTGCCACGGCCCTGGCATGTGCCCGCGCGGGCATGCCTGTGGTTCTTGGAGCTCGGCGTCTGGATCGGCTCGAAGCCTTGGTCGCGGAGATCAAGGGCGCGGGTGGGCGGGCGATCGCGGTGGCGATGAACGTCGATCTCGAGAGCGATTGCCGGATGCTCATCGACCGCACCGTCGAGTCGTTCGGCGGCATCTACAGCGTCTTCGCTAACGCGGGGTTCGGCCTTGAAGGGGCCGCGTGCGAGCTCACCAACAAGCAGTGGCTCGAGATCATGCAGACGAACTTCTGGGGCACGGTCTTCACCGTGCGCCCGGCGGTTGAGCGCATGCTCGCGGCGGGCAAAGGACACGTGCTGATCTGCTCGAGCTGTGTCTCGAAGGTGGGCCTGCCGCTGCATTCGGCGTACTCGGCCACCAAGGCGATGCAGGACCACCTGGGGCGCGCGATGCGGATCGAACTCGCCCCCAAGGGCATCCATGTCTCGACCGTCCACCCCATAGGCACGGTCTCGGAGTTTTCCGACAAGACCGCCGAACTTTCTGGGGGCACCCGCAAGGCCATCCGCACGCCCGATCGAATGAAGCAAACGGCGGATGTCGTCGCGGCCGCGGTCGTGCGGTGCTTGCGAAGGCCTCGGGGTGAGGTCTGGACGAGCACACGGATGCGTCTGGCGCTGGCGGCGATGACGGCCTTTCCGGAGCTTGGCGATTGGTACCTCGCTCGCCGGCTTCGTAGTCGCCAATAAAAGAAGCGGGCGTCCCCTCACAGGGCGCCCGCCTTGAAACTGCTCGTGTGATCGCGCCGGCGGATCAGGCCGCGTCGCGGCAGAGACCGATGTTGCGACGGAAGGTCGCCTCGGCCTGCTGCTGGTTGACGAACTGATTGGCGAATTGGGTGTTGGCCTGGGCGTTGTAGCCAAAGCCGTTGAACCCGTTCTGCCACGCGGCGAAGAAGGGGTTGAAGCCGCCCTGGAAGAACTGGTTCCCGAAGGTCGGCTGGGTGAAGCCGGGCTGGGTGTAGCCGGTCTGGTTGAACGCGGCCTGATTGAACCAGGGCTGTCCATAGAAGCCCTGCGTGTTCCAGCCGGTGTTGAACGTGGGGACGCCCCAGGGCGTGGTGTTGAACGGAGTGTTCCAGCCGGTGTTGAAGGGCGTCACGCCGTTGCCCGTGTTGAAGCCGGGAGTTGTGTTGAAGCCGGGGGTGGTGTTGAAGCCGCCCTGATAGCCGGTGGGGTAGGTGCCGGTGGGGTAGCCGCAGTTCTGGTAGCCCCAGCTCTGCGGAGCGTACTGGCCGTTGAACTGATTGCCGAACTGGCTATTGAACTGGCCATTGAACGGGCCGCCGAATTGGGCGTTGAAGTTGGTCGGATACTGCCCGGTGAAGGGCGAATAACCCGGGGTGAAGCCGAAGGGCTGGTTCCAGCCGGTGTTGAAGCCGGGGGTCGTGTTCACGTAGGGGTTGAACCCGAAGCTGGGCGTAAAGCCGTTGAAAGCGGTGTAGGGGTTGAAGTAGGTGGGCTGATTGAAGCCGGTGGCGCCGAAGCCGTTCCACGGCTGACCGACGAACGGCACGGCGTTCTGCGGCGTGAAGCCGGGAACGAACTGGCCGGTGGGGTCGGTCTGGCAGGGAGTGGGGCCGTAGAAGTAGCCGTTGGGCCAGAAGTTGCTGGTTCCGCAGTAGGGGTTGGTGTGACCCATGCCGGCGACGGGCCCGGTGGTGGGGCCGGCGGTGGTGGCGTGGGGCGTGTTGTTCGTGGTGCAGTTGCTCAATCGAAGCTCCTTATCTCGAGTCCATCCGAGCCGTCGAGCCAACCTGGCCGAACGAACCGTTCGTCGGCAGGCGGCACGCGGATATCGGTCCATAGCGATCGGTCCATCCCTGGCCGATGCCCGGGCCGCACATCGCGGCCCGTGCAACGACAATTCCCGGAACGCGTGAGTCTTTCACCAAAAGTGGAAAGTACCCCCGGGAAGATTCCCATCGGGCAAATTCCTCCCCGACTCCAGCGGCGGAGCGGCGGCCGGGGCGACTTGGGAGGTGCCGAACAACAAATTCCGGGCCTCGCTGGAACCCGGCAAGGCGTGCGGAGTCAGATCCGGTCACGATCGGGGGGGTGCCCCGAGTCCAATACCCCCCCGGGTGTGCGGATTCGGTCAAGGTTCGGGATATATTGGCCGATCCAGTTTCCGGCAGGTTCGCGTCGATTATGGTGTACGATGTACACCAGCCAAGTGCCGCCCGATGGGCAAACGCCAAGGAGTCCGTGATGCTGACCACAAGAACGATGTCCCAGAGTCTGATCGCCGCGAGTGTGCTTTCGTTCGCGGGATCGACGTTCGCGCAGACGTCGCCGCCTTCGGACGCCAAGCCCGAGGCCAAGTCGAGCGACGCGGCTCGCGGGCTCAACGTTTCGACGCTCCGGGCGGCGCCGGTGCATCCGGGCACGCAGACGCTCATGAAGCTGATGCGCACAGTGACCATCGAGTTCAAGGACAACACGCTCGAGGACTGCATGAAGTTCCTCCACGACGTCACGGGCGTGGACATGGAGATCTTCTGGATCGACGACAAGAACGGCACGGGCCTGGCCAAGGACACCCAGATCAACGTCACCGTCAAGAACCTGACGGCCCTGGCTCTGCTCGAGAAGGTCCTCGACAAGTCCGGCAACGAGCTCGCCGGCGGCGGCGGAGCGACCTGGCAGCTCACCGACGGCGGCAGCCTGCAGATCGGCACCAAGGACCGTCTCAACAAGTTCCGTCGCCTTGAGATCTACGACATCAGCGACATGCTCTTCCAGACCACCAACAAGACCAACGTGCCGCAGTTCGATCTGCAGCAGGCCTTCCAGGGCAGCGCCGGCGGCGGTGGCGGTGGCGGCGGCGGACAGAGCCCGTTCAACAACCAGAACAACCAGAACCAGGACAACATCCCCTCCCGCGAGGAGCAGGCCAAAACCATCCGCACGCTCATCACGAGCCTGGTCGAGACCGATCAGTGGTCGGACAACGGCGGCGACGGCGGCTCGATCACCTACTGGCAGGGCACGCTGCTCATCAACGCTCCCGACTACATGCACCGCCAGGTCGACGGGTACAAGTTCTGGCCCAACTCCTCCCAGAGCGTGGGCGTTCGCAACGGTCGGCGTTACGTGATGCTCGACTCCAAGGTCCAGTACATCAGCCCGCCAACCTTCACAACCCGTGAGATCCAGGCGGTCACCGGCGGCGGACGCTGATCCACGAGGCTTTGCACTGACCCCTCCCGAACCCGCGGCCCGGTCCGCGGGTTCTTTGCTTCCCGCGTCAGCCCCCTGAAACCGTCCAACCCGAATCACTATCATGTCTCATGGAGTTCCGCGCTCCGGGAGGTATGCCGTGCCGCAAAGATTCGTCGTCGATGGTGTTGATCAGGACTCAAATCCCGTCCGCAAGTACGTCGAGGCCGAATCGCTCGCCGACGCCGAGGCCGCGGTGGCAAACGCCGGCGTCACCGTTCATTCGATCGCGCGCACGGGCACCGCTCCCGTTCCCGCGGCGATGAGCGGGCATCCGGGGGGCACGGGCGACGCCAGCGACTCGGCCCAGCCCGGGGTCGAGCAGACCCTGTGGGACGGCACGCCCAGCCAGTGGCCCAATCTGTGGCGATACCTGCTCATCATCACGATCCCCTGGGCACTCTGGGTCGCGCTGGTGATCGCCAACACTCGCATCACCCTCACGTCGCAGAGGCTGCGGATCCGTCGCGGGGTGTTCTCGACGGCGATCGAGGAGATCGAGCTCTACCGTGTCCACGACTCGGCGATGACGCAGTCGTTCATCCAGCGGCTCTTCGCCCTGGGCACTGTGCACCTCCAGACGCACGACGCCTCGCTGCCCCACGTCTATCTCGACAACATCGCTAGCGCGTTCCAGCTCCGCGAGACCATCCGCCAGGCGGTGGAGCGTGTCCGTCGCGTCCAGAAAGTCCGCGAGATCGATCTGTCTTGAGCGGGGGAGCCCGGGCGTTACGCCTGGTTGAACTTGTCGATCACGCCCGCGATGCGCGCGGGCCCGACGACCCGCGATCCGGTTTGGATCGCCGACTGGGCCGCGACCGCGAACGCGTGACGGGAGACGAGCATCGCCACCGGATGCACACCCGACAGTTCCGCCAGGTGCTCGACGACTCTTCGGTCGGTGCGTGAGAGGCCCAAGCGACGCGACATCGAGATGAACGCCAGGTCGGTCTGCGGCTGAGAAATCCACCAGCGCACGCCCAGAATCGCGACGAGCAGGAGGGCCGCCAGAATGGCCGCTCCCGTCCACGCCACGATCGCCCACATCGGCATGGGCCCGGGGGGCAGTGCATCGCCCGTCACCAGTCGCATGGGTTCATCGGCAAGAGTCCACATGATCAGGTGCCCTCCATGAGCTGGGCGCCGGGGGCGCCCTGGCGAGCCACGTCCATCATCTCAAGGCACGCCGCGGCACGAGTCCTGACCCCAGGCTCGACGTCTGTTGCGGCACATCGGCGGAGGAGTTCGACGGCCTCGTCGGTACCTGATCCGCCGCGGATGAGCCCTCCGACGCCCATGAGCCGTTCGGTGAGCCACACGCCCGCCATGCGGTGGATCGCTCGATCGTCCTCGAGCATGCGTGAGGTCGCCTCGCCGGCGATGGCCGCGGTCAGGCTGGTGGAGTCGTCGTCGAGCAGGGTCATCGCGCGGATGGCCGAGGCCCGCACCCGGTGGTGCCCGTCGCCCTTGAGCTCGATCACAGTGGCACGGGAAAGGACGCTGGGCTCCTTGCGCCTGATCCGCACGAGGGCCTCCAGAGCGTTGGAGCGAAGCCGGCCGTCCTGCGCTTCGAGGCAGCCGCGAAGCGTCGCACCGGCGCGCTCGGCATCCGCATCGCCCAGGGCCGTGGCCGCGGCGGATGCCCAGCGGAGCACCGCGGGATCGTGCGCTTCCCGCCAGCCGGCCAGGGCGGCGGGAATGAGAATGTCGGCGAGCTCGCCTCCGAGGCCAAGAGCACGGATCGTGCGGGCGATGGCCAGGCGTCGGGCGTGATCGCAATCACTCCAAAGACTTCGGGCGGCGTCGAGCGTGCCCATTCGATCGACCGCGAGCATGCGGCGGAGCGTGACGCGCGAGGCGGAATCCGACGGCGCCAGCCACGCCGCGACGCCCTGGCGGCTCCTGGCCGCCGCGATCGCTCGCACGCGCTGGTGGGGACTTCGCCCGAGAGAGTCCCAGGGCGCAGCGAGAACGTTGCAATGTGCAAGTCTCAGCGCCGCGGTACCCGCCACGCGTTGGTCGTGGTCGAATGCCAGGTCGCTCAGCAGCTCGGCGGGAACCTCGCGTGCGGCGGTGTAACGCACCTTGGGGTCGATGTCGCCCAGCAGCGAGCCAACGTACTCGTCGATCAGGTGGTGCGAGGCGCCGCTCAGGACAGCGAGCTTGATCGCGCCGCAGCGTGCGGGCCCGCTCAGCCTCACGAGCTGTGCCAACGTTGGCAGCCCGGTCCAGGCGACGCGTTTCTCGCTCGCCACGCCTCCCGCGCCGCGCACGCACTGAGCGCGCAGCGGGTTGGCCGCCAGATGCCAGGAGCGGAGCACAACCTCGTGCTCGCCGGTTTCCCTTGCGCGCCCGAGTCGATCGGTTGCAGCGGGTGAAACTTCGGAACATGCGGCGAGCCGCCAGGCCGTGTCGCGCATCTCGGGGCCGTGCGTGCCGCGGATGGCGCTGAGGAGGGCGCCGACCTCAGGCCCGTTCGCGCGGACCCAGCGCCAGAGGCGACTCTCGCGATCGTGGGGCGAGAGCAGAAGGGCCAGGGCGGCCATCACGCCCCGGCGCTGGTGGATCGCGTAGGCGCAGGCGGCACGAAGGAGCTCCTCTTCCACGATGCCGCCTGAAACGCCCGACTCCGCGGCCCTTGCGGCGGCCCGCGTGAGCACGCGCTCGGCGATGAGGCCTGCCTGTGGATCGGCGAGCAGGTCCACCGCAAGCCCCAGGTGCTCGTCACGATCGAGCGCGAAGAGGCAGGCCGCCATGGCGTGGCGGGTAGT
>ERZ1292640.3229-Hain-H43-02um-R1-3229-length-12746-cov-7_pt1 | contig 12746 bp, 15 predicted proteins | sample MGYA00564404_ERZ1292640 | MGnify/ENA primary metagenome ERZ1292640 (study PRJEB36523, sample SAMEA6512636) | groundwater metagenome | collected 2019-01-08 | study: AquaDiva: Metagenomics assemblies of 32 groundwater samples
AACTGCAACGCAGAGAGCTACAAGTAATGCAGTTATCCATAACTCAAAAATTGGATGGTTATTCAAAGCTCTCTATACTAATTTTCAAGTCTAACCACATCAATCTCAGCATTTTTAAAATATGGAATCTGATATTCTTCTAACGCTTTTCTTTGTATCACTTCTCCATCTCCGTCATCTAAAGACTCATATTCAACACCGCAATATCCTTCTGATGAATCAGGAGTTAGTGTAAATATTCTTTTTATTCTATTTGCTTTTAACATCTTTATTGCACCTTCTTCCCTAGGAACCCCATCAGAATCAACTCCCAATCTTCTTATTAGTTCGGCATCTATTTTTTGATAGAGTTCAATACCTTCAGAATTTTCATAATGTTCTTCTGCCCAAGAATCATAGACGTAAAACGCAAACCATTTTCCTCTGGTGGCAAGATTCTGTGCATTTCTAAGAAGTTTTATGTCTATCTCTAACTTGCCCTCTAAATCAGGACTCAAGATATTTCTGCCTTTTACAAACTTAAGAAAACTAACTCCTACATTATACATCTCCGAATTGCCTGCTAAAAGTTTGGCTAATTTTTCAGGAGTGCACTTAAAGATTCCCATAAAAATAGGTTATAACTCGCATATTAAAATATTATTGTGGTGCAGAGAATTCATTCAAAACTTTATGTATCGAGCAATACTTTAAATTAATCAGCATCTTATAGCATACACTCTATCTCAACAATCTTTTTAATACAAGAGATATAGATAACTGCGTAGGTTAGATTACATTTTATACGCAGTTCTCTAATGGATAACTGCCAAAATCTAGTCACTTAAACAATGCAGTTATCCATATTATAATTCTTATGAATGGGTATCAACTTCAAATTCAAAGAACAAGCGCTGGAAGATATCTAGTTGTTACCAGAGGGGGGAGAGCAGCGAAAAGTTTTCCAGATAGAACAGAAGTTGTTGAATATCTTGAAAAATTAGATCCTAAACTCCTGGAAAATCTAAGTTATAGCTTTGTGTCTTTTCAGGGCTTTCAAGAACATGAAGAAGCAAGAAGAGATATTCACGATTCATTTAGAAGGCTGTGCAAAACACCGCAAGATAGAAATAAAATTGAGATTAAATCATCACAGCAAGCGAAATAGCTGCAATAATTGCCAATATTAATCCTATCTTCTGATGAATTCTTAATTTTTCTTTTGCAACAAACATGCCCAAGAGAACGCAAATAATAATATAACTTTCAGAAATTGCTACTGCGATAGAAATTGGTGCTAATACCATTGAAAAACCAAAAGCAACCCAAGCAGCATTATCTAAAACGCACATGCTTCCAAGAAGTTTTTTGTTTTTAGAGATATCCAATTCCATTCGGTGAATTCTTTTTGTCGCAAAAATATAAATGAAAGATACTAAAGCTATGAATGTGTCTACAAACCATTTTGTTGCCAACGCCCCTGTTTCACGAGAGCCCCAGCCTACGAAAAAATTAGCCGCACCCATCATAAGTGCAGCCGCAAGAGCCAGAAATGCTGCCTTTTCCAGCCAAATGTGCTTTGAAAGATGATAAGACCTTAAAGAAACTAAAATAAGCCCAAAAATAAGTGCGACTATTAATATAATTTGTGTAAGCGAAACATTTTCTTTTATAATAAGAAAAGCAAGAAGCGCAGAAGCAGGAATTTCCATTGACCAAATCGGCTCAACAACAGAAATTTTGCCCTTTTTAAGAGATTCAAACTCAAATAAGGCTGCAAAAAGCAAAATAACTGATGCTGTTATAAGAAGCAGAAACTTCGAGTTGTGAAATGAGAAAATTGAAGGAATCTCTTTGTATACAAAAGGAAATAAAACAATTGAGCCAAAAATAGTAATAATAAACAGCGTCTCCCAATCTCCAAATTTTCTTGTAGATTTTTGTATTAAGAAATCTCCAAATCCCCAGCAAAGCATTGCCGCAAATGCTAAAATAATTCCCAGTTCTATGCTCATTTTTTAATTTCTTGACCTTTAAATGATTAATAATCTAAGGAATTTAAAGGTTACTTATTCTGCAAGATGACTTATGAGGTCAATTGCTATATCAAATGCAGCTATTCATATATGCTCTCTGCAATCTTTTGCGAGTTTAGTTACACTTTTGGCAAAGAAGTCCTAAGAGAAAGTATACAGGAATTTTAAAGTAAGTCGGGCTTTTGGAGACTTATTTTTTAGGTATGCTGACACCAAAAGATTTTATCATACTCCAAAACATCTTTTAGATTGTTTAAAAGAATTTAAGGGTACTGAAAAATTAGCAAAATCTCCTTTAGTAATCGCTTCAGCATTATGGTTTCATGATGTAGTTTATGATACGAAAGCAAAGGATAATGAACTGAGAAGTGCAGATTATATGAAAAGAGTTCTTTCAAATCTAGGAGTTTCATCTCAATTAATAAATTTGACTAATAGAATAATTTTAGTAACAGACCATAAAACTCCTATTGAGAGCGCGGATGAAGCCTTAGCAGTAGATGTTGATTTATCAATATTTGGAAAACCAGATGAAGTTTTTAATGATTATGATCAAAACATTAGAAAGGAATATCTTTGGGTTCCAGAAGATCAATATAAAACGGGAAGAAAACAAGTTTTAAGAAGTTTTTTGGATAGGTCACAGATTTATCAAACGGAACAATTTAGGCAAAAATATGAAGAAAGAGCAAGAACTAATTTAGAAAGAGCAATTAGGAATCTTTGATGGATGGTTTAAGCATTATTGAAAGGTAGTCTTAAAATTTCTATTAAGGGGCACCTAATTTTCTAAAAAGAGGATAATAATGAAGCTCTTTTTTAATTATATTCAAGGACTTAATCAATTGAGCAGTTTGGTCCTTGAATATCAAGGGAAAAACATACAATTTTGCTCAATTATTTATGTTTTTCACTATAGACAGAATTTTAATTCTTTCTTTATTCTAAAAATAGATTTCTATACCCATAGTTAAAAAGAAGAAAGAAACTATAAAAAATTATGCTGGAACATTAACTATGGTCGTCTTGTATGAAATTCAAAATCCAAATAATCTGTTGTAATCTTTATGATTCATCCAATCTAAAATTGCAGCAATAATTTCGATTTCACCGCCCGAAGTTACTGAATACAAAAGTCTCCAACCGCTCGGCAAATCATAAATCCAAAGATTTGTGAGCTCATATTTATCAATCAGTTTTCTAGGAATCAGCTCTTTCTTGACGTTTCTTCCGCAGGAAAAGTTTTCTTGAATTGCGCTGATTGCCTGAATAATGCCGCGCTTGATAGGATCGTTATCTGAAAGTTCGTTGAAACTTATTTCAAGTTCTTTATCAACAAAGACAATTTTGTTCGGTTTCATATTTTAATTGCAGGTCTGTTCTTTACCTTTTCAAAAAACGCAGGATTCCAGATATAAACAACATAACTCTCTGTGTCGTATGCAACTTTATGAATACTTTCAAGGTATTCCATAATGACCTGAAATGTCTGCCACATAACTTTTCGCGGCAGGCTGTTGAATAACTCTGTTTTCTTGTATGCACCGCTATGTTGTTTAATATAATTCTCAACCATAAGCACGGTTTGTAAAGTTGGAGAGCGCGCAAAGGGAGATTGTTGTTCAGTTGTGGATTCCATACTTATCATATCAGTTGATATTATTTAAACCTTTCTATCGATAGGACTAAGAGTTCTTTGAAAGTTTATGGAAAACGGCAGTCACTTAGGTTTAAAACCAGAAATTTGTTGCAACTGACAATATTTTATTTAACCTTTCCAAAATTATACCTAAATACTAATGTGCCGCTTATTCCTTCAGGCATATTGCAAGAAGCAATATCATTATCTGCCCATCCTTCTATATGCCATCTTTTAGTATTGACTGGAGTAAAACGCACGCCTGTTCTTAGAGAGACTCGATAATTTCCGTCGTTGTTCCCTCCTAACTGATAATTTACGATTGGACCTGCAAATGCCCTTAAAGATGAAGAGCTGGTTGGTTTTGCTCCAAGAACAGCTCCAGTAAACACATTGTCTGAGCGGTGATTTCTGTCTTTCCCTGCAAATGTAAAAACACCTGCAGCATCAACATTAAATTGTTTATCAGGCGTTAAATAAGTAAAGCCCGCATTAAGCATATAATCTATGCTCCCTGATCCAAGGGAAGGTTTTGCGTCTGCATCTCCGGTTGGCAGGCGAACCCCTCCCGCAATACTATAATGAAGGCTGCCAAAAGAATATCTATGAACAAATCTCGGACCAAGTAATAAACTGATATCTCCTATTCCTTCACTTTGTGCTGCTCCGCTCTCTGCATACTTATAGGGAATAGACGCTCCTGCAAAAATCCATGAAGGATTTTTTGGCCACCATTTGAGAATAGAATTGTTTTCTAAAGAATAATTGTTTAATTTTCCTGATTCGCGCTCTGATAGGGTTAATCTGTTATCCAACTGAAAATCTGTTGGACCTTCTGCACCGCGGAAAGGATGCTCTGCACGAAGAGAAGTTAGATTGCTTGCTATCCCAAGCAATCCAATTAATGCACAATTTCGCAAACGGCGTTTTAATTTCATGTTACTCCTACTTAGTTTAATCAGATTAAATGCTATTTAATTCTATGTGGTATTGATAAAACACCACATTTATATAGTGATAATTATTTAGAGAATAATGCAGCTTGATGTATTACGGAAGGTCGGGCTTTCTGAAGGAGAAATAAAAGTCTACTTAGTATTGCTTACTTTTGGAAGCGCGCATCTCAACAAAATTCATGAAAAAACAGGCATTGAAAGAAGAAATATCTATGACATTTTAAATAAGCTTATTGAAAGAGGTTTAGTAAGTTATATGGATGAAAACAAACGGCGCTCATTTACAGCTGTCCATCCAAAAAAGTTAATTAGTTATCTTGAAGAAAAACAGGAAAATCTTCTGTCTATTAAGCAGGAAGTGAATAAGATGCTGCCCGCTATTATAAAAGTATTTGAATCAAAAAAATCGCTGATTGGCGCAGAAATATATAGAGGAGAAGAAGGCATTAAAGCAGTATGGGAAGACAGCCTGAATTATAAAGAAACTTATTGGATAGGCTCCGGCAGATATGTCCCTAAAAAATTTCCATTATTCTTTTCACATTGGAATAAAAGAAGAGTTCAGAAAAAACATCATTGGTGGAATCTTATAAGGGGCGAAATCAGGAAAGAATTATATAAACCTTTATTATTTGAGAATCATAAATTTTTACCTCGAGAATTTAGCGGCAACCCTACGGTTATTTGCATCTATGGAAACAAAGTGGTTAATTTCTTGTATGGAGAATCATTGTTTGCCTTTGTAATAGAAAGTAAGGAGCTGGCGGATAACTATCGCACTTATCATAAATATCTCTGGGATAATGTTGCAAAACCTAAATGATTAAAATCCCTTTTAAGCTAATAGAAAAGATGGGTGATTCAAAAAGTTGTTTTATTGCGGGTTGTTCTCTAAATATTCCTCTGCCACTATTTTACCTTCCAGTTCAGGAAATTGGTCAACAATATAAATATCAGTAAGAATTGTCTTAGGAGAAGGAAGCGAACATAAAAGTTCATCAAGAGTTTGCCTTCTTTCTGTTTCTCCAAACCTATCTACTCTATGCTTCATTACTTCTTGCAATACATCAGCAGGAATCTCTGCCAAACCCTGTGCTCTTGAGCCTGCTTCAAGCATTTCTCGCATTCTTTCAACCCAATGAGGAGTTTCAATCTCATCTTGTAGACTAACCTCATATAAATAAGGCGGAAAAGTTTTAGGTGCGTGATAGATTAATGGAAATCCAGCAGATACTCTATTCGCCTCAAATCTCTTTTGGTATATTCCTTGAAGTTTTTCAATATCTTTCCATGTGGGAAAGTGGGTCATTGTTTCTTGAAAATCTTCTCTCCATTCTCTCGTTTCTGGCAATTTGCCTTCTGAGGCCTTAAAAACCCTTAACATAAAATCAGCAATTTGCTGCATGTCAGGAATAATTGGTGCTAAGATAATCTTAGCCTTTTCATCATTACTAAGTCTTTCATCTAATCCTAATGCAGGATTTCCGGCAAGAGCCATTAACATTCTATTTCCATATTCTTTCATTAAAGGGTCTTGAGTTAAATCTTCGTCTCGCAAACTTAACATTTTATTTATAACTTCTAAGGGCAAATATCTAGTTTTTGGATTAATTCCATACACCTCTGGCAATTCTTCCCATTCTTTCTTGAATTTTCTTTTAAAAATATAATCAAACGTAATAACTCCAACCTTTTTTGGTAAGACAACCTTTTCAGAAAGACCTTTGTATTTAAGACGAATATCTTTAACAGACTTATCATCAGAATTATGTTCGCATCCTATTTGATAATCTTGCAATCTGAAACCTTCAGTTTCAGGCACGTAAATTATTCTTACTTGTTCCATATTATCTTCCCAGAATTAGGCATCCGAGGTTGCCATCGCCTCAAAGAAATCAGCGAGAATCTCGGTTTTAAACATTTCGATTGAAATAAGCAGGATATAGAGTGATGGATAGCCACAACCATATTTTGATTATGAATAGCGGGGGTGGGATTTGAACCGCACGACCTCCAGGTTATGGGCCTGGCGAGCACTCCAGGCTGCTCTACCCCGCTAAGCCTTAGGGCTTAACCCTGCTTTAATTGAAAGAGGCGGAAGACTTTTAAACCTAACGGATACCTGCTTATAAGTCTGCGTTTTCATCGAATATGATTCTCACTTTTTAGTAAGCGAACAAGAAATGCTTCTATTCTCAAGCTCTTTCTTAATAAATCTGCAAGTAAGTTAGTATTTACGGCGAGCCAACGCAAAAACCCTGACTTTGTCGTTAAAAAAAGTATTGAGGCATACAACAAGTATTACTTACTACTATAAAGATATATATGCTCCCTTTAATCGTTAACATCATGAAAGAAAATAAAATGAATAAATCCAAATACAATTGGATTATTTTTGCATTGTTGTCTGCAGTGATTATTTTAGCTGCAGAGTTTGCTTATGCACAATCTACTATAAATCTCGGAACAGCAGGTAATTTTGCTATATTAGCAAAGTCAGGAATTTCAATTACTGGAACAACTTCGATTATTGGTAATATGGGAATTAGTCCTGCTGCTTTTAGTTATATATAGTGAAAAACATAAATAATTGAGCAAAATTGTATGTTTTTCCCTCGATAGTCAAGACCTTTTTGCTCAATTTATTAGGTCATTGACTATAACTGGATTTTCGTATACAATGGATTCCTCTAATCAATTTGCGACATCACCTTTAATCAACGGAAATATTTATGCGGCAGACTTTGCTTCTCCAACTCCTTCTGTTATGATTACTGCTATAAACGACATGCAAACAGCATATACTGATGCATCTGGACGGACATTGCCAGATTATACTGAACTAGAATCTGGAGATATTGGCGGATTAACTTTAACACCGGGGCTTTACAAATGGAGCACTGGCGTGACAATTCCCGCTGATGTAACTCTCTCAGGAAACTCAACTGATATCTGGATATTCCAAATAGCACAAACTCTCGATATCAGCTCCGCTACACAAATTATACTAATTGGTGGTGCACAGCCAAAGAACATCTTCTGGCAAGTCGCCGGTCAAACGACACTGGGAACCGCTTCTGTTTTCAATGGAAATATTTTAAGTCAAACGGCAATTGTGCTAAATACTGGCGCAACATTAAACGGAAGAGCATTAGCACAAACAGCAGTTATCTTAGATTCAAATAATATCTCATCACCTATAGAACTAATTAGTGATATACTCCCCCCAGTCATAACTCTTAATGGCGCAAGCTCAATTAATGTGTCTTTAGGCTCAGTTTATATTGATGCAGGAGCAACAGCAGAAGACAATCTCGATATTACGGCGGTTATTTTTGAAGTTAGCACTGTAGACACATCAATCATTGGAGAATACACGGTAACCTATACTGCGACAGATACTGCGGGCAACACTGCAATATTGATAAGGACAATTAATGTTATAGTAGAATCCCCTGTTTTGACAACAATCACCTTGTCACCAACTTATGAATTACTTACTGCTGGAGATACTTTGCAGTTGAAGGCTACAAGTCTTGATCAGTTTGGCGCTCCTATAAATGCAATTATTTCTTATTCTTCAAGCGTCCCATCTACAGCTACAGTAGATGCTGTAAGCGGTCTTGTTACTGCTGTTGCTTTTGGGATTAGTACTACCATTACTGCAAGAAGCGGAAATGTAAGTGGAATAATGTTAATCACTATAGACAGCATTGCTCCAGTGCTTTCTCCTATAGGCCCAAGAAGTGTGACTCAAGGAAATTTGCTTAATTTCACAATAACAGCTACAAGTCCCGAGGGACTTGATTTAGCATTTATGATAGCAGTTGAACCCCCTACAACCGCAACCTTAACAGATCATCAAGATGGAACTGCAACATTCAACTGGATGCCTGATTTAAATGACGTTGGCACAACTAATGTGAGATTCATCGCTCTTGATGGCAGAAGAACTACATACGAAGATGTAGCAATAATTGTAAATGCGTTCCCAGCACCAACAACAATTTCAACAAATCTAGGAAATGTAGAGAAAAACGCTGACTACAACATTGCCTTGAACGCTACAGGATTTAATAACACACCAGTCGCATATATTAACTATTCATTAAATAATGTTTCTGGGCAAATAAACGGAAGTTTCGGAAACGTATTAATAAACACAAACGGAAACAACGCTCTGATATTTTACGCTGTTGACATCTTAGGAAACATAGAAACACCAAACACAATTTATGCACTACTGAACAAAAACACGCCCTCCCCAGAGGGAGGCAATGGAAATACTGGAAGCAGCGGTGGCGGAGGAGGCGGAGGCATTACCGCAACGACAGTAATAGCTGCTGTTAAGACTTATATTCCTGCAAATGCTGAATTAAGCATAGGATATGCAAACGTGCTAAGTAAGAATGATATAGTAAAATTTGTTAGCAGCGATAATGATATACATAGTATTACAATTAGCGACCTTAGCGCAACTGATGTTAAGATAACTCTTGCATCAACGCCTCAGATAGTTGTTATGAAGTCTGGAGAGACAAAGAAATTTGAATTGACCTGGGATAATAAATATGATTTGGAAATCGCTGTTGGAACATTAAATACTGGAAGTGTAACTATGGTTGTAAAGACTATATCGGAAGATATCTATCCTGTTGTCGAACAGCTCGAAACAGTCTCATCAACAACCCAAGCTGAAACTACGCCTGCATCAGCTTCTGCAGCAAATTCTGAAGTTACTAATGGTAATGGAATAACTGGAGCGGCAATAGGAGCTTTTGTAAAGAAACCTCTTACCTTAGGAATTATCGCTCTTCTTTTGATTGCAATCGTATATTCCATAGTCGTTCTTAGAAAAATAAATTCTTCAAGGAATTAAAAATCTCTATTTTTTTAAAGTTTCCGCAAGAAATCCGTTTGCTTTAGCTAACGGATGAATTGTGATAGATATTTATTTTAGAAATATTTTGATTCGGGGAGAGTTTGTTGCAACTCCCTGAAAATTTTTTGTCGTAGTTGTAACTAGCTTTCTAACTAAATAAACTTATCAGGAGGTAAAAATGTATAACAACTCTGGAAATTCAAACGGGAATAACTTAAGGCAGAAGAACTTTTAAAGCTCATTATTCTTATGTAATGATAAAATGGATGTTAAAGCAAAAAAAGTATTTTTAAATGAAGCGCTTCTTGCAAATATTCCTAATTTTTTCAGCATAAGCAGAATTATCTTAACCTTTATTGTAGTTTATATGATATTTACTAGGATGCCTGTTAAACTAATTGTATTTATTTTTATCATTGCTGCGATTACTGATTTTATTGATGGCAAATTAGCCAGAAAATTCAAGTGGGAAAGTGAATTTGGCAGACGGACAGACATTATTGCTGATAGATTTTTATGGGTGGGAACTGCTTTGGCTTTTATCATTTCGTATGGAATTGCAAAAGAGCTAAATTGGGTGCATGGCGTGCAATTGTTATTAATGATGTCTCGTGAAGCAATAGGTTTCCCTTTTGCGATAATTGCATTTTTTTCAGGAAATCCTCTGCCTCAAGCCAGAAATATCGCAAAACTTACAACTCTCCTTCAAGGTTTTGCTTTGCCTGCCGTAATATTAAGCGTTTCATATCCTGCTTGGATTTATTTATCGCTTCCAATTTCAATTGTCTGCTGTATAACAGGATTTATCTCTGCATTGCATTACATTCAAGACACTAAAATGAACAGCGAGGAAAAGAGAAAATGAGCGGTCCAGGAGAAGGAAAAATTAAATTAGGCAAAGCAGAGGTTTATATTCATCTAAAAGGAAAGTCAGGAGCAAATATAACTCATATTGATATAGAGCTTTCAGAGTTAAATAAAATTATCAAGCCAGGAGAGAGCAGTTATGTTGGAGGAAAAGAAGGCGGAGTTTTTCTCGGCCTGAAAAAAGAAATGATTAAAAGAGCAGAAGAGATTGCTAAAAAAGATAGTAAATGAAAAAGAAAATAATTTTATTTTTGTTTATTGCATTAATACTAAATGGAATATGGGAATTTTTGCATTATAAACTCTACAACGATTTAAGTTCAATTACTGGAACCCCTCATTTATTAATCGCAAGTCTGACAGACGCTCTTTGGCTATTTTTAATATATCTTTCAATTTCCTTTATTAACAGAAATCTTAATTGGATAAATAAGCCAGTTAAAAAAGATTATTTTTTGTTCATATTAGAAGCGCTAATCTTAGCTATCTTAATAGAAATAATAAACCTTGAGTTGGGAAGATGGTCTTACAAAGAAACAATGCCCGCGATTTTCGGAATAGGGTTAAGCCCGATGCTTCAATTAGCCGTAACTGGAACATTAGCTTTGTGGATTATCAAACAAAAATCCTAACATCTTATGGAAATTTTCACATTATTGGCTGCCTATTTTTTCCAAAAAGCTTATAAATCATAATTCATCAGATTTATTGTAATTAATAGTGAAAAATCACTTTTTTTAGATTAAATGGGAAAAAATTTCAAAAAGAACAGTAAAGGTTCATTCCAAAATAAAAAGTTCGATAGTTTTAGAGATATCAAGAAATTTAACAGACCGGAACCTAAAATAGCAAATATAGAAGAAATTACTCCTGCCCAGAAAGATAAGGTATTTATTCTAACTGGAATAATTGATCAGATTGAACAAACGGGGGGTCCAACAATATTTTATATTTCTGATGGAACTGGAACTTTAGCTTTAAAGGTATTTGAAGGAGCAGGAATAAGAGCTTATCCTGAACTAAATGTGGGTGATGCTGTAAATACTACTGCAACAATCCAAGAATATAATAATGAACTTGAAGGAGAAGTTGAAAGATTGAAGAAATTAACTGAAGATGAAAGAAATCAGTTAAATGAAAAAGTTGCTCAAATGGAAAGGAAAAGAGCAGAGGTCAAAGACATTCCATTTTTAGTGAAGGATAAAATTTTAGATAAATTAAAAGAGAGATTCATAAAAGCTGCAACTGAAGTAAGACTCGCAATAATTCAGAATAGGTCCATAATAATAAGGCACCATAATGATACTGATGGTTATTGCTCAGGTTATGCATTAGAAAGAGCAGTACTTCCCTTAATTGTGAAACAGCACAATTCTGTAAAATCTGCGTGGGAATTTTATACTCGTTCTCCTGTCGCCGCCCCGATGTATGAAATAGATGATTCAATAAGAGATACAGCACATTCACTTCTTAGAGCCGCAAAATTTTCAAATAAAATGCCTCTTGTTTTAATAGTTGATACTGGATCTGGAGAAAAAGATCTTTTAGGAATAAAACAAGGAAAAGTTCATGGGATGGATTTTATAGTTGTGGATCATCATGCATTTGATAAAGATTTAATATCAAAAGAAACAATTGTGCATATAAATCCATTTTTAGTAGGGGAAGATGGGTCCAAGTATTCTGCAGGAATGCTTTGCACAGAGCTTGCTAGATTTATCAATTCTGATTCTGAATTAAATATAAATCAAATTCCTGCAATGGCGGGACTTGCAGATAAGACGGACAATGCGCAGGCAATGGAAGAGTATCTTAAAATAGCTCAAAATAATGGATATGATAAAAATCTTTTAGGTGAAATTGCCAGAGTTATTGACTTTGTTTCATCAAAACTCAGATTTATGGAGGCGCGCGAGTATGTAGAAGTATTATTTGGAGAGCCGATGGAAAAACAAAAGGCTTTAGTCTCTTTACTTGCCCCCCATATAAAAAATCTTGAAAATAAGGGCCTTGAAATAGCAAAAGATCATGCTAAGAAAGAAAAGATAAATAATATAACTCTTCAAAGTTTAGAAATCGAAAGTACTTATGCGAGAGGTTTTTATCCTAAAACTGGAATGTGTGTTTCAATGATACATGATTATGCATATACTCAAGAGAAAGTAAAAAAATTAGTTACAATAGGTTTGCTGGCAGATGCAATAACGATAAGAGCAACTTCAGAATCCAATTTTTCAGTACAAGAATTGCTGGCTAACTTAGAAAAAAATATCCCTGACGCATATCCTGAAGGTGGAGGGCATAAGTTCGCAGGTTCAATAAGATTTCTTCCAAGCAAACAAAAGAAAGTTCTTGAAGCTGTGAAGGAATATCTCAAGAATTTATAA
>ERZ1292640.2289-Hain-H43-02um-R1-2289-length-15360-cov-8_pt2 | contig 12744 bp, 15 predicted proteins | sample MGYA00564404_ERZ1292640 | MGnify/ENA primary metagenome ERZ1292640 (study PRJEB36523, sample SAMEA6512636) | groundwater metagenome | collected 2019-01-08 | study: AquaDiva: Metagenomics assemblies of 32 groundwater samples
CCCCAGCGCCGGTGTCGACACCGCCAGCACGACCAGGACGACGCGAATCGGGTGCATGGCGCGATCTTACCCTGTGCGGTAAGATTCCCCCATGCCCGTCGATGCTGAACTGCTCGAAATTCTCGCGTGCCCGGCCTGCAAGACGCCCGTCACGCTGGTCAAGGACGGCACCGCGCTGAAGTGCGGCTCCTGCCACCGCGTCTACCCCATCAAGGACGACATCCCGGTGATGCTGATTGACGAGGCGACGGTCGAGCCCTGAAGATCCTCCTGCTCCGGCTGCGCCTGATCGGCGATGTGGTCTTCACCACGCCCGCGATCGGCGCCCTGCGCCGCCGGTTTCCGTTCGCCCACATCACGTATCTCGTCGAAGCCCCGGCCGAACCCGTGGTGCGCCATCATCCCGGGCTGGATGCGGTGGTGGTGGTCGAACGGCCACGCGGCCTGGCGCGACTGCGCTACGACCTGCAGCTCGCCCGGCGGTTGCGCGCCGAGCGCTATGACGTGGTCATCGACCTGCACGGCGGGCCGCGCAGCGGCTTCCTGACCTGGGCCAGCGGCGCACCTCAGCGCATCGGCTACGCGCTGCCGGGACGCCAACTGAGTTACACCACGCGGGTGCCCTGGTCGCGAACGCTGGTGCCGCCACGACATTCCGTCCTGAATCAATGGGATCTGATCGCGACCCTCGGGATCGAGCCGCCGACGGGCCAGGCCGATCCGGTGGTGATGCCGATCGATGCGGACGCCGACACGCGGGTGGCGTCGCGGCTGGCGGCCGCCGGCGTGGCCGCGATCGCGCCGATCGTCGTGCTGCATGTCAGTGCCGGCAATCCGTTTCGACGCTGGCCGTCGTCCTCGTTTGCCGAGGTCGCAGCGCAACTCGCCGCCGGCGACCGCGCCCGGCGCATCATCATCACCTCGGGTCCCTCGGAGGCCGACGCCGCCGAGGCGGTGGCGGCGCAGGCCCGCACGCTGGCCGGCGCGGCGGCCGATGGCATCCTGCGCACCGGCGAGTTCGACTTGTCAGAGCTGCGGGCACTGGTCGGGAGGGCGGCCCTCTATATTGGCGGCGACAGCGGTCCCCTGCACATTGCCGCGACCACCGCGACGCCCGTGGTCGCGCTGTTTGGTCCGACGCTGCCCGAGCGGTCCATGCCGTGGCGCGACCCGGCGGTCGGCAGTCTCGCGGTCGACGCGGGGCCACTGCCCTGCCGGCCGTGCCATCAACGGCACTGCGTGCCCGGCGACTTTCGCTGCCTGACCGGGATTTCGCCTACCATGGTGCTGGAAGCAGCGCGGACGCTGCTGTCAAACCGCCCGTGACCACATTCACCCTGACCGCCGGCATGCCGCCCCGCGATCGCCTGGAGCAGATCGGGCTGTTCGCGCTGGTCGGCATTGTCGCGACCATGCAACTGTCGATCGCGGCGGCGCAGATCCTGCTGACCGTGGCCGTGCTGACGTGGCTGGTGTCACACGTGCAACGCGGTGAACGGCTGCAGGCGCCGTCGTTCTTCTGGCCGCTGGTCACCTACGCGGCACTGACGCTGGCGTCGGCCGGTTTCTCGCTCGACCCGGAAGTCAGCTTCACCGACTGCAAGCAGTTGGTGCTGCTGATGCTGGTGCCGGTGACCTACGACCTCGCCCGCGGCGCGCGCGCCAACTCGGTGCTCAGTATCATCCTCACCATTGGCGCGGCCAGCGCCTTCGTCGGCATCGTGCAGTACGGCGTCCTCAATTTCGATGGCCTGGGGCGGCGGCCGCAGGGCACGCTCTCGCACTGGATGACGTATTCCGGCACGCTGATGCTGGTGATTTGCGCGGCCACGGCCCGCCTGCTTTACGGTCACTCGGGACGGCTGTGGGCGGCGTTCGTGATGCCCGCCCTGCTGGTGGCGTTGAGCCTCACGCTGACGCGCGGCGCGTGGGTCGGCGTCGCGGTCGGCGTTGCGGTGCTGTTCCTCAGCAAGGACTTCCGCCTGCTCGCGCTGATCCCCATCGTCGTGGTGACGGGCATCCTGCTGGCGCCGCAGGCGCTGACCGACCGCGTGTATTCGATCTTCGACCGCAACGATCTCACCAGCCGCGACCGCATTGCCATGCTGCAGGCCGGAGTGGCAATCGTGAAGGACTATCCGCTGATGGGCGTCGGGCCGGATCAGATCGAGCGGGTCTATCCGTATTACCGCGTGCCCGACGCGGTGAAGCCCACCAATCCACATCTCCACAACGTGCCCATGCAGATTGCCGCGGAACGCGGCCTGCCGGCGCTCGGGGCCTGGATCTGGTTCATGGGCTCGGCCACGCTCGGCCTGTTCAAGCTGTTGCGGCGGTCGCGCCACAAGAGCCTGGCCGCGGCCGGGCTTGGCGCCATGGCCGCCATGCTGGCCGCCGGCCTGACCGAATACAACTTCGGCGACTCGGAATTTCTCATGCTGCTGCTGGTGATGATCACACTACCCTTTGCCGCCAACCGCGACGGCGGACTGCCAACATGACCGCCAATCTGTTGCCCGAAATCGCCTCGGCGCGCGCGCACGAGCTGATCGACCGCTTTTCGTCGCGGCGCATCACCGTGGTCGGCGACGTCATGCTCGACCGGTTCGTGATCGGCCGCGTCAGCCGCATCTCGCCCGAGGCGCCGGTGCCGGTCGTCGTGTTCGATCACGAGGAATGGCGCCTGGGTGGCGCCGCCAACGTGGCGCACAACTTGCGCGCCCTCGGCGCCGCGGTCGACCTGATCGGCGTCGTTGGCGCCGACGAAGCGGGGACGCAACTCAAGAACGAGCTGGCCGCCAAGGGCATTCACTCGACGGGGCTGATCACCGACCCTGCCCGCAAGACCACGACCAAGATGCGGGTGGTGACGACCCGCAACCAGCAGGTGGCGCGCGTCGACTACGAATCGGATCACGAGGCCGGCCCGGCCATCGAGGAGGCACTCGCGGCGCAGGTCGAGATGCGCGCCAGGTCGGCCCAGGTCATCCTGGTCTCCGACTACCAGAAGGGTGTCGTGACCCGGCGATCGATGGCGCACGTTTCCGGCTACGGCCAGTCGGCCGGCATCCCGGTGATCGTCGATCCCAAGGTGCCGCACATCGACTACTACGCCGGCGCCACGCTGGTGACGCCGAACCACGTGGAAGCCGAGAGCGCCACCAACATGCGCATCGAGTCGCACGACGATGCGCGGCGGGCGGCGGAGTCGTTGCGCAAGCGGCTGGGCGTGGAGAACGTGTTGATTACGCGCGGCGAGCACGGCATGTGGCTGACGCACGCCGGCGTGGACGGCTACCTGCCGGCATCCGCGCTCGAAGTCGCCGATGTCACCGGCGCCGGCGATACCGTGATCGCGACGCTGGCGCTGGCCATTGCCGCCGGCGGCAACATGGCCGAGGCCGCGCGCATCGCCAACGAAGCGGCCAGCCTGGTCGTCGGCAAGTTCGGCGCCGCGACGGTGTCACTGGACGAACTGAAGGCGCGCTTCCCGCAATAGCCCGCGGGCGTGCGCCGCGGACGCCGCCGGGTAGCCCATGCGGATGATGCCGGCCTTCGCCTGACCGACCGCGCCCGTCGTCAGCCAGTCGAGCGAGGCCTTGAACATCAGTAGCCGGTTCTTCTCCCACATGGCGTTATGGGACGAGCAGCCGAGGTCGATCAAGGCCTTCTGGCTCGAGCCCAGGTCGTCATAGAGCGGACGCACGCGTTCGGGCGTCACCTGCTTGTCGTGGACGCCGGCGATGATCAGCGCCGGGATCTTCGTGGCCGCGGCCATCGCGGCGTTCCATCCCCACGTGGTCGTCGACGGCGCGCGGCGGACGCCCGTCCCCCAGGTCGCACCCACGGGATCGGACGCCACCATGTCTGACCACACCGCATCGCGCACGGCCGGCTCGAACTGACCGGTGCAGCCCACCTGCCGGTCCCAGTTCGCCACGAACTCCGCCCGCGACTGGGTGTTGAACGCGACGCCCGCTCTCGGCAGCGCCGGGGCCGCCGCATCGGCCGCGCGGTTGTATGCCGGCGCCAGCAGGACCATCGAGCGCACCTTCGCCGGATGTTGCGCGGCGTAGCCGCCCGCCCGCGGCCCCCCGAGGGACCACGCAACCAGGCTGACCTTGTCCACCTTGCGCAGGGCGCGGATGTAGTCGACGACGCCGTCGATGTCGTTCCAGTCCGAGGCGATGTTGGTGAGCTGGCTGGGATACGGCGCCGCGCAAGGCGCCGCGATCAGGGACGGCACGAACTGCTTCTGCTGCTCGGGCGACAGGTTGCACGGGTCGTTCATCGGCGCCGGCCGCGTCGATCGGCCGTAGCCGGTGGTGTCCATGGAGAACACGTCGAAGCCCGCGGCGGCGAGATACGCCATCCAGCTGTATCCGGGCGCCGACGCATCGAACGCGACTTCCGCCGGGGTGCCTGCGCCGTGGACGAACAGCACGACGCGATCGGCGGCCGGCGCAGCGGCGCCGACCGCCCGCACCCGCTCGCGCACGTAGATGTTGGCGATCTGCCCGGCGATGGACGGCACCGTGGACGTCACGCGCACGTAATGATCCGCCGACTTGATGGCGTCGGCAGGGCCCTGCTGGGCGATGCCAACAACCACGAGGGTGGAGGCGAACACGGCGACCACTGCAGGCACTTTCATCGGTGACCTCGGGCGGATTCTCTCACGGTTAAATGAAAGTCGCGATGCCATCAAGTGGCTTCTTGGTGATGTCGGGTACCGTGGCGCCCTCCGCGGGATAGCCGACCACCAGGATCAGGAACGCCCGCTCGCGCGCGGGACGCCCCAGGATCTCGTTGAGGAAGCCCATCGGACTCGGCGTGTGGGTCAGCGACACCAGCCCCGCGTGATGCACGGCCGTGATCAGGATGCCGGTGGCGATGCCCACCGACTCCTGCGTGTAGTAGTGCTTCACCTTGCGGCCATCGGGCAGCTCGCCGTAACTCTCGGCGAAGATCGCGATCAGCCACGGCGCAGTTTCGAGAAACGGCTTGTGCTCGTCGGTACCCAGTGGCGCGAGTGCGTCCAGCCATTCCTGCGGCGCCTTGCCGCTGTAGAAGGCGCGCTCCTCCGCTTCCGCGCCCTCACGAATGCGACGCTTGATGGCCGGATCGGCCACCGCCACGAAGTGCCACGGCTGCAGGTTCGCGCCGTTGGGAGCGGTACCCGCCGCCCGGATGCAATCCTCGATCACCGCCCGCGGCACCGGTCGCGGCGAGAATTCGCGTACGGTCCGCCGCCGCCTCGCCTCGTCATAGAACGCCGCCGCCCGGCGAACCATCGTGTCGGTGTCGAACTCCTGGTATCCCTTCAGCGGGACGAACGGTGCCATGCCATACTCCTAGTCTTCTTCTTCGAATGAAAAGGCGACGGCGACGCGCGCGCCTTCTTCCTTGTCGCCGCGAATGCGCTTGGGCACCGGCAGGAACCCTTCGCCGGTTTTCGACCGCCACACGCTGGTATCCCACTCGACGCCGTCGACGGAGGCGCGCACCGGGGTGCGCGCCCACGCGCGGGTGATCGGCGGGGTCAGCTTCTTCGGCACGCTGACATACGTCCACCCGCCCTTGCCGCGAATGCGCCTCAGCGTTGTCTTGAACCGTCGGATCCTGGCCATCACCGATCAGTCGACGATGAAGAGCTTGGCGCCCGTGCTGGTACGCGACCGGTGCGGCTCGGCATGGTCCGCCACCTGGTAGCTCATCCCGGCCGTGAGCGTGAAGCGGCGGCCGTCCTCGAGATCGGTCTGGAGTTCGCCGTCGAGGCACAGCAGGATGTGGCCCTTGGTGCACCAGTGATCCGCCAGGTAGCCGGGCGAATACTCGACCATGCGCACCCTGACGCCACCGAAGTACTGCGTCCGCCAGTGCGCGACGCCCGTCTCGCCGGGGTGAGCGGTCACCTCGACGCAGGACCAATCCGTCGTCCCGAACGGAATCTCTGACATCTGCATGCGCAACTCCTACATCGCCGCCCAGGCCAGCATGATCATGAAGGCCGGAATCGACGCGAACATGTATACCAAGCCGATGGCCGCGGTCTTGGCGGCGATCGCCGGCCAGCTACCGCCATAAACGCGCCGGAACGCGAGCAACACGTAGACCGTCAACGCCGCCAACGCCAGCACCGCCGCGGACAGCGCAGCCGGCAGCCAATTCGTGAACTTCACGAGTTCAGACGCTCCCAGCACGACAAACGCAAACGCATGCACATGGGCCGCGAAGACCAGCGAGGCGGGAAAATGGCGGCCGCGATAGAACAGGGCGACGATGGCGGCGAAGATGGGCAGCATGCCGAACAGGACGCGCGGCATGGTGGTGAAGAGGCGCGCTCGAAAGGCGGCCGGATCTTCGAGGATCGATTGCAGCAGCGGCCGCAGCAGGGCCGGCGCTTCGTCGAGCTGCGCGCGCAGTGCCTCGCGATCTTCGGCGGTCAGCACCGCCGTCGAGCGGGAGCCCGTCACGCCAATCTGGAGGCCGCCGGCGCTCATGGTCGCGCCGCGGCGCTGTCCGACATCCGGCGCCGCCGCCGCGATCACGAAATACAGGACGCTGACCGCGAGATAGAGGCGCAGCGGCGGCAGGTAGTGCGCCCGGCGCCCGGCCAGATACTCGAGCGTGAGGTGACCAGGCCGCAGCAAGCCGCGGACGGTTACGAGTATGCGGCCGTCATAACCAGACAGCTCTTGCCAGGCATCGCCAGTCAGCTCGGTGACCGTGGGATTGGGCGGCACGGCGCGCTGGCCGCAGGACGAGCAGAACGGTCCGCCCAGAGCTTGACCACAGTTCAGGCAGCGATCGAGTGCGGCCACATCCGTCATCGCGGCGCTAGCGGTCCATGATCGGTAAGTACGCCCGCCACGGGCCCACCGCATCGCGGTAGCGCTTGGCCATGACGCGAGTGGTCTGCGCAATGTGACCGAGATCGTGTGCCACCCACGTGGCAAGCAACTGCCGCAGCGTCACCGCGCCCAGCGCCGGATGCTGACCTGCCAGATCGAACTGGCCATCCGACAGGTTCCAACCGCGCAGCGTGACGAGGTTGGCGGAACGGAGGGCGGCGAATTCGTCGAGCAGCTCGGCCAGGCTTTTGCCGGCGCTCTCGCGGACCTGCGCAAACCGGTCGTAGGGCTCGAAGGTGCGGTTGCCAGCCTGGGCGAGGATGATCCGCGCGCGCGGGACCCAGTCGGTCCGCTCACCATGAATCAGGTGGCCCAGATTGTCGAACGGGCTGAACGTGTCGGGGCCTTCAGTGCAGGTGAGCCACGGCTCGGGCAGGCCGGCCAGCAAGGCGCGAAACGTCGCCGGCGTCCGCTCGAGCACCGCAATTCCCTCGGTCAGGTCAAAGCGCATGCGTGATTCTACTGTGCCGCGGGCCGCGTGAACGTCCAGGCCAGAATGCGGCTTTTCTTCTGGCCATGCGCCATGTCGAGCGTCATCACGTCGAGGGCCGCCACCGCTTCCAGCGACTTGAACAGGCGCGGCAGATGCTCGCTCTTCGCGACCAGCGTCGTGAACCACCCGCACAAACCCGGCCGCTGGGCGCTCTCCACGATCTTGCGGCGGATGAACCCCAGCTCGCCGCCTTCGCACCACAGCTCGTTCGGCTGGCCGCCGAAGTTCAACACCGCCGTCCTGGACTTGTGGCGGCCCAGGTTCCGCTGCTTACGGCGGGTGCCCTCGGCAGCTGCTTGCGCCGAGGCGTGAAACGGTGGATTGCACATCGACAAGGTAAACGTCTCACCCGCTCGAACCACGCCGTCGAAACACTTGCCTGCCGACCGCTGCAACCGCAATTCGATGAGCGGCGCCAGGTCAGGATTGGCCGCAACGAGCTTCTTCGCCCAGCGCAGCGCCACGGGATCGGTTTCCGTTCCGACGAAGCGCCAGCCGTACTCGCGCGCGCCAATCAACGGATAGATACAATTGGCCCCCGCCCCGATGTCCAGCACGGTTACGACGCCGCCACCGATGCCTGGCAGGTCCCCGAGGTGATGCAGGTAGTCGCTGCGGCCCGGGATTGGTGGACACAAGTAACCAGGAGGAACGTCCCAGCCGTCGATGCCGTAGGCAAGCTTGAGCAGCGCCTGGTTGAGCACCTTCACCGCCTCCGGATCGGCGTAGTCGATGGACAAGTCGCCATAAGCATTTGGCACGACGAACGATGCCAATCGCGCGCTGCCGGCGATCAGGCGCGGAAAGTCATACCCGGCGCGAAACCGGTTGCGCGGATGCAGTTGCTCTTTCGCGGACCGCCTGATCATCGCGCCCGGCTTACGAGATCAGCGGCCGCCGCCGGGCCGGCCCCGGCCGACAGCGTCAGCGGCCAGCCGTCTCAATGTACTGGTCAACGTTCTTCGCCAACACGTCGAGCGGCACGTTGCCGCCGAGGACCAGCGTGTCGTTGAACGCCTTGACGTCGAACTTCGCGCCCACGGCGGCCGTCGCCCGCTCACGCTGGCGGTTGATCTCGCTGTGGCCCACCTTGTAGCCGCACGCCTGGCCCGGCCACGAGCAGTAGCGATCGACTTCGCTGGCCACCTCCATCGGGTTCGAGCCGTTGACCTCGACGAAGAAGCGCACGCCCTGCTCGCGCGTCCAGCGCTTGGCGTGAATGCCGGTGTCAACCACCAGCCGGCAGGCGCGGAACGCGAGCGCCTGCAGGTAGCCCAGTTGCCCGATGGGGTCGCTGGCGTAGCCACCGAGTTCGTCGGCCAACTGCTGGGCATACAACGCCCAGCCTTCGGAATAAGCGTTGAACGCGAGCAACTGGCGGATCAGCGGCATCTGGTGGGTGTACTCACCCTGCAGGATGTGGCCGGGAATCGATTCGTGGAAGGTCAGGTCGGCGAGGCTGTACTTGCTGTGCAGCGCCGGCGTCCTCAAGTTGATCCAGTACTTGCCCGGGATCTTGCCATCGATCGAACCGGCGCCGCCATACGCGGTGGGCGCGCCCGGCTCCTCTTCCGGGGGCAGCCGCTTTACTTCCATGTTTGGGTTGACCAGGGTGTTGAACGCGCGCGGGAGTTGCCCGCGAATCCACGTGAGGCGCTCCTGGATGAACGCCATGATCTCGGCGCGGCCCTTATCACCGTCGGCGAACTGGTATTTCGGATCCTTCGCCAGCGCGTTCATGCGATCGCCGACCGTGCCCTTCGTGTAGCCGGCGACTTTCAGGATGGTGTCCATGCGCGCCTGCAGTTGCTGCAGTTCGCTCTGCCCCATCGCGTGGACGTCATCCGGCGTCATGTTGGTCGTCGTCGAGGCCTTCAGCGCCCAGCGATAGAAGTCGTCGCCGCCCGGCCGCGCCCACATGCCGGCATCGTCCTTGGCGATCGCGCGCTGCGCCTCGAGTTCAGCAATCTGCCGATCGAGCGCGGGCGCCACTTCCTGGGCGGCAATGGTCCGCGCACGTTCGGCCCAGTTGCCGGGGAACGCTTTGGTTCGGCGCTCGAGCGACTCGACGAGCGAGCCGCCTTCGCGCGCGCTCTTCGCCGACAGCCGCATTTGCGACAAGGCCTTGTCGATCAGGAACGACGGGGGCACCAGGCCCTTGCCGCGCGCCGCCTGCATGCGACGCAGCTCGCCGTCGAGTTGCCTGGCGTACGACTGCAGGCGCGACAGGTAGGCTTCCGCATCTTCGGCGGTGTTCACCGGGTGATCGCTGTCGAGGAACCTGGGGAGATCGAGGTAGGCACCCACGTTCTGAATGACGACGTAGGGCGTATTGCGCCAACTGCCGACCGTGATGTCGCCGTACGGCAGCGCAAACCCCTCGGCCGCCAGCCCGTAGGCGCTGCGCACGACCTCGACGCTGGTTCGAGTGGCGTGGTCGAGACGCGAAGTGTCGAAGGCCTTGGCGCGTTCGAGATCCTGCCGGACCTGGGCGGCAATCTTCTGCTGGCCTTCGCCCGAACGATCGGCCAGCTGCGATCGCAACCCGACCCGAGCCCCGGTATCGATGCCTAACGTCGTCGCGCCTTCGGGGGCGAAGCGCAGGTAGCTCTCGCCAATCTCATTCAACAACGCCAGCGCGTCGGCGCCGGGGCTGGCCGCGGGCGCCGCCGGCGCCGGGGTGCTGTTGCAGCCGCCCAGCATCGGCAAGGCCGCCGTGGTGGTGGCGATTGCGGCCAGGGCTTCGCGCCGGTTCATCAACGACATCCGCTTCTCCATCGCCTGATTCTAACGGTTGCCGACGCATTGATGCGCGCCGGCAGCAATTCGATATCATTTAGATGTGACCATCCTGGTCCGGGCGGGACGCCCCCACGATCACGATCTCGACGGCCTGCGGTCGCGGGTGTCTGAGCTCGAAGCCCGCTATGCCGAGCGGCATGCGGCCTTCAGCCGGACGCAGGCCGAACTGGCCGCCTTCAGAAACCGGTACCGCCAGGATGTCGGCCTGCTGCACGACGAGCTCGATCGGCTGGAGCTCGCGCTGGCAGAGGCTGAACTGGGCGAGCTGTCGAAGCGCGTCGGGGCCGCCGCCGGCGCAGCCGCCGAGCCCACGGCGCCGCGGCCGGAACCAGAGCCGCGCTTCACGACTGACGCGGTGCGCAAGCTGTTCCGCGACGTCGCCAAGGCCATTCATCCCGACCTGGCCCGCGACGAGGGCGCCCGCGACCGGCGCCACTCGTTGATGATCGAAGCCAATCGCGCCTACGCGCTGGGTGACGAGGAGCAGTTGCGCGGCATCCTCCAGGCCTGGGAACGAAGTCCCGAAGCCATCCAGGGGACCGACGCCGAAGCAAGCCGGTTACGGCTGGTCCGCCGCATCGAACAAATCGAGGAGCAGCTCGAGATGCTTGCAGCGGATCAAGATGCCCTGAAGGATTCGCCGATGTGGCAGTTGAAGGCGATGGTCGATGACGAGGCCGCGAAGGGCAAGGACCTGGTGAAAGACATGGTCAGGCGGCTGAGGCGGGACATTCTTGTCGCCACCAACCGCCTGGACGCGCTGCAACCGCCTGTGTAGGACCGGCTGGCGTGACGCCGGCGACGGCCGCCGTTACTCGGGCGACACGACTTCACTAATCGAGACGTAGTATCCGTCCGGATCCCGCAGCGAGAACTCGCGCGTTCGAGTGTTCGGGTTCGTGTGCGGCTCCTCTTCGAGTCGCTCGGCGAGCCTGCGCGCCCTCTCCAGCGACCGGTCGAAATCGTCGACGCGAAAGAACAGCAGCAGCCCGTTGCCGGGCGGGGCCGTGTCCGGACTGGTCAACGTCGGGTGCTCATGCGCGCCCCACTGGTGGAGACAGAGCAGGACGGTGCCGTCAGAGTCGATCAGTTGGCCGAAATAGGCATGGGCCGGCGGCGACTCTGGCTGGCCGAAAAGCGACTGGTACCACTTGACGCTGTGTGGCACGTCGCGTACCCCGATGATCGTCCAGGTTCGTTTCATGACAGCCTCGAGTCCATCACCTGATCAGGATTCGACGATCAGCGTCCCGACGATTCCGCCGGCAACGAGCCCCTTCAGCCACCCGGCGATGAACCAGCCCCAAGCCAGCGCAATAGATCAGCACGACGTTCATCTGATCGAACGGTCGCCACAGACTGGAATTGGCTTCGTAGATTGGCGCCAGGAAGAAGCGATGCGCGATCAAGTCGAAGAGCATCCAGGCAACAAGGATCGCGGCGCCTGCCATGAGCGGACGTTTCATGGCCAAGTCATGCTTCACGGTTGCTGGACCGAACCACACGGGCGGTCACCGAAAGCTGTCCCACGTGACGCATCGCATGCTCGGCGCCATGCACGAGGCAACCAATGACGGTCGAAGGGAGCTGGGCCCGTCCCACGCCGCGAAAGTCGCCAAGGGTGGTGACATCGATCGCGCGAAGCTCCGCAAGCGCCGTCTCCACCCGTGCCGACAAGGTGTCCAGAACGGCCGCGATGTCCGCGCTCCGCACGTCCTGGCCTTCCAACCGCATGGCCGCAAATTGCTCCGTCGATAGCGCGTTCCCACGGGCGTAGGTGAACAGGCGATCGATGACTCCGGCAATATGTCGCACATGAAAGGCGGCGGAGGCGACACCTGCGGGGCGGGCGTTCCATTCCTGCTCCGTCAACGGCCCGACGATCTCCCCGACGCTCTCACGAACTTGCAGAAGAATGTGCGCGATTGGTTGAAGGACGGGGGGGATGCCGTCGATGGGACCGCGCTGCCACCACTCAGTGTTCGCCATTGTCCTGGACTCCCCTTTGAAGAATCGCCGCGGTGTAGGCCAACGATGCCGGCATCCTCACGGTCGCGACGATTACCATGGATAGAGTCCGTTTCATTGCGACCTGCACCCCAGACGAAGGCCTACGGCAGCCCGTCCGTTGCGACCATCCGCGAGACGATGAAGGACCTCGCGAACAACCTCCTCCGGCCGAAAGTCGTCCTCGATCGCTCCCATTACGCAGGCCGACGCACCATTGAGCGCTGTTGCGTGAAATGCGCTCGCACCGTAGCACGGACCGCCACCATTGTGCCCGAGGAGCAGACCCAATGACGACGCGGGATCGCCCATGAGCCCGAGTCCATAGCTGGGCCTACCCCCTTGAGGGGGAGGGTCTACCGACACGGCCACCAACGCGGTCATCTGGTCAAGAGAATCGGCCGACAGCAACCGCCCAGAAAACAGCCGGTCGAGAAACCGTACTAGTTCCGAGGAAGTTGAGGCGATGACACCGTGTGATACCCAGGCGGGATGGTAGTGCTGACGCACGTCACGCGGGCCTCCGTC
>ERZ1292640.2359-Hain-H43-02um-R1-2359-length-15140-cov-14_pt1 | contig 12742 bp, 10 predicted proteins | sample MGYA00564404_ERZ1292640 | MGnify/ENA primary metagenome ERZ1292640 (study PRJEB36523, sample SAMEA6512636) | groundwater metagenome | collected 2019-01-08 | study: AquaDiva: Metagenomics assemblies of 32 groundwater samples
AACTTTTTAGACAGCCTGTGTAATGGAGAAATCCCTTTATTCTAAAGTCTTATTTGTAAATTATAGTTTTCCGCCTACGGCGGATTCGCCTTTGGCGAAAAAGAATTTCAAAAAAATTACCCAAATTTAATTATGAGTAAAAAAACAATAAAAATTAATTATGTTTGTAAATCAGAAGGGCACACAGGATTTGAAGCAAAAATTGTTAACGGAAAAATAAGTTCAGCAAAAATGGATGTTAAAGAAGGCGCTCGATTAATTGAAGGTATTTTAATTGGAAGAAAGATTGAAGAAGCTCCAATAATTACTTCAAGGATTTGTGGAGTTTGTCCAGTAGTTCATAATCTTGTTAGCATTAAAGCAATTGAGGATGCATTAAGTTTAAAAATTCCGGAACAAATTATAGATTTAAGAAAACTAATGCAATATGGACAAATGATTCAAAGTCATATTTTTCATATTTTTTTTCTAGCTATTTCCGATTATTTTAATTGTGAAAATAGTTTGGATTTATTTAAAAAATATCCAAAACAATTTAAAGGTGCTATTGAGATTCGTGATTTTGCAAATAAACTTGTTGAAATAATTGGTGGTCGAACGACTCATCCAATTTCTAGTGTAATTGGCGGTTTTACAAAAAATCCAGACAAAAAAATGTTAAAGGAACTTTTAGCGGAACAATCAAAAATTTTGGAAATTTCTTTAGAAATTTTGGATTTATTTAATAAAATTAAATTTCCTAAATTTGAAAGAAAAACGGAATTTGTTGCTTTAAAAAATAAAAAAGAATATCCAATTTATAATGGAAACATTGCATCAAATAAAGGGTTAAATATTTCTGTAAAAAAATATATTTTAGAATTTAAAGAATTTCAACGAATAGACGATGTTGTAAATTTGGTAAAACGTAACGAAAATTCTTTTATGGTTGGCGCATTAGCAAGACTAAATCTTTCTTTTAATCAATTAAACAAAGAGGCGCAGAATGGTTTAAAAAAAATAAAATTTACCTTACCAAATGATAATATTTTTTATAATATTCCAGCTCAAATGATTGAAACAATTCATTTTATTGAAGAGTCTAAAAAAATATTAGAAAAAATTTTAAAAAAAGATTTAAAAAATTGTAGAATAAATTATCAAATTAAACAGGGAGAAGGAATGGCAATCGTTGAAGCGCCACGCGGAATATTATTGCATTCTTATAAAATAGACAAAGTTGGTCGAATAATAAAAGCAAATATTATTACTCCAACAGCGCAATTTTTATTTAATTTAGAAAAAGATTTAGAAAAATATATTCCTGATTTAAAAAATTTAGCTCCTAAAGAGCGTAAGAAAAAAATTGAAATGATGATTCGCGCGTATGATTTATGCATTAGTTGCGCCGTGCATTAAATTAACTTTTTAGCTTATAAATAAATATTATGTTTTTTTATTTTAAAGGAAAAATTATTTATAAAGATGTTGATTGTAAATTTATAGTTATTAAAAATAATAATATTGGTTATCAAATTTTTGTACTAACAAATTTTTTTAAAAGAATTGAATTAAATAAAGAAATAGAAATTTATACTCATTTTCATTGCAAAGAAGATATTCAAGAACTTTATGGATTTGAAAAAATTGAAGAATTGGAATTTTTTAAAAAATTAATTTCCATCAATGGTGTTGGACCGAAATCCGCATTAAACATTCTTAAGCATGGCAAAATAGAAAATATTAAAAAAGCGATTATTGACGAAAAAATAGATACTTTAGTTAAAGTAATTGGCATTGGGAAAAAAATAGCGCAAAAAATAATTTTAGAATTAAAAAATAAAATACAAGAAGTAAAATCTGAAATAGAAATGGATTTCTCGGAAGATTCACAAATTATAGACGTTTTAATAAATTTAGGTTATTCTGTGTCTGAAGCGCGACAAGCTATACAAGAAATTCCAAATTCTATTACTCAAACACAAGAAAGAATTAAATTTGTTTTAAAAAATTTTAAATAATTTTTTATGTATAAAACTATTAAAGATATAAATTTAAAAAATAAAAAAGTTATTTTGAGGGTGGCTTTTGATGTGCCGTTAAAAAAAAATGAAAAAGAATGGATCGTTGTTGATGATAGTAGAATAAAAATTTCAATTCCTACTATTAAGTATCTTTTAAAACAAGATTGTAAAATTATCCTTGTTTCTTATTTGGGAAGACCAAATGGTAAAATAGTTAATGATTTACGATTAAAACCAGTGGCAAAAAAATTACAAGAAATATTTAAAAATGAAAAAATTATTTATTTAAAAGATTGCATCGGAAATGAAATTGAACAAAAAGTAAAAAAAATGAAATCCAATGAAATTATTCTTTTAGAAAATACTCGCTTTTATCCGGAGGAAGAAAAAAATGATTTAAAGTTTGCTAAAAAAATTGCCAAACTAGGCGAGATTTTTATTAATGACGCCTTTGCTCAAAGTCATAGAAATTATGCTTCTACTGTTGGAATTACAAAATTTTTACCTAGTGCAATGGGTTTAAATTTTGAAGAAGAGATAAAAATTTTAACTAAAGTTAAAACAAACGCTAAAAGACCATTGGTTATTATCATTGGTGGAGTAAAAATTGATTCTAAAATCGATGTTATTAAAAACTTTCTTAAACAGGCTGATTGGATTTTAATAGGTGGCGTTATTGGACTATTTTTTTTAAAAGAATTAGGGTATAAAGTAGGGAAGTTGCCAGTTAGTTTTTTAAAAAACCAAAATAATGGCGGAATAAAAAAAATATTAGCGGAGCTGTTGCCTTTTGTAGGAGAAAAAATTATTTTGCCAGTTGATGGAGTTATTGAAAAAAATATTGGCGACAAAAAACAATTAAAAGAAGTTGATATTGCATTTTTAAATTCTAATGTTTTGTTGCCCATTTCAATTTTAGATATTGGTCATCAAACCTCCGAATTATTTTCTCAATATATTCAAAAGGCAAAAACAATTATTTGGAATGGGCCAATGGGGTTATTTGAAAAAGATAAATTTAGTCAGGGAACAAAAAAAATAGCGCAAATTGTTGCAAATTCTAAGGCTTATAGTGTAATCGGAGGCGGAGATACAGAGGAGGCAATCAGTAAATTACGTTTAAATAAAAAAATTGGCCATGTTTGCGTAGCAGGTGGAGCAATGTTAAAATTTTTGGCTAATAAAAAATTACCGGCATTAGAGGTATTAAAAAAATCTTAAATTGATTTAATAATTATTATAATTTATGTCTAAAAAAATAAATTATCAAAAATTAGAAAAAGAACTTAAAACGGAACGAAAAAGTTGTTGGGAGATTTGGGATGAAAAAACTAAACAAACAGCATTTAAATTTTGTGAAGATTATAAAATTTTTTTAAATGAAGCAAAAACGGAAAGAGAAACTGTGGAAATTAGTATAAAATTAGCTAAAACGTATGGCTTTAAAAATATAAAAGAAATGAAATCATTAAAAACAGGTGATAAAGTTTATGCTGTTAATCGTGATAAAAATTTATTTTTAGCCAAAATTGGTCATCAGGGATTGAGTCAGGGAATGAAAATAGTTATGGCGCATATTGATTCACCGCATTTAGATTTTAAAACAACGCCAATTTATGAAGACGAAAATTTAGTTTTTGCTAAAACTCATTATTATGGCGGGATTAAAAAATATCAATGGCCAGCTATTGCCTTGGCATTGCATGGAGTTGTTTGTTTAGAAAATGGCAAAAATGTAAATATCAAAATTGGAGAAAAAGATGATGAGCCGATTTTTATGATTACTGATTTGTTGCCACACCTTGATCGTCCAGCTGGACCTGGTAGTAAAATCGAGTCTCGCGAAATAAAAGGAGAAGATTTAAATTTATTATTAGGTTCGTTGCCAGTTAACGATTCAAAGGTGAAAGAAAGGGTTAAATTAGCAATATTAGAATATCTTTATAATAAATATGGCATCAAAGAAGGGGATTTGGTAAGCGCGGAAATACAAGCCGTACCGAGTGAAAAAGCAAGGGATTTGGGATTTGATAGAAGTTTAATTTCAGCCTATGGTCATGACGATAAAGCTTGTTCTTATTCGGCATTAATGAGTTTTTTTGATGCTAAAATTACCGAACAAACGCAAGTTTGCATTTTAGTGGATAGAGAAGAGATTGGATCAGAAGGTAATACGGGAATTCAATCATTATTTTTAGAAAGTTTTATGCTAAATATTTTAAAATTAAATGAAAATAAAAATAATTTAAATGACATTTATCATTCATATGGCATTAGTCAAGCAATTTCAGCTGATGTAACAACGGCAGTTGATCCAGACTATAAAGATGTTTATGATTTACGAAATGCTTGCAGAATGGGATTTGGATTAGCAATAGAAAGATATACTGGTTATGGCGGTAAATATTCTACATCTGAAGCGTCTGCTGAATTTTTGCAAAAATTAAGAATGATTTTTAAAAAAAATAAAAATATTGTTTGTCAATTTTCTGGTGGAATTGGCAAGGTTGATCAAGGCGGGGGAGGAACCATTGCTAAATATTTAGCAAATCGCAACATTGATGTTGTTGATGCTGGAGTACCTTTATTCAATATGCACGCGCCATTAGAAATCGCTTCTAAAGCCGATATTTATTGTGCTTATTTAAGTTATAAAACTTTTTTTGAAAATTAATTTTATAAAATTTATGTTAGATATAAAATTTATTCGTGAAAATTCAGATTTAATTAAAACAGCTTGCGAAAATAAACGAGTTGATGTTGATATTGATGGGCTTTTAAAATTAGACGCAAAAAGAAAAATTTTTTTACAAGAAATAGACAAATTAAGAAAAACAAGGAATGAAATCGCCGAACAAATTAAAATGGATTTTTCAAAGAAAGATGAGTTAATAGAAAAAGGGAAAAATATTAAAGAAGAAATATTAAAAATAGAAAAAGAATCAGAAGAAATAGAAAAAGAATTTAATAAATTAATGTATTTAATTCCAAATATTCCTTTGTCGGATGTAAAAATAGGACGAGGAGAAGAAGACAATGAAATTTTAAGACATGAAGGCATAATTTCTCAATTTGATTTTAAACCACAAAGTTATGTTGAATTAGCCGAAAAATTAGATTTGATTGATACAAAAAGAGCAGCTAAAATTTCTGGCAGTCGTTTTGGTTATTTAAAAAATGAAGCTGCCTTATTGGAATTTGCTTTACTTCAATTTGTTTCTCAAAATTTAATAAAAGAAAATTTTATACCTATTATTCCACCCGTAATGATTAAAAGGCAACCGATGGCTGCAATGGGATATTTAATTCGCGGGGAAGAAGAAATTTACTATTTACCAAAAGATGAATTATATTTAGTCGGAACATCTGAACAATCAATTGGTCCAATGCATTGTGATGAAATTTTTGAAGAAAAAAATTTACCTAAAAGATATTTGGGGTTTTCGTCTTGTTTTCGCCGAGAAGCCGGTTCATACGGAAAAGACACAAAGGGAATTTTACGAGTTCATCAATTTGATAAATTAGAAATGTTTTCCTTTTGTCGACCAGAAGATTCAGAAAAAGAGCATCAATTTTTGCTTTCAATGGAGGAAAAATTAATTCAGCTTTTAGAAATACCTTATCGAGTAATAAAAATGTGCACAGGAGATTTAGGAGATTCAGCCGCCAAAAAATTTGATTTAGAAGCTTGGTTGCCTGGACAAAATGAATTTAGAGAAATTACATCAACAAGCAATTGCACAGATTTCCAGGCTAGGCGATTAAATATTCGTTATCGAAATAAAAATAATCAATCAAATTTTGTTCACACTTTAAATGGAACAGCATTTGCAATTGGTAGAATAATTATCGCAATTTTAGAAAATTATCAGCAAGCAGATGGCTCAATAAAAATTCCAAATGCGCTACGCCCATATATGAATAACAAAGAATTTATTGAAGCAAAAAAACACTAAATATGAAAAATATTTTATTAGTAAGTCATCAATCAGATTTATCAGGCGCGCCAATTAGCTTATATTTATTAGCTAAAGAATTAGACAAAAAACAATTTAATGTTTTTTATTTAACACCAACACTTGGTCCAATTATTTCAAAATTAAATGAATCAAAAATAAAAACAATTATTTTAGATAATAAAGAATTGTCCAAAAATCGATTTATTAGAAAAATAAAAAGATTAACATATTCTGCAAAAATTTTTAAAATTATTAAAGAAAAAAAAATAGATCTAATTCATGTTAATACTATTCTTGCTAATTTTGGCGCTCAAGCTGGATATAAAGCAAAAATACCTGTAATTTGGCATCTTAGAGAAACCCTACAAAATCCAAGGTTTAATTTAATTTCAAAAAAAAAGATAAATCAAATATCCAATAAAGTAATAGTTGCATCACAAGCAATAAAAGATATAATATCTCAATTTGTATCAAAAGAAAAAATAGAGATTGTTTATAACGGAGTAGATTTAAATCAATTTGATTCAAATTTAGAAAGTAAAATAAAAGAAGAATTTAAAATTTTACCAGAAACCAAATTAATTGGAATTATTGGATCCTTAGAAGAAAATAAAGGGGTTGATTTTTTTATTCAAGCAGCTGCAAAAATTAAACAAGAGATACCAAAAATAAAATTTTTAATTATTGGTAAAACGCTTCTCAATCAAAAAAAATATTTAGATTTTTTAAAAAATCTTACAAAAAAATTAGGTATAGAAAATGATATAATATTTTCTGGGGCAAGAACAGATATTGCACAAATAATAAAAGCATTGGATGTTGTTGTGATTTCTTCAAAATTTGAAGCTTTTGGTCGCACAATTATTGAAGGAATGGCTATGGAAAAACCAGTAATAGCATCAAATTGTGGCGGAATCCCAGAAATAATAGAGGATGGAAAATCTGGCATATTATTTCCAGTAGGCGACATTGACAGTTTAGCCACTAATGTTGTAAAAATTTTACAAGATAAAAATTTAGCATTAAAACTTGGCAAAGAAGGGAAAAAAAGAGTTGAGGAAAAATTTAGCATTAAAAAATGCACTCAAAAAATAGAGAAAATATATGAAGAAATTTTAAATAAAAAAATTTATGAGAAAAAATGAAATAAAAATAGCAGGCGTTGTTGCATTTTATAAACCAACCGTTGATATTGTTGACAATATTAATTCTTATATTAATGATCTGGATATTTTATATGTAATTGATAATTCGGATGAAAAAAATACTAAACTTATTGATATTTTAAAAGCTAAAGAAAAAATTTGTTATATTGATAATCACGGAAATCAGGGGATTGCTAATGCACTTAATGTTGGAGCGCAAAGAGCAATTAAAGATGAATATGATTGGTTATTTACAATAGATTCGGATAGCAAAACAACTCCGAATATGATTACTTTAATGTTAGAATGTTTAGAGTTGTATGATCCGAAAACAATAGGAATTGTTTCGCCTCTCCATAAAAATAAATTTGGTAAATTTTCAGAAAAAAATATTCAAAAAAAAGAGACGGGATCAAAAGTATTAACTACAATGATGTCTGGAAATTTGTTAAATCTAAATGCTTATCAGAAAGTTGGACCATTTATAGATAAACTTTTTGTAGATTCTGTTGATCATGAATTTTGTTTACGACTTAATTTAAATAATTTTTCAATTATTCAAGCAAATAAAGCAATTTTGGAACATAATCTTGGTAATTTAAAAAAATATTTTTGGTTTTATTCTACAAATTATTCTCCGATTAGACATTACTATGCGACTCGAAACAGACTTTATTTAATTAATCGTTATAAAAAAGATTTTCCTGGTTTTTGCAAAAAAGAAGGCATTGGAATTTTAAAAGATTTAACCAGAATATTGATTACCGAAAATCAAAAATTGTCAAAAATAAAAGCGATAATACAAGGTTACCAAGATTATCATAATAATATATTTGGAAAAAAAGAAAATTTTTTTAAATAGTAAAATTTAAGGTTTTAATTTTTAATTTAAATTTATTTCTATCAATGTCAACATTTTTTAATAAAACATCTCTATCAATATTTTTTTCTATTGTTGCGATTGAATTATTGTCTTTTTTGAGTTATTTATGTCCCGTTATAAATTCAGCGGAATTTTTTGTTATTGCATTAATCACACTCATTCTGTCATTTTATAATTTAAAATACGGAATTTTAATAACATTAGCAGAGCTTTTTATTGGCTCAAAAGGACATTTATTTTATTTTGATTTTGGAGATTTTACTATTTCTATAAGAATGGCTTTATGGTTAATTGTAATGGGGGTATGGATAGGCAATGTTATTTATAATGTTATTAAAAATAAAAAAATAGAAATTGAATTTTTAAAATCGCAATATGCAAAATATTTTATACTTCTTTTTATTTTTATTGCTTGGGGTATTATAAATGGAATTTTATCTGGCAATAATTTAAGCAATGTTTTCTATGATTTTAATGGTTGGATATATTTTTTATTAATATTTCCCATTTATAGTATCGCAAAAACACAAGGCTCTTCATTTTATAATAATTTAATCCAAGTTTTTATTGCAGCAGTTGCTTGGTTGTCAATAAAAACATTAATTCTTTTGTATATTCTTTCTCATAATTCAATGGATATGTTTTCTTATGAACTATATTCTTGGTCAAGAAATAGTGGTATCGGTGAAATAGCACAGATGAAAAGTGGCTTTAGTCGTATATTTTTTCAATCACATATTTTTGTTTCAATCGGTCTTTTTTTATTTTTATCTGTTTTTAAAGAAAAAATATCTAAAACGTTGGGATACAAAAAAGATTTTTTATTGTTTTGTTGCCTTTCTATTTTAACAGCTACTATTGTTATTACTTTTTCTCGCAGTTTTTGGGTCGGAATTATTGCCGGGTTAATTTTATTTTTAACCGTCCTTGTTCAACAAAAAAATAATATTCATAAAATAGGTAAAATATTGCTCAATATTTTTTTAGCAACAATGTTCGGATTTTTAATTATTATTGCAATTATTAAATTTCCAATTCCACAATCAATGAAAGATTTTAATTTTTCCCCAGACCTTTTATTTGAAAGAATGAGCAATTTAAATGAAGCCGCTGTTGCTTCACGATGGAATCTTTTGCCACCATTATGGCAACAAATAACAGAGGCTCCTATTTTAGGTAGTGGTTTTGGCACTACAATAACCTATAAATCAAGTGATCCACGAGCATTAAGAAAAAATCCTACAGGTGAATATACAACATACGCTTTTGAATGGGGTTGGTTGGATATATGGTTAAAATTAGGAATTGGTGGATTGATTATTTATATATTTTTAATTGGTAAAATTATTTTTGATGGATTAAAACAATGTACAAAATGTAATATTAGTTTAGGTTTATCAATTGGATTATTAATTATTTTTGTTGCGCATATTTTTTCTCCATATTTAAATCATCCATTAGGCATCGGTTATTTAATTTTAGTTAGTGTTTTTTTATCTAAAAACACTAAATTTATTTTTTAAAAAGTTATTTTATGTTTTTCTTTGGTGATCCAAACAAAAAAAATTTAAAAAAAATACAACCAATTGTTGATGAAATTAACGAATTAGAATCAAGATTTGAAAAATTTTCTGATCAAAAATTAAAAGAACAAACCAAAAAATTTCAACAAGAAATTAAAGAACAAACAAAAACTTTGAATGATATTTTACCTAAAGCCTTTGCTGTTGTTAGAGAAGCAGCAAAAAGAACAATAAAACAAAGGCATTTTGATGTTCAACTTTTAGGTGGCATTGTTTTACATCAAGGAAAAATTACTGAAATGAAAACTGGTGAAGGGAAAACATTAGTTGCAACCTTGCCTGCATATCTTAACGCTTTAGAGGGTAAGGGGATACATATTATTACTGTTAATGATTATTTAACACAAAGAGATTCTTTATGGATGGGAAAAATTTTTGATTTTCTTGGATTAACTGTTGGATGTATACAACATGAAAAAGCATTTAAATTTCAATTAATAGATAGCAATCAAATTGATTTAATTCCTGTTTCTCGAAAAGAAGCGTATAATTGCGATATTCTTTACGGAACTAATAATGAATTTGGATTTGATTATTTAAAGGATAATATGGTTTACAATTTAAACCAAATGAGTCAACGAGCGCTTCATTATGCAATCATTGATGAAATGGATAGCATCTTAATTGATGAAGCCAGAACACCTTTAATTATTTCCGCTCCAGCTGAAGAATCAGCAGAACAATATCAACAATTTGCTCAATTAGTTTGTCGTCTTAAAGAAAATGAGGATTATAATGTTGACGAAAAAATGAAAGCAGCCACATTGACCGAAGAAGGGATTTCTAAAATGGAAAAATGGTTGGGAATGCAAAATATTTACACCGAAGGCGGGCTTAATTTAGTCCATCATTTAGAAGAGGCATTAAAAGCAGAAACGCTTTTTAAGTGCGATAGAGATTATATTATTAAAGAAGGAGAAATAATAATTGTTGATGAATTTACAGGACGTTTGATGCCCGGACGACGTTATTCTGGCGGACTTCATCAGGCCATTGAGGCAAAAGAAGGGGTTCAAGTTCAAAAAGAAAGTATTACATTGGCAACAGTTACTTTTCAAAATTATTTTAGATTATACAAAAAATTATCAGGAATGACTGGTACAGCCGTTACCTCAGCTGAAGAATTTTCCAAGGTTTATAATTTAGATGTTGTTGTAATTCCAACCAACAAACTAATGAACAGAAAGGATCTTCCGGATAAAATTTATAAAACTGAAAATGGAAAATTTAAAGCCATTATTGAAAAAATTAAAGAATTAAATCAAACTGGACAACCAGTTTTAATTGGCACAATTTCTATTAAAAAAAATGAATTATTTGGAAAAATACTGGATCAATCTGGAGTTCCTTATGAAATTTTAAACGCTAAAAATCATTGGAAAGAAGCGGAAATCATTGCTCAGGCTGGTAAAAAAGGCGCAGTAACAATTGCTACAAATATGGCTGGTCGTGGAGTTGATATTATTTTAGGTGGCAAAAAAACAGATGAAATTTCAGAAGAAGAACATCAAAAAATACACAATGAAACGCTTTCATTGGGAGGTTTATTCGTAATTGGAAGTGAAAGACATGAAGCAAGAAGAATTGATAATCAATTGCGAGGTCGCTCTGGTCGTCAAGGCGATTCTGGATGTTCTCAATTTTTTGTTTCAATGGAGGATGATTTAATGAGGATTTTTGGTTCTGATAAAATGAAAGAATTAATGGATCGTTTGGGTTTGCCCGATGATATGCCAATTGAAAATAAAATGATCTCTCATTCTATTGAAGCCGCGCAAAATAAAATTGAAGGATATAATTTTGATGTAAGAAAGCATTTGCTTGAATATGACGATGTAATGAATAAACATAGAGAAACAATTTATAAAAAAAGGCGGGAAATTTTAAATTTACCTGAAAATTCAAAACAAATAATTTTGGAAATGATAGAGAAAGAAATTGAACAGGTTGTTTCTTTTCACACTTCTTTAGAAGACGAGAAACAATGGAATCTGGAAGAGATTTATGAGGTAATCAGCACTATTTTTCACGTATCAAAAGAAGTTAGAATTAAATTAGAGGATATAGAAAGAGAAGCTGGAAACAAAGTTCAGGATATATTTGCTCGAACAAAAATTATTCAATACTTAATTAATTTATCTCGTCAGGCTTATGATGAGCTTGAGAAAAAAATAAATTCAATTGATATTAATGACACAGAAGATGATTTTATAAAAAATAATCCAATGAGAGAAATAGAAAAGGGGATTGTATTGCGTAGCATTGATAATTTATGGATTGAACATTTAGAAGCCATTGATTATTTAAAAACTGGAATTGGTTTGCGTGGATATGGACAAAGAGATCCATTGGTTGAATTTAAAAAAGAAGCTTACCGAATGTTTAATGAATTAATAAATACCATTGAAAAACAAATTGTTTACAGTATTTATAAAATCGAATTAGTTACAGAAATAGCTCCTTCAGTAATACAAAAAAGTAATATTAAATTAAATGTTCCGGAGCAAGAAAATTTATCTATTTCAAGTAAAAAAATTAACAGAAATGATTTGTGTCCTTGTGGTTCAGGGAAAAAATACAAAAAATGTTGCGGAAAGTAGGGAAATTTTTTTAATAAAAAAACGGTTCTTCTGGGAATTTTATGTGAAATATTTAATGGGCGTATACAATACGATGCCTCTACGAATTATAAAATTGACTGAATAAAGGGATTTCTCCATTACAGTCGAGACATCTTGGGCTAAATAATTTTTACTAATTATTTTATTTTTTGATTTTTAAATATTTAAACACGCATTTGCAACCAATGATTTATATGCGCCAATAATATCATCAATGGATGAACGACCGTGTAGGGGCGCGGCTTGCCCGCGCCCAGGGGGTCGCCCCTAACAAATTAATTTATTAATTATTTATGTGAGAATAAAAAGATATATAATGTCGCACAATAAACCTTATGCGACATAAGGTAATTAATTTTTAAAATAATAAAAAGAGGAAAGGTTAAATCTTTCCTCTTTTGTAGCAGGTTATTTTCTTATAAATTTCATAAGAAAATAACCTGCTGGAATAAAAATTATTGCAAAAGCAATAATTTCTATTCCTTTTTCCAAAAAAAATCCTGTCATCATCTTAATCACCTCCTTTTAACAGAATTTGAATTTTTACA
>ERZ1292640.3230-Hain-H43-02um-R1-3230-length-12741-cov-11_pt1 | contig 12741 bp, 9 predicted proteins | sample MGYA00564404_ERZ1292640 | MGnify/ENA primary metagenome ERZ1292640 (study PRJEB36523, sample SAMEA6512636) | groundwater metagenome | collected 2019-01-08 | study: AquaDiva: Metagenomics assemblies of 32 groundwater samples
CGAGCTGGGTCTACGGCCTGATCAACGCCGTGGCGGTGCTCATCATCGCCTGCCCGTGTGCGCTCGGCTTGGCTACGCCGATGTCGATCATGGTCGCCACCGGGCGCGGCGCCACCCAGGGCATCCTGTTCCGCGACGCGGCGGCGATCGAGAATTTCCGCAAGGTCGATACGCTGATCGTCGACAAAACCGGCACCCTGACGGAAGGCAAGCCCGCCTTTGAACGTGCGGTCGCCGTGGAAGGTGCCAGTTCCGACGAGGTGCTGCGCCTCGCCGCCAGCCTGGACCAGGGCAGCGAACACCCGCTGGCCGATGCCATCGTGCGCGCAGCGCGCGACCGCGGCCTGGCGCTGGCCAAACCCGAGGGCTTCGAATCGAGTTCGGGCATCGGTGTGCGCGGCACGGTCGATGGCCGGCAGCTCGCGCTGGGCAACACCGCACTGATGCAGCAAGCCGGCGTGGCGCTCGATGCGCTGCTGCCGCAGGCCGAAGCGCTGCGCGCCGAGGGGGCGAGCGTGATGCACCTGGCGGTCGACGGCCGGCTGTTTGGACTGCTGGCCGTCTCCGACCCGGTCAAGGCCAACACACCGGAGGCGCTGGCAGCACTGAAGGCCGCCGGCCTGCGCGTGGTCATGGCCACGGGGGATGGCTGGACGACCGCACACGCCGTTGCGGCGCGGCTGGGCATTGACGAAGTGCACGGCGAGGTCAAGCCCGCTGACAAGCTGGTCCTGGTCCAGCAACTGCAGCGCGAAGGGCGCGTCGTCGCCATGGCCGGCGACGGCATCAACGATGCCCCGGCCCTGGCGCAGGCTGACGTCGGCGTCGCCATGGGCACAGGCACCGATGTGGCCATGAACAGCGCACCGGTGACGCTGGTCAAAGGGGACCTGCGTGGCATCGCACAAGCGCGGCTGCTGTCCGAAGCGACGATAAGCAACATGAAGCAGAACCTCGGTTTTGCTTTTGTGTACAACGTGCTCGGCGTGCCGCTGGCGGCGGGCTTGCTGTTCCCGTTCACCGGCTGGCTGCTGTCGCCGATGATCGCGGCACTGGCCATGAGCCTGAGTTCGGCATCTGTCATCACCAACGCGCTGCGTTTGCGCGCAGGGCACTGAAAGAGGGCTGAAGCTGAAGACCCCTGTTGCAGCCACCTATCACAAAACCCGCCCTTGGCTTGCGCAAGAGCGGGTTTTATTTTAGGCATCAAAAAGGCCTACAGCTCTCGCTAAATATGCGTAAGACGCTACCAAATCAATAGCACATTGCATTGTTTCAAAGCGGCGTCTAGTGCTAGCGCCCCATCAGCGCCCGCACGTGCGCGGCGGTGCCGCTGGCCAGGCCTTCCAGGCTGTAGCCACCTTCAAGCACCGACACCACGCGGCCACCGGCCGTCTCGTCGGCCACCTGCAGCAGCTCGCGCGTGATCCAGTGGTAATCGTCGTCGGTGAACTGCAGCCCGCCCAGCGGGTCCAGCTGGTGGGCGTCGAAGCCGGCCGAGATGATGAGCAGCTCGGGCGCGAACTCGCGCAGCGCCGGCAGCAGCACGTCCGTCATGGCCGTGCGGAAGGCGGCCGAGCCGGTGCCCCGGGGGAACGGCAGGTTGACGATGTTGTGGGCCACGCCGGTCTCGTGGCGCGAGCCGGTGCCGGGATAGAAGTTGGACTGGTGGCAGGAACCGTAGAACAGGTCCGGGTCGTCGTTGAAGGAGTGTTGCGTGCCGTTGCCGTGGTGCACGTCGAAGTCCATCACCGCCACGCGCCGGATGCCGTGCTTCTCACGCGCATGCAGCGCCGCAATGGCCGCCTGGTTGAACACGCAAAAGCCCATGGCCTGGCTCGCCTCGGCGTGGTGGCCGCAGGGGCGCGTGGCGCAGAAAACGTTCTTCGCCTCCCCCTTCACCACATCGTCCACCCCGGCACAAGCGGCGCCCACGCAGCGCATCACCGCCTCCAGCGAGCCGGGCGACAGGATGGTGTCGCCCGCGTCCAGCGCGCGGTAGCCCTCGCTGGGCGACACGGCCTGCACGTGCTCCACGTAGTCGGGCGAGTGGATATGCAGCACCTGCTCAAAAGTGCCCAGCGGCGCATCGCGCCAGACGGCGTCGGCAAACTCCGGGGTTTTCAGGGCCTGCAGCACGGCCTCCAGGCGCTCGGGCGACTCCGGGTGGTGCGGGCCGGGTTTGTGGTCGAAACAGGCTTGGTGGGTGTAGATCAGGGTGCTCATAGACAACAGTTTTCCTTGAACTTATAGAGACTTCTAGGAAATGTATGGTGAAGTCCTCATGCTGCTAATTTTGACGACGGAATGTCTGCTTCGCAAGCAGCATTGGTCGAATCGGCTGCCGCGCGATTGCTATGAAGAGTGTGATACGTTCAGATATCAATTCATCGGGAGACGCAATGAAAGCAGTAATGGGCTCAATGAATGGCGTGCGGCTGCTTGACCTAATGAATGCAGCGACGTCCAAATGCAGCCGCGCTACAGCTGCGGTTGCCTATGCAACAAACAACACTCCTTTTTTTGATCATTGCCTTGGGAACAAGATTTTTCTGGACTACTTTGGACTACTTGATGAAGACCAAGCAGTGGCCATTCCGGTGTTGCAAAAGCTTGTTGAAGCCGGCCCTTTGGCTGTCAACTGCCGACTCATCAAAGGCCATTTTCACTCGAAGATTATCTGGTGGCACGGATTTGGCGTCTACATTGGTTCCGCGAATCTCACCTCCAACGCGTGGGCGGCAAATGTCGAATGCGGCGTTTTCTATGAAGAGGCAGAAATTGCAGGAACTCAACTCCAAATTGACCTTGAGCAGCAATTCGACTACCTGCGCGTGAATTCCTCACCGGTTACAAGTGAACTGGTGAGAGAACTTGGAAAAATTCGCCCCCACGAAGAGGCAGTCTATAGGGCGAAGAATCAAGTCCGCTCGCAATTCGAACTAGCCACGAAGAACATCCCGCCCCATGCCGGGTTAGCTTCGTATGGACCAAGCATTAGAACCACCGCATTTACAAGATTCACTTCCGAATGGAGCGAAACGCTAGAGCTTCTACGGGGGCTCAGCCGTGAATTTCTTAAATTGAATCTGCGCCCCAAGTGGGTTTCAACGGACGCAGAACCTGCTGTGCACTTTGACCAGTTCCTTCATGCGTACTATTACGTCCGCATAAGAGATGAAAAGGAAGACGAAGACAGCGCAAAAAGCGTCGAACTAGTCAACCGTGCGTACTTGAAGCACCGAGCCAACCCAAGCTTAGCCCTTGAAGATGCGGGGAAATGGTGGAGTTCCTTACCTAAGGCTCCATACGGAGAAGACGTATTTATTCGCGACACAGCCCCACGGATTCGCGCTTCCTTTGCCAAGGAGAACCTCCCGACGTGGACCTTGGAAAATTTTCAAGAAACATTCTTCGAAGTGCACGCTTTCAAGACCCATGCACGTCAGGTAAGGAACTCATTTTTCGGGCTCCACCAAGGACATCGGGAATCAGCAAGAGAGCGATCAGATCGACTCGCGACTTGGCTCTGGGAGCAAAGACGTGAACCCAATCAGCAACATATTCTTGATGTTCTGCAGTTTCTCTTCTGGGGTACAAGCCCAGAAAATGCCGTGGAACGTCTTTGGATAGTCACTACTGATGAAAATCGGCGATTCGATCATCTTGGCCCGAGTTCTCTTGGCGAAGCTTTAGGGTGGGCTAGGCCAGACAAGTATCCGCCAAGGAACAACAGGACGAATAAAGCGCTGCGATCACTCGGACACGATGTGAGGCTATTCTCTGACTAATAGACTCAGCGGCCGATAAATCGGCCTTCAACCGTCAAACCTTCTCGAAGCCAAACTGCCCCGGCGCCTTGATCGGATCGACATCGACGCCGATCACATCCTTGGGCGCAAACTTGCCTTCGAGCAGCAGCTTGGACAGCGGGTTCTCGATGCGCTGCTGGATGGCGCGCTTCAGCGGGCGCGCACCGAACACTGGGTCGAAACCGACCTTGGCCAGTTCGCTCAGCGCCTTGTCGCTCACCTTGAGCGCCAGTTCCATCTTGGCCAGGCGGTCTTGCAGCGCCTGTAACTGGATGCGGGCGATGCGAGCGATGTGTTGCGCGTCCAGGCCGTGGAAGACCACCGTCTCGTCGATGCGGTTCAGGAACTCGGGGCGGAAGTGGTTCTTCAGCTCGCCCCACACCGCATCCTTCACGTCCTCGTACGGCTCACCCACCATGCTCTGGATCAGGTGCGAGCCGATGTTGCTGGTCATCACGATGACGGTGTTCTTGAAGTCCACGGTGCGGCCCTGGCCGTCGGTCAGGCGGCCGTCGTCCAGCACCTGCAGCAGCACGTTGAACACGTCGGGGTGGGCCTTCTCCACTTCGTCAAGCAGCAGCACGCTGTAGGGCTTGCGGCGCACGGCTTCGGTCAGGTAGCCGCCCTCCTCGTAGCCCACATAGCCGGGCGGCGCACCGATCAGGCGGGCCACGGAGTGTTTCTCCATGAACTCGCTCATGTCGATGCGCACCAGGTGGTCGACACTGTCGAACAGGAAGCCGGCCAGCGCTTTGCACAGCTCGGTCTTGCCCACGCCGGTGGGGCCGAGGAACAGGAAGGAGCCGGTCGGGCGGTTCGGGTCACTGAGCCCTGAGCGTGAACGGCGGATGGCGTTGGCCACCGCGCTGATGGCCTCGTCCTGCCCCACCACGCGCTCGTGCAGCTTGGTTTCCATCTGCAAGAGCTTGTCTTTCTCGCCCTGCATCATCTTGGCCACCGGGATGCCGGTGGCGCGGCTCACCACCTCGGCAATCTCTTCCGCGCCCACTTGCGTGCGCAGCAGCTTGTTGCCACCCGCAGCACCTTCACCCGCGGCCTCCTTGGCCTGGGCTTCCTTCAGGCGTTTTTCCAGCTCGGGCAGTTTGCCGTACTGCAGCTCGGACACCTTGGCGAAATCGCCTTTGCGGGTGAGCTCCCCAATGCGGCCCTTGAGCTTCTCGATCTCTTCACGCACGTGCTGGCTGCCCTGCGCCTGGGCCTTCTCGGCTTTCCAGATTTCGTCGTAGTCGGCAATTTCCTTCTGCAGCTGGTCGATTTCTTCCTGGATCAGCGCCAGGCGCTTTTGCGACGCCTCGTCGGTTTCCTTCTTCATGGCCTCGCGCTCGATCTGCAGCTGGATCAGCCGGCGGTCGAGCTTGTCCATGACTTCGGGCTTGGAGTCGATCTCGATCTTGATCTTGGCCGCGGCCTCGTCGATCAGGTCGATCGCCTTGTCGGGCAGGAAGCGGTCGGTGATGTAGCGGTGGGACAGCTCGGCCGCGGCCACGATGGCCGGGTCGGTGATGTCCACGCCGTGGTGCACTTCGTATTTTTCCTGCAGGCCGCGCAGGATGGCGATGGTCTGCTCCACGGTGGGTTCGCCCACCAGCACCTTCTGGAAGCGGCGCTCCAGCGCGGCGTCTTTCTCGATGTACTTGCGGTATTCGTCCAGTGTGGTGGCGCCGATGCAGTGCAGCTCGCCGCGCGCCAGCGCGGGTTTCAGCATGTTGCCGGCGTCAATGGCACCTTCGGCCTTGCCGGCACCCACCATGGTGTGCAGCTCGTCGATGAAGAGGATGATGCGGCCTTCGTCCTGCGCCACTTCCTTCAGCACGGACTTCAGGCGCTCCTCGAACTCGCCACGGTACTTGGCACCGGCCAAGAGACCCGCCATGTCCAGCACCAGCACGCGCTTGTCGCGCAGGGTCTCGGGCACTTCGCCGTTGACGATGCGCTGAGCCAGGCCTTCGACGATGGCGGTCTTGCCGACGCCGGGCTCGCCGATCAACACCGGGTTGTTCTTGCTGCGGCGCTGCAGCACCTGGATGGCGCGGCGGATTTCGTCGTCGCGGCCGATCACCGGGTCGAGCTTGCCGGAGCGGGCACGCTCGGTCAGGTCCAGGGTGTATTTCTTCAGGGCTTCGCGCTGGCCTTCGGCTTCCGGGTTGTCCACACTCTGGCCACCACGCACGGCCTCAATGGCGCTCTCCAGCGACTTGCGCGTCAACCCGTTGGCCTTGGCCAGGTGGCCGATGTCGCCTTTGTGATCGGCCACGGCCAGCAGGAACAGTTCGCTGGCCACGTACTGGTCGCCGCGCTTGATGGCTTCCTTCTCGGCCGCCTGCAGCAGCGAGACCATGTCGCGCCCGACCTGCACCTGCTCCTGGCCTTCCACTTGCGGCAGCTTCTTCACCGCGGCCTCGGCGGCGGTCGTCAGGCCCGCCACATTGACACCAGCGCGCTGCAGCAGGGCCTTGGGGCCGTCCTGCTGGCGCAGCATGGCCACCAGCAGGTGGGCCGGCTCGATGTAGGCGTGGTCGTTGCCCAAGGCCAGGGTTTGCGCCTCGCCCAGGGCTTCCTGGAATTTGGTGGTCAGTTTGTCAACTCGCATGAAATCCTCCGATTGCACTGCAGCTTTGGGTGCCTGCCCTGAATTTCAAGGGATGGGAGCGAAAACGTTCTTGACGAACATCAAATTCGCTCCGATCACTTGCGCTTTCTCATTGGCAGTCTTGATGCAGCTGGCGCCACGCCAAGGGATTGGCACGCCGGGCGCTTGGGGAGATCCGTTCTCCGGCGCACGCTCGCGGGCCAAGGCACAGGCGCGCCCCCATCATCGCATCAACGCGGTAGCTGCAAGCGGAAAGATGGGCCACCGCGAATGGCGCCTGCGCCCGGACGTCCCCAAGCACCCGGCTCCCGCCAGCCATCACTGGTTTGCAGATGGATTCGGACTTCCGTGGCACGCCCGCCATACGGTTCGAGCCGGGTGAGTGGGCGTACCCAGACGCAGGCGCCATTCGCGGTCGCCCATCCCTAGGCGTGTCCAACGCGGTGTTGATGCAGAGATAGTGAGGCGCCGAGGTCATCCACCGCGAGCGTGCGCCGGAGTCTGGGTATCCCGCTCACCCGGCGTGCCAACCCGCTGGCTTGGCGCCAGCCAGGAATCACACCACGGAGTTGCCGGAAGAAATGCCCCACTTGGCCAGCGCCTTGTCGTCGCTGACGCGGGCATCGACCCAGCGCGCGCCCTCGGGCGTCTGTTCCTTCTTCCAGAACGGCGCCTGGGTCTTGAGGTAGTCCATCAGGAACTCGCAGGCCTGGAAGCTCTCGCCGCGGTGCGCCGAGGTCACCGCCACCAGCACGATCTGGTCCAACGGCTGCAAGGGGCCGACTCGGTGGATGACGCGGGCGGCGTAGATGTCGAAGCGCTTGAAGGCTGCATCGATCATATCCTCGATCGATTTTTCCGTCATGCCCGGGTAGTGCTCCAGCTCCATGGCGCTGACGGACGAACCGTCATTGCGGTCGCGCACGGTGCCGATGAACGTGCAGACGGCGCCGACGCGCTTGTCCTGCGCACGCAGGGCCGCGATCTCGGCGTTGACGTCGAAGTCCTGGGTCTGGATCGAAACGCGGCTGGCCATGTCAGCCTCCGGTGACGGGGGGAAAGAAGGCGACTTCGGCACCCTCGCTCAGGGGCGTGGCCTCATCGCTCATCACCTGGTTGAGCGCCACGCGCACCGCGCGGCCGCGCGCCAGGCTCTCGGCATGGGCGCCGCCACGGGCGATCAGTTCGTCGCGCAGCGCGCCCAGCGTGGCCGCCGTGGTGTCGAGCGGTTCGCTGCCGGTGCCGATGCTTTCGCGGATCGAGGCGAAGTATTTGACGTTGACCTTCATCCCATCAACTCCGCAAAGGAAATGAACTGCACGGTGTCGCCTTTGGCAATGGTCTGGCCGGCCGGGTTGTCCACCACGCCGTCGCCCCAGACGGCCGAGGTCAGCACGCCCGAGCTCTGGTTGGGGAACAGCTCCAGCCCGCCGGCCGCATTGCGGCGCACGCGCAGGAACTCGCGGCGCTTGTCGGCGCGCGGCCAGTCGAAATGCGCCGGCAGCGCCATGCGGGCCGGCGCCACGTCCGCCACGCCTTGCAACTTGAGCAGGAAGGGACGCACCAGCACCAGGAAGGTGATGAAGCTCGAGACCGGGTTGCCCGGCAGGCCGGCGAAGTGGCAGGCGTCCTGCGCACTGCGCGCCCCAGCACCTTGATCGCGGTAGATCTTGCCGTAGGCAAACGGCTTGCCGGGCTTGATGGCGATCTGCCACAGATCGAGCTCGCCCAACTGCTGCACAGCCGGCTTGATGTGGTCTTCCTCGCCCACCGAGACGCCGCCGCTGGTGAGGATCAAATCGTGCTGCTGTGCGGCGTCGCGCAGGGCATCAAGCGTGGCGTCGCGCTGGTCGGGCACGATGCCGTAGTCGGTCACGTCGCAGCCCAGGCGCTGCAGCAGCGCGCGCAGGAAGAAACGGTTGGAGTTGTATATCGCGCCGGGCGGCATGTGCTCGGGCGCGATGTCGCCCGGCATCACCAGCTCGTCGCCAGTGGAGAACAGCGCGACGCGCGGGCGGCGCACCACCGGCAGCGTGCTCATGCCAATACTGGCTGCCAAGCCCAATGAAGACGGCGCCAGACGCTCCCCTTTTGATAGCACCACGGCGCCGCGCGTGACGTCCTCGCCGGCGCGGCGGATCCACTGGCCCGGCTTCGGCACGGCATTGACGCGCACACGGCCCTCGCCTGCGGCCTCGCACTCTTCCTGCATGACGATGGCGTCGGCCCCCGCCGGCACCGGCGCGCCGGTGAAGATGCGCGCCACGCTGCCGGGCTGCAGCGGCGCACCGCTGGCACCGGCCGGGATGCGCTGCGACACTGGCAGCACGACACCGGCCTCGCGCACGTCGGCGCAGCGCACGGCGTAGCCGTCCATCGAGCTGTTGTCCTGCGGCGGCACATGCAGGGCGGAGACGATGTCGCGCGCCAGCACGCGGCCGTCACCGTCGAAGGTGGTGATGTCTTCAATGCCGGCCAGCGGCTGGGCATGGGCCAGCAACTCGGCCAGGGCCTCGTCCAGCGCTTTCAGGGGGGGGCGTGGGGCGTTCATACGGCGTACAACTCGGGGCTGTAGTCAAAACGCTCGGCGTGCTGGAGCAGCCAGTCGGCCACGGCTTCGGCATCGTTGAGGTCGAGCACGTCGAGCCCGGTGGGCTGCGGCAGCTGGTCGGGCGAATCGGTGGCAATGGCGGCGATGAAGTCGTCGTCCGGGTAACGCACCGGCTTGGCCGTGGCCGCGCGCCAGACTTCGATCTTGAGCAGGTCGCTGTTCTTGTAGCCCTCGACCAGCACCCAGTCCACGCCATCGTCCAGCACGGCAATCAACTGGTGCACCGAGAGCTCGGTCGGCTGCTCGAACTCACGCATCAGGGCCATGCGCCGGTCGGAGGCGATCACCACCTCGAAGGCGCCCGCCTCGCGGTGGCGCCAGCTGTCCTTGCCCGGATGGTCGATGTCGAAATTGTGGTGCGCGTGCTTGACCACCGAGACGCGCTGTCCGCGCAGCTTGAGCGCCGGAATCAGGCGCTCGACCAGCGTGGTCTTGCCCGAGCCAGAGTAGCCGGCAAAGCCGATGACCTTCATGCCGCCACCTTCGGAACGCTCTGTTTTTGATAGCTGGTCACGCTTATTCCACAAGGTCCAGAGGCCAATTTTAATTACAGTTGGCGACGATGTAGGCCTTGACGGCCTGCACGTCCGCCTCGAGCACCGTCACGCGCTTGGGCAGGTTTTCAATGCCCTCGAACTTGGCTGGCCGGTCCGGCTCGCGTCCCAGCGCCTCGACGATGGTGGCGGCGAACTTGATCGGCAACGCCGTCTCCAGCACGATCATCGGCACGCCGGCACTGAGGTGCTCACGCGCCACCTTCAGGCCGTCGGCGGTGTGGGTGTCGATCATGCCGCCGAAGCGCTCGAACGTGTCCTTGATGGTAGCCAGGCGGTTGGCATGGGTGCTCTTGCCGCTGGAGAAACCATAACGCTGACGCGCCTGGGCGAAGGCCGGGTCCTGGCTCAGGTCGAACTGGCCCTCGGCCGAGAGCTGCTCGCCGAACAGCGCACGGGTCTTGGCGCCGTCGCGGCCCAGCAGGTCGAACACGAAACGCTCGAAGTTCGAGGCCTTGGAGATGTCCATCGACGGGCTGGAGGTCTCGTGCGTGTCGGCACTGCCGCGCACGCGGTAGACGCCGGTGCGGAAGAACTCGTCGAGTACGTCGTTCTCGTTGGTGGCCACCACCAGCTTGTCGATCGGCAGGCCCATCATGCGCGCCACATGGCCGGCGCAGACGTTGCCGAAGTTGCCCGAGGGCACGGTGAAGCTGACCTTCTCGCTGTTGTTCTTGGTCGCCTGGAAGTAGCCGGCGAAGTAGTACACCACCTGCGCCACCAGACGCGCCCAGTTGATGGAGTTGACAGTGCCGATCTTGTACTGGCGCTTGAAGTCGAGGTCGTTGGAGACCGCCTTGACGATGTCCTGGCAGTCGTCGAACACGCCCTTGACCGCCAGGTTGTGGATGTTGGCGTCCTGCAGGCTGAACATCTGCGCCTGCTGGAACGGGCTCATGCGGCCAAACGGGCTGGTCATGAAGACGCGCACGCCCTGCTTGCCGCGCATGGCGTATTCGGCCGCGCTGCCGGTGTCGCCGCTGGTGGCACCCAGGATGTTGAGCTGCTCGCCGCGGCGGCCCAGTTCGTACTCGAACAGGTTGCCCAGCAGTTGCATCGCCATGTCCTTGAAGGCCAGCGTCGGGCCGTTGGACAGGGCTTCCAGGTAGAGGCCGTTTCCCAGCGGGCGCAGCGGCACGATTTCTTTCGTGCCGAACACCGCCTCGGTGTAGGTCTTGCGGCAGATGGCGCGCAGGTCGTCGGCCGGGATGTCGTCGATGTAGAGCGACAGGACTTCGAACGCCAGCTCGGCATACGGCAGGCTGCGCCAGCGGGTCAGCGTGGCATCGTCCACCTGCGGGTAGGACTCGGGCAGGTACAGGCCGCCGTCGGGCGCCAGGCCTTCGAGCAGGATTTCGCAGAAACGCTTGCGGTCAACATGGCCGCGGGTCGAGAGGTACTTCATCCGGCCAGCTCTTCCTTGCGGATGCGCACGATCGGCGCCAGCACCGTCGGCAGCACCTGCAGCTTGGCGAGCGCGTCGTTCATGGTGCCTTCGCGCGCATCGTGCGTCAGGATGATGAGGTCGGTCGAGGTCGCGCCCTCGCCGCCCACCTCGTCAGCCTCGCGCTGCAGCACGGCGTCGATGCTGATGCCGGCGTCGGCCAGGATGCCGGTGACCTTGGCCAGCACGCCGGCCTCGTCGGCCACGCGCAGGCGCAGGTAGTAGCTCGTCACCACCTCGCTCATGGGCAGCACGGGCAGGTTGCTCATGGCCTGGTCGAGCGTGTTGGGCTGGAACGCCAGGTGCGGCACGCGGTTCTGCGGGTCGGCGGTATGCAGGCGGGTGATGTCGACCAAGTCGGCAATCACGGCGCTGGCGGTCGGCTCGGCGCCGGCGCCCTTGCCGTAGTACAGCGTGGTGCCGACGGCGTCGCCATTCACCACCACCGCGTTCATGGCGCCCTCGACATTGGCCAGCAGGCGCTTGGCCGGCACCAGGCTCGGGTGCACGCGCAGCTCGATGCCTTTGGCCGTGCGCTTGGTGACGCCCAGCAGCTTGATACGGTAGCCCAGTTGCTCGGCGTAGCGGATGTCCTGCGCGCCCAGCTTGGTGATGCCTTCCACGTAGGCCTTGTCGAACTGCACCGGGATGCCGAAGGCAATGGCCGACATGATGGTGACCTTGTGCGCGGCGTCCACGCCCTCGATGTCGAAGGTCGGGTCGGCCTCGGCGTAGCCCAGGCGCTGCGCCTCCTTCAGCACCACGTCGAAGTCCAGGCCCTTGTCGCGCATCTCGGACAGGATGAAGTTGGTGGTGCCGTTGATGATGCCGGCGATCCACTGGATGCGGTTGGCGGTCAGACCCTCGCGCAGCGCCTTGATGATCGGGATGCCCCCGGCGACGGCGGCTTCGAACGCCACCATCACGCCCTTGGCGGAGGCGGCAGCGAAGATCTCGGTGCCGTGCACGGCCAGCAACGCCTTGTTGGCGGTGACCACGTGCTTGCCGGCGGCAATGGCTTCCATCACCAGCTGCTTGGCGATGCCGTAGCCACCGATGAGTTCGACCACGATGTCGATCTCGGGGTTGGCGATGATGGCGCGGGCGTCGTTCACCACCTGCACGCCCGGGCCGACGATGCTCTGGGCGCGCGCCACGTCCAGATCGGCCACCATGGTGATCTCGATGCCGCGGCCGGCGCGGCGCTTGATTTCTTCCTGGTTGCGCTTGAGCACGTTGAAGGTGCCCGAACCCACGGTGCCGATGCCCAGAAGGCCTACTTGAATTGCTTTCATCTTTGACTCAGTCCATGGCGCCGAAGCGCCGTCTTCAAAATTAGGTGCGCGCGTGGCGCTTGCGATAGCTTTCGAGGAACTTGGCGATACGGCCAACAGCTTCGCGCAGATCGTCTTCATGCGGCAGGAAAACGATGCGGAAATGCTGGTTATCAGGGTAGTTGAAACCCGAGCCCTGCACCAGCAGCACACGGGTTTCCTCCAGCAGTTCCTGGATGAAGGCCTGGTCGTCCTCGATCGGGTACATCTTGGGGTCGAGCCTGGGGAACATGTACAGGCTGGCCTGCGGCTTGGCACAGGTGACACCCGGAATGGCCGTGATCAGTTCGTAGGCGATATCGCGCTGGCGGCGCAGGCGTCCGCCTTCGCACACCAGGTCGTTGATGGTCTGGTAGCCGCCCAGGGCGGTCTGGA
>ERZ1292640.3231-Hain-H43-02um-R1-3231-length-12741-cov-7_pt1 | contig 12741 bp, 12 predicted proteins | sample MGYA00564404_ERZ1292640 | MGnify/ENA primary metagenome ERZ1292640 (study PRJEB36523, sample SAMEA6512636) | groundwater metagenome | collected 2019-01-08 | study: AquaDiva: Metagenomics assemblies of 32 groundwater samples
CAATATCATATTCTTTAGCCAACAGCTCAAAGATACCCACCCTATATGGAGGGCATAAATTTGTTACAAATAATATTTTCATGATTGGTTTTTTAAACTTGCGGGCTTCGAAGTTTCGGCCATGCCGGAAGCAACTGCAACAAATACCCAGAATAGATAAAACGAAGACCTCCACATGAACCCGTCATAGAAGGCCATATTGATAAGAATTGCCGTGAAACTCATCAAAAACGCCAGGAATAACTTCTTTTCTTTCTCGCATAATTCTTTATAACGGCGTATACTTTGCCTGATAATATTACCTAAAAATAAGAAAAAACCCATAAAACCCAATATGCCCGCCTCTGCTAAATGCATCAAATATATGCTTTCGGGTATTTTAAATTCGTAATCAATCCCAAGGCCAGAGAATTTATCAAATAACATCCTGAAATTGCCAAACCCTATACCTATCAAAGGATGCGCTTTCAACATAGCGAACGCTACTGAATAAGATACTATTCTTTGCCAGTAGTTAAACGAAGAAAACAACCGATACCTGCTAAAACGCATCATAATGTCTTCAGCGACAAATGACGAAGCGACAAAGAAGATAAAAAACAGCAAGGCGCTCCACATAACTGCTATTTTCCAGAACTTTTTCTCGATTAAAAACCACACGGAAAATACACAAATAAAAGCCAACCAGGCACCCCTGGAAAAAGTGCAAATAAGCGCCAAGGTAATCACAAATAAAACAATAAAATTTAGCGACTTCATCTTCCACGATGCAGCGCTTTTGTAGAAATAATAAGCCAAAGGTAAAGCTGTAACAAGATACTGCCCTAATATAATCGGATGAACCAATGTTGACATCATCCTATGCTGATAGAGGTAACGCGTGTAATAATAGTTATTAAAATAATTCTCATATATAAAGCTGGAGCCTAAAAACATCTCAATAAAACCAATTACTGAAACAATAGCGGCGCAAACACAATGAACATAGAATATCTTTTCTATATTATCGCGGTTAATTTCGTTACGGAAGGTAAAAAATATTAAAATCGAAGTAAGGCCCAGGAACTTGTAATAACTAAAGGCTATATTCTTATCCTGTGCAAACCATACATTTAAAGAAGCCAACAACAAATAGGCCCAGAAAAATAAGGTGTTTTTGCTGAAGAAATATTTTGAAATGTTGAATTTTTGTTTGGAAAGGGACAAAAACAGGATTATTCCCAACAAAAACCAGGCAAACAAATCATCAGAACGGTAATTTATGAGCTCGCAAACAGGGAGGAAAATGATAAATAAAATAAGAAGGATGAAAATAATTTTGTCGGTAAAGGGTTTTGGCATATTCTTTTCAAATTCTACTGTCATTGCGAGGAACCCTAACTTGGCATACCTGTGACGAAGCAATCTCGTTTTTAAGTACGGGATTGCTTCGTCGCAGACATTTAGGGACAGTCCTAAACTGTTAGTCAGACAATAGCCAAGGACAGTCCCTACAACAAAAGCTCCTCGCAATGACGGTGATGCCGATTTTCAGGGACAGTCCCCGAAGACTAGCCAAACGAGGTCGGGGACAGTCCCTACAATTCAACTTACCTCATGGCCCATAATCGTTACACGCTCAAAGAATTCAATCTCCGTAAGTTTCCATTTATCTTCTTCCTTGATTAACTTTAGCTGAAACTTGCCCTTATCCCCTTCCATTATCTTCTCGGCTATCTTGTCCTTGGGCTGGCCGATAACCAATGCGGTTATCTTGGCCGTCGCTTCTTTCTTTGATTCGGAAAGTTCTATACTAATCTCCTCAATATTTATAAATATTTTCAGATAATATGAAAATCCTTCTTTTGTCGCGTAAATCAGGCTTGAACGTTCATTGCCGTATTTATCCTTATAGTTTAGCGAAATCATATCCGAACAGCGAAAGATATTCTTACTCTCGATTGCCCTCTTGCCCTGTAAAACAAACCTGCGCACCCTCCCTGCCTCGCCGGCCAGGAAATATGATAACCATTGGTAAGAAATAAAAATAGCCAGCATAACCAAGCTGGCCCGGATATAGTTCTTATATTTTACCATAAAATCGAAAAACTTCCTGTTTAATAACTATTCGAGAAAAGGCTGGGCTTATCCCCTTCCTTAACGCACTGTCCGTCCTGATATGTCCAGCGCGTAATTTCTTGCCCGCCGTTAGCAGGGCTTAAGTCATAATAAACTATTAAATCCTGCGCGCGGTCGAATTTCGGAAAACGCTCTGTCAGTAGTTTTACGATATTGCCCAGCGCTTTGTTAAAATTATCGTCAGTGGCGTCGGTTACGGAACCGGTCAGATAAACCTTTATTTTGCGCAGTTTCCTGTCGTATTCTAACCTGTCCAGGATAAAAGGATCCGCAGGCGTTATCGTATTATGGCATAATGTTGAATACGATAAAAGCTGCCAATCCATATAGGATATTTCATAAGGATAGGTATAGCTCTCAAGGCTAGCGTAGGAATTATTACTAAAAGCCAATAACAAGAATATAGCGAATACTGATATTTTTAAGACGGCGCTCATAGCACCTCCCGAATGAGCGTCATTGCGAACCGTAGGGAACGGTTTTAAACCGTTCCCTACACTTGCACGCGGCGGCGAAGCAATCACGCTTTTAAAAACGAGATTGCTTCGTCACAGGCATGCCAACAAGGGTTCCTCGCAATGACATGCTCTTTGGCGATTCACACTGGAATGATATTATTTTACTAGCACTTCTTAAGCGGCGCAATGGTTATTATTTTTGGAAATAGTATTTCAATTTGGAAATTAATTTTTGGTTAGGCGCGCAATTTTCCGCCTTCCAGAAATTCACAATCGCGTTTTTTTGCGCCCGCCAGAGCGGAAGATAATTCTCCCAGCCGTAAACCGGCCCTTCCCTTTTTATGTAATCATTATTCGCGATATACTGGTAAATACCGTCAGGAAAGACGTGTTGAGATACGGCTTTATAGGTCCAATAAGTATAATCGAATTTAAATTTCTCAAACACATCAAGAATATCTCCCAGCCAATCCAACTCGCCCCAACCGCCGCCCCGCCAATTGATACCAAACTCACCCACGTAAATCTTAACTTTGTGTTTATCGGAAAATTTTGCATAAGGCTCTAAATACCTATACATTGTTGCTTGATCCCAAAGCTCTCCGTCAACAAAACCCGGATACTTGTAAAAAGGCGTAAAATTAAAAGTGAAATTTAGCGGGCAATAGGCATGGATGCTAATCTCAATATTCTCAGCCACAAGATCGCTTAAGAAATCTATCTGTTGAGACCAGATATTTCCTTCCAGAAAAATCGTATGTTTTGTATCTTCTGTTCTTATTGCCTTGATTGTTTCTTGATAAAATCGCTTAAGAATATCCGTATCTTTCTTATCCATCACAGGCTCATTCAATACATCATAACCGATCAATGCCGGTAAATCTTTGTATCTAGCCGCGATAGTTTTCCAAAGCGCGTATGTCCTTTTTTTGTACTCTTCCATCTTCCAAAGAAGAGCTTTTCCACTGCTATCACCATGCCAATCACAATTCTGACTGCCTACTGCCGCGTGCAAATCTAAAATTACCCCCAAAGAACATTCCTCGGCCCAAGACAAAACTTTATCTAAATAAGAAAAACCTCCCGGGGAATATTTAAACGGTTTTGTTTCTATTAAGCGGGCATTAAATGGAACGCGAATGGCGTTAGCGCCCATCGCGGCGATGTTCTTAAAATCTTCTTTAACAATAAAGTTATCCCGAAAAAGCCGCTCGAACTCCTTTAAACCCTTTTCGCCATAAATCTTCTTGAAGCTGTTTTTAAACGCGCTCTCGGCAATATTCCTGCCGCCTAAGATATAGCCTTCCATCAACAGCCATCCGCCAAGATTAACGCCTTTTATTCTCATACTCTATCTGTAATTACGCGTTGTAGTGACAGCACAGTGTGCTGTCACTACACGAATTCACGGATTCACGAATCCGCGAAACTACTTCTTTAAAAAAATTACGTTATTAAGCCCGGAAAAATGAGAATCACTTGTGATCAATTTTGCTTCTTCATACAGAGCCGTGGCATAAATAATCGCGTCAGCCATAGACAAATTATGCTTTATGCTGATATCAGCCGCTGATAAAGCCAATGTGTCATCAAAAGCAACTATTTTTCCCTCGGCCATATGAGCTATTGCCAGAAGGGCTTCTTCCTCGGAACGCTCCTTTTTAATCTTTTTGTAGACCTCATAAACCACTAAAGAAGGCACGACTACCTTTTCCAGTTTTTCCAAATAATCAAAATATTTCTTAGCAAGAGTTCCATCGGTAAAAAACTCTAACCATCCCGAAGAATCAACCAAATAACTCATATCCGCTCCTCATGATCGCGATAGCCGCTTATATTCATGCTCTTTAAGTATCCGCGATACTCTTTTAAAGGCTTCTCCGGAACAAGCGTAATCAAACCGTCTTTAACGACCATCTCTATCTTCTGCCCGCTCTTTAAAGCCAGCCGCTTCCTTATGATTTTTGGTATAACAACCTGGTATTTAGGCGAAAGCACTACTCCTATCATCGATATACCCTCCTTCTAACGATTACCTTATCGTTAATTAAAGTATACTACGCTCTATAGCTGATGTCAAGAAAAATCCACTAAAACAGCCGTGTTAAAAGTTCAGCTCTTGGAAGTCGCCGACGAGTGTCATTGCGAGCGACCGAAGGGAGCGAAGCAATCTTTAAAGATTGCTTCGTCGCTACATGTCAACCATAGCTCCTCGCAATGACACGGTTACTTCCGGAAGCTAAACTGTTACCAGCCATATTAAATACTATTCTTTTTTACAAGGCAGTCTATTTCTTTAATAACCACTATAAACATGCACGGGACAAACACCATGGCGGATCTTGTAAAGCCTGTTTCAAAAAAATACATCGCGCCCCACGCGGATGAAACACAAACCGCGAATAAAAAAATTCCTAAACACGATATTAACACAAAAAGAGATTCGACAGCGTAATTCTTAATGACACGGCCGCATCTTAATAAACAGGCCAAAACGAAAAACAAAGGCATAAACCCGAAATATTTAGGATTAAACAAAAGAGCCATAAAATTGGCGCTAATCATTTTTAAGTTCCAATGCCACGCAATCTGTATCTTTTGAAAAGAAAAATGAAATTCGGGTTCAAGGAAAGAACTACTCCAGTTATTTTGCAAGAAAATCCGGCAAAATACGAGCCATAAAAGGGCGCAAGCTGCAGGAATTAACAAATAGGCAAGTTTCGAAAAGCTAAATTTCCTGAATGATACCCATAAAATCGCCAATAACGCTATATACAAAAAGTATGCCCTTCCGTCAGGCCTGACAAGGATAACTCCGCAGAGCATAAGCGCTAATGATATCCAGCCTCTTTTATTATCGCTGGCGGTTAACCTTCGCAGCATTACAACCGCCTTAGTTACAAAAACAGTTAGCGCTAGATTCGCATACCCGTTTAGGGATTGCATAAAAACCTCCCCTGTAAAAATAAGCAGTAAAGGCAAAAATATTTTAATCGCGGGATGAAACGCGGTTTCTGAAATCTCGTCATAAATAATTATATACAGGAATAAGGCAAATAACGGAAAAATAAAAGTTACTGCCTTCTCACCGCCGATAGCCACTAGAGATAACAAAACGGGAAATAACGGCGGGTATATAGAATGCGCGCCCCAATATTTCAGGCCGCTTAAATTATGCAATGCGTATATTGCCTTTGCCTTTAATCCCCATATCGCGCAAGCATCCCATCCTATTATCGGAGTAAAAGCACTCTTTACTAGAAGCAAGACAAAGAATATGCCTACAATTATAATCGGCATCTTATTCTTTACGGCTGTCCGGTGAAAAGCAGCCCCGTGTTTAACCCAATAAACTATTCCCAACGCCGAAAACAAGGATAAGAAAACAAACTGGGTTATTTCGGCAAAATCAATGCCTGCAATAGTAATAATAATATACAAAACCGTGACGATAACTGTCCCCGCAAGAAATGATGCCGCTAATAATCCCGCAAGAGAGCTCTCTTTGAAATACTTTAAAACAAAATATAAACCGGACATAATTATTAAAAACAGCTTCAACAATGCGGGCATAATATTCAAAGGAGAATCTTTGATTTTAGTAAAATCCGTTACGCCGGCAAATTCCTCCTTGCTCCTTTCTCTTAAAAACAAAAGAGAGAAATCTTTATTCAAATCATAGCGTTTTATAAACGGCTCCTTGTATTCGAAACCCCTAACATTTACTCTGTAAACAGGGCCGTCATATAAAAAGGCTAGATTGGCGTTTTCATTGGCTGTTAATCTTGGAAAAACAAAAAATCCGCAAAACTCCGTATGGCCTAAAACCCCAAAACCTTCGCGCGGCGGTAAAATAATAAGGCTATCTTTGGAAGAAACATCCGAGATAAAGGAGGCTTGCCGGCAGAACTTCCCGTGAACTTTAGCCAATTGCTTATCTTTAGGCGTATTTATGCAGGAAAAGAAACCTTTAAATTGTTCGGGGTTTGACTTTATAAAAAAACCGATGTGAATTATTGCGGCGAGCAAAAACAGGAAAATAATTATCAGGCGAAAGATGTTTTTATTCTTTAACATTTAGCGCGGAAGGTTTTGGGCATGGTCTTATCAAACCTATCCTGTTTTTTATAATGCTCCTTTATCCGTTCTCTATCTTCGTTTTCTTTATCGCCCTTGAAATATATCTCAATAAATTCTATCGTATCTTTATCTCTAAAGTAAGCATACGTAAGCCGGATGCCGCTTGCGGCCCCCCTGCCTTTTAAGGATTTACACGCAAACTTAGTAACCTTGTAAATCTCCGGATAAGTTATTCCTAAATCAGATATCTGGACAATTCCTCCATAGTCTTGGTTAAGTTTATGGTAAGCTTCTAAGGCTGTATTCATCAAAACTTCTAAATCTTCAGGAAGGGTTCTGAAACGTTTTTTGGAAAGCTTGACGAATTCTTTTTCAAACTCGGGCAGGCGCCTTATTTCATTGAATGTCCCCATCGCTATAAGACCTCACAGAATAAGGCTGGGTTCTATAGAATACTTTCTCATACTCAATGATACCGCCTTTTTCTGTAGTTAACCAGGGGATATCGTTATGAGAATATTCGCTTATTTCATTGGCATTATAATTAGATAACTTATCAAGGACTTCGCTAATCAACTGAATTTCATTCCCTTTTATTTTGGTTAAGTCCGGAGCGCGCAGGGGCAGGTATTTTCTCTGAGGGTATTCAAAATATTGATCCTTAACCTCCATTAACTCTCTCGCCTCTTTCATGCCCCTTATAATATCTTTAAATTCCACAGGTGTTGGCCCGTAATGGTTTTTAATATATGTTGCGCCAATCAACTGTTCTTCATATTTTTCATAAAAATCAAAATCTATAAAATAAAGCAATTTATAAATTACGGTTTCGCCCACATTAGGCTTAGACCCCACCTTAGCCAAAACATAAAGCAAAACTTCCTTAAATTTATCTAGCCTTCTTTGAGGCACATTTATTCTAATTTCTGCCTTAGATTCTAATTTTACTTCCCTCAGCAATAAGACGTTTATATCCTTCTCTAAATCAAGGAGAATATCACAACTCGTATTAAACAATTCAGAGAGCTTTCGTATTTCCTCTGCGCTAATTTTTCTCTCTCCGTTCTCTATTTGAGATAAAGAAACGCGGTTTACCCCTAAAAGCTCCGCAGCTTTTTCTTGAGATAAACCTTTATTTTCTCTCAATTTTCTTATTTTTTCTCCTAACCTAGAATAAAATTTATCCATCCTGCATGCCTCCTTTTTTCTGCAATAACTAAAATATATCACATGTAGGATAATCTGTCAAGTAAAAGTTGTAAAAGGCTACATACACCCTCACCCTAACCCTCTCCCCTTCGGGGAGAGGGAACCATGAAACCGCAGAGAGCTCTATTTCTTCTGTGAACTGTCATATATGTAATAGTTTAGCTTTTGGGAGTCGCCGACGAGTGTCATTGTGAGCGACCGAAGGGAGTGAAGCAATCTTTTCCGCCTGCGCAATTCTTGCTACGGCGGATCCGCCGTAGTGCGAAGCACGTAGGCGGAAAAGATTGCTTCGCCACTGCGGTGGCTCGCAATGACACGCGTTTTACTATTGTGACACAGTCTGAATGACACGGTTACTTCCGGAAGCTAAACTGTTACTCATCTATTAACTATTAAAAAAGCCAGCGTGGTTAACGCTGGCTTTTTTAATTTAATGGAGCATCGACCTACTCTCCCATAGCATTACTACTACAGTACCATCGGCCCTCAGGAGCTTAACTTCCGTATTCGGAATGGGAACGGGTGTGACCTCCTCGGCAAAGACACTCCAAATATGAATGACAACTTATATAATCAAGCGGCAAAACCACACAACATGTATTAATTAATCAATATTAATCCTTTTTTTGCGCTTGGCGTATAACGATTAACGCGCAGTTTCCCACACGTTAAACGCTATACGCTCCACGCTATAAAAAAAGGTCAAGCCTATTGGCTATTAGTACGCATCAGCTTAAATCCTTACGGATCTTACACCTTGCGCCTATCAAGGCTGTAGTCTACAGCCAGCCTACAGTCCAGCTTGCGCCAGACAGGGATGCTTTGTATTGAGGGGGGCTTGGCACTTAGATGCTTTCAGCGCTTATCCCTTCCGAACATGGCTACTCAGCTTCTGCCCTTGGCAGGACAACTGAAACACCAGAGGTCCGTCTCCCCAGGTCCTCTCGTACTATAGGGAGCTCCTCTTCAAGTATCCTTACACCCACACCAGATAGAGACCGACAATTATGTTACTCTCTACAACTTCTAGAGGGCCTAGGCATTTCTGCTAGACTCTGCATATCGCTATGCAGTTCGGACTGTATCTTATACTTGCGTTAAGCAAGTTTCTGGCGTACAGTCTCTGAGGATTTTTCGGCCTAAGCCGAAATCTTTCCTGCTGATTATCCCCACTAAAGAATTTTCACTAAACTAATTTTAGTATCTTCAGATACATGGGATTTTCCAGCATACAGCCAGATTTAAAGACAGCAACGGTCAGTTTACTGTCTCACGACGTTCTAAACCCAGCTCGCGTACCCTTTTAACCGGCGAACAGCCGGACCCTTGGGACCTTATCCAGCCCCAGGATAGGATGAGCCGACATCGCAATCATATCCACACTTTCGCATGGGATTAGACTATATCTTCATCCATTATTGCAGTAATGGAGTTGGCGTATGATAATTGACTTAAATTTTTCTTATATCAACTATCTCATCTTTCATTCAAAGAATCAGTCGTTACGGGGTCTTATAGCAGAACATCGGTAATAGGTAAGGCCTTATTATTTCCAAAAACCGCCCTACGCTAGCTACTGCAATCCTTAAACGATAATATTTCTTATCTTTATTTAATGATGAACGTATGCCAAACTTTTCATCTAAAATTAAAGATAACTTCTTCTGTTCCTCGACAGTAAACTTTTGAGTATTCAGATAAAGTGCCCGATAACTTTTGCTCCCATCATCCATAAACCAAACTGCTAAGCTTATAGGATGGATTTCAATATTATCTGGCATTATCTTCCTACCTTCTTTGTAGAATTCCCTATAAATTCCGGTTAATTCCGGCAAACTTCTAGTCGTAAATCTATAAGCAATCCTACCTGCATTGCAAGCTCTTTTATGTGGCTTAGTAGAAACCAACTCTTTAAACTCACTATATTTCCACTCCACATATGCGCTTTGTTTTACGGAATGATTGATTTCCAACAAAGCATTCGTTTTGCAACGCATTGTTCCGTCGCCGAGCAAACTTCCGATAATTACCGCTCTTTGTCGTTCTGTAAGACTTCCCACGGTATTGCCCTCCTTCTTTCGGGTTCCACCGTTATTAGCCAATACTAATCCAACGTTACCGTTGGAACACCCCAATTTTGAGGTGCCAAACCGCGCTGTCGATATGAACTCTCGAGCGCGATCAGCCTGTTCACTTGCCCTTCTATTACTAAAAGGAGTAGACTATATCTTCATCCTGATATCCCATCAGGAGTGCAGCGTGTGATCCCCAAACATATAGGAATCTCAAGGCAAAAAGCCTATCAGTCGTTACAGGGCTAAGAGGAGTTTGTATTGCAAAGACGGGATTATGTAGGGTTTTATCAGCGAAATCAACTTTTTGGCCTCGTCAACATTGAAATACAAACAACGGTATTTCTGCTTCTTGACCAAAATCGTTGGTTTCAGTGAAAAATTGCTTTCTAACGCAGAGCGCAATCTATTAATTTCTTCATCCTGAAAAAGGGAAAGATAAATATAAGCGCTTCTATCTCTCTGGTATAGGTATCCATCATCCATATACCAAACTGCCAAGCTAATCGGGTTTTTTAAAATGGAAACAATATCTTCAGGTATTATCTTCTTTCCATCTTCATAAAACAACCTTCTTAGTTTGCCGAATTCAGGGCTTGAAAGCGATTGACAACGATAATAGTGATAGGTTGTTTTCCATATAGGATTATATCTCTTCAATAGCTTCGGAGCAGACTGCATCATATTCTTCAGCTCGTTATATTTCCAAAAGATATAATCTTTTTGTTTAGAAGAATGCTCCAACCTTAACCGGGCGTTATTTTTGCCCGTTGCTTGTATAAAGGCATCTCCTAAAATCATCCCAATCACTATTTCTTTTTGTCTCTTGTTAAAACCCATTATCTCCTCCAGCTTCCCGCGGTATTCCCCTGCCTTTAAGCAGGGCTCCACCGTTATAAGCTGCAAACTATTTCCGCAAGTTACCTTGCGAAAGGGACAATTCCTTGGCTTCTCAGGGCCAAGGGTCTATCCCCGGAGTACTTATTGTCCGTTGAGCGATGGCGATCCCATATTCTACCACCGGATCACTAATTCCTACTTTCGTATCTGTTTGTCCTGTCGGACTCACAGTTAAGCTGGCTTATGCATTTGCACTCCACCTGCGATTGCCGACCGCAGTGAGCCAACCTTAGAACCCCCTCGTTACATTTTAGAGGGGAACCGCCCCAGTCAAACTGCCCACCTGGCACTGTCATCCGCCTCGATTCAGAGGTCGAAATTAGAATCTTAATTCAACAAGGGTGGTATTTCACATTGCGGCTCATCCTCAGCCGAAGCCAAGAAATCAAAGCCTCCCACCTATACTACGCAGATTGAACCAAAATTCAATACCAGGCTACAGTAAAAGTTCCGGGGTCTTTTCGTCTTGATGCGGGTAGACGGCATCTTCACCGCCACTACAATTTCGCCGAGTCCCTCGTCGAGACAGCGCCCATGTTGTTAAACCATTCGTGCGCGTGGGAACTTACCCCACAAGGAATTTCGCTTAAAATCTTTCTCGCTTTCTAATTGAGAGAGTGATTTTCTTCCTTGAAAAACCACTCCTGCATGTCGCCATGCAGTTGGGACCATATCTTCACTTTTTAGGTGTCTGGCGTATGGTCTCTGAGGATTCTAATTAAGTCGTTTCTAGGTTTTTTCCTATTCATTGTCTGGGCAATTTCTGCTATCTTTATTAGCCCTTCACGAGTCAAATGAAAACCATTTTGCATTAACTCAATACATTGTCTGAATTTCTCAAAATCCTTTTGTTTCGCTGAATGCATCTTGTATCTTTTAAAAAACGGGATTATTACATTCAATAAATCATTCCGTTTTCTAACAACATAACGATATAGATGTTCTTTATGGTTGTCGTATCTATTATTTACAATGACCTGACCAACCTTAAAGAAATCAGCTATTTCATATAGGCTTTTGATACTCTTAGCACCTTGAGTTACTACAAACTCATGGCTAACTTGATATCCTGTTTTGTAGCCTTTTCTCCTATAACGGTTAGGTTGCTTTATAAATCCAATACCAAAACAACCTTCTCCGTCTACAAAACCAACTACCCATCCTAGCTTAACTAGTCTTTCCTGCTGATTGTCTGCACTCATATATTTTCACTCCTTTTTAAGTTTACAAAGAGTAATATGAGATACCCAGATTTTCCAGCATATAGCCAAATTTTACTAAGGCAACGAATTTACCTTAGGACTGTTATAGTTACAGCCGCCGTTTACTGGGGCTTCGGTTCTCCGCTTTACCTCGCCTTGCGGCGGGCTGACGAATCCCCTTAACCTTCCAGCACCGGGCAGGTATCACACCCTATACTTCCTCTTTCGAGTTTGCAGAGTGCTGTGTTTTTACTAAACAGTCACACGGGCCACTTTACTGTGACCTCAGACAGCTTTATTCTAATGAACTGACCATCTGAGGTACCTCTTATCCCGAAGTTACGAGGCTAGATTGCCGAGTTCCTTAACGAGGGTTCTCTCGAGCACCTTACCATACTCTGGAGGTCTACCTGTGTCGGGTTGCGGTACGAACAACTAAGAAGCTAAATCAATAAGCTTTTCTCGGCGATATGGCAGTAAACCACTTCCCCTTCGGAAACCTCCGGGTCCCCTGATGCACTCCCGCGCACCAGAACCGAGACATCCAACACTCGGCCGGACTATGCCTCCCGCGTCACTTATCGACCTCAAACACCCCTTAGTCGGTTGCCGAATATTAACGGCATATCCATCGCCTACGCTATTATAGCCTCGGCTTAGGCTCGACTAACCCTGGGCGGATTAACCTTCCCCAGGAAACCT
>ERZ1292640.3232-Hain-H43-02um-R1-3232-length-12739-cov-5_pt1 | contig 12739 bp, 10 predicted proteins | sample MGYA00564404_ERZ1292640 | MGnify/ENA primary metagenome ERZ1292640 (study PRJEB36523, sample SAMEA6512636) | groundwater metagenome | collected 2019-01-08 | study: AquaDiva: Metagenomics assemblies of 32 groundwater samples
CAGAATTTGAAAAGACACTCTTAAAAACCGATCCGCACTCCCTTGGTTACGCGAGAATTAACGAGCAGGTGATTCATCAGGATGCATTCCATACCGCTTATCAATGCAAGCAAACTGATAAGATGTATTTAAAACCTGAGGACAGACTTCGGGTTTGGTAAGCACTCTCAGAGATTGCTTGCATTTACACGCGTCTAACTTATCATAGTGATTTTTCTACAGTGCTGCGTAATTAAGGAGGGATCCTTTTGTGATTCCTGGCATTTTTAAATCTTTTAAACGAATTCTCATAGGTATCCCGATACCTACTTCTGAAGCTGATCACGAGCGATTGACTAAAGCGAAAGCGCTTGCAACCTTTTCATCAGACCCTCTTTCTTCCGTAGCTTATGCCACCGAAGAAATCCTACTGGTCCTCATGGTGGCAGGTTCTGCAGTGCTAAACCTGTCTATTCCAATAGCGCTTGCGATTATCACGCTTCTTTTTATAGTGGTGATTTCATATAGACAGACAATTTTTACTTATCCAAATGGTGGCGGCGCTTATATCGTTGCAAAGGAGAATTTGGGTGAGTTCCCAGGTCTTGTTGCAGGCGCTGCGCTTCTAACTGATTATGTTTTAACTGTTGCCGTCAGCGTTGCTGCTGGTGTGGCGGCGATCACTTCTGCTTTTCCAAGCCTGCAATCGCACAATGTTGCATTGTCTTTACTGGCAATCTTGATCTTAACTGCAATGAATTTGCGAGGGATTCTCGAATCTTCAACCATTTTTGCGTTCCCGACCTATGCCTTTATTGGTGTTATCTTTGTTATGCTTGCTGAAGCTGTATTCAAGACACTAATAGGTCAATTTGAGAGGATTTCCCCGCCAAGCTTGCAGGTTGATCACTCGCTAACATTGTTTCTTTTGTTGCGGGCGTTTTCCTCGGGATGCACGGCTCTGACAGGTGTTGAGGCGGTAAGTAATGGAATTACCGCATTTCGTCCGCCGGAATCAAAAAATGCAGCGACCACTATGCTTATTATGGCGTTCCTCTCGGTTACGATGTTTTTTGGGATCACGTTTTTTGCTAATTTCCATGGCATCGTCCCAAACTCTAACGAGACAGTAGTGTCTCAGCTTGCACATGGGATTTTTGGAAATTCAATAGCATATTACTTTGTTCAGTTTACAACGATGGGTATTCTAATTCTTGCGGCAAACACAAGCTATGCAGGGTTTCCACGACTGTCCTCCATCCTTGCAAAAGATCGCTTTTTGCCACGCCAGCTTGCAATGCAGGGAGATCGGCTGGTGTTTTCCAACGGTATACTCATTCTTAGTTTGCTTTCTGCTTTATTGATTATTGTTTTTAATGCAAGCACACATGCTTTAATCCCGTTATATGCAGTTGGAGTTTTTCTTTCGTTTACGCTTTCTCAGTTTGGAATGGTCAGACACTGGCACAAAGAGCACAAGCCTGGATGGGTCAAGCAAGCAATAATCAATGCAATTGGAGGAACCTGTACCGGCGTTGTCACCGTTGTATTTACTGTGACTAAGTTTGCACATGGTGCATGGATTATTACCATATTGATACCGCTTTTTATCCGAATGTTTCAGATAATATATAGGCATTATTTAAATATTGGGCACCAACTCTCGCTGGTCAGCGCTGATCCAACTAAATATAAACCAGAACCTTTGAAACACACGGTGATTCTCCCTGTATCTGGGATGCATCGAGGTATCCTTGAGGCTCTTCGATATGCCCAGTCGATTGCAGGTGATGTTCGTGCTGCCTACGTCGAACTTGAGTCTAATTCTGCAAGGCAATTTCAGTTGGAGTGGTTGCGATGGGCGCACAATGTGCCGCTTGTGATTCTTAAATCGCCATATCGTTCAGTGTTGCAGCCGTTGCTTGATTATATTGATGATGTAAAAACCATCGAGCATGGTGAAGTGATTACCATTTTAATCCCGGAGTTTGTAACCTCACATTGGTGGCACGGATTATTGCATAACCAGACAGCTTTTTTTCTGCGAGCCGCACTGTTATTTAAGAGAGGTGTTGTAGTAACCAGTGTTCGGTATCATTTGGAGTAAGGCACGCTGAATATAAGTTTTGCCGCAGCACGGAATACGCAGCACGGAAAAGCAGCTAAGCATCTGTAATGACACTTCTGGCAAACAAATTTTTATTCATTTATCATTGACGGCAAGCGTTATTATAATTTTTTTCTCGCCAAGGTTTAAATTTAATTGTTATCAATAACAGTTTACGAACTAATTTCTCGATTTTCGGGGGGATGTGAGTTGGAAATTCTGCCAACCAAACTGCTCAGTAATAAGCATTTTAAGCGAGCCTCAAGTATGGATGTTCGTTCTGATATGGCAAAAATGCTTATGCAGAACAAAGCTAAACCAGCTTTGACGAAGCATACCCAACTTCATTCAGCAGGTGGTGCCACGATCCCGAGACATTCTGCTTCGATAATTCCCACGCTTGTTGCGACAAAGAATCTTATCCTCCAGGAGTTAGAGCAAAATATCTTCAAACTTATTTCGCTGAATGAAAGCCGCCGAACCGCGGTTTCGGAATATCTTGAACGGCTTAGCGGGCGCGGGTTTGGCGCGAATTTACGTGCTTGGATTGATGGCCCGCGCAGCCCATCGCAGAATGCCGCGATTCAGGCATATTTCGAGGAAATCGCGCTCGTATTCCTCGGCCAGGCGATGTTGTTGAAAAGCTGGTCTGATAGGGGAGTGCGACGCTGGAGTCGTGATGATCTCGGGAAAATAAACTGGACAATGATTACCGCATTAAAGCCGATGCTGCCGTATGACCGAGAAGGGTGGAATGTAACGCGGCAAAATATGTATTCCTGGTACATCCCCAGCAATCATATCCAGAGCGAGATATGGAGCAGGCTCGAGCTTTTCCGTTTGTCCGATGAAGATGCTTCGTTTGTTGTTACGGTTCTAGAAGCCGCCAAGCAGGCCAATCCGGATGCATATGTGCCGAGAGGTTATGATCAGCGTTTTTTTAAAGTGATTTGGGATAATGCATGCGCATTGGGTTTACAACTCACATCACGCGATGAGCTGCTAAAGAGGCAGAGGACAGCGTTTTCGCCGACACTTAGGGACGGCGCTTTGGTGCGCACGGCCCCGGAATCACTGAGCTGGGCTGGACTTGAAGTGTCTCCTTATTATCTGCTTGTTTGTGAAATCGCCCATCTTTGGCTAGGCCCTATATCGCCGCCTCTTTGGGCCGCCGGCAGCGGTCTTGAGGTACACGCCAGGGATCAGCTGTCGTTGAATCTGTTCAGTTCAAGGCCTTCGTTGCTTTTGAAGATCAGTGAGCTGGAAGCATTCGATGCGGGCTTTGTTCTTGAGGAGCAAGTAGTGCGCGCGAACACCCGTACGGCGGATGCGCAAAGATTCAGGGACCTAATGGATTCGATGCCATATTATAAAAATTTCAAAAAAACGAGTGGCGTCAGCATGGGTGCCCTGCAGGTGTGCGTGGCCTTAACTAAAATGAGGCCTGGTGGACTTATGTGGTGGGCACGCGAGGAGCCGCTTTCGACCGCTGATGGCAGCGAAGTGCTGTCATTGATCCTGGACCGGGCCAGAGTGGTTTGTGAATGGGATTTTTCTGATATCAAACAAGCTTTACCGCAGTCGATGCCGCTTTATTCCAAATATTTGTACTTGTTTTCGCGGGAGGCGGATGTCGAGCGCAGGCTTGCCAACAGGCCGATAAGGGTGGCGGTTTCCGGGGAGATACGCAGTCATGTTGAAATGCCGTTAATGCTTGAAGACGGCTTTATAGCCGCCGTAAATTCTTTGGATGAGGCATCCTCCAGGAATGACGAACAGAAAGTTTTTAGAGTGCGTGGCAACTGGGATATCCGTGTTAACAGGAGCGTGACGTGCCAGAGCGAATGGAATGATAAGTGGCCTGACCCCTCTTGCCATGACGTCATAAGATTTCTTGACAAGCTGAGAGCGGCTTCAAAACCGCTTGCAAATGTGGCTACCGTGAGCGCGGTTTCAAGCAACAAAGGTTCTGATAATAGCGACGGCTTGATAACGGGAGGCACGCCGGTGCATGGGGTTCTTATCGAGGCAGACAGTGATAACAAGGCAGGGCGCACTCTTATTGTTTCGTCTCTTGTTGATTTGAAAAAGCTTGATGGTGTTAGCGCAAGGCATGGTTCACCACGTTTTGTAGTGATGCTACCTGATGAAAGCTGGATTGCGCCTGTTTCGGCTTATTTGCGATCGGACACCGTGCGGAAGTGGCTTGAACAAAATGTCGAGAGGCGCAGTGAGCGTTGGTTGCTGACCGAGCAAGCAGTGAAGTGGATCCCAATACCGCAGTTCCTGCTTCAGGCCATTGGATCGGCGCGTACCTTGAGCCTTACTCCAGAGTGGGATGCGCTGTTATCAGAGATTGATCTTCGTCCAGGCAAAGTGAAGGAGAATGTTGATCGGCTCGACTCTTCAGATGAAAGCATAAAGATAAAATCAGCGGTTTTTGTCCGTGCTTCAAGGGTACTGGGCCAGCTTTCTTCCGGGCATGACCGCCTGAGGTCACTTGTTTCACCGGATGGGAAGGTGCGGTGGCGCGGGATATTCGACATCTTGCCTAAGGCTGAATTCGTGGCGGTTTCATTTCATCCAAAGCTTAGGTTGTCAGGGAATTTGCCTGCCCATATCCCGATTTCGAGGATTGACCAGGTGAAAGCGCCTTCGCAGGGCATAATGCTTTCCACCGAGATAGGGCTAAACTTGACCATGTTGTCTGAAAGTAGCCTAGTGTTACAAATGCTTTTGGAACAGCTTGAAGGGATAACACACCCCACCTGGAGTGAACTGGTTCAATATCTGCGCCTTCCTAGGCGGATCGAGTTCGCGGAGTCAACGGCTTCTGACATCTTGAAGTTGCATGAAGAGCAGTCAACACGCATCAAGGAACTGTTGGAGCTGCTTTCCGCCTGTATGCTTTTTTGACACTGTATTTTGAATGTTCTTGAGGCCTACAGCGAATAAATCCCTTTGTTTCTAGTTATATCAATAAGCAAAGTGTAATATATGTAGCCACCTCCTGGTTGGCACCATGCGTGCAACAAAACTATGGCAGAGAGTTTAAACAGTGGAGATGAGTATGAGAGTGGGACGAGTTGTAGTAGTGTTAATTTCATTTATTTTATTCATATCTGGTTGTGGTCCGAATAATTCAGGCCAAGTCGCCATGCCAACGACCAGCATAGCAGCGGCACCAAGCAGTGCAGCAACGCCTCCTCCCCAGGGGGTTCCTGGCGCTAACGTTTCTGATATCAACGGAAATCTATGGCAGGCGCTGCTTGGGGTGTACAGCGGCACCTTACACAAGAATATAGTAGGGACGATAGTTTCACAGCCCTTCAAATTTACGCTCACGCAGACACAAGGAAGTGATCAGGCCAAGTCAGCCATTTTTATCAGCTTTGAATCCAGTGGTCCCATAGGGCAGGTCAATTTCCAGTCTTATTTGAATGTGGGCCTGAACGCGCTTCCTGTAAACGGAGTCCTTGTGTTTGGTTTTATGTCATCTGAACAGAATATCCAGGCGCTCACGGATGTCCCATTCGCGCTTGAGTTGATCCTGTCCGTGCAAAACGGCAAAGACTTTGATCCAAAACAGTCAGCGATTTTCATCAAGGATTGTTCATTTGCCAGTACATGCAGCAATCCTGTTCCAGTCAGCGTTGCATGGTTTGATGAAGTTTTGGCAAAACACTAACCTCACATTTCAATTGCCTATCCTCTTAACGTTTAAATGTTGATCAGTTAAGATGTAGGTATGTTTGATCATCAGATATTTCGGCAACCATGGCATTTGACAAAAATTACCGCTGGCCACGAAAAATGGTTTCAGAGGCTTGTTGAGGCACATGAGCTTACATTGGCATGGATAGGCGGTCTTGAATTGGACAGGCCTGGCTATTTTTTAAAAAGAGGCCCTGGTTATGAGATCACAGCTGATCTTAGGTTGCTTGATTCACTAGCCCGATCTAGTCTGTCCGACCTGATTGATGACACAAGCGCTGAAGACATCCTTTGGCGGCTGGAAAACAGCGTCTGGGTCGTGCAGGGCTACACATTGCTAAACCTGATAGGGAGGACTACTCCAGAAGATAAAGCCGCGCTTCATACCATGCTTGAGCAGATTTCATGGAAGACAGGGCGTGAACTGGCTGAAAAATATTCAAAACAAATTCCAATCATGTGGCATGAGGATCTCAGGGCGCTGTTGCCGATCCTGCAAGATAAGTATCTTGCTGAAAACGGGTGCATGAATCCGCTACTGGTGAGCAGGGCGACGGGATGTGAGCTGCAGCTTGAGCTGCTTACGTGCCCGCACAGGAGCAAGTATGAGGAAATCAGGCTGATTGCTGATGAGCTTTGTAATCTTCACGCGCACAGGTTGCGCGGATGCGCGTATTTTTTTGATTCTCGCATTTTAATGGAAGTGGTACGGGGTGAACGTTACTGTGTCCAACGGTTCAGGCTTCAGCAAGCGTAATCGCAAGCATAATAAAAATGCGGCGGCAAGTGGTTCTGAAACCGCCCGCATCAAATCACTAAGACTTCAAAAGAGGATCTTCAGATCCCTGAAGACTGAGATCGATCGTCTCCTTGGCGGTACGCCGAGTTCAATTCGTCAGTATGAGAAAGAATTCAGGGACGACTTCAAGAATCTCGGCGCGAACTTCGGTAGAAAAACCGCTGAGTTTAAGAAATCAGACCTGATTCAAAGGATACGGGAAGCTGACGTGACGTTCATTGCTGATTTCCATACTTTCAGGCAGGCGCAAAAAACAGCGGTTCGAATTATCCGCGAATCAGTTCTCCCTGGCGAGCAATGGTTAATTGGTCTTGAGTGCATCTCAAGCCAGTATCAAGAAGAGCTTGATGCTTTTCAAAAAGGACGGATAAGTCTTGAAAAATTCCACAATGTGATCCGTTATAATGAAGAATGGGGTTTTCCGTGGGATAATTATGCGCCGGTCTTCGAATGGGCGCGCGAGAGCGGTGTAAGGCTGATCGCGCTCAATAGGCCGCGGCACCTCCTGCGGCTTACGGACGGTGTGCATGAGGTAGCCGAGCTTTATGAAAGGGACAAGTGGGCGGCCGGCATCATCGCTGATATGTTTTCAAACAAATGTGTGCGTCGTGGCCGCTTAAGTGGTCGTAATTCGCTTGGGCTGGGGCAAATCGGTAAAATGAGAATGATAGTCCTCTATGGGGAACTGCATGTGGCCACGCAACATTTGCCGCTAGCGGTTAGGCGAGTCTCAAAGCCCTACTTGGGCCACATGCTAAAGCCCCTGACTATACATCAGAACTATGACTCCCTTTACTGGCGGCTCGCCGAACGGGGCCGTGAAATGCATGCAGAAGTCATACAGCTCGGGCGCGATTCGTATTGCGTGCTTTCAAGCACTCCATGGGCAAAATTGCAATCGGTGGTCAATTGGATTGAAGGTGAGCATGACTTCACTGATGATTATATGTCTGGCGATTATCTGTCGCTTATCAAGGCTTATGGGAACATGCTTGCTGATTTTTTCGGCGTCAAGGCGGCTTCATATGAGAACCTCACTGTAAAAACGATAGGCGAGCCTGAATTCGTGGATGATCTTGCTGGTTATTTTTCCAAGGATGACCTGCGGCTGATCCGTTTTCATGTGGTACATAATCAAAGAATATATATTCCAAGCGCTGAAATAGCTTACCTGGGGACGGCGTCCAGCAATAGTGCCGCTGAGCTTGCCGCATTACATCTATTAAGATTGAGGTGGCGCTCTGATGTTAAGCATGTTTTCCGCCAGGAGCTTGAGGACATGTTCCGGCTGCAGTTGGAAGCCGTCTTCGGTTTTCTTGGCAGCCTGATCTTAAATCCAAGACGCAAGTGTGACCTTGTTGCTGACCATTTGAGGCGTATAAAGGCCATGGAGAGCGGAGAGCATGCGGCTTTCGCATTAGAAAAACAGGCAAGGCAGCTTGCGCTTAATATTTTGGCCATGAAAACTAACGGAAAACACCAAATGATTCAGGTTAAAAAAGCGCTTAAAAGGCGATCCATGGCTCCAGCATTGATGATAGCCGCGCGCTATTGCGGGCAGATATTGGCTAAGCGCCTGCATAAGGCTATGTTAAGCGAGGATGTTGAAGTAGCCCATGTTAGTAAGCTTTTTTTTGAAGGTGGTGTTTTTTCCGAGCGTTATTTGCAACTTCTCCGTTTGATAAGTACCGCGAGCATCGCGCCAAGCAAAACTGAAAATTTTTAACGGACGTAGACACGGCATAGAGCGGTATATGGCTTGCTTCCCCTTTTGTGGAAAGCGGAGCATGCGTGAAAAAACAAGTGGCATATAATCTGGCTGATTTTATTAGACAAGCGTCATTTAAGAATCTTTCAAGGGAAGTCATTACAGGACTTAAAATACATATCCTTGACTCGATCGGCTGCGCTCTGGGCGCACTTGGTGCGTCTCAGTCAAGTCCAGTAGTGATAATACGAGAATATATGGACGAGTTTGGTGGGCCGCCATACTGCTCGATGATCGGCGGAGGAAAGGTTGCGCCATGCGATGCCGCGTTCTTTAATAGCGCGTTAGTGAGATATCTTGACTTTAATGACAGTTTTATTGCGAAAGGCGAGACATGCCACCCAAGTGATAATCTTGGTGCGTTGTTGTCGGTAGGCCAGTATGTCGATGGTGATGGCAAGGATCTGCTTGTGGCGCTTGCTGTGGCTTACCAGGTCCAGTGTAGATTATGCGAGCTTGCGCCGCTCAGGGATAGAGGTTTTGATAACAGCACCCATGGGTCGTATGCGACAGTGGCCGGGATTTCAAAAATGCTCGGATTGGATGCCGGCCAGATCGTGAACGCGATTGGTATAGCTGGAGTTTCACATAATACATTGCGAGTGTTGAGAACCGGCAGCCCATCTCATTGGAATGGCCTGGCATATGCCGATACCGCTCTTGGCGCAGTGAGAGCGGCATTTCTTGCAATGGGTAGTGTTACTGGACCGGCGGATATCTTTGAAGGCCGCAAGGGATTTATGGAAGTGATTTCCGGCGAATTCAATATTGACTGGAAGATGGAAAAGTTAGATGCGGTTCTTCGCACTTCCATAAAAAGATACAATGCCGAGATCCATGCGCAATCAGCAATTGAAGGCATGCTTGAGCTTCGCAACAAATCACGGTTTAGGGCAGAGGACGTTGAGAGAGTGGATGCTGAAATTTTTGATGTCGCCCTCGAAGTCATCGGGGGCAGTGATTACATGATAAGCACGAAGATAAGCATGAAGGAACAGGCCGATCACAGCTTAAATTATTTGCTTAGTGTAGCGCTCATTGATGGCCAGGTGATGCCTGAGCAATTCAGGGAAGGTCGCCTTCATTCTGATGAAGTTGCGACGCTGATGGAAAAGATTAAAGTGAAACCTTCAGCATATTATAGCGCCAGATTCCCTGCCGAGCTGCCTGTTCTGATTGTTGTCACACTTAAAAACGGGATGTCTTTTAAAATTGAAAAGAATGACTATGAAGGGTTTGTCACTCGCCCGGCTACTTGGAGATTCGTTGAAAACAAATTTCACCGTCTAGCTGAAGCATACATAGATGCTAAGCACAGATATGAACTGGTTGATTTCATAAGCCACCTTGAAGCAAAAAAAATAGTGGATCTTATGTCATTGCTTGAAACCGGGCTTGAAACTGTGATCGGAGAATTGCCACATGCAAAAGCAGCAAGCTAAAACCGGTGCATATGGCGCGCTAGAATTGCTGATGGAAGATCACCAGAAAATGCGCGGCCTGCTTGAAAGGATCCGTGTAAGTGCTGATCAGCATGAGAAGCTGATATTCTTTGAGCATTTGAAGCATGAGGTAGCGCTGCATTTTAGCGCGGAAGAAATGGTCTTATATCCAGCAGTTTCTGAATACGATGATTTGGGTGAGTTCGTAGAGGATGCCTATGAGGAGCATCTTGAGATAAATGACCTTATTGATGAAATCTCTGACGCTGAAGATAACGGTGAAACAATGGAAGAGGATTTTGAAGAATTAGCAGAGAGCATCGAATGTCATGTCGAGCGTGAGGAAGACGAGTTTTTTGTCAAGGCACGTAAAACATTGCCGAGTTTTGAACTACAGCGCCTGGCTGGTTTGATTGAGGAAGTCAAGCGGCAAGGGTCGAAGGCGGCTTAGGCTTATCTGGCCTTTCACTTGCAGACCCTCGTATAGAACCCAAAGTATATGTGACAATTACTTTATATATTTTTATGGAGGAAACGTTATGAAGAAAAACGTGCTGTCCCTTTTTACATTAGCCAGCTTGGTAGCGGCGCTCGTAGTTATTTATCCGCAAGCTTCGTTAGGAGCAGAGCAAGATCAATATAGCCCTGAGCGCAGCGGTAAGCAGGACCAGACACAAATAATCCCGCCAGAATCCGACAAGATGGCGGCCCGTCGTGTTCTTGCCCCGCATTCGGTGACCATTCAGACTTCTCTTCAGACAGCGATAGAGGAAGTCAAGGGTCTACGCACGCAACTTAACGCTGTCGACAAGCCATCGCCAAATGTGGTCAGTCATTTCAAAACGTACGGCAAGGAGATTAACAGCGACATGAATATGGCAATGACTCATGAAGGTGAACTTTCAAAGACCATCAAGCAATTTCCTGAGTTGGCCAGGAGCGATGAATTTAAGATTCTTAAGCCGACTTTGAATGATGCTAGAAAAGTGAACCAGGATTTCCAAAGCAAGATCAGCAGATCTGATTACTGGGATAATAAGAGACAGGTCTTGCTTGACCTTGATATGCTTGAAAAGCGCCTGATGTCGGCATTGGATAAAGCAAAAAGCTTCAACGCCGACAGGCTTGACATCACAGCCATTGGTTGAGCAAGTGTCATCGCGGTAAGCCAAGCAGGGCGCTTTGGTTAGCAGCCGCTGGCGTAGCGATGATTGAGAGCGGTTGCCTGGTAAGGGATACCCGGCAACCGCTCGTTTTATATGCGCCAAAGATTTGTCTTGTAATATGTTTTGGAAAACCCCTAAACCCACATGCCGAACGTTCCGATTATTTTAACAAGAGATAATCGGGGAGGCGTAATATGTCCGTTCCAAACAAATCTAAATCCGGATTGGCCATGGTAAATACACCCAATATTTCAAAGGCTGAGGCTCAGGACGAGATCAATAAGATCATGAGCGAGATAGAGCATCTACAAAAAGAGATGAATTTGTCACATGCCGCGCAACAACCGGCTGGGGCAGCTGGCGTTAAACCTGCGGCTAATGTGTCACCTCTTCGTCCACCGCCACGTGTGGCTCCGCAAAATATTCCAGATGAAACACCGGATGGAACAGAAGACGTATTGAATGAATTCCGCGGCACCGCTGAAGATGGTTCCATGGAGGAGACGCTTGGTGGGCTTGAGGAAATAAAATCGGATAAGCCGAGCATCCTCGATGATGAGGTGGATGCAGCACCAAAGGAATACCAAGAAGAATATCAAGAACCAGAAACAAATAAAGGAGAAGTTATGCCTGTTAATAATACACAAGCGTACTATAAGGATAACGACAGCGAGGATAAGAATGCTAATGCAAACGCCGCTGATAGTTCGCTAACGATGACGCTCACCGGGAATATGTCGCTGAATCTGAAATATGATTGCTGCGGTGAAGAGATAGTAATTGGCTTCCGTGATGATGCCCTGAGGCTGAAGCTTTCTGACGGGGCTGAATTCAAAATACCGCTGCGTCGCAAGAATTTAAGGTTAGTTAAGTAAGCATGCTAAGGATTACCGGTGGTGATCTTAGGGGGCATTCCCTTAGGGTCCCCGGCGGTGATGGGTTGTGGGTACGGCCTACTCAAGCAAAGCTGCGTCAGGCCATTTTCAATTCAATACAATCAAGAATAGCCGAAGCGAGAGTGCTTGATCTTTTTGCCGGATCAGGAGTGCTTGGCTTTGAGGCATTATCTCGCGGCGCAAAACATGCCATTTTTGTTGAAAAAAACCGTGCAACTCTACGTTTAATTGAAGAAAATGCGAGTAACTTGGGTGTCATTGAAAGTATTACATTAATTGGTGAGCCAGTGGAAAGCGCTATTAAGCCGATGATCAGCTTTGGACCTTATGACATAGTGCTTGCTGATCCTCCATACGACATGGGCTGGGAAAGCAGGCTTCTTGATCAAATCCCATGGGATGTGATCCTGGTTGAGGATGGGATCTTTTGCTTGGAGTGGGGACATTTCAAAAAAGGGCGTAGCTCCTTTTTGCCTGAACAAACTCGATTTCTTGTAAAAATCAGGGAGAGACTTTATGGTGATAGTGTGTTGACGACCTATGCTAGGACGGGCCATGAGCACAAGAAATCGTAAAGCTATTTATCCAGGTTCTTTTGACCCAATAACGAACGGTCATATCGATATTCTCGATAGGAGCCTTTCGCTTTTTTCAGAAGTGATAATCGTAGTTGCGGGTACCGGCAACAAGAACCCGTTTTTTTCCCCGGAGGAGCGGATGAAGCTGATTGAGGAAGTGGTCAAGGGGCGTGATAACATCCGTGTGGATCGGTGGTCTGGATTGATAATGGATTATGCTCGCGTGCATAAGATTTCGGCGGTTATCAGGGGGCTCAGGGCCGCTAGTGATTTTGAATATGAATTCATGA
>ERZ1292640.3235-Hain-H43-02um-R1-3235-length-12733-cov-8_pt1 | contig 12733 bp, 13 predicted proteins | sample MGYA00564404_ERZ1292640 | MGnify/ENA primary metagenome ERZ1292640 (study PRJEB36523, sample SAMEA6512636) | groundwater metagenome | collected 2019-01-08 | study: AquaDiva: Metagenomics assemblies of 32 groundwater samples
CACAAAGGCCGGCAGGTTGTGCTCGCGCGCCACCTCGGCGCGCCAGGCCTTGAGCCGGGCCAGGCGCTCCAGCGCGCCGGCGTTGAGCGAGGCTTCGGCCAGGCCCTTGACGGAGGTTTTGGTGCTTTTTTTGCTACTCTTGCGGCGGTCAGCCGAGCCGCCCAGCGCCTGCTCGCGCAGCATCACGCTGACCTCGCCCTTGAGCACCTGGCGTGCATCGGGCAGCAACTGCAGGGTGTTGAAGGCGTCGGGGTCGACCCGCACCATGCCCTTGGCGATCAGCTGGCGCAACACGCCGCGCCACTGCACCTCGGCCAGGTCGGCGCCTATGCCGAAGGTGCTGAGTTTGTCGTGGCCATGCTGCAGCACTTTTTCGGTCGCCTTGCCGCGCAGGATGTCCATCAGGTGGCCGGCGCCGAAACTGATGCCGCTGGCCTGCTGCACCCGGTAAATGCAGCTGAGCATCTTGCGCGCCGCTTCGGTCGCGTCCCAGACTTTGGGCGGGGCCAGGCAGTTGTCGCAGTTGCCGCAAGGCTGGCTGTCTTCGCCGAAATAGTGAAGCAGGCTGACGCGCCGGCAACGTGTGTCTTCGGCCAGGCTCAAGAGCGCGTCGAGCTTGCCGCGCATCACCTGCTTGAACTCCTCGCTGGCCGCCTCGCTGGTGTCTATCATGCGGCGCTGGTTCACCACGTCCTGCAGGCCGTAGGCCATCCAGGCGTTGGCCGGCAGGCCGTCACGGCCGGCGCGGCCGGTTTCCTGGTAGTAGCCTTCAATGTTTTTCGGCATGTCCAGGTGCGCGACAAACCGCACGTCGGGCTTGTCGATGCCCATGCCGAAGGCAATCGTCGCGACCATCACCATGCCCTCCTCGCGCAGGAAGCGGTCCTGCCGCTGCTGGCGCAGGCTGCTGTCCAGGCCCGCATGGTAGGCCATGGCCTTGAGGCCGGCGTCTTCCAGCATGCCGGCGACTTCTTCCACCCGCTTGCGCGACTGGCAATACACGATGCCGGCCTCGCCGGCGTGTTCGCTCTCGATGAAACGCAGCAACTGGCGCGTCGCGTCGGTTTTTTCGACGATGGTGTAGCGGATGTTGGGCCGGTCGAAGCTGCTGACGAATTCACGCGCGTCTTCGAGCTTGAGCCGCTCGATCATGTCCTGGCGCGTCAGCGCGTCGGCCGTCGCCGTCAGCGCGATGCGCGGCACGTCGGGAAAGGTTTCGTGCAGCAGGCTCAGCGAGCGGTACTCCGGCCGGAAATCATGACCCCACTGGCTCACGCAATGCGCTTCGTCGATCGCGAACAGGCTCAGCAGGCCGCGCTCGTGCAGCGAGCCCAGCAGGCCTTTCATGCGCGGCGTGTTGATGCGCTCGGGCGCGGCGTAGAGCAGGGTCAGCTCGTTGCGCAGCAACTGCTTTTCCAGCGCGCTGCTTTCTTCCTGCGTCTGCGTCGAATTGAGGAAGGCGGCAGACACCCCGGCTTCGTGAAGCGCCCCGACCTGGTCGTGCATCAGCGCGATCAGCGGCGAGATCACCACCGTCACCCCGTGGCCGGCGTTCTGCCGCACGATGGCCGGGATCTGGTAACACAGCGATTTGCCGCCGCCGGTGGGCATCAGCACCAGCGCGTCGCCGCCCTGGACCACATGCTCGACGATGGCCTGCTGCGGGCCGCGGAAGTCCGAATAGCCGAAAACCTGGCCCAGGATGTCCAGCGGGGAAAGAGGGGGCGTGGGGTGCGGCAGGGACAAGGCGGGGGAGAGTAAAAATGCTATCGAAAAAGGAGCTACTTGCGAAGCAGGGACAAGGGCTGGAGCCGGATTTGATCAAAAACCCACAGCTACATCTGCTCCCAGGGCAGGCCTTCAAAACGCCAGCCGCTCAGGGTGGAGCGCTGGAACTGCTCGTCGAGCTCGCCTTCAAAACCGTGCACCACGTTGATGACCTCGGAAAAACCCGCCGCCTCCAGTGCCTGCCCGGCGGCCAGCGTGCGCTGGCCCGAGCGGCAGATCAGCAGCACCGGCTGGTCCTTGCCGCTGGCTTCGGCTTCCACCGTCGCCGCAAACTTTTCCGCGTCAGGGGTCAGGTCGGGGTATTCGTACCAGGGCACGTTGACCACGCCGGGTGGGCGGCCCACATACAACGACTCGATTTCCATGCGCACGTCGACAAACAGGGCGTCGGGGTGCTGCTGCAGGTAGTCCCAGGCTTCTTTGGGTTGGAGGTGTTTCATGGGTCGGGCTCGGATGTAAGCGCTATTGTCAGGGGAAAACAGGGCCCCCACGCTTTTCACTTCGTGTAATGCGCTGCCCCCCAGGGGGGCGCTGCGCCTGCGGGCCGGCGAAGCCGGACCCGCGGCCCCTGCTTGCAGGGCAGACAAATGGCCGCGTGCTTGTCCGTGTATGGCCTACGGCTTAAAATCGAGCCATGAAGCAAGCCATCTACACCCGCGGTGCGGCACTCCCCGCCATCCTCGAAAAACGCATCGCCATCCTCGACGGGGCGATGGGCACCATGATTCAGCGCTTCAAGCTGAACGAGGCGCAGTACCGCGGCGAACGCTTCAAGGACTTTCCCAAGGACGTCAAGGGCAACAACGAGCTGCTGAGCCTGACGCGGCCCGACGTGATCCAGGACATCCATGAAGGCTACCTGGCGGCCGGCGCCGACATGATAGAGACCAACACCTTCGGCGCCACCACCGTGGCCCAGGCCGATTACGACATGGCCGACCTTGCGGTCGAGATGAACTACGAGTCCGCCCGCATCGCCCGCGCCGCCTGCGACAAATTTTCCACGCCGGACAAGCCGCGGTTTGTGGTCGGCGCCCTCGGCCCCACACCCAAGACCGCCAGCATCAGCCCCGACGTCAACGACCCGGGCGCGCGCAACACCAGCTTCGAGGAGTTGCGCAAGGCCTATTACGAACAGACCGAGGCGCTGGTCAAAGGCGGCGCCGATGCGCTGCTGGTTGAGACCATTTTCGACACGCTCAATGCGAAGGCCGCGCTGTTTGCAATCGACGAGTATTTCGAGAACTCCGGCGAACGCCTGCCCCTGATCATCAGCGGCACGGTCACCGATGCCTCGGGCCGCATCCTGAGCGGCCAGACCGTCACCGCCTTCTGGCACAGCATCCGCCATGCGCGGCCGATGGCTGTGGGCCTGAACTGCGCCCTCGGTGCGACGCTGATGCGCCCCTACATCCAGGAACTGGCGCGTGTGGCCGGCGACACCTTCATCAGCTGCTACCCCAATGCCGGCCTGCCCAACCCGATGAGCGACACCGGGTTCGACGAAACGCCCGACGTGACGTCGCGCCTGCTGCGCGAGTTTGCCGAAGAGGGGCTGGTCAACATCGTCGGCGGCTGCTGCGGCACGACGCCGGAGCATATCGGCGCGATTCACCAGGCGGTCGAACCGCTGGCGCCGCGCGGCATCCAGCGTGATTACTTCTACAAGGAAGCGGCCTGAGTTTTTCTGGTGTCACGCTGCGCCTCGGGCCTGATCATCGGTGTTGGAGACCAGCATGTTGAACACGATCCGTGGCCACAGTTCACGCAGGTCAACGACGGTTTGCGCGCCGTGGTCGATCAGCACACGGGCGATTTCCAGGTAGCTCGCGACGGTGGACGCGTTGTCACCGCCCGGGCGGCCGCCGAGCGTCATCGCCGAGGCGAAGTGAAGCCTTCCGCGCGACTCGCGGTCGAAGCGCTTCACCAGGAAGGTGTGGTGCGGGCTTGAAAAATCGCCGTTTGCCCGTGGCTACCCAATCGCAACCGTTCAATGAGAATCAACCATCACGCGTTGTGCTGTGCTCGCGCCTGCGCGCGCCAGCGAGCCGGCGGGACGCCGTGCAGGCGGCTGAACGCGCGGCTGAAGGCTGCCTCGGTGTCGTAGCCGGCCTCCTCGGCGATGTGGCTGATTGGCCTGCGGGTGTCGGCCAGCGCATTACTGGCCAAGAACAGCCGCCATTCGCGCAGGTAGCGCATCGGCGACTTGCCGATGATCGAACCGAACCTGTCTTCGAGCACGGAGCGCGAGGTCGCGCTGGTTTTGGCGAGCGAGGCGACGGTCCAGTTCTCCTTGGGCGATTCATGCATCGAGCCCAGAGCGCGCGCAACGATCGGGTCGGCCATGCCGGCGAGCAGCCCTCGTGCTGTTCCCTGCCGCGCCACGATTTCACTTCTCAGCAGTTCGACCAGAATGATTTCCGTTAGGCGCTCAACGACCGAAGTCCCTCCAGGGCTGCGCGCGTCGGCTTCGGCGATCAACTCCTGCACAGCGCTGCGCACCAAGGTGCTGGTGTTTGGGGCGCTGGACTTGATCTGGATCACGACCGGTAGCGCTTCGCGCAAAGGCCGGAAGTTCATCGCCTCCAGCGAAATAAACCCGCAAAGCAAGCGTGTCGATAGATGCCCGGTGCCGTAGCGCAGGACGGGCACGTCCGCCCACGGCCGGGGTGGCAGGTCGTCGGTCGGGCAGATCAGCGGCCCTCCCTCTCCCAAACCGAGCGAGTGACCGGTCGCGAACGGAAACGCGACGACATCGCCTTCTTCCAGGTCGAGCGCGTGTCCTTCCAGGCGGACCCAGCACTTTCCGTTGGCGACGACATGGAACGGGATCGCAGGGATGGCGGCCTGGGCCACCTTTCCCATCCGCGGTGCGCCATCGGTCTGCCAATGCCCGGCCGCATGCACACAGAACTGCAGCGAACCTGCGATCCGAACCGGTTTCAGTAGTGTCGAGAGAACATCCGCACCCATGTCACCTCCTGGCAGAACGGGCGATGCGGCCGACCATGCGTCACTGTCCACGGTTCTGAAGCCGGTCCTGGCCAGCACCGTACTCGACGGGAATCTGCCGCCCAGTGGTCCCGTACGCAGGTCGCCGCAGGCCCGCGGTGTTTTGATCAAGTTAATCGGCGTTCCGATCATAGCTTCCGGGCGCCGCCACTTCTACAGTACCGACCTTCCCTAACCACAACGGAGATCAGATATGGAAACGCAAAATCGCGAACTGGTGGTGCTGATGACGCACGGCATCGACCATGAATTGTCATCGGTCGGGATGGTCATCGCACTCGGCGGGATAACCGCCGGCCTGAAGGTCGCCATCTTCCTCACCAGCAGCGGTGTCGACCTTGTACGACGAGGCGCCGCCGACATAACCCAGGTCAAGCCGCTCGAACCGCTGGCGGACATGCTGAAGGACTTCCAGGCCAGGGGCGGCACGCTTTGGGCATGCCCGCCGTGCGTGAAGAGCCGTGGCTACACCCAGGAGTCATTGATCGATGGCGTCGTCATCACCGGCGCCAGCGTCATGCACGAGGCGATCAAGCGCGGCGCAGCGACGCTCAGCTTCTAGTCGCTGCTGCAAGGCTCGCGTGCCGTCCAGACGTCTGGCCGCCCGCGCCGCCGCAAGAACCGGCGCCCACTTTCCAAACCTTCACAGGATCCACGATGAAACTCCGTCCCCTGCTGCTCTGCGCAGCACTACCGTTCGCCGCCGCTGCCTCGCCAGACGCCTTGCCCACCGCACCACCGGCGGACGCGCGCCTGGCGCTCACGCTGGCCGCACGCGGCGTACAAATCTATGAATGCCGCGAGCAAGCCTGGGCCTTTGTTGCACCCGAGGCCGTGCTGCACGACGCGCAAGACCGCGTGGTCGGCACGCACGGCGCCGGCCCCGTCTGGCAGCTCACCGACGGCAGCCGCGTCGGTGGCAGCGTCCGGGCACGCTTCGAAGCGCCAGGCGGTCGCGAAATCCCGTGGCTGCTGCTTACCGCTCAGGCCGGGCCTTCAGCGCCAGGCTCGCTGGTCGGCATTAGCTACATCCAGCGCGTCAACACGTGGGGCGGTCTTGCACCAGCCGGCGCCTGCGTGAATCAGCAATCGGTGCGCGTGGCCTACACGGCCGACTACCTCTTCTACCGGAGCCAACCATGAAACTGAACCGACTGCCCGCCTTGCTCGCTGCTGCCGCGGTGATTGCCGCGCCGATCGCCCGCGCCGACGCCATCACCGACTGGAACCAGACCTCCGGCGCGATCATCACCGAGGCCAGGATCGGCACGCCGCCGGCGATCCGTATCATGGCCGTGGTGCAGACCGCGGCACGCGACGCGGTCGAGGCTGCGCAGCGACGCGACGCCTCGGCCGAGGCCGCCATCGCCGCCGCGCACCGTATCAGCTTCGTCCGGCACCTACCGGCGCAGCAGCCCAGGATCGACGCCGCTTACCAAGCCGCGCTGGCCTTGATTGCCGACGGTCCGGCCAAGTCGGCCGGCATCGCCACCGGCGAGGCCGCCGCCAACGCCGTGCTGGCCGCACGCGCCGACGATGTGATCGCGGGCGAGGCCTACCGACCGCACGCGAGCGCCGGTGCCTACGTGCCGACCGCAGCGGTGGCGGTGCCGCAGTGGTCGCAGCGCAAGCCCTGGTTGCTGGCGTTCGCAGCGCAGGTCCGCCCGGCTGCGCCGCCGTCGCTGGCCAGCGACGCCTGGGCGCGCGACTTCAACGAGGTCAAGGACTTCGGCGGCCGCAACAGCACGCGCCGCAGCGCCGAACAAACCGAGGCAGCGCGCTTCTGGGACTATTCGCTGCCGGCGATCTATCACGGCGTCGTGCGTTCGGTGGCGCAGGCGCCAAACCGTGACCTGGCGGCCAATGCGCGCCTGTTCGCGACCGTCGCGCAGGCGATGGACGACGCGATGATCGCTGTCTTCGACGCCAAGTACCACTACAAGCTCTGGCGCCCGGTGACCGCCATCCGGAACGCTGACCAGGACGGCAACGACGCGACGCAGCGCGAAGCCAACTGGACCCCATTGATCGACGCGCCGATGCACCCCGAGTACCCGAGCGGACACAGCATTCTTGCCACCACGGTGGCCACGGTGCTCAAGGCCGAAGCGAAGGGCGTTGCACTGCCGGTGCTTTCGACCTCGAGCCCGACAGCCAAGGGGGTGCCAAGGCGCTGGGCGTCACTCGACGAATTCGTCCGCGAGGTGTCCGACGCGCGGGTTCACGGAGGCATCCACTTCCGCAGCGCCACTGACGCCGGCGAGGCGATGGGCAAGCGCATCGGCGAGTTGGCAGTGCAAGGTGGCGGCATGCCCTTCTGAGCCGGGTGGGCCTGCAGCCGACGCGTCGCTGGCTGGCCACCACCGATCGCGGCGGAGCAGGCCACAAGGGTTCAAGGTGCACCTCTGCGGCTCCATGCGCCGTCCCGAAGGATCGACGATGACGCGCGCAGCGCGTCATGTTGGCGTCAAGAGACCGTCATGTTTGCACGCGAGCGCAGCACACGTGGCCAAATGAAGTCCCCCTCCATCGCCCAGCGGGGCGAGGGCAGGGGCTAGGGGTGGGAGTGGGGAGTTAAGCCCTGCTGTCCAGAGCAGACCGCAGGCGCAGCGAGATGGCGCAAAGAAGTCAGCTCAGCACCACACTGCTCAAGCGTCGGCGGTAAGTCGCCACGGTAGGATCATCCGGCGGAATCTGGCCGTCGGCGACCTTGACCTTGGGGGGCTCGATGATTTCCAGAATCGACACAAAGGTCTTGCGTGCCAGCTCCCCGTTCCAGGCCTTGTCGCGCATCAGGATTTCCAGCAACTCGTCCATCGCCGGCACCCAGCGCTGCTGGCTCATGTGCAACTGCGCCAGCGCGTAACGGGTGTCGAAATCCCGCTTGTCGGCTGCAAGTTTTGCATCAAACCCGGCTTGAGCCCCCGCTGCATCTGCATGAACAGCTCCTGATTCGATAGCGTTGAACCAGTGCTGAAGGGCCTCGAACTTGCGCACGGTCGGCGCCTTGCCGGCCACCGGCGCAAAAGCGGTTTTGGCGTGTTCCACCTGACCATGCTGCAGCAGCAGGCGGATGTAGTCGAAACGGGCGTTGTCGTTGGCCGGGTCGGTGGCCACGGCCGCCTGCAGTTTTTCCAGCACGGCGGCCGGGCTGGTGTCTTCCGGCTCGGCGATGTCTTCCTCGGCGGGTGGCAGCTCTTCGGCCGGCGGCAGGTGTTTGTCGAGAAACTCCTTGACCTTGCCCTCGGGCAGCGCGCCGGCAAAACCATCGACCGGCTGGCCGTTCATCATCAGGATGCAGGTCGGGATGCTGCGGATGCCGAAGGCGGCGCCGAGTTGCTGCTCCTGGTCGGAATCGATCTTGACCAGCTTGAAGCGCCCGCCGTAGGCGATCTCGACCTTCTCCAGAATCGGGCCGAGGGATTTGCAGGGCCCGCACCAGGGCGCCCAGAAATCAATCAGCACGGGGGTGGTCATGGAAGCCGCAACGACTTCCTCTTCGAAATTGGCAATGGTGACGTCGATCATGGTGCTGGGCAAATAGGGGTGGATCAGGGAGTTTTCAACAGGCACGACGGTGCCGCGCTGGCACGATAGCATGCGGCGGCCGGCCCGGCGGCCCCCCAGCCCGTAAAATCAGCGCTGGCAGGCAACGATTGGCCGCACAGCAGGCCCGGAAGGCAACACATGACAACAACGCAAGATCTCAAACCGCCCCTCGTGGGGGTGGTGATGGGTTCCAGCAGCGACTGGACCACCATGCAGCACGCCGTGCAGATTCTCCAGCAGTTCGGCGTGGCGCACGAAGCGCGCGTGGTCTCGGCCCACCGCATGCCCGACGAGCTGTTCGCCTATGCCGAACAGGCCGGCGGGCGCGGCCTGCACGCCATCATTGCCGGTGCCGGCGGCGCCGCGCACCTGCCGGGCATGCTGGCCGCCAAGACCGCGGTGCCGATTCTCGGCGTACCGGTCGCCAGCAACCACCTGCAAGGCGTCGATTCGCTGCACAGCATCGTGCAGATGCCCAAGGGCGTGCCGGTCGCGACCTTTGCCATCGGCAACGCCGGTGCGGCCAACGCCGCCCTGTTTGCGGTGGCCATGCTCGCGCTGCACGACAAGACCCTGGCCGACAAGCTGCAGGCCTTCCGCGCCGAGCAGACCGCCGCAGCGCGCGCCATGACCTTGCCGCCCGCATGAGTCTTCCGATATTTCCGGGCTCCGTCGATGCCGCGGGCCAGCCCGCGACCCTGGGCGTGATGGGCGGCGGCCAGCTCGGCCGCATGTTTGTGCATGCGGCGCAGCGGCTCGGGTATTTCACCGCGGTGCTCGATCCCGACCCGACCAGCCCGGCCGGCCGCGTCAGCCACCACCACATCCAGACCGGCTACAGCGATGCTGCCGGTCTGGCGCAGCTGGCCTCGCTGTGCGCCGCCGTCACCACCGAATTTGAAAACGTTCCGGCCGACGCGCTGCAGACCCTGGCCGCGATCCGGCCGGTGGCGCCCGGCGCAGCGGCCGTGGCGATTGCGCAAAACCGCATCGAGGAAAAAGCCCACTTCACCGCCAGCGCCGGCGTGGCGGGTGTGACCTGCGCGCCTTATGCCGTGATCGAAACGCCGGCGCAGCTCGCCGCCGTGCCGGCCGACTTGCTGCCCGGCATCCTGAAAACCGCGCGCATGGGTTATGACGGCAAGGGCCAGGTGCGCGTGAGGAGTACCGCCGAGCTCGCCGCAGCCTGGGCCGATTTGAAGCAGGTGCCGTGCGTGCTGGAAAAGCTGCTGCCGCTGAAGGCCGAATGTTCGGTCATCGTCGCGCGCGGCTGGGACGGCACCATCACTGGTTTTACGCCACAGTACAACGTGCACGTTGATGGCATCCTCGCCGTTACCGCGGCTTATGAGGGAAATATGCCTCCAGCCCTTGCACAGCGGGCGCGAGCAGCTACTGAATCCATAGCTAATCACATCGCCTACGTGGGCGTGTTGTGTGTGGAATTTTTTGTGATCGACGACGGCAGTGCCGATGGCGCGCTGGTGGTCAACGAAATGGCGCCGCGGCCGCACAACAGCGGCCACTACACGATGGACGCCTGCGACGTCTCGCAGTTCGACCTGCAGGTCCACGCCATGGCCGGCCTGCCGCTGCCGCAGCCGCGCCAGCATTCGCCAGCCATCATGCTCAATCTGCTCGGTGACGTGTGGTTCAACGCCGCGGGCCAGCTGCACGCCCCCGACTGGCAGGCCGTGCTGGCCTTGCCGGGCACGCATTTGCACCTGTACGGCAAGCTCGAAGCCCGGCCGGGCCGCAAGATGGGCCACCTCACCGTCACCGGTGCCGACGTGGCAGGCGTCACCGCGGTCGCACGCCAGGCCGCGCAGCTGCTGGGGCTGCCCGGCCTGGACGCCTTGCGATGATTCGGGGCGGCACCGACCCGGCGGCCATTGTTGAAGCCGCGCGCGTGATCCGCGACGGAGGGCTGGTCGGTTTTCCCACGGAGACGGTGTATGGCCTGGGCGCCGATGCGTCCAGTGACAGTGCCGTGGCGGGCATCTTTGCCGCCAAGGGTCGCCCCAGCGATCACCCGCTGATCGTGCATGTGGCGGATGCCGCGCAGGTGCCCGACTACGCGAGCAGTGTGCCGCCGTTTGCCGCACGCTTGATGCAGGCCTTCTGGCCCGGGCCGCTGACGGTGATCCTGCCGCGCAAGCCGGGCGTGGCGGCCGCCGCCGCTGGCGGGCAGGACTCCATCGGCCTGCGCTGTCCCTCGCACCCGGTGGCGCTGGCCTTTTTGAAGGCCTGCGCCACCGGTGTGGCCGGCCCCAGCGCCAACCGCTTTGGCCGCGTCAGCCCGACCACCGCCAAACATGTGGCCGAAGAATTCGGCGACAGCCTGCTCGTGCTCGACGGCGGCCCCTGTGAGGTCGGCATCGAGTCCAGCATCGTGGACTGCACGCGCGGCCGTCCGGTGCTGCTGCGCCCCGGCCTGCTCACACGCACGCAGCTCGAAGCCGCCTGTGGCGAGCCGGTGCTCGACAAGGACGAGGGGCAACAGGAAGAAGCCGCGCTGGGGGACGCCCCAATGGGTGCGGCACCGCGCGCGTCCGGCACGCTGGCATCGCACTACGCGCCCAACGCCCGGGTGCGCCTGATGGATGCGGGTGCGATTCAGACCGCACTCGACGTGCTCGGTGCGGAGGCCGCGCACATTGCCGTGTATGCCCGCAGCATCGTGCGCATCAAGTCTGCGCAGGTGCTGTACCGCCGCATGCCCGACGATGCCGCTGCTACCGCGCAGCAGCTGTTTGCCGTGCTGCGCGACTTCGACGCCCAGGGTGTCAAGCTGATCTGGATTGAAAACCTGCCGGCCGATGCGGCCTGGGATGGTGTGCGCGACCGGCTGCAGCGGGCCGCCGCGAGTTGATGTGAGTTGAGGCAAGCAAGGCTGGTCCATGTCCGCATCGCGAAACCTCAAAAGCCGCCTGGTCTGGTTTCTGGCGTGCCTGTCGGCAGGCGCTGCCACCGGCATGGCGGGCGCCTGGTTCACCGGCAATCCGTCCTGGTACCTCGCCATTCCGGCGGCGCTGGCCTTCGGGTGGCTGTGGGTCGCCAACCCGGACGAGTGCACCCCGCCCACTGCGCGCCGTGCCGGCAGGGCGCCGGGCGACGAGGACGCGCCCTGAGGGCGAGGCCGCTGCTTGACGCCCGGGCACAGCACCATGCATAGTGGCTCATTCACCCGCTGTTATCCAGGGACACCGATGACCTTCTCACTCTCAACAACCTGCATCCGTCGCCCGACCGCAGCGACCCCTCCAGCGCAAGGCCTGTCATGACCCAGTCCCCCGAACCCGTCGCCGTCAGCGCCGTGCCCGCCATGGCCGCGCTGCTGCAGAAAATACGTGATGGCAGCGATGTGGCCGCGGCCGAACAGGAAATCCTGCGCATCACCGGTCTTCTCGAAGACGAGCTGAACCAGCGCAGTGCCCAGGTGGTGGCTGCCAACAAGGAACTGGAAAACTTTTCCTATTCAGTCTCGCACGACCTGCGCGCGCCGCTGAGCACCATCGACGGCTTCAGCCGGCTGCTGGAAGGCGCCGTGGCCAAGGGCAATGCGGAACGCAGCACGCACTACCTGCAGCGCATACGCCTGGGCGTGGGCAACATCAACGAGCTGATCGCCGCGCTGCTGGCCGTCTCGCGCCTGCTGCGCGCACCGCTGGTGCCGCAGACGGTGGACCTGGGCGCGCTGGCCGAGGCCGCGTTTGCCGCGCTGCAGGAAGCCGACCCCGGGCGGAAGGCCGACATCACGGTGCAGCCGGCACTTGCCGCGCACGGGGACCCGGCGATGCTCAAGCAGCTGATCGATCACCTGGCCGGCAACGCTTGGAAATTCACCTCGAAAAAGGAACATGCCGCGATTGCTGTCGGCAGTCAGGCCGGACCGGACGGTGAAACGGTTTATTACTTCAAGGACAACGGCGCGGGCTTCGACATGGCCTACGCCGAGAAACTCTTCGGTATTTTCCAGCGCATGCATGTGAGTTCGGATTTCCCCGGCATTGGCGCCGGGTTGAGCACGGTGCAGCGCATTGTGATGCGGCATGGGGGGCGGATCTGGGCGGAGGCGGAGGTGGAGCAGGGCGCGACGATCTACTTCACCTTGCCAGGGGCCTGAAGACTTGCGGATTCTTTCCGCGGCCGGTGCTTATGCCGGCGCCTGCTGGCCGGGGGTTGCCCGGCGGCAAGTAACTTTCTTTTGCGTCGCCAAAAGAAAGTCACCAAAGAAAAGGCGACCCGATGGTCTGGGTCCCCTGCGCTGCCCTTCGGGGCAACCTGCGGTGCTCGCCGAGAGCGGGGTCGAGCTCGAACTCGCCTTCGGCTCAGACAATCGCTCGCCCTGATCCGCTTTCGGCTGTGCTCCTCGGCCCAGCCC
>ERZ1292640.3239-Hain-H43-02um-R1-3239-length-12728-cov-7_pt1 | contig 12728 bp, 13 predicted proteins | sample MGYA00564404_ERZ1292640 | MGnify/ENA primary metagenome ERZ1292640 (study PRJEB36523, sample SAMEA6512636) | groundwater metagenome | collected 2019-01-08 | study: AquaDiva: Metagenomics assemblies of 32 groundwater samples
CCAGCAAGCACCACACTCTGCCGCGCATCAATAGCCGCTCGCCTTCCCCGCCGCAGCTTCGCCCCGCGACTCCTTGACGATGCGCACACCGGCGCTGGCGCCGATGCGCGTGGCCCCGGCGGCCACCATGGCCTTCATCTGCTCCAGGTCCCGCACGCCGCCCGACGCCTTCACGCCCATTTCATCGCCGACGATCCGGCGCATGAGCGCGACGTCGGCGGCCGTGGCCCCGCCGGGGCCGAAGCCGGTCGAAGTCTTCACGAAATCGGCGCCCGCCGCCTTCGCCAGGGTGCACGCCGTGACCTTCTCTTCGTCGGTCAGCAACGCAGTCTCGATGATCACCTTGCTGCCCGCGCCGGCCGCATGGCACGCCGAGACGACGCCGCGAATGTCGTCGGTGACCAGGCGGACGTCCCCGGACTTGAGCGCGCCGACATTAATCACCATGTCGATCTCCGAGGCGCCGTCGAAGATGGCGCGCCGCGCCTCGAACTGCTTGACGTCCGGTGTGGTCGCGCCGAGCGGAAAGCCCACCACCGAACACACCGCGACCCCCGACCCGCGCAGGTGCTGGGCCGCCAGCGCCACCCACGTCGGGTTGACGCACACGGTCGCAAACTTCCATTCCGCGGCTTCCTTGCACAACTGCACGATTTCGGCCGCGGTCGCGTCCGGCTTGAGCAGGGTGTGATCGATTAACCCGGGCAACCCCTGCGCGCCGCCGTCGGCGGCATGCAATCCCAGGCGCGTCGCGCCGGCGTCCAGCACGTGTTGCACGCGATCGGGACAGCAAGCGAAAGTGAAGCCATGGCAGGCACACCGTGGCGGCGCCACCGCACCGGCGCGCGCCAGTTCCTCCAGGATCAGTTCGATGACTCGCCGATAGTCGGTCACTGGGTCTTCTCCAGCGCGCGAATCTTGGCCAGGCGCCGAAGGTAGCGCGCCTCGCCCATCGGCGTGCCGAGCCACGTGTCGACAATGGCTTTCGCCTCGTCGGTGGTAATCAGCGTGGCGCCGAGCGCGAGCACGTTGGCGCCGTTGTGTTCACGCGCGTAGCGGGCCAGTGTCTTGTCGTTGCACATGGCCGCTCGGGCGCCGTCGATCTTGTTGGCGGCGATCGCCGAGCCGAGGCCGGCGCCGTCGATGACGATTGCGGCATCCACCTCCCGGCGGGCCACCAGCCTGGCGGCCTGCGCCGCGACGTCGGGATAGTCGACCGGGTCGGGACCATCGGTGCCCACGTCCAGCACGCTCAGGCCCTTCTGTCGCAGGTAATCGCGCAACGCTGCCTTGAGCGCCACGCCCGAGTGGTCGCTGCCAATCGCCAGCGCGCGAACCGGCGTCGCCGGCGCCAGGCCGTCGAGGCTGGCGTCGGCGACGCCGCGATGCACGGTGACGCGCCGGGCCTTCAAGGTATCGGCCGCCAGCGGCGTGACGTGCCCGCCGGGCCTCAACGTGACGCTGGAGCCAATCTCCAACCCGCGCGCGTCGGTTTCCGTGATGATGTCAAACGCCTTCATGCCGTCCCGTTCGTGTTAGTCTTTTTCGCCATGTCGAGTGCGAAACCCGCCGTCCTGATCGATCACGAAGAACTGTCCGCGCGCATCGCGGACCTGGCCCGCGAAATCCGGCAGGACTTCCCGACCGGCCAACTGCACTTCGTCTGCGTCCTCAAGGGCGCCTTCCTGTTCCTGGGCGACCTGATTCGCGCCATGGAGGGCCACGTTACCATCGACTTCATGGCCTGCTCCAGCTACGGTGCCGGCACGACCTCCACCGGCGAGGTCCGCCTCTCGAAAGACCTCGACTCCGGTCTCGAAGGCCGCGACGTCATCATCGTGGAAGACATCGTCGATACCGGCCTCACCCTGCATTACCTCCAGGAGATCCTCCTGGCGCGCGGCCCTCGCTCGTTGCGCACCGCGTGCCTGCTCAGCAAGCCCACGCGCCGCAAGATCGACGTCAAGGTCGATTACATCGGCTTCACCATCGAGGATCGCTTCGTCGTCGGCTACGGTCTCGACTACGCCGAGCAGTATCGCAACCTGCCCTATATCGGCGTTCTCGAATAAGCCGCTACTGAACTGCCTTCCTCACCAGGTCGGCGGCGGCGCGGGCCTCGCGCATCACGACGGCCTCGTCGATCGTCAGCATCTTGCGGTCGCGCATCAGCACCCTGCCATTCACCACGGTGGTCTCGACATCGTCGCCGCGCGACACGTAGACCACCTGCGCGACGGGGTCGAACAGCGGCGTCTGGCGAGGGCGCGACATTCCGACGATGATCACGTCGGCGCGTTTGCCGGTTTCCAGCGAGCCGATGCGCGTTTGCTGACCGAGGACCCGGGCGCCGCCGATGGTGGCCAGCTCCAGCGCTTCCGGCGCGCTGATCACGCGTGGGTCCATGCTGACCAGCTTCTGCTGAAAGGCGGCCTGCCGCATGGCCTCGAACATGTCGAGGTCGTTGTTGCTGGCGGCGCCGTCGGTGCCCAGGCCGACGTTCACGCCCGCCTGGCGATAGGCGACCACCGGCGCGGTGCCGCTCGCCAGCTTCATGTTGCTTTCCGGATTGCTGGAAATGCCGACGTTGCGCTGCTTGAGCAAGGCAATCTCTTCCGGAGTGATCCAGACGCCATGGGCGCCGATGGTGACCGGCGCCCAGAACTCCAGGCTGTCCAGCAACGCCACCGGCCGCTGCCTGTGGCGCTCGAGCGACAGTCCGCTTTCGGCAGAGGTTTCGGCGAGGTGAATCTGGATTGGGATGTTGTGCTTCCTGGCCAGGTTGCTGGCGGCCGTGAGCGTGGCGGCATCCAGCGTATAAACCGCGTGCGGCGCGATTGACGGGGTAATCAGGTCGTCCTGCGCAAACTCCGTCGCGAAGGCCGCCGCCCGCCTGAGGGCATCGGCCGGCGTCCTGGCGTCGGCCACCGGGAACTCGATGACGGTTTGCCCCAGCACGCCGCGCACGCCAGCCGCCTTGGTGACGCGTGCCACCTCTTCCTCGAAGTAATACATGTCGGCGAAGGTGGTCGTGCCTGACTGGATCATCTCGAGCAGCGCCAGGCGGGTGCCAATGCGGACGAACTCCGGGGTGACGGTCTTTGCCTCGGCCGGGAAGATGTACTTCTGCAGCCAGTCCATCAGCGCGAGGTCGTTGCCGAGCCCGCGATACATCACCATCGCGGCGTGCGTGTGGGTGTTAATCAGCCCCGGCATCACCACCTTGCCGGCGGCATCGATGGTGTCGGCGCTGCGATACCGCGCCGCGATCGCGGCCGGCGTATCGACGGCGACAATCTGCGTGCCGTTGATGGCCACGGAGCCCGGGTTGAGGATGCGCCGGGTGCCGTCGACCGTGATCACAATCCCGTTGGCGATGATCAGCGAGACGTCGGCAACCTGGCGGGCCTGCAACGCCGGGAGGAACAACGGCGCGGCCAGCACCAGCGCCAGCCCGGTCGCGAGAATGCGGAACCGCATGCAGGCTGAATTGTACCCAAAATTACTCCTCATCTCCTGTTAAGCTTTCTCCCCGTGTTGCACCTCGTCACCCACCCACTGGTTCATGACTGCCTGGCCGAACTGCGCGACGCGCGCACCCCGCCGGAACGTTTCAGGGTCTTGGCCAATCGTGTCAGCGTGCTGCTGGGCGCCGAAGCGTTGCGCGACGTGCCGATGGCCGAGGGAACGGTCGAGACCCCGCTGGGTCCCTCGCCGTGCCGGCGCGTGGCCGCCGACGTGGTGATTGCGCCGGTGTTGCGGGCCGGCCTCGGCATGTTGCCGGGCATGCTGGAGCTGGTGCCCAACGCGCGGGTGGGCCATCTCGGGTTGCAGCGCGACGAGCGAACGGCCGTCGCATCCCAGTATTACGCCAAGCTGCCGCCGGACATCCAGGAGAGTTACGTTCTCTTGATCGATCCAATGCTCGCGACTGGTGGCAGCGCGGTGGCGGCGCTCGACGTGCTGACCAGGGCCGGCGCGCGCCATGTGCGGCTGGTGTGCATTGTCGCCGCGCCCGAAGGCGTGGCGGCCGTCGAGAAGGCTTACCCCGGCGTGCCGATCTTCACGCCGGTGGTCGACCGCGAGCTGAACGCTCACAAGTTCATCGTTCCCGGGCTGGGCGACTTCGGCGATCGGTTGTTCGGCACCGTCTGACGAGGCGCAGCCTTGTGCTATGATCTTCGTTCTGGTCGCGCGCTTGGCTCAGCGGTAGAGCACCGCCTTCACACGGCGGGGGTCGGTGGTTCGAATCCACCAGCGCGCACCAACTCTCACATCCCATCTTGAGCAGCCGCCTTCGAACGATTGGCGTCGCGAGCCTGATCGCGGCCGTCGGCTTCGCGGTCTATGCGGCGGCTTCCGGCACCGCTCTCCCCTCGCCTGGCGAACTCGAGTTGCTGCAGCAAGCGGCCGGCCTTCATGAAGGTCGCTTGCGCTTGTTCTTCCAGGTGGCCGACGAGCGCTGGCTGCAGCCAATCCCGGTTTACCTGACGGCTCTCGCGGCGCTGGTCGCCCCGGCCGGTTCGGCGGCCCGCTACGCCACCGCCGCGGCCGGCGCAATCGATGTCGCCTTGATGTTCGTCCTGGCGCAACGCCTCTTCCCACGCCGCCTGATTCCTCTTGGTGCCGCGCTGCTGCTGCTGGTGACACCGGCGCACTATGTCCACGCGAGGCTCGGCACGGACGCCATCTTCGTGCTGCCGTTCGTGCTGACCTGGCTGATCTGCCTGGCCGACTACTTGCGTGACGGCCGCACCGTGAGCGCAGTGGCCGGTGCCTTCGCGCTTGGCGCCGGTGTCTACTCGCAGCCTGCTGCCCCGCTGACGATGATGTTCCTGTTGGTGGTGACCCTGGCAGCAATGGGCGCGTCCGCCAGGCTCACCGCCCGGAGCGCGGTGATCTCAATCGGCGCGTTCACAGTGCCACTGCTGCTGGCCGCCGGCTGGTTTGCCGCTCATCCCCAGAGCTACGCCGACACCTTTGGCCGGTGGGTCATTCACGCCGCGCACTTGCGCTTTCCGCTGGATGGCGTCCGGGCCCTGGTGAACTGGACAACGCTCGGCACGCGCGTGTCGCTCTATTGGGGATTCTTCGATCCGTCGTGGCTGTTCTTCGATGGTCCGGCGGCTCCCCAGGCCTTGCGCGGCAGCGCGCCGTTCTTTCTCGCGACTCTCGTGCTGTTGGTTCCCGGCGTTCGCTGGACGCTGACACACGCCTCGGCTGGCGTGAAGGCCCTGCTCCTGGGAGGCGTGGCGGTATCACCGTTGGCGGCATCGACATTGGGCGAACCGCACGCAATTCACAGCGCCATGACGGTAGTGCCGATGGTGCTCATCGTCGCGACGGCCGGGGTGGTCACCGCCCTGTCGCACGGCAAGCGCGTTTGGCAGGCGCTCGCGTGGCTCGCGATGGCCGCATGCGCGGCCGACTTCGGCGTGTTCTACGTCTCTTACTGGGGTTGAACCTCCTCGACGACTTCGAACCAACTGGCCCGGTTCAGGCGCGAAGCAGGTCGGCCGCTAGCCTAGTCGCCCTCCGAACCGACCGCGTATTTGTCAATCAGCCGGTACAGGGCGCGCCGGCTGATACCGAGGCGTCGCGCCGCCAGCGACTTGTTGCCGCCGGTGCCATCGAGCGCCGCTACCAACGCCGCGGCCGTCGGCGACGGACCTGCGGGCTCTTCCTCGGCCGGCGGCGGCGCCGGCCGTTCATTGAGCGACCGCGCGAGGTCGGCTTCGGTGAGCAGGTGTCCTTCGCACAGCAGGCACGCGCGCTCAATCACGTTACGGAGTTCACGCACGTTGCCCGGCCACGGCCACTGCACCAGCCGCTCTTCGGCCGATTCGGTGAGGCCGGTGATCGACTTGTCGAACTCTTTCGCAAACCGCCGCACGAAGGCCGCCGTGAGGTACGGGATGTCTTCGGACCGCTCGCGCAGCGGCGGCACGGCTATCCCGACGACATTGAGGCGGTAGTAAAGATCGCTGCGAAAGCGGCCGGCGGCAATCTCGACATCGAGCCGTCGATTGGTGGCGGCAATCACACGGACGTCGACCTTCCTCAGCTCCACCGACCCGACGCGCTGCAGTTCGCCGTTCTCGAGGGTCCGCAACAGCTTGGCCTGGGCGCCGGGCGGCAGTTCGCCGGCCTCGTCCAGGAACACGGTCCCGCCGTTGGCAGCTTCGAACACGCCGATCTTGTCGGCGGTGGCGCCGGTGAAGGCGCCGCGGACATGCCCGAACAGCTCCGACTCGAACAGCGTTTCGACGACCGCGGAACAATTGACCGTAATGAGCCGCTTCGCCTTCCGCGGTCCCAGCGCATGCAATGCGCGCGCGACCAGTTCCTTGCCCGTCCCGGTCTCCCCCGTCACCAGCACCGTGCGCGCATGCGGGGCCAGCCGGTTGATCACGCTGAACAGCTCGCGCATGGCCGGCGAGCGGCCAATCATGCCGCACACCTCGAGTCGCTCCGCGAGCGCGGCGTCGCTGTCGAGCACGCTGTTGCGATCCTGGAACTGCTTCCGCATGGCGGCCATCAGCGCCCGCACGCGCGGCAGGTCGAGCGGCTTCGAGAAATACTCGGTCGCCCCCAGCTTGATCGCCTCGACCGCGTCTGCGACGCTGGCCGCGCCGCTCATCAGGGCAATCTGCGAGCTGGTGCCACCGGCCCGCACCGCGCGGAGCACTTCGAGCCCGTTGACGCGCGGCATGTTCAAGTCGAGCAGCACCAGGTCCATGTGCCGCCGATGCAGCATCTCGAGGGCGGCGGCGCCGTCGGCCGCCTCCAGCACCTCGAAGCCTTCCCGCGAGCCGATCTCGCTCAGCAGTTGCCGGATCTGCGGGTCGTCATCAACGAGCAAGAGCAACGGACGAGGCGGGCTGCTGGCGTCGGTAGGCATATTGGGCGGAAGGCAGAAGCCGGTCGACTTCACGCAATTCGTCGAAGCCGTCCGCGCCTACCCAGCCTTCTTGACCTCGTCAATCAGGGCCTGGATCGCGCGGGCGTATGCGGCGTCCGCTTCGCTGTAAGCCTTCATGTAGTCGGCTTCCGACATCTTGTCTTCCCGCCAGTTGCCGTCGAAGCGCATACTCTTGGCGCCCAGGTCGTGCGAGTCGGCCGGACCCTGCTTGGTGGCCGGCTTGGCCTTGAGTCCGTCGGGACCGAGGTCGGTCACGAAGTTGCGCGATTCGACCACTGAGGCGCTGTTCAGGTCCATGTAGACCTCGCGGTATTCCTTGCGAATCAGCTTCTCGTTGACGACCGCCGGCGCGGTCGTGCGGGCCCACACCACCATCAACTGCCCCGGGAAGTTCAGTGCGCCGACGAACTCCTCCCGGTTATCGGGCATGCGCGCGGCGATACTGTCGAGCTTTTTGCTCGCGAGTAACTGCGCCAGTTCCTTGGCGGGTGCAGCAGACTTGGGCTCTTGTGCGCCTGCGACCGCCGAAAACGCGGTGGCGAGCAGAACCGGGGCCAGGATGTGGGCGACGGCGGCTGGGGACAAAAATTTCATGCCCTCATTTAACACACTTGTCGCGCCAAAGCCTAGGGCGAAGGCGGATTCAGCCGATGAAAAGCGATTCTTCCTCGTCGACGACGGGGCGGCTGGCCTGCCGGCGGCGGGTGGCCTCGCGCAATCCGCGGAACGAATCGATGAGGGCCGAGACGCCGGCGAAGATGGCCATGCCCTGCCGGGCCGGACCGGTCACGAACGACTGCGCGGCGGCCAGCGTCTGGTCGACGCGCTGCGTCAACTCGGCGAACACCCGGTCGAAACGCTCGACCTGCTTGGCGGCCAGGGCGGCGGTGCGTGCCGCTTCGCTGGTGAGGGCCGTCAGGTTGGCCAGCAGCGGCTTGATGTCCTGGTCGAGCTGGGTGGCGATCTGATCGACGCGCTTGGCCAGGCGGATCCCGGCCACGATGGCTGCCACCTGGATCACAGCCATCAGCAGCACCGCAAACGCGATGACGCCGAGAAACAGCTCGCCGGTCTCGCTCACGCCTGATCGCCCCGTTCGCGCGCCTGCTGGAAGGCCTCGCGGCCGCGATCGACTGCGGTCACGAGGTTCTCGCGCTGGCGCTCGTAGTACTCGCGGCCCTGCTCCATCGCTTCGCGAGCCTTGTCCTTACCCTCGCGCGCGCGCTTGCCCAGGTACTCCCGCGTTTCCTCGCCGGAGGCCGGGGCAAACAGGAGCGCCACGGCCGCGCCGGTCAAGGCGCCGACCACGAAGGCAATCATCACGCTGCTGCCGCTATTGTCCCTGGACATGATGCTCCTCAGAAGATGCTGACCTTCACGTTCAAGTATTTCTTCGGGTCCTTCTTGATCTCGGCGATGAGCGCCCGCACTTCGGACACCGTTCCATTCATGTTCTCATATAACTGTTTGTCGTGCAGCAGCTGGCCGGCCGTGCCCTGGCCGTCGTTGAGCTGTTGCAGAACCGTGTCGAGACGCGCAGTCATGCCGTCGAGCCGCTGGTAGAGCGCATCGTCGGTCAACAGCTTGCCGGCGGTGCCCTCGCCGCGGTTGAGCCTGGCCGTCATGGCCTCGATGTTCGAGGTGGTCTGGTTCAGGTTCTTGGCAAGCGTCGGGTCGTTCATCAACTGCCCCAGGCTGCCCTCGCCCTTGCGCAAACCCGAGGTGATGGCATTCAGGTTGGCGACCGACGCCGACAGCTCGTTGTACATCTTCGGGTCGTTGACCAGCTTGCCCATGCTGCCCTTGCCGGTGTTCACGGTACGCGCCACCTGCTCCGCCGCCCGGACCAGCCCGTCGAACTCGCGGTAGACCGACTCGTCGGTGAACAACTTGCCGATGGTGCCCTTGCCGGCCCGAATGTCGGTGACGAGCTGCTTGGCCTCGTTGAGGGCGCTGGTCGCTTCGGTCGTCATCTGGGCGATGCTGCCTTCCGCAATGCCGGTCGGGACGTAACCCCACTCGGGAATCGACGTGCCGCCGATGCCCGCCGAAATGTCCACGGCGCCTTCACCCAGCAGCGAAATGGTGCCCAGGACGGCCGTTGACCGATCGGTTACCAGCGGGCGGAACTCGTCCTTCACGTCGAACCACACTTCCACGCCGGTGTCCGACAGGATGACCTTGTCCACCGTGCCGACCTGGACGCCGGCGACCCGCACCGGCGAACCGGCCATCAGCCCCGCGACATTGCCGAACCGCGCCTTGAGCGAGTAGTTCTGCCATGGCATGCCGCCGCCCCCGCCGACGGCGAAGATCAGCAGGCCGGCCATGACCAGTGCGAAGATGGAAATGATGCCGAACTTGAGTTCGGCCCATGCGAGTGAATGTGTGCGCGGCATGGTGCTGGAGTCCCCTAGGAAAGAAACGTTTGCATGTACGAATCGGCCGAGGTGCGCAGCTCGTCGGCCGATCCTTCGAAGTGAATGCTGCCGTCCTTCAGCATGACGAAGTCGGCTTCACCAATCTTGGCCTCCGCCGCGGCCGAGATCTCCGGCTCGCCGGCGGCGTCGCGCGAGGCCTGGTGGGTGGCCACGTAGAAAGCGTCGCGTAACTGATGGGTGACGATCACCGAGGTCACCGCCTCGAGGTCGCGCAGCTTGATGATCTCGGCATCGATGGTCAGCGAGGTGATCGGATCCAACCCGGTCGTCGGCTCGTCGTACAGCAGCAGCGTGGGCTTGGCCGCCATGGCCCGGGCAATGGCCACGCGCCGGCGCTGGCCGCCCGACAACTCGGAGGGCTGCTTGTCGATGTGCTCACTCAGGCCGACGAACCCCAGGACTTCTTCGACCCGCTGGCGCACCTCGGGCAGCGGCAGCGTGGTCTCCTCGTAGAGCTTGTAGCCGACGTTCTCGCCCACGGTGAACGAGTCGAACAGGGCGCCCTCCTGGAATACCATGCCCATGTGGTGGCGCACACCCATCAACTGCGCCTCGCTCATCTCGTCGACCCGGTGCCCCAGTACCCAGATCGTGCCGGAGTCGGGTTTCAGCAGGCCGAGCATCAGCTTGAGAATGGTCGACTTGCCGGCGCCGCTGGCGCCCAGGAAGATCTTGGTGTGGCCGGCCCGTACGTCGAAGGTGACGTCCTTCAGGATGACCTTCTCGTCGAAGGCCAGGCAGACCTTGTCGAACAGCACCACGGGCGCGTGGGGCTCGGCCAGCTCAACGGCGACGCCGAATTCAGCGAGGCTTTTGTGTCTCATCAGAAGAAGATCGAGATTAGCAGCCGGGTCAGGAAGAAGTCGAGAATCAGCACGACGACGGATGCGGCCACCACCGCGTTGGTCGTTGACCGTCCGACGCCCTGCGTGCCGCCACTGGTTCGAAGGCCGACATGGCAGCCGATGGTCACGATGACGAAGCCGAGGAAGAACGGCTTGATCAGGCCCATCCAGACATCCTGGATATACAGCCCCTCGACCACCGAACTCCAGTAGACGCCCGACGGCACGCGCAACTGCGTCAGGGCGATCAGCCATCCGCCGGTCAGTCCCACCGCGTTGGCGACGACGGTCAGGATCGGGCACATGATGAACCCGGCCAGCACGCGCGGGACCACCAGCTTGCGGATCGGATCAGTGCCGAGCGCGCGCAGCGCACTGATTTGCTCGGTGACCATCATCGACCCCAACTCGGCAGCAATGCCCGAGCCGACGCGGCCGGCCAGCATCAGCGCCGTGAGCACGGGGCCGAGTTCCTTGATCATCGACGCGCTGATCAGCCGGCCGACGAACGGCCGCGCGCCGAACTGGTCGAGCGTCATGCCCGACTGCAGCGCGAGCACGGCGCCGGTGAAGAACCCGGTCAGGATCACAACCGTCAGCGAGCCCAGGCCGATGACGTCGATCTGCTCCATCACGTCGCGCGCGTAGAAGGGCCGCGACACGGTGCCTGTGATCGCGGCGGCACACAGCTTGACGTACTCCTGGACCTCGAGCAGCGACCGCTTCAGCCACTCGATCAACCAGGTTTGGCGGGCTCCGCTCATCGGGTCCCTGCTTGGCCCGAGCCTGGTCGAGGAGCCTGCCCCGAGCCGAGGCCCAGCTCGCGAGTTCTGAGTCCGCGAATCTGGTCCCGCAGGGAGGCCGCCTTCTCGAAGTCGAGATTGGCCGCCGCGCCCTTCATCTGCCCCTCGAGAGTCGCAATGTGTTCATCCAATTCCGCCTGCGTCCGGAACAGCTGCTTCTCGCGCGGGTCGACAATCGAGGAGTAATCACGGTCGTACACGCTGGATAAGACGTCATCAATCGCCTTGACGATACTGGTTGGGGTAATACCGTGTTCCTCGTTATAGGCCGCCTGGCGGGCACGGCGGCGTTCGGTTTCGCCGATCGCGGCGCGCATCGAGTCGGTGTGGCGGTCGGCATACATGATCACACGGCCATTCAGGTTTCGCGCGGCGCGTCCCGACGTCTGGATGAGGGCGCCGGCCGAGCGCAGGAAGCCTTCCTTGTCGGCGTCGAGAATGGCCACCAGCGACACTTCGGGCAGGTCCAGGCCCTCGCGCAGCAAGTTGATGCCGACCAGCACGTCGAACACCCCGCGCCGCAGGTCGCGCAGGATCTCCACCCGTTCCAGCGTATCGATATCGGAGTGCAGATAGCGCACTTTCACCCCAAGCTCCTGGTAGTAAGTCGTCAGGTCCTCGGCCATGCGCTTGGTGAGGGTCGTCACGAGCACCCGTTCCTTGCGTGAGGTGCGGTCGCGAATCTCCATGAGCAGGTCGTCGACCTGGCCCTTGACCGGCCGCACTTCCACCGGCGGATCCATCAGCCCGGTGGGGCGAATCACCTGTTCGACCACGACGCCGCCGGCCATCTTGAGTTCGTACGGACCAGGCGTGGCCGAGACGTAGACCAGTTGACCGACGCGCTGCTCCCACTCCTCGAAGTTCAACGGCCGGTTGTCGAGCGCCGACGGCAGCCGGAACCCGTACTCGACCAGCACTTCCTTGCGCGAGCGGTCGCCGTGATACATGCCACGAATCTGCGGCACGGTCTGGTGGCTCTCGTCCACCACCACCAGCGCGTCGGCCGGCAGATAGTCGAGCAGCGTCGGCGGCGGCTGCCCCGCCGAGCGCTGGGTCAGGTGGCGCGAGTAGTTCTCGATGCCGTGGCAGTAGCCGATCTCGCGAATCATCTCGAGGTCGAACATCGTCCGCTGGTGCAGGCGCTGCGCCTCCAGCACCTTGCCGTCGCGCTCGAGGTCGCCGCGGCGCTGCTCCAGTTCGGCCTTGATCGTCACCACCGCCTCGCGCAGCCGCTCGCGGCCGGTGACGAAGTGCGACTTGGGAAACACCGTGGTCCGCTCGTGACGGCGCAGGGTCCTGCCGGTGAGCGGGTCGAACGAGGTGAGCTCGTCGATCTCGTCACCGAACAACCCGATGCGCAGCGCGAACTCTTCGTACGACGGATAGACCTCGATGATGTCGCCGCGCACCCGGAAGGCGCCGCGGGCAAAGTCGTGGTCGTTCCGCTCATACTGGATTTCGACGAGCTTGCGGAGGATTTGGTCGCGATCGATGCGCTGGCCCTTCTCGAGCGGCAGCACCAGGCCGTAGTAGGCGTCGGGCGAACCGAGGCCGTAGATGCACGACACGCTGGCGACAATGATCACGTCGCGGCGTTCGAAGAGCGAGCGCGTCGCCGACAGGCGCATGCGGTCGATCTCTTCGTTGATGGTCGATTCTTTCTCGATGTACGTGTCGCTGGACGGCACGTACGCCTCGGGCTGGTAGTAATCGT
>ERZ1292640.3240-Hain-H43-02um-R1-3240-length-12726-cov-5_pt1 | contig 12726 bp, 12 predicted proteins | sample MGYA00564404_ERZ1292640 | MGnify/ENA primary metagenome ERZ1292640 (study PRJEB36523, sample SAMEA6512636) | groundwater metagenome | collected 2019-01-08 | study: AquaDiva: Metagenomics assemblies of 32 groundwater samples
AAAACAAACTTTCAAAATCAATCAAAAGTCGAAAGAAAAATTAAAAAAATTAAAAGTTATTTAACGGAAATCGACTGTCAACTTTCATTCTGCCAATAACCATTAACAAATAGATATATGCAATATTTTAACTTACCACAAATAATTTTGATAATATTTTTCGTGATAACAAATGTGGCTGGTCTAATAAGCGCCTTAAATTCAGATTTAGATAACAATGCTCCATTCGTCAAGTTTTTTTGGTTTGGTGTGTTTATATTGTTATATCCTTAGGAGTTTACTTTTAGTTAGACAGAGTTTAACAATTTTTTACTTCATTTTTTGCTTCTCTTTTTTTATAGCTTAATAGAAAAAATTCCGCCACTGATAAGCCAACAATTAATAATCCCGCATTAAACCAACTGAATAAATCGCGCTCCAGCAAAAATAAAATAGCTACTATAAAAAAAGCGAAGAAAAACGACTGGCGAAAAGCTGTTTTAACGGAATTTAAAACCATTTCGCGTCGTAAACCAATAAATCTAATAACAAAACCAATGATTGCCGCTGTACCGACAATAGCCAAAAATAAAGATAAATAAAATAATAAAAAACCAACCCAATTAGTTACTTCAGGATTAACTGTCCAAACAACCACGCCAAACGCCACCCAGCACATTAGCGTGGTCAAAATCATAATAATTAAATAAGAACGCAAAGACATATTGTTAAATTATTAAAGTAATTTTAAAAACTCATCCTCGTTTATTATATTCACCCCCAACTTTTTCGCCTCAACAAATTTATTCCCGGGGTCAGCGCCCACGACAACATAAGAGGTGTTTTTACTTACTGCTGAAGAAATATCTCCTCCTAATTCTCTTATCTTAGCCTTGGCCTCGTCTCTTGTCAATTTTTCCAGCTTGCCTGTTAAAACAAAAATTTTATCTGTTAATTTTTGTTCAGCCTTATCCAATAACGGTTTGATAACCATGCCAACAGCCTCCAGTTTAAGCAATAATTTAAGATTACGTTTATTATGGAACCAATTATAAATGCTTTTAGCAACCACAGGACCAACGTCTGGCAGGTTTTGCAAATCCTCCAAAGTAACATCTTGAAAATGTTTAATTAAATCCTTAATTGAAAACTGAAAATTGTTTGTCTTGTGGGAAATCATTGGCTTTTTTTCAGGGAAAATTGAAAATCGCTTTGCCAAAAGCGTTGCTGTTTCTTCGCCAACATGATGAATGCCCAAAGCAAAAAGAAAACGCGATAAATCAACTTGCTTTTTGACATTAATAGATTGAACTAAATTTTCAGCTGATTTTTCCGCGAACCTTTCTAACGGTTTTAAAATTTCAACGGTAAGCTTATAAAAATCGTTGATATCTTTAACCAATCCTTGATCCATTAATTGTTTAATAATTTTTGGACCCAAACCTTCTATGTTTATCGCGTTTTTTGACGCCCAATGCCTGAGTCTGCGTAAATTTATGGCATAACAATTTTTATTTACGCAACGATAAGCCACTTCATTTACTTTTTTAATAATAGCGCCATTACAGTTTGGACATTTTGTTGGCGGTTTTATTTCTTTTTCTTTTCCTTGACGCAACATAGGAAGAACTTGAACTACTTTTGGAATAACATCTCCAGCCCTTTCTATTATAACAGTGTCTCCAATTTTTAATCCTAATCTTTTAATTTCATCCATATTATGAAGAGTCGCTCTGCTTACAACAACGCCGTAGACTTGAACTGGCTTAAGATGAGCTGTTGGCGTTAAAACGCCGGTGCGACCGACCTGCCAAGCAATATCATTTATAATAGTAGTCGCTTGTTCGGCGACAAATTTATAAGCCATTATATAACGCGGACCTTTGCCAATAACTCCGAGCTTTTTCCATAAACTTAAATTATTAACTACAACAACTACTCCATCGCAATTAAATAAAATTTTGTCACGGCGATTTTCCCAATAATCATGAAACTTAACAGCTTCTTCTAAATTTTTACAATATTTATTTTGTTTTAAAATTTTAAAGCCAAGCGCTTTGGCAAGCCCATGCTCCTGTTCATGACATGTTAGGCCAAAATCAGTTGCTAAAGAATAAATATAACAATCTAATTTACGTTCAGCCGCTAATTTTGAATCTAATTGTCTAATTGAGCCTGCCGCGGCATTCCGCGGATTAGCCAACATTGGTTTCCCTTGTTTTTTGTATAACTTATTCAAATCAATAAATGTTTTATTCGGCATAATGACTTCTCCGCGCGTTTCCATAATTCCATTTTCCAAAACTTGATATAATTTTTTTATTGATTCATCGATTAAGCCAATTTTTATTAATTCACTTTTTTCAGGCTTGCGTAAAATTAAAGGAATAGCTTCAATTGTTTTTAAATTTTGCGTTACATCTTCGCCTGTTTCGCCATCGCCTCTAGTAGCGCCTAAAACAAATTTACCTCGTTCATATACTAAAGCCACTGCCAAACCATCCATTTTTAATTCAGCATAATAGTCAACTGGTTGGGGGAATAAAATTTTTAATAAACGTTTTTCCCAATCCCGCATATCATCTGGAGAAAAAGCGTCAAACAAGGACATCATTGGCATTGAATGTTTAACTTTTTGAAATTTTTCCAAAGGCATTCCGCAGACTCTTTGCGTTGGCGAATCTAAAGTTATAAATTCAGGATATTGCTCCTCTAATTTTTGCAATTCATTTTTTAAACTATCTAAAGCAGAATCGCTAATTTCCACTTTATCTAAAACATGATAAAGATAACGATGATGATCAATCTCTTGACGTAATTTTTCTATTCGTTTTTTAGCTTCATTTTTATCCATAGTTAATTCGCTATTTATATTCTTATTGCGCGATTGTAATTTGAATTGACCTTTTACTTTCATTATAACTGCCTGTGGAAGTAAAAGTAATTGTTGGCGAAGATGAGGCGTAATCTACTTGATAAGTACTGCCATTGTCAAGATCGCTTAAACCAAAAATATTATCAGCTGAGACATCGGGCAAAACATAATTATTTTTTCTAACTTCCCATAAAGACCTCTCAATTCCGGTTTCAGTGGCAAAATAAGAAATAACTGAAGATTGCTCTAAACGGCTGGCGATTATTCCTGCCATAATTAAATTGGCCGCGCCTAATGTCACGACTAAAACGCTGGACAATATCATTAAAGTCATTAACAAAGCAGTTCCTTGATTATTTTTTATATATTTATTCATAATATCTTGAAGAAATCGTTGTTTGAATAACCATTTTTTGTTTATGCTCTTTTTTAGAAGTTGTTGCCTCAACATCCATGCGTAAACTTACTCTCGGTTGAACCGCGTCGTCATCAACAATATTATCAACAATATTAAATTTTAAATTAGCAACATTGATATTGATAGGAGTAATAAACCCGACTACCCCGTCTCTGGTAATTTGAAGGCGAGTGTTTACTAACTCGTATTTTACGCACTTGTCATGCATATTTTTAAAAGAAAGAGTAGATCCATCGTCTGCGTCATAAACCTTGCCATCGGCGATACAATCGCTTGCGCCGCTCTTTTGCGCCATTCTAATTTCTCTGCTAATCGTTTCCATAACATATCTAATATTTTCTTGAATATTTTGCGCTGAAATGGCATTACGTTGCCCATCAACTACTGATTGAAAGATATTAGTTGCTAACAAAATTGTTATTGAAAACAGACTAATAGCTATAATAATTTCCAGAAGAGTCGTCCCTCTTTGCAAAGAATCAATTTTTAAAAACGTTAAAATTTTTGTTTGTTTAATTCCAATCATATAAATAAACTTCAGCCACATAGTTATAATAATTGTTCCGCTCCTTCCACCGGACGGCAGAGGTTATATCAAGATAGTTTGTTTTGTCAGCAACCGAAATTAAACGAGAGAAAACAGTTGTAGAAGCAGTAACAGTGTGCGTATAATAACCATCTTCGTCAAGATAAAGCTTAGCGTCCGATTCGCTAATACTATTAACATCCTGATTGATCGTTGCTAAGTAATCAATAGTATAAGTGCCATCATTAACAACATTGGTTTTCCAGTAAATATTCCGCAACCAATTATTGTCTCTCGCGTTTCTCACTAACTCAACACCTTCTTGAGCTAATTGCGAAGCAATAAGCGCGTTTTTATTAATGCTTTGCGCTTGAATATTTAAAACAACCAAAGACAAAACGCCTATCAAACCAATAGTAATAATTAAAATACAAACCATTAGTTCTATTATTGTAAAGCCTTTTTGTTTCATATTCTTAATCGCTTATTTCGGACAATCCCAAAGAGTTAATTGTTATTGTTTTAAAAATATTATTGTCTTTTTCTTTTAATTTAACCCATGCTGACGAAACAGGCTCAATTGATCCATTAAAATAGATTGCTGGGTCAGGCGGCAAAAAAACTACATCAACAGTTCCTCCGTTGTCAGCGCTGTCAATAATTATATTGTCAGGCAAATTTATTACTCTTCCACCTTTATCTATATCAGCTTCGCCATCATCATAACTTTGATTATTGTTAACATCGGCAAAAATTAAATATTTGTCAGGAGAAGAAGTCTTAAAATGAACCCCCCAGCCGCCAGCAGGCAGGCTATTATTATATTTTTTGGAACTTAAGCTAAAACTGCGAGCTAAATTTAGATTGCTTACTACTTTCTGCGCTTCCATGTTTAATTCTGTTTTATGATTAGCGCCATGATAATTAGCCAAAAAAATAGCGGATAAAAGACTTATAATACCAACACTAACAACCATCTCAATCATAGTAAAGCCGAGATTAAAACAAAAATATTTTTTAAAATTTTCACGTTGTTGAGAGTATAAACGCATAATAAAAATAAAAAAAGGCTTATCAATAAAACATTTTGTTCTATCATTAGCTTAATAAAAAATTAAAGAAAAATACCAGTTAATTATCGCTTTACCCCAAAATAAAACGATTATAGCGGAGACTGACAAAAAAATGCCCAAAGGCACTTCTGAATTCCACTTTTTTTTGTTACTGACAATTAGTCCTAATCCGACTATTGATCCGATTAAATAACCAATAAGTATCGCGACTAAAACATTTGGCCAACCCAATGCCAGCCCCATCAACAAACCCAATCTAATATCGCCTCCGCCGATCCAACGACCGTTGGAAATTAAAAATTGAATGAGGAAAAAACTACCCCCTATTATACCAGCGGCAAACAGATTTTGCCAGCTAAAACCAAGGTTTAAATTAAGCAAAAAAACAATCAAGCAAGCAGGCAAAGTAATAATGTCTAAAATTAAATACCATCGCAAGTCATAAATAAAAATTATTGCCATTACAGAAATTATAAACCAATCGCGGAAAGTTAAAAGCAAAAAGTTAGAAGTAAAAAGCGGAAATAAATTATCTAAAAATTGCTTATGGAAAAAAATATTAGCAAAAGCCGTTGCGAATAATATTCCAATAACCAGCTCTACAACCGGGTATTGCCGCGAAATACTTTGTTTGCAATGCCTGCATTTGCCGTTTAAAATAATAAAGCTTAACAACGGGATATTGTCATGCCAAGAAATTTGCTTTTTGCATTTAGGGCAATAAGATCGTCCGCCTAAACTTTCTTTTTTATGCAACCGCCAAATCAAACAATTTAAAAAAGAACCAATAGCTAAACCAAAAATAAAAACAAAAATTAATGTTATTGAGATTGGCATATAATTATTTCAAAATTTTATTATTTTTATTAAAATCCTGCTCATACTTTTTTAATTCCTGATTCTCTGGCGCTAATTTTAAAGCTTGATCTAAATATCTTTTAGCCTTAACTAAATCTTTTTTCTCGCGATATAGCGATGATAAAGCCAACGACCAATTATAATCCGAAGGATTCAATATTAAACCTCTTTGATTATAAAAAATAGCTTTATCTAACTTATCGCGTTTATAATAAGTATCGGCTATCTTTTTATACAAAACAATGTCGTATGAATTATTAAAATGAGCCATTTGATAAAATTTTTCCGCTTGTTCGTATTCTTGTTTAGCAAAATAAACATCGCCTAAACCTTGAAAAATATAATATTGTTCATATTTAATAACCTGCGAATGCTGAGCGTTTAAATAAGGATTGTCAATCGCCGGCAATTTATCTAAAGCTTGATTAAAATAATTTATTGCTGGTTGATAATCATTTTTTTTAAAATAAAGATTAGCTAACGCTCTATAGGTTTTAGGCAATTCAGGACTATTTTTTAACGCTTGCTTTAAATTAGTTTCAGCCAACGCGAAATATTGTTTATTTTTATTATTGCCAAGAGCTGTGTAAATTTTACCTAAAGCAAAAAATGTTTCAAAATTATCACTCTTTAAATTTTTAACCAATTTTTCTAAAATTTTTTGACCGATTCTTGTTAAAGTAATTGTGTTAAACCCATCCAAATTATCCGCCAGCACACTGCCATAACGCAAATCGTAATAATCAGTTTTTACTTCAAGCTCTTTTAAATAACCATAAAGCGTATAAGTTTCAAAGTATTCCTTATTCTTGAATGCTTGTTTTATTTGTTGACAATAGTAATCAGCGATTAAATATTTTATGTTTTTATTTATTTGCCGAAAAATTAATCCAGCAATAATAATTATTAAAATAATAGCCAAAAACATCTTAAATGAATCGCGAGAACGAACAACAATTAACGGTTTTGTTTTATCAGGCGAATCGTCAGCAACGGCAGCTTGATCATTAATAATCATAATCAACGCGAAAAATAACCATAAATACACAGCTGTTGTTGTTATTTCAAAACTGAACATTAAAGACAATAAATAACAAACAATACCGGCCAGCAAGGCGACAGTTAAGGCTGTTGATTTATTTTCTCTAATGTTTTTTATAGATAATTTTAAAATAATAAACAGCCATAATAAATAAAAAATTAAACCAATCGCGCCAATGGTAAGTAAAATATCTAAAATCAAATTATGAGCTCGGTCGGTATAATCATTCACATTGCCGTAAATCCCCCAATCTTTCTGATAATATTTAATTAAAACATTGCCCTGGTTATCAAGTCCGTGGCCAAATAATAATTTTTCTTTAATAACAGATAAACTGGCTTTCCAAAATTTTGTTCTAATAGCAACGCTGCCGCTTTGAAAATCCAAAGAACTCCTAATTCTTTCTTTAAAAAAATTTATTTTATAATAACTTACAAAACAAAGAGAAGTAAAAATAATTAATAATAAAAATGCGATCGCGAACCGCTTAAAATTACTTTTTTTAAATATCCGCTGTTTTGTTGTTAAAAAATATATTAAAGCAGTGATTGTTAATCCTGCTACCAAGCCGAATAACCCTCCGCGGCTATAAGTAAAAAATAAACATAATAATTGGCTGGCAAGAACTAAAAACCAAAAAAATTTAATTAATAATTTTTTAGCCTTAAAAAATAAATAGCCTGCCAATGGAATAACTAACAATAAATAAGAAGCTAAAAAATTGGGTTGACCTAAAGTAGACGTCACTCTGCCTGTTAACCAAGCAGGTTCTGTCCAATCAATAAAATCCCAGCCGGCTTTTTGAGCCAAGCCGTAAATACTAGCCAACAAAGACGCCAAAACCGCTGTTATTATTATTTTGTTATAATTAAAACGCGGCTTGCTTATTCTAACATTAAGCCATAATAAACAAAAAAATAAAATATAAAAAAAATAACTGATTAATCCTTGCTGGCGAAAATAAGATCCATAAAAAGCAGCAAATCTATCTTGAGCGAAATAAGTTGAAACAGCAAGAGTTATTAAAAATAATAATAAAACAATAAATTTTTTTGGTATGGCAAGCCTAACGCCAATAGGTTTTTGAGTTAAAAGATAAATAATTTTAACTGAAAAAATTAACAACAAAAGCAAAGTTAAAATTTTAAAAAGAATTATTTTATTAAGCTCAAAAACACTATTATTTTCTCGCAAAAAAGCGCAAAAAAGCGGAGTAAAAAAAATAATAGCCAAATAGCTAAATTCAAATAATAAATCTAAAACATTTATTAAATTAAATTTTTTCATATTTATATTATATCTTAAAAACAGCGCCATCTCAACTAATACTAAACCGCCCCGCCAGTTTTTTAAACTAGCGGGGCGGAATAATATAAACTTTATTCTTAAAAGGATCCTTTTAAGAATTTATTATGGGTTTTGTATTCCAGCCGGCGTTGCCTTATGCAATCCAGCCACTATACCGCCAGTTATGCCACCTAAACAATATTGCAACGTATAAGAAGCGCCAGATAGGTCTTGCGTATAAGTATAACCAACGCCACCGCAACCAGTAGCAGTAGTATCAGCTGGCAACGGGTTAGAAGGCACAACAGCCATATAAACAACGCTACTGCTAGCTATCTGACCACCGCCAGTAACTGTCGTTGGGTAAGAGTTAATATCATTATAGTACAATTCTAAAGCTGTTTGCTGTTGCTTAATATCAGACACGCGCCTGGCGTCTCTTGCTTTCATTCTGGCGTTATTCAAAGCAACTACAGCTAAAGTTGATAATAAACCGATAATAGCGATAACCACCAATAATTCAATCAAAGTAAAACCTTTTTGTTTTCTCATAATTCACCCCCCCTCTATTTTGCAAATTCACATAAATAAATTATTCGCCCAACAATTAAAATAAGCGTAAAAATTTAATTGTGAAATAATTTTATTATTTATAATAATCTTTACTTATCCACAATTATACCACAAAAAACTACCACCCCCTAATAAACTGTAAATCAGCATTACTTTCAATCCTATAAACTAAACTGTATTCACTGCCATCGCTTTTACTAACATAGCGGTATAAATAAATATCGCTTCCTCCATTTGCCGAGGTTTTATTCTCTGGATTTTTAGGATCTTTTGGCAATTGGACCATATATGGCCTGCTACCTCCTGTAAGAGCTGTGTTTAAAACGTTATTATAACAAGTTGAGCCGGCAATTATAGTGGCGCCAAAGTCTTCAGCCTCGGCATCCCAAACGCCACAAGCTGGAAATTTGTTGTTATCATCATAATAAAGATTAAGAGCCGTCCTCATCTGCGCCATATCGCCTTTTCTTAAAGCGTCGCGAGCCTTGGTTCTAGCGTCATTTAAAGAAACAACCGCAAAAGAGGATAAAATACCGATAATGCTGATAACAACCAATAGCTCTATTAAAGTAAATCCTTTATTTTTAAAATTCACGATTTTTTTCCACATTTGTTTGTCCATATTCTATAATTATTAAAAATTAAAAAAAATAATTTCTAAATCTGGCTGGCTAAATTATACATCGGAAGAATAATTGCCGCAACCATAATCCCAACAGCTATGCCCATTATTACCATAATAATCGGCTCCATCAATGTCATAAGATTAGCAACAGTATTGGCAATCTCGCGACTATAGAAACCGGTAATGCGCTCTAAAATTATATCTAACTTGCCTGTTTTCTCGCCGATATTAAGCATTTGGGAAACCATTTTTGGCATCTCTTTGCTTTTGGAAAACACGCTGGAAATAGAATTTCCCTCATTTACCTCCGCCACGGTCTGTTCAATTAATTGCTGGTAAATTTTATTGCTTACAACATCGCCTGCGATTTTCAAACTGTCGGAAATAGTAATCCCGCTGGCTATTAACGTATTCATTGAACGGGTAAAACGGACTAAATAAATTAGTTGGAATAATTTGCCAAAAATAGGCAGTTTTAATTTAAAATAATCAATTTGTTTTCTGCCCGCGGGCTTGCTAATATAAAATTTTAAACTGAAAAATATAATAATAATCGCCAGTAAAATTATCCACCAGTAATTAGATAAAAAACCGGAAGTTCCAATCAAAATTTTAGTTGTTAAAGGCAATTCAGCCCCGGTTTCGCTTAAAATGCCGGTTAATTTCGGCACCACATAAATCATCATTATCACGCCAACAACGGATAGTCCGCATAAAACAAAAATCGGATAAATCATCGCGCCTTTAATCTTGCTCATCATATCATAATCCTTTTCCATTTCATCGGCCAAATAATTTAATATCTCGTCTAATTTACCGGAAGTTTCTCCTGATCTAATAACGCTTACGTAAAAATTAGAAAAAATATCCGGCCACTTGATCAAAATATCGGATAATTTCGCGCCTCCATCGACTTCAGTGGAAATCTCGGAAATAATAATTTTTAATTTCAAATTAGCTGTTTGATCAACAAGAATTTTTAAAGACTGCACTATAGACACATTAGCTGATATCATAACCGCGAATTGCCTGGAAAAAACAACTAAATCCTTGCTGCTTATTTTGTTAAGAACTTCTATCCAGCTTAAATCAGCGGAAGATAATTCTTTCAACTTGATTATTGATAACCCTTTTTCTTTTATTGTCTCTTCAGCGGATTCTTTACTAACATCTTCAACCAAACCATTTATTGTTTGGTTATTTTTATCTAATGTTTTATATCTAAAAAGTGGCATAAAATTATTTAATGGGTCTGTCGCCAAATGTCATATTCGGCATAAAATTCAAAATTTCCTTAAAATTTAAAATTTTCTACTCGAAAGAGCATTCGGAGACAGACCCTTTATATTTTCTGGCTTGATTTTGCCAGATATTAATAATTGCTCAAGCGATTTATTCAGGCTAATCATGCCCTCATCGCGTGAAGTCTGTATAATATTTTCTATTTGATAAAGTTTGCCTTCTCTGATTAATGATTTAACCGCGGAATTATTTAATAAAATTTCAGCGGCCAAAACTAATCCCCCGCTAAGCTGTGGAACTAATTTTTGAACAATAACTCCCAATAAAACATCGGCTAAATTATGGCGAGCGATTTCATTGGAAATTTTTTTGCCAACAGTTCCCAATATTTTTTCCACAACATTTATTGAGCTATCGCTATTAATTTCTAAAATCACCAAACAATTTCCCGCCGCCAATTCTAAAATTATTGGCATAGACAAAATAAAATCTTCTTCTTTATTTATTCCGCTAACATAAATTAAATCAACATCCTCTTTCAAGCAATAGCTTAGCCCTTGGGAAAAAGTTTTAACATCGCGTCCTATTTGTCTTTGAGCAATAAGACTTTTTTTATTAACAAACAAAAATTCAATCGGGTCTTCTATTGTAATAATATTTTTGCTAACATTTTTATTTACTTCTTCTATAAAAGAAGCGATGGTGGTTGTTCTGCCGGAGCCATAAGACCCGGAGATAATTAACAAGCCTGAATCAGCTTTTATAAAATGGTTAAAAACTTTTGGCAATTTTAAACTGTCTAAGGGCTTGATAATCCCCGGTATATAATGAAAAGTCAAGGCAGGCAAATCTTTTTGATAAAAAATATTTATTCTAAAACGAAAATTGCCAGCTAAATTTTTCACTAAAACAATATCCTTGTTTTCTTTTAATTCAGCTATTTCTTCTTGGCTAAGAATTATTTCAATAATTTTATTTAATAGCTCAACAGTAACCATTTCCTCGCCTGTTAAAGCGGTGAATTGGCTGCCTGTTCTTGCCATAGGCGGACTGCCAACAACCAAATGCAGGTCAGAAACATTATTTTTAGCTGCTGTTGTTAAAATTTTGTTTAAATAAATTGATGGTATCTCCATTGTAATTTTAAATTATAAACTGAATTATAAATTTTTGTTTTTTTTAAACGGTTTTTATAAGTCTGTTGTTGAATGCTCTTTTAAGCATAAAATTCAACGACAAATTTTTTACGCGCCGAGAATCCTTAACACCTCTTCCATAGTTGTTAATCCTAATAAAACTTTAATAACGCCGTCCTCTTTGATAGTGATGAATTGCTGGCTCTTTTTAATTTCTTCCAAAGTTAATGTTTTTTCCCCGTTCATTATTGCTTCTCTTACTTCGTCAGTGATATCAAGAACTTCGGCTAAAGCGATTCTTCCCACATAGCCCGTATTGCCACAGTAAGGACAACCTTTGCCTTTATAAAATTTTAAAATTTTTAGATCCACTCCTGATAGCGTTTTTTTTAGCAAATCAACGGGAATTTTATTTATTATTTCTCTAATTTCAGCTGTCAATTCCGCTGGCAACTTATATTCTATTTTGCAATGCGAACAAACTTTTCTGCCTAATCTTTGCGCCACAATCACATTTAATGTTGTTCCTAAAAGAAATGGCTCAATTTTCATATCCATTAAACGAGAGATAGCGCCAATCGCATTGTTGGTATGGAGCGTTGATAAAATAAAATGCCCTGTAAGACTTGCGTGTATCGCCAAGTCGGCTGTTTCATTATCTCTAATTTCTCCCACCATAATAACATCAGGATCTTGGCGTAAAAAAGACCGCAGGCCTGAAGCGAAAGTGTAGCCTATTTCCGGTCTGATTTGCGATTGATTTACTCCTTTAATAAAATATTCCACAGGATCTTCCAAAGTAGTGATATTTACTCCTTCCTTATTTATTTCGTTTAAAATAGAAAAAAGCGTAGTGGATTTGCCTGAACCAGTCGGCCCTGTAATTAAAAACAAACCGTTTTTTTTTTTAATATTTCTTTTTATTATATCTAACCCTTGACCCATAAAACCCAAATCTTCAAGAATTGGCGCGCGATCGCTAATATCCAAAATTCTCATTACCACTTTTTCATCATCAAGCAAAGGTAAAACGGATATGCGCAAGTCTATTTCTCTATCTTTAAAAGCAAACCGAATCCTGCCGCCTTGCGG
>ERZ1292640.3241-Hain-H43-02um-R1-3241-length-12726-cov-5_pt1 | contig 12726 bp, 15 predicted proteins | sample MGYA00564404_ERZ1292640 | MGnify/ENA primary metagenome ERZ1292640 (study PRJEB36523, sample SAMEA6512636) | groundwater metagenome | collected 2019-01-08 | study: AquaDiva: Metagenomics assemblies of 32 groundwater samples
TTTGTGGGGCTGCAGGGGATGATCGACCCTCCTCGTGACGAAGTCAAGCCAGCTATAGAAAAATGCAGGATGGCTGGCATCAGGGTAGTAATGATTACCGGTGATTACGTGGGCACAGCTAAAGCTATTGCGAAAGAACTTGGCATGGAGGGAAGGGCAATAACAGGGGATGAAATCGACAAGATTAACCTTGATAATGAGGTTGAAAACATTTCGATTTACGCAAGAGTAAATCCGGAGCACAAAACCAGGATTGTGCAGGCTTTGAAGAAAAAAGGACACATAGTTGCAATGACAGGTGACGGCGTAAATGACGCTCCAGCACTGAAAAATGCTGACATTGGAGTTGCGATGGGCATAGCAGGAACCGATGTTGCCAAGGAAGCCAGCGCAATGGTGCTTACTGACGATAACTTTGCGAGCATAGTCAATGCTATTGAGGAAGGAAGGGGAATTTACGACAATATAAGAAAATTCGTGTTTTTTATGCTAGGAGCCAATGTTGCCGAGGTAATGCTGCTTTTCATCGCCCTGCTATTGGACTTCAAGACAATTGACGGCAAAATAGCCATTCCGCTCGTTGCAATCCAACTACTCTGGATTAACCTCATAACTGATGGGATTCCTGCACTTGCCCTCGGCGTTGATCCTCCAGACCCTAACATAATGAAAAGAGCACCAAGGTCTCCAAAACAGCACATATTATCGAAAGATTTGCTCATCAACATTATCTTAATTGGCATTGTGCAAACAATCCTCTCACTCCTCCTGTTCCATTATTTCCTTCCTCAAGGAATTGAAAACGCCCAGACTGCAGTCCTGACATTCATCGTTATTTTTGAGCTAGGGGTTATCGCTGCTTTGACACGGCACTACTTCGGCACTCCTTTTTTTTCAAACAAGTGGTTTTATATCGCAGTAGGATTCTCATTCCTCCTACAGTTGCTTGTCATTTTCACTCCATTGCACACGATTTTTAAGCTTGATCCATTATCAATGAGCGAATGGGTCATCATCCTAGGTGTATCTGCCATTGCAGGAATGATAATGGTCCCAATGATGGAAATTGTTAAAAGAAAAACAAAAAGTGACCTGATAGTATACAATAAAGTTTTTTAAGAGACACAAAACGGCGAAACCATGATAATTTATTTCAGCAAGTTGAGAGGCATGCTTATTGTCGATTCTGAGGGAAATAATATTGGGCCACTAGACGACGTTATAGTTCAGGATGGGGAGAAGCTGGCAGAAGTAACTTTTCTGGTTGTCAGACTTAATGGAATGCGACAAAAGCTTTCGGCCAGTTACATTGCTTCTTATAACGGCATTATCCGTCTATCAGTTCCAGCTAAAGAATTAGAGTTAAACCCACTGGCTGACAAGGAAATTCTTCTTCGGGAGATGATTCTTGACAGGCAACTAATTGACATCAACGGATTGAAAGTTGTTCGAGTCAACGATATTCTAATGGCAGATGTTCAGGGAAAGCTCAGTGTTGTTAGTGTTGATGCAGGTGTCCATGGTTTTATCAGGAGGCTTGGTTTTTCGATTCCAATAGGCAAGGGGACTAATCTCATACCTTGGGAGTACGTCGAGCCAGTATCAATTGATAAGGAGCTGAGGCTCAAAGTGCCAAGGCAAAAAATAGCCTCGCTGCATCCTGCAGACATTGCAGACTTGCTCGAGGAGCTTTCGCCGAAGCAAAGGGCAAATGTTTTCGGAACGCTTGATGTCGAAACTGCTGCTGACACTCTTGCTGAAAGCGAACCTGAAATCACAAAATCAGTCCTCGCCGAGATAAAGGAAAAGAAAATAGCCTCGGTTCTTGAGCGGATGGCTCCTGACGAAGCGGCTGATGTCTTGAACATGCTTCAAACCGCCAAGGCAAATGAGATAATGAAGCTCCTAAATCCTGAATTCAACCAAAAAGTCAAGGATTTGCTCCAGTATGGCGAGCAGACTGCGGGCAGGATGATGAACCCTGACATCATTGCAGTTTATTTGGACAACACAGCGCAGGATGCAATTGAGTACCTAAGAAAAAGGTCGCCTGTTGCGGATAGGAGTTATTATGTATATGTTATGGACAGGGAAAACAAAATTGTGGGAGTTCTTTCGCTTCGCGAGCTGATAATTTCTTCGCCAGAGAAAAAAGTGGCAGATTTCATGAAGCATAATGTGATCAAAGTCCTCCACAACGCCCCGCGTGATGAGGCAGCAAAACTGATTGTAAAATACAACCTAAGCGTTTTGCCAGTTGTGGATGAGAATGACAAGCTTTTAGGAATAATTGCGGCTGACGATGTGATGTCAGGAGTCATGCCTGAGTCGTATAGAAAAATGCGCCCGAAAAGAAAGTATTACCTTCGAAAGAGAAAAAATAAAAACGGAAAGAACCACAAGAATTCTGCATGAAAGGGCTTTTACGTAACTTCTGGCCATATTTGGCGATAATAGGGCCTGGCATAATAACATCAACCGTTGACAATGACGCTAGTGGGATAGCCACTTATTCAGTCGCTGGCGCCCAATTCGGGTTCTCTCTCATTTGGACTTTGATACCAATCACCCTGTTGTTGATAGTCATTCAGGAAATGGTGGCAAGAATGGCAGTAGTCACCGGAAAGGGTCTTGCTGACCTAATCAGGGAGGAATTTGGGGTAAAACTTACATTAATCATCCTTGTCGGCCTTTTCATTGCAAATTTGTCAACTACAGTCGCTGAATTTGCTGGAATGGCGGCAGCTGGAGAATTGCTGGGAATTTCACGTTACATTGTTGTTCCGTTATGTGCGCTTATCATATGGCTCTTCATTGTGCGATCTAATTACAAAACAGTTGAGAAGATTTTCCTCGTCCTAATCCTATTTTATGGATTGTATGTCATTTCAGGATTTCTTGCCAAGCCAGATTGGGGTGAAGTTGGAAGGCAGGCTATAATGCCTTCAATAAAATTCACATCATCGTACTGGTTCGTTCTTGTCGCTGTGGTTGGGACATCAGTTACTCCCTGGATGCAGTTTTACCTTCAGTCATCCATAGTCGAGAAAGGACTAAAAATCGAGCATTTCAAGATAACAAGATGGGATATCATAATCGGCTCTGTGATTACAAGCATTGTTGCCCTTTTCATAATAGTATCTGCAGCATCAGCCGTCAACACTGAAGGAGCAGTATCAGTTGAAAACGTTGCGAAGGCACTTGAACCTGTTGCAGGCAGGTTCGCAAGCACGGTTTTTGCCTTCGGCTTCTTTATGGCAGCTTTTCTTGGAGCATGGATAGTCCCTCTTTCCACTGCATACTTCATAACAGAAGGAATAGGGTTTGAATCCGGTATCAATAAATCAATCCATGAGGCTCCCCAGTTTTATATCCTTCTCGGAACAACACTATTCATTGCAGCGGGGATAATATTAATTCCAGGAGTTCCGCTGATTCCGATAATACTAATTTCGCAGGTAATCAATGCTCTGCTACTGCCAATTGTACTTTTGCTAGTCCTAATTCTAATTAACAACAAGCGAATAATGAAAAATCATTCCAACACCAAATTAATGAATATCATAAGTGTAACTGTATTATTTGCATTGGTGGCGATGGGAGTAATTCTTGTGATTACTAGTTTCGGTGCTGGATAGCCTTATTAAGGGAATTAGAAACCCATGCAGAATGAATTTGCCCACTGAGGAGATTAGAAAGCGTGCGTTGGCTGAAGGGGCCAGCAGCCAATTGGAACTTAACAAGATAAAGCTTCAAGTGGCACGAGAAAGAAGCCTGAAAAAAGTCCCAACAAATATTGAGCTCATGTCATCCACCAATCAGAGTTCAACAGAACTTTTTTCCATAAAACCAACAAGAATTTCTTCCGGCGTAAATGTTGTTGCAATTATGACCAAACCAATCGCATGCCCGCATGGCAAATGCACATACTGCCCAGGCGGTCCAGGAAGCGTTTTTGGCGATGTCCCTCAAAGTTACACTGGAAATGAACCAGCCACAATGAGGGCTATAAGAAACAGATTTGATGCTTATTTACAAGTTATGAGCAGACTTGAGCAGTATGGGGCGATGAACAAACTCAAAGGCAAGATAGAGCTGATAATAATGGGAGGCACTTTTCCTTCTTTTGACGATTCCTATCAAGATGAATTTGTGAGTAACGCGCTGCAAGCAATGAATGACTTTTCATCAATATTTTACAAGGATAAAACGCTCGATAGGCCGGCCTTCAATGAATTCTTTGAGCTCCCAGGAGATATCAGAGACCCGCTGAGAACCGGAAGAATTCAGGAAAAACTCTTGGCTTTGAAAACAAGAAGATCAATCGAATCCACTCAACTCGAAAATGAGACATCCCAGATAAGATGCATCGCGATGTGCATCGAGACAAAGCCTGACTGGTGCATGCAGCCACATATCGACAAAATGCTATCTCTCGGGACAACCAGAGTTGAGCTCGGAATCCAAACTCTAAGCGATTCGATCCTAAAAAATACGAATAGAGGTCACACATTGCAGGATTCATTTATTTCAACACAGCTACTCAAAGACTCATTTTTGAAAGTCGGCTATCACATGATGCCTGGGCAGCCCGGAAGCACTCCAGAGATGGACAAGAAAATGCTTTTGGAATTATTCGAGAACCCAGATTACCGGCCGGACGCCTTGAAGATTTATCCATGCTTGGTTATGCCAGGCACTCCTTTGTACGAACAGTGGAAGAATGGAAATTTCAAACCTATCGAGTCTGATGAAGTCGCAAGAATAATTGCAGAAGTCAAGCCAAGCATCCCTGTATATTGCAGGATAATGAGGATTCAACGTGACATTCCGACTAAAGTTACAGCTGCAGGTGCTGACAGGACAAATCTGAGGCAGCTTGTTTCTGAAAAAGTCAAGTCAGCTGGTAGCCGCTGCAGATGCATAAGATGCAGGGAACCAAGATGGAATGAAGTTGATTTTGAATCTGTGAAATTGACAAGAATTGATTATGATTCATCCGGAGGAAAAGAAATATTCTTGTCATTCGACGATACGAAAAATGATTTCCTTCTTGGCTACCTTAGGCTAAGAATTCCCTCAAAACCTTTCAGGGAAGAAATAACACCTGGAAGCGCAGGAATAAGGGAGCTTCACGTATTTGGTAAATCTGCAGCAATTGGCGATGAAGGGATGATTCAGCACAAAGGATTCGGCTCATCACTTGTAAAAGAGGCCGAAAGAATTGCAAAAGAAGAATTCGATTGCAAGAAAATGCTGGTTATTTCAGGCATCGGTGCAAGAGAATATTACAGGAGAAAATTAGGATACGAGAGGGAAGGCGCTTATATGTGGAAGAAACTGAATTAATTTACAGCTAATTTTTCTTCAAGTTGAGAAATTCTTTCGCCTAATCTTCCTAATGCCCTTTCTTTTGCAGTGTAATTTTTCTTCATGTTGAATAGTTGTTCTTTATTATCGTGGAAGTAAAGAGCTACAACTAACAATCGTACATCCTCCGCACCTTCCCCCGTTCTTCCCCAATCAGAATGGAGTTCATAAGCCGCATCGACACCTCTAAAATCAAATCTTGGAGATACATATGAGTTTATATCAAACGAGGTTTTTTCAATAATACGATTAGCCAGCTCATCTTGTTCAGTTCTAAAATATTGCTCCCATTCAGCAGGAGAAATAATTTCAATAGGTTTGAGTCTCTGGTAAATAAGGACCAAAGGGCGATGATTACCGAGTGCTTTAAGATCATTAACCAACTCCGCTTCTGCGGGTTGTACAGGGGCAGCATTATCTCTTGCCTGCCTGAATAACCAGTTTTCTTTTCCGATAGCTCTGCTTACGGAGACAGATATATCATATTGTAAAGGTGATAGAGAATCCACTCTTTTAAAGAAATCATACCCATAATTAAATCTTGTTTCTGGTTCTGAAGAAGTGTCATCCTTATATCCCAAGGCGATCAAGCCATCAATACCGGGTTCATCACCCAGCCCTCCATCAAAATAAACTCCAGTCTTATACAATAAGTCTAGACGTTTAACTCCACCATTTTCCGAACCACCCACCATTCACCTAAGTTTTTTATCAACATATTTAAATCTTGTCTGTTTCCAATCAATAAATGAAACGAATCCCAAAAACTGATGAAATCATAGCTCAACTAAAGCCCGCTTTCGTTAATCGCTATAAAGATATTCTTGGAGATAGATACGAAGAATTCATCCAATGTTCATTTTCATTTCTCAGGCGAAGCCTGAGGGTAAACACGATAAAGATGAGTGTGGATGAATGCAAGGCACGATTAGAAAATAATTGGATGCTCAGGCAAGTTCCATGGTGCAAGGAAGGCTTTTGGATTGAAAGTGAGAGACGCGACATCGGTAACACAATAGAACACGCTCTCGGCTACATTTACGTTCAGGAAGCTGCGAGCATGGTTCCGCCGATTGTTCTTGATCCGAAACCAGGGGAAACTGTTCTCGACATGGCAGCTGCACCCGGAAGCAAGACAAGCCAGATGGCGGCAATGATGAACAACACAGGCCTTCTTGTTGCCAACGACATCAAACCAGACAGGCTCAAGCCGCTTAGCTTGAATATGCAGCGATGCGGCATAACAAATACGGTAATGACTCTTGGTGTTGGGCAGCGATTCAGGGAGCCTGTCTTTGATAAAATCCTTATTGATGCTCCCTGCTCTGGAACAGGAAACATCCGAAGGAGCCTGAAAACTGTAACAATCTGGAATCCTTCAATGATAACAAGACTTGCAAAAACACAGCTGGATTTGCTACAAACTGCTTACAATGCATTGAAACCAAATGGAGTTGTGGTCTATTCTACATGTTCAACCGAACCCGAAGAGAATGAGGGAGTTATTGACGAATTCATCAAGCTGCATCCGGAAGCGACTATCGATAAAATCCAAATCGATGGCATCAAATCCTCAGGTGCTGTTGTCGAGTTTGAAGGTAAAAAATTTGATTCCAAAGTTATGAATTGCCTGCGCCTCTGGCCGCAGGAAAACGATACCGAGGGATTCTTTGTTGCTAGAATAATAAAAAGTTAGTTTCATCACTACTTTAAAAGGACAACAAAATAGAAAGATTTAAATAACAATAGGGCATAATGGTCTCATGAATCACACGATAGAAGATAAGCTAAGAGAACTTGGTGTATTTCCAAGAACCATAGAGCAATCTGCGGATATATCCAGGAATGCCTCCGACGTTAATTATGTTGACCAAAGGCTGGCAAATGCCGCTTCAACAGCTAGCGCGGAACAGTTTATTTTTATGCATTATATGCGCATTAGGGAAAGAAATCCAGAAGTTGTTCAGCAGGCGGTAAGTGCACTAAAAACGGAGGATATTAGCGAAGAAGATATTGCTGATTATTTTACTTCTGGTTGGGATCCAAGCGCGACTTTTCATCTGGCTAAATGCAAAGTCTATGATTTAGAAACTCGCCGAGCATTCACCGTCGCCGCAAATCAATACGCATTGGATCAAGTTAAGGAATATCTTGGAGCGTAGATATGCAAAATGAAAGCATTGCAAAGCGGTTCATGGACTACTGTTCAGGGTTCCCCTATTTTCCAGTTCACATACACGGGTTTTTACTTAATTTTGAAAAAGCTGCAGGGGAGCTGGGTTTTGATTTGAAGGAGTTTCTAAACCAAGGAAAAGTTCTGGATTTGGGTTGTGGTGTAGATGGGGTACTTACCAACTACCTGATTGATTCAGGATGTAACGCCGTGGGGGTTGACAGTAGCCCCAATTCATACGCAAAAAATGTCATAAGATCAGATGCAAGGACTCTTCCATTTCAGGACTCATCATTCAGAGTAGTGACATCTCTCGCGCTTCTTACAGACCCTGATTTCGAGGACAGTTCATCTCTTGACCAAATATTGCCTGAGGTAATTAGAGTTCTTCAGCCAGGCGGTCATTTTGTCTTGCAGGACTACGGAAACACACGCTCAACAACGAGACCAATATTCGAACTCGGTGACGGGTATTTTCAAGTATTCCAAAAACCTCCGCAAGGGGATGGTAATTTAACATGACTCTCGACGAAAAAGTAATGGGCCGATGGCATCACATGCTGGGTAATCCTACGGGTTCGGCTCTTGCTGGGATAGGTCAAATTCAAAGGAGAGGAGAAAGAGTTCCAGATGCGATAAGCACAATCGAAGCTTCAAGAGAGGAGTATCTTGTTGCCTGCCAACAATTACTTTCAACTGATAATAATTTCAAAGACTATAATCCAAAACAAGCAGATCGCGAATTTCTTCAAGGATTATACGAAAAAGCCCAGATTATAGATTGGGAAAATGGCGATAAAGTCAGAGAATTAAAGGAAGAACTTAGAGAATATACGAGCTACAAGCCATTTAGTGACTAATATGGCAGTCGACGAAGCTGTTGAAGGGTTATTTGTCCATTATCTAGGCGGGGAAATTGCACAAGCCTCAGAAGAAATTTCTTATTTGGAAGCTATTGGTGCGCCCGAACAAGAATCAATAGATATCATTGCCGATAATCAGCAAGAATTTCTTTTACTTTGCACAAGAATGTTAAGGGTCCCTAAAGATACATATTTCCAAAGTGCATTTTCTTTAACTAAGAACGATAGAAATTTTTTGCAAAAAATGATATTTGAAGGTGAAAAAACAGATTGGTACGACCCTAACGACCTTAAAGTCCTATATAAAAAAATAAAAGATTATACAGGTTATGTAAATCCCAGAGGAGAGTAATCCTAATCCGTATTCTCCAACTTCATTATCCTGCGTATCTCTTCCTCTGAAACAGCGCAGCCATTCAACTTCATCCCCCAAAGAACTGCGTCAAGTAATTCTCTTTTAGGATGTACTAAGTTGGGAATTGAGCGAACAAGATAGCGGTCAAGCAGCCCCATTTCAAAGGCCACTGTCGCGAGCTCAACAGAGCGAATCACTTTTAGGTCGCACAATTCTCTGCGCCATTGCATCAATCTATCCTTATTGATTGTTACAGGAACTCCAAAGCGTCTTGACAACCGCCGTGTGAATCCTTCGGGGTTTTCCATAAGCTCTCTGGTTGCACGCTCGTCAACGACAACTGCTTGCGCGTGCATATGGCAGGCAAGTGCCAAAGTTGATATTTCGCCAAATTGCACAACAGTCATGGACTGATTGTTAGCGACAAATATGTTGTTTGCTATATCCATCAACTTTCTAGTTGTTGGCAACAACTGCTGCTCATGCACTTCCTTGAGTATTCCAGCGTTAATGCACTCCTCTACTTGAAAAGCTTCCAGTTTGAATTTTTTCGACTTTAAAGGTATGTCAACAAGTTCCTCTTTGACGTAGTGTGTAATGTAGAACTCTCCACCAAATTTTTCTTTTAGAGGTTTTAGCATCCACATTAGATTGTTCAAACCTAAGCTTATTATCGGACCTGTGTCGAATACCAATATTTTATTCATTTGAACAGGTTCCTCGTGAATTTTATTCTGCTTGTTACATCAAGCGAAGGCATTTCCTCGTCGAGATTTGTTTTTCCGATGTAATGCATTAGTTCCCAGGAGGTCACTCCTAAAAGGTGCGCAACTTGGCCGGTTGAGAGGCCGTGTGCGATTAGACTGCTTCCTTTCCTGATTTTTGCCTGGCGTATGACTTCTTCGACGTAAACCCCCATTTTCGAATCTTCATGCGCTATTTTGTCCAGTAATTTTCCTAGAGTTTCATGGAACTTTTCCTCATTTCCATTTTCAAGGTGCGCTTTGGCTTCTTTCAACAAATTGCTGAACTGCAATGTGTCCGAGAGCCCTCTCTCGAGCATTTTAGAGATGGAATACACTATTATTGCAATCTTGAGGGAATTCTGGTCTTGATAGATTCCCGCATTGTGTATAGTGTGATTTGAAAGTTCTTTTAGTTTTGCAGAATCAGAGAATGAAACGTAAGCGTCGCTTTTTGAAAGCACAACCAACAAGTCTAATTTAACAGTGTCTATCACTTCGTTTCAAAAAAAAATTATGTTTTGATAGTTTAATAATTTATGGTCTGAAACGACTACAATGCTACTAGATTATTAAGTCAGTGAATCATGGCACTAATATATGAAAACGTAACATTTATATATTCTTATCAATTTTAGCTATTCGGGGTAGTACATGGTTATACTATTTGATCAGTTCAACATGCCGAAGGACATCTATGGCATAGTCTTTGCTACAGAGCAACAGGGCATCGTTGGCAAGCTTCTCGTTGAATACATGAAAAAAAACGGTGGGGAAGTCGGCAGGACAGAAATGTCGCTTTTTGCAACTCAGCTTCACAACGGCGAAATTGTCACGACACTGGACAAAGCGCCCTATGTCGGAAAGAAAGTGAAGCTTTCATACAATAAAAGGCAATTCTACGACAGGATTGTGACTCCCATGAAAAGCATGGGAATGATAGAATTTGACTTGTACAAGAAAACATACAGGCTTTCTGAAAAGTTCAACAAACTGATGATAAAGATAGGGCTCGTCTGGCTTAGCGAACTCCATAAGCCACCATTAGCTCTTAAAGAAGGTAAAAGTGAAGCAGCAGCAAAATTTAACGAGTAACCTTTTTAAACATTGCTTCTAAATATTTTTTCCACAAAATTATTATTTGAAAACTTTTTATTATGAATAATTCTTTCATAATCCAAAACAAATCCCATAAATTTATTGCTGCCAATAATCAAGCGTATCCCATATTTTGGTGACTGCAACAAAAAAAAGCAGGGACATTATAATAGAATAACAAATTGTCTGGACCAGCATATTTTCAGTGAACTCGCTATTGAATACAAGAACTGTGATGCAAACAGCCACAATAGCATAAGCCGCAGTCAAACCGAATGGTTGGTGACTCTTCAAAAGTATGTAACTTGATAAAACAAACGCGAGCGTTACAAAAATACCTGCGATCAGGAAAAGTAGAACACTCCATCTGCTAACAGAGAAAATGAACCAGACTATTATCCCAAGCCAAATTAGGCCGACAATCCCGAGCACAATTTGTTGAATAAAATTTAATTGAGCCATTTCTTATCCTCTAAAAAATTCGACGACATTGTGCCACCCTTTTTCAGCCCCGATGGTCTTAGCGCGCCATTTTCTAAGAAGGAATGCATCATTCATCTCATGCTCATATTGGGCATGAAGCCGCTTAAATGATCTGCTGAATTCCTCCTTGGCCTTATCCCTGTTCTCACCGCGCTCAACCTTAGCCAAAAAACGATCTGTAAGCTTCTGTTTCTGCTCTTCATACCAGCTATCTGCCTGCTGTTCATTCATTTGCGTTTCTTTCTTAATTCCCTCCTGATAAGAATGACAAGCACAATTATTGAGATAAGTATTATAAAATATACGATTATTCCCAAAAGGGGAAATTGATCCTCGCTATTTTCACCCGGCACTGCACTAAACGTTCCGCTTTGTTCGAAAGTAAATTTTCCGTTATACAATACTCTGCCAACCACATTATAAACTCCTTCTTCTGTAGGTATATGTGCCATTTTGAATGTAATTTGCTCGCCAGCAGAAACAACAAGCTCGTCAGATTCCATAGGTTTTACCAAAACATTATCCTTGTACAAGGACCCCTTAAATTGAGCAACAACACTCCTTGTACCTTTATTACTAAAAACCGCGTTAATTTCAGCAGAGTCTCCGACTTCATAGAATTGTCTTATAAAAATTCCGTCAAGAACACCAACATCAGCGATTTGCCCCCTCTCTACAACGCTAAATGTTAATTCTTGAGAAGTTTTACAATCAGGAATTGAAACTTCGAGCCAGTACTGGCCAACAGGAAGATTATGTTCTATTCTGCTCAAAACCGATTGTCTGGTTGTTGGTAAGACCATACCGCCAGGAGCGGTATGACTATAAACTACCGTTCTTTTTAGCTGGTCCCAAAAAGTGAAAGTTATCTCTGGTGAAATTCTAACATTTCCGGTGTTTAGTATTGATGCAGAAAATTCGACTGGCCTATTTACCTCAGTATTTGAAACAGTATATGCCCCAACGGAGCAAGATACAAATTCTTCACCCACGACCTCAAAAGATAATGATATTGCGACTGATGCACGAACAGCACTACCAGTCGTGCCAGTTACTGAAACCACTGAATCTGTTACAAAGGAGACAAGCCCAGAATAATTACCTGCCTGGGCATCAGCTGGAGGCTCAATAATTATTTTTGATTTATAAGGATGTGATTTGGAAAAAACGAATTTTGTTTCATTGTTTTCAAGATGAAGCCAATCTTTTACATCTCCTCCAAAATCTATATGGCCCGAGAGATTTTCTCCTGAATTGGTTGTTATCAAAATGTCTCTCTCTGCATAACCTCCCCTCGACATACCACTAATGCGTATGCTGCCAGGAGTTGCACCTATGTTTATTGCACAAACAGATGACAGGCTAAAAAATACCAGAAGCGCCAAAATGAAGAAAAAACGGCTTTTCATTTTGCACCTAGATGAAAGCCTTTATTGCAGTAAATACAACAGTACCATTGCACAGTCCCGAAGGCGTATTGACACCTGAAGCGAAAAGCCGCCAAACAGTTGTGTTGGTTGCAGCTTCCAATGAGAGATTATAAGGAATAACAGTCAAATTCGTGATTAGCTTTCGGGTTGCATTAGCACTATTTAGAGGAATCATAAGATTTGTGCCAATCGGAGCTGTGATATCTGTAAA
>ERZ1292640.3242-Hain-H43-02um-R1-3242-length-12723-cov-7_pt1 | contig 12723 bp, 6 predicted proteins | sample MGYA00564404_ERZ1292640 | MGnify/ENA primary metagenome ERZ1292640 (study PRJEB36523, sample SAMEA6512636) | groundwater metagenome | collected 2019-01-08 | study: AquaDiva: Metagenomics assemblies of 32 groundwater samples
GGCCGGCGGGGGCGACGGCGGTGGTCGTGGACGTGCTGCGCGCCTCGACCACTCTCACGGTCGCCCGTGGCAGCGGCGCGCGCGAGGTGCTCGCCGCGGCCACGCCCGAGGAGGCGTTCGCGCGCGCCCGCAGCCATCCCGGCGCACTGCTCTGCGGCGAGCGCGACGGCCGGAGGATCCCCGGCTTCGATCTCGGCAACTCGCCGTTCGAGTACCGCCCGGAGACGGTGGGCGGCAGGACCCTGGTGTTCGCCTCCACGAACGGCTCGCTGGCGCTCAGGCGCGCGGCGGCCGCGCGCCGGCGCCTGCTCGGCGCGTTCGTGAACGCGAACGCCGTGGCGCGCGCCGTGGCGGACGAGCCCGAGGTCGCGATCATCTGCTCCGGCAAGCTCGGCCGCTTCTGCATCGAGGACGCGGCCTTCGCGGGCTGGCTCGCCGCGCGGCTGGCTGCGGGCGGCGCGCGGCTGGAGGGCGCCGCGGCGCGGTTCGCGCGCACGCTCGCGCCGCCCGATGCCGCAGCGGTGCGCGCGCTGCTCCAGGGCGCCGCGCAGGGCCGCCACCTGAGGAGCCTGGGCCCCGAGTACGCCGCGGATCTGGAGTTCTGCGCCGACCTCGACCGCATCGGCGAGGCGTATGAAGTGTGACTCAGCGCCGCTGCGCGAGCCCCATCATCACCAGCGCGACGCTCCCGAACACCAGGTCGCCCAGCCACGCGGCGACGGCGGGCGGCAGCGCGCCGCTGTGGCCCAGCGCCTGGCCGGTGCGCAGCAGCGCGTAGTAGAGGAAGGAGATCGTGATCGAGAGGCCGAAGCCGAGCGCGGCGCTCTGCATGCGCAGGCGCGTGGCGACCGAGGCGCCGATCAGCACCACGATCAGGTTCACCAGCGGGAACGCCAGCTTGAGGTGGAGGTCCACCAGGTAGTTGGCCACCCGCGCGCCGCTCGCCCTCAGCTTCCCGACATAGGAGAGCAGTTCGAAGAAGTTCATCTCGGTGGGCTTGCGGCTCTCCTTGGCGAAGTCCTCGGGGCGCTCGGCGATGCCGCCGACCGCCAGCCGGTCGAACACGCGCGCGCGCTCATGGCCGCCCGCGAAGGTGCGCAGGAAGCCCGAAGAGAACACCCAGCGTCTCCCATCCCAGGTGGCCTCGGCCGCGTCGATGCGGCGGACCAGCTGCCCGCCCCGGAACTCCTGGAGCGAGACCTCGTGCATGCGCTCCTCGCGCACCACGTAGAGCCGCATGAAGAAGATGCGCCCGCCTTCGCCCAGGTAGGTGACGTCGGCGCGCTCGGAGACCTCCTCGGGGCGCACGCCCTGGATGCGCTGGTCGAAGACGCGGTCGCGGTCGCGGTTCGCCGCGGGCACCGCGAACTCGCCCACCGCCAGCGTGAGCAGCACGGCGGCCAGCGCCACGGTCAGCACCGGCCCCAGCAGCCGCACCAGCGACACGCCCGAGGCGCGCATCGCCGTGAGCTCGCCGAACTTGTTGAGCTGACCGAGAGCGAGGAAGGTGGCGAGCAGCAGCGCGATGGGGAGCAGCTGCACCAGCCACTCGGGCATGCGGTAGAGGTAGAAGCCGAGGATGAGCCCGATCGGCGCGCGATGGTCGAGGAACACGTCGATCTTCTCGAAGATGTCCACCACGACGAAGATCGCCAGGATGCCGGCGAGGCCCAGCACCAGGTAGCCGAGGAACTCGCGCAGCACGTAGCGGTCGAGGATCCTCACGCGGCGGTCCTCAGCCCTTCGCGCGCACCGGCGCTCCGCACCCGCCGCGCGCGCGGCAGCCACAGCTCAGTGGTGCGGAGCGCGCCGACCAGTCCCCACAGGCCCAGCACGATGTTCGGCAGCCACATCGCCAGCCACGGCGGCACCAGCAGCCGGTTCGCCAGCTCCTCGCCGCCGATCAGGCACAGGTAGTAGAAGAGGAAGAACGCCACCGACACGAATGCCACCGCCGGCCCGGCGCGGCGCACGCGCATGCCGAGCGGGGCGCCGATGAGCACGAACACCACGCAGGCGGCGGGGAGAGAGAACTTCTTGTGGATTTCGACCGAGAGCCCGGCGGCGCGCCGGCGCAGCGCGTCGCGCTCGAGGCGCCACAGCTCGAGCTCGGTGCGCACCATCGGCTTCTCGCGCGCGATGCGCTCGAGCGGGTCCTCGTGCCAGGGGAGCGCGCTCCACAGCCCGGCGACCCGCTCGCGCCACGAAGCCGGCCCGTCCGCGAGCCCGACGAGCGCCCGGCGCGCGCGGCCGAAGATCTGGAGCCGCTCGGCGTGCAGCTGCGCCGAGATGCGGTATTGCGTGAGCACGCGCTGCCGCTCGCGGATCAGGTCGCGCGCGCTCATCTCGCGGTCGCTGCGCGACTCGCGCACCGTGCGCTCGAGCACGCCGCCGGCCCCCGCGATGTGGATGACGTGGGTCTTGAAGACCAGCCGCCGGTACCTGCGCGAGCCGCCCTCCTCGGCCGGGATCTCGTGGATCTCGCCGTCCTTGAGCTCGAGCACCGCGGTGCGGCCGTCGGGCGTGTAGGAGAGGTAGCCGCGCTTCGCCAGGATGGTGGTGGGCGGGCCGCCGGCGTTGAGCTGGTAGATGGTGACCCCGCGCATCTCGTTGGTGCGGCCGTTCACCGACTGGACCAGCAGGTTGTAGCCCGGGAAATCGGTGACGAACACACCCTCCTGGAGCTTCACCGTGGGGCGCATGCGCCCGATGTCGATGAGCAGGTTCGCGAACGCGTGGTTCGACTCGGGCAGCACGTGGTTGTTGAACAGCGTGAGCCCGGCGGCCAGCGCCACCGAGGCCGCGAGCGGAGGGAGCAGCACGCTCCCGAGGTTGACCCCGCTGGCGCGCAGGGCGTTGATCTCGTTGTCCTGGGAGAGACGCCCGAACGTCATGAGCACCGCGACCAGCACCGAGCACGGCACCGAGAGGGCCACGATGTAGCCCAGCGACAGCACGAACAGCTGGAGCACGACGCCGGGGGCCACGCCGCGGTTCACCACCAGGTCGAGGTAGTCGAACAGCACGTCCATCTCGAGGATGAAGGTGACCACCCCGAAGCCCAGCAGCAAGGGAACCAGATGCTGCCGAAGGATGTAAGAACGGAGGATGCGCATGGCTGCGCAGCCTACCTCAGGGCCGCCGATGGAGCGACCGTTTTCGCCCGTAAAGGCTTTGACCGAGTGGCCTTGGCCTGCTAGGGTCGCGTGCTGCGCCTCCGCCCACGGAGGCGCGCCCGCTTTCAGGCGTCCATGCTGACTTCCCTTCCAGCCCTGATCCTCCTCATCGGCTTCCCGCATTTCGGGTTCCGGAGCGCCCGTCCGCCGGCGCCCGCGGACACCCTGCCGCCGGCGTGGAAGGCGGCATCCCGGCTGGCCCTCGAGAATCAGTTCGTGAAGGGGGGACTCGCGCCGCTGGTGCGCGGTCCGGTCGCGCTCCAGCTGCGCCCCGATCCGCGCGCGCTGCGGGTGACGGTGGACCCCGACTCGGGGACCGTGGTCTCGGTGACGCAGCTCGGCGAGCTTCCGCTCGGCCCCGGCGTGCGGCGCCCGTTCGGCACGTACGCACGCGAGCTCAGCCAGACGACCTTCCAGCGCCTGTGGCTCGAGCGCACGAAGCAGAACATCAACTCGCGCGCCACGACCCCGGGCTCCGCGCCGCGCCCCGGGATCTCGTTCGCGCTGCCCTCGCCGCTGCCGAAGCGCGTGCAGAGCCTGCTCGGTCCGGGCGGCCCGGCGCTCAGCGTGTCGGGCTCGGAGCACATCAAGCTCTCGGGGCAGAGCGACTGGTCCAACCAGCAGGTCGGCGTGCTGGGGCAGCGGCGCTCTCTGTTCCCGACGCTCAATATGCAGCAGGACCTCGACATCCGGCTCGAGGGGCAGCTCTCCGACCGCATCCGCGTCAACCTGCTGCAGAACTCGGCGAACCAGATCCCGCTGGCGAACCGCATCGCCATCAAGTACCGCGGCGACGAGGACGATCTCATCCAGGCGCTCGACCTCGGCAACACGAGCCTCACGCTGCCGGGCACCCAGTACGTCTCGTACAGCGGCAAGAACGAGGGCCTGTTCGGGATCAAGACCTCGGCGCGCTACGGGCCGCTCGACTTCACCATCCTGGCGAGCAAGCAGGAGGGCAAGAGCGAGCGCGCCTCTTACGGCGGCGGCGCCTCGAAGCAGAGCTACACGCTCAACGACTTCGACTACGTGCGCGGGGTCTACTTCCTGCTTTACGATCCCAACACGCCCTCGCTCGACATCGACCAGACCAGCATCCGGGTCTACTTCGACGACTTCAACGCCCTGAACAGTGCGAACAAGGCGAAGGGCATCGCGCTCGTGGATCCGACCGCGGCACAGACCGACACGGTCGTCGGCAACTTCGTGCAGCTCATCGCCGGCGCCGACAAGGACTACGAGATCGTGCGCGAGGTGTGGGGGCCGAGCTTCCGCGTGCTGCGCATGAAGCGCGCGCTCACCGGCGACCAGCGCCTCGCGGTCAGCTACAACGCGCGCGACGCCGGCTCGACCGGGTCCTACGGCATCCAGGTGGGCGGCGAGACCGTGACCCTGCCCGACGGCACGAGCGCCATCCGCATGAAGCTCATCCGCGCGCCCTACTCGGTGCTCAAGCCCGACACCACGGGCGGGATCAACGCGCTGTTCGACACGCTGGCGACCCGCGCGCCGTTCAACGCCACGCGCGAGCTCGAGCTCAGGAACTTCTACCAGTTGCCGGGCCAGCGCATTGACCCGGCCAGCCTGAAGATCACGGTACGCAAGGGCAACGACGTGCCGCCGAAGATCTCGAAGGACGTGGGCGGCACTCCGGTGCCCTACCTCGAGGCCGTGGGCCTCGACAACTTCGACGAGTCGAGCGGCACCCCGGTGCGGGGCCACGACGTCCGGGTGGACGGGACGCTGGTAAACAGCCAGACCCGGCTGTTCGTGGACTACGAGAACGGCGTGCTGTTCTTCTACGACCTGCGCCCCTTCGCGCCGCGGCTGGGCTCCGGCCACCGCTTCGAGGACTCGCTGAGCGTGCGGCTCCTGCGCCGCTTCGCGCTCACCGGGCCGAAGGACGCCGGCGACGAGGCGAACCGGCTCATCTACGACAAGTACATCCCGCAGCGGGCGCTCGACTCGCGCTACTACATCGACGTGGACTTCACCGCCGCGCGGGCCGCGGGCGAGATCACGCTCGGGCGCGGCAACATCCTCGAGGGCTCCGAGGTCGTCACGGTCAACGGCCAGGCCTGGACGCGGGATCGCGACTACACCATCGACTACGACCTCGGGCGCGTGACGCTCAAGCGCCAGCTCGGACCCAGCGACAACCTCAACGTGGACTACTCGTATGCGCCGCTGTTCCAGCAGGCCGGGCGCACCCTGGTGGGCAGCGCGTTCCGGCTCGAGGGGCGCGAGAAGAGCTTCGGCGGCGCGTTCATGTACGAGAGCAAAGGCGCGCAGGACCTCCGGCCGCGGCTCGGCGAGGAGCCGTCGCGCAGCCTGATCTCGGACCTCAACACCGAGTGGACGTTCCGCCCCGACTGGGTGACGCGGCTGGTGGACCGGCTGCCCGGCGTGCGCACCACCGCGCCGTCGGATTTCCACGTGCAGGCCGAGGTCGGGATGTCGTTCCCGAACCCGAATACGCGCAACGAGGTCTACATCGACGACATGGAGGGCGTGCGCGACGCGGCGTCGCTCTCGCTGGGCTCTGAGCGCTGGCGCTGGTCCAGCATGCCGCGCCTGAAGACGCCGACGGGCACCGAGCAGCATGTCACCGATTCGCTCTACAACGCCGAGCTGCGCTGGTACTCGCCGTTCAACGTGGTCAAGGAGCGCGACCTCAAGCCCAACCTCACCGACGCGCAGGGCGGGAAGAACTCGCGCCAGGTGCTCGCGCTCTCGGTGCCGCGCCGGCCGCACTCGGGCCCGTCGGACCCCACCGCGCCGCTGTGGGCGGCGATCATGTATCCGCTCGACCCGCAGGGTCTCGACCTGTCGCGCTCGCAGTTCATCGAGATCTGGGTGAACGACTTCAACGACCAGCACCACCCGGGTGACGGGCTCCACCGCGTGCGCGGCGGCCCGGCGCACCCGGGGATCAGGCTCCGCATCGACCTCGGCACGGTGAGCGAGGACCAGATGCGCGCGCCGGACGAGCCGCCCAACGACTCGCTCGACACCGAGGACCGGGTGCGCGACGGCCAGCTCACGGTCACGGACACGAACGACGAGGACACCGGCTACGACGGGCTGCTCGACCGCGGGGGCGAGCAGGGCGCGCACCCGCCGCGGGACCTGGTGGCCGCCTCGCCCGAGGACCCGGCGGGCGACGATTTCCGCACGCCGGACCAGCAGGTGTCGCGCGACGAGAAGGTGGCGCTCGACCCGCGCAGCTGGGTCTCCGTGAACGGGACCGAGGGGAACAGGAGCGTCAATCCCACGCCCGACACCGAGGACCTGAACCTCAACGGCGTGATCGACAAGATCAACAACGACTACATCGAGTACACCATCGATCTCGGCGACACCGCCTCCCGCTACCTGGTGACCGACGTCCAGCGCGAGTTCGCCGCGTCGTACCCCGCGATCGTGGGGCCCGACAACGGCTGGCGGCGCTACCGAGTCCCCATCAACGATTCGCTCGCGGTGAGGTTCGGCAACCCGAACCTGACGCTCGCGCGGCATCTGCGGGTGTGGCTGCAGGGCATCGTCGAGTCCGACTCCTCGGGCGCCCAGTACCGCAAGCCGCTCCTCATGATCGGGAGTCTCGACATCGTGGGCAGCCGCTGGCAGCAGGCCGACCTCGATTCGATCTCGTTGCTGCCGCCCGCCACGACGCTCACGCTCAACTCGGTCAACTCGGTGGACAACGCGGACGTCTACGTGGCGCCATTCGATCCGGGCCAGACCCGCACCGGCAGTCAGGAGCTGACGCGCCGCGAGCAGTCCCTCGCGCTCGAGTTCACGGACCTCAAGCCGGGCGCCATGCTCGAGGCATTCAAGACCTTCTCGATCGACGAGAACTACAGCCGCTACGGCAAGCTCGACTGGTACGCCGCGGCGTTCGACATCCGCGACTTCTCGGCCCCGCAGGACACCGCGCTCTATTACTTCGTGCGCTTCGCTTCCGACGAGCTGGAGCGCAACTATTACGAGGTGCGTTCGCGCATCACCGCCTCGTCGCAGGCGCGGCAGATCGCGTGGCAGAAGGTGGACATCCGGCTCACCGACCTCTCGAACATCAAGCTCCGTCCCGGCTACGCGGCGGCCGACAGCGAGTACAGCGTCCCGGGCGCGGCCCCGGGCGACCTCTACATCGTGAAGGGGAGGCCCTCGTTCACGCGCCTGAGGCGCATCTCGTTCGGCCTCCTCAACCGGACCGGCCGGACCTTCCATTCCGGACAGCTGTGGTTCAACGAGCTGCGCGCCACCGACGTGGCCAAGGACGTGGACCACGCGCAGCGCGTGTTCGTGAACGGGCGTCTCGCGAACCTGATGAGCTACAACCTGGCGTGGAACGGACGCGGCGCCGACTTCCTGAGCGTGGGCGAGAGCCGCGGCACGGGCAACAGCCTCGACCAGCTCAACTTCGGCTCGAACATCGACCTGCACCGGTTCTTCGAGGGCACCGGGATCGTCCTGCCGCTCAACCTCAACTACACGCGCAACTCGAGCAGGCCGCGCTTCACGGCCGGCGACGACGTGGTGCGCAGCGGGTCGCTCGCCGCGGCCAGCGAGACCCGCACCGAGACCCGCTCGTTCGGGACCTCGTACGCCCGCAACTGGAGCGAGCGCTCGAATCCGCTCCTGCGCTACACCATCGGCGGGATCACGGCGGGCTACAACTGGTCGCAGACGAGGGGCCGCAACCCGAACTCGGTGGACAGCAGCGGCACGACCGGGGCGTCCGTGAACTACGGCATCTCGCCGCGCAGGCTGCTGGCGATCGACCTGCCGGGCACCAGGGCGAAGCTCTACCCGCTTCCCGAGCGCTTCTACTGGAACTACTCGGTGAGCACGAGCCGCGCCCGCTCCTTCGAGCGGGTCGGCCCGCTGCGGGACACGCTGCGGCTGCGCAACGACGTGGCCGGGCGCAGCGCGTTCATCGACTTCGGCGCCGACACGCGGCCGCTCGACTTCCTCCACCATCACATCGAGGCGCGCCGCAACCTGATGTTGCCGCCGCAGAACGTGAAAAGCGAACGCATGGGCTTCATCAACCTAGGAAGGGTGACGAGCTGGCGGCAGTCCATGAGCTCGCGCTTCTCGCTGAGCCGTGGCAACTGGCTGAAGCCTTCGTTCAACTGGAGCACGCAGTACATGCAGAACAACGGCCCCGAGCTCTCGAAGGACCTGGGCACGCGCTCGGTCGGCAACGGCCAGTCGATCTCGATGAACTGGGACCTCCCTTTCGACCGCCTGGCCACGGGGTCCGGGCCCCCGTCGCGCCCTGGGTCCCCCGCCGACACCTCGCGCGCGCGCCGCCGCGGCTCCGCCCTGCCATGGCGCTCGTGGCTCGCGCGCATCGGGTCGCTCTCGACCGACGCCTCGTTCAACAAGTCGAGCAGCTACTCGCGTCTCGCCGGCACGCCGAGCCTGCTCTACCTTCTCGGGCTCTCGAGCGACCCGGACTCGAGCCGCACCACGCGGCTGTTCGGCAACGACGCGAGCGACGGGCTCGACTGGCGCTTCGGGGCGCGCACCCGCGTGGACCTGGGCCTCGGGGTGTTCATGAACACCCGTTACGACTTCAGCACGCGGCAGACCAACACCAACGGCGTGCGCAACCGGTCGAACACCACTCGGTTCCCGGACCTCGATGTGGAGTACGGCCGCGTGGCCGGCGCCATCCGGCTCGATCGCGTGCTCCGCAATCCGCGCCTGCGGACCACCTACAGCCGCTCGACCGTCACCGAGTTCGTGAACAACAGCTCGAGCAGGTCGGGCGCCTCGGCCAGCAGCGAGTGGCGCCCGCTGGTCGGCCTGAACGGCGACTTCAAGAACGGGGCGCGCGCCGAGCTGCGCATCGAGAAGCGCAACACCGAGCGCGAGAACTTCCAGCTCGGACACTCGCTGGCGATGGATCGCAACACCACGGTGAACTTCAGCGTCAGCCGCTCGTACTCGCGCGGCCAGAAGGTCAACCTGCTGGGCAAGAGCAAGACCGTGAGCAGCACCGTCACGCTGGGGCTGACCGGACAGTTCGAGATGCGCAGCGGCGGCACCGTGGTCTACCAGGACCAGAGCCGCGCCCGTCCGGGCAGCACGCTCTACCCGGTCAGGGAGGACCGCCTCTCGCTCAACGGCACCGGGTCCTACGCCTTCAGCACCAACGTGACCGGCAACCTGTCGCTGGGCTACGGCCAGAGCAACGACCGCCAGCGCTCCGTCAAGCGGCGCAACGTGCGCGTCGAGCTGCGCGCGCAATTCACCTTCTGAGCCGATGAGCCCGCGGCGCGCCGTGCCCGTCCTGCTGGCCGTGCTGACGCTGCCCGGCGCGTGCGCGGCGCGCTACGAGGTGGATGGCGAGCGGGCGCTCGCGCGCGTGCGCTGGCAGGTGGAGGCCGGCCCGCGCGTCCCGGGCACGCCCGGCCACGCGGCGGTGCTGCGCTGGCTGACGGCCGAGCTGACGCGGCTCGGCGGCCGGGTCGAGCCCCAGTCGTTCGCCGACACGATCGACGGCCGCCCGCTCGCGCTCACGAACGTGGTCGCGCGCTTCGGCCCCGCGCCCACGGACGGGTCCGCCGGCCGGCGCATCGTCCTGTGCGCGCACTGGGACGCGCGCCCCTGGGCGGACCGGGACCCCGACCCCGCGCACCGCGGGGACCCGGTGCCGGGAGCGAACGACGGCGGCTCGGGCGTGGCCGTGCTCCTCGAGGTCGCCGAGCTCATGCACCGCCGTCCGCCGCGCGTCGGCGTGGATCTGGTGTTCTTCGACGGCGAGGACCAGGGCCGGGCGGACCGGCCCGAGGAGTTCTGCCTGGGCGCGCGCGCCTACGCCGCGCGGCTGGCGGCGTCCCCGGCGGAGGCGCGGCCGGCCGCGGCGTTCCTGTTCGACATGGTGGGGGACCGCGACCTCGAGATCCACCCCGAGGTGAACTCGGCGCGGCGCGCCGCCAACCTGGTGGAGCTGGTGATGGACGGCGCGCGGGCGACCGGCGCGCGCCACTTCCGGTCCGACCCGCGCTGGAACCTCACCGACGACCACATCCCGCTGCTCGACGCCGGCATCCCGGCGGTGGACATCGTCGACTTCGACTTCCCGGCCTGGCACACTCGCCGCGACCAACCCGATCAGGTCTCGGCCGCCAGCCTGGCCGAAGTGGCCCGGGTGGCGGCCTGGCTGGTCTACGCCAGTCCCTTGGCCGCAGCGCCTTAGCCCCGCTCCGCAGGTCCGCCCGGCACGCCTGCCGGGTGCCCCGACGCACGCGCGGGCGGCCCTGCCGCGGTCGGTCGGGCCACCCTGCCGGGGCACTTGCGGCTTGCCTTTCGCGGATACCTTTTGTATTGTGCCGGCCCAGGAGTGGGGCAGGTGCGACCACTCCGTTTTTTGTCCCTGTCCGGAGCGAAAGTGGAAGCCAGAGAAGAGGTTCGCCAGCTCGCCGCACCCCTGGCCGACGAGGCGGGCTTCGAGTTGGTGGACGTCGAGTTCGCGGTCCTGGGCCGCCAGCGGGTGGTCCGGGTGCTGCTCGACAAGCCCGGGGGCGTCACGGTCGGGGACTGTGCGATATTCAGCCGGCATCTGGCCGACGGTCTCGACATGAATCAGACCATCGCCGGCAGCTACCGGCTCGAGGTGAGTTCGCCCGGGATGGACCGGCCGATCCGCACGCTCGAGGCGGTGGCGCGTTTCGCCGGGAGCAAGGTGGCGCTGACCACCCTCGAGGCGCGGGACGGTCGCCGCAACTACGACGGCACGCTGCTCGGCCCGGTGGGCGGCCGCGCCGGGATCAGGACCGAAGAGGGCGAGGAACACTGGTTCGAGTGGGCCGAGGTGAAGATGGCCCGCCTGATCGTCGATCCGTGGGGGGAGGCGAGGAAGGCCCGCGAGGCCTCCTCGAATGCCCCGCATCCACGGGGAGGGCCTCGATGAACAACGAAATCCTGGATGCGTTGAGCCAGATCACGCGCGAGAAGAGCATGGATCGCGCGGTGCTCATCGAGACGCTCGAGGTCGCGTTCGCGAGCGCCGTGCGGAAGAAGTACGGCGCCACGGCGGACGTGGAGGTGAAGTTCTCGAACGAGACCGGCTCGATCTCGGTGGCGCTGCGCAAGACGGTGGCCGAGAACGTCGAGGACCCGGCGCTCCAGCTCACGGTCGAGGAGGCGCGCGCGACCCGACCGGATGCCCAGGTCGGCGACGTGCTGGTGTTCCTGCTCTCGATCCAGGAATTCGGTCGCAACGCCATCCAGACCGCGAAGCAGGTGCTCATCCAGCGCGTGCGCGAGGCCGAGCGCGACCGCGTCTTCCGCGAGTATTCCGACAAGATCGGGATGCTGGTGCGCGGCGTGGTCCAGCAGGTGGATCGCGGCAACGTCATCGTGAAGCTCGAGCACTCGGAGGGCTTCCTGCCGGCGCGCGAGCAGATCCCGCGCTCCTACCATCGGCAGGGCGACTACGTGCGCGCGGTGGTGTGCAACGTGGACAAGTCGGCGAAGGGACCCCAGGTCATCCTGTCGCGGACCCACCCCGACTTCCTGCGCCGGCTGTTCGAGAGCGAGGTGCCGGAGATCGCCGAGAGCATCGTCGAGATCAAGGCGGTGGCCCGCGAGGCCGGCGCGCGCTCGAAGATCTCGGTCTACTCGACCGACCCGCGCGTGGACGCGGTCGGCTCGTGCGTGGGCCTCAAGGGGTCGCGCGTGCAGAGCATCGTGCGCGAGCTGGGCGGCGAGCGCATCGACATCGTGCCGTGGTCGCAGGATTCGACGGTGTTCGTGTCGCGCGCGCTGTCCCCGGCGCGGGTCATGGACGTCAAGGTGGTCGAGCCCGAGAAGCGCATGGTCGTGGTGGTCGCCGACGACCAGCTCTCGCTGGCCATCGGCAAGGGCGGCCAGAACGCCCGGCTCGCGGCCCGCCTGACCGGCTGGAAGATCGACCTGGTCTCGAAGTCCGACGAGAAGCGGCGCCAGGACATGGAGCACGCGAGCCGCGTCGAGGTGGAGCGGCTGGAGCTGGGCGAGGCCACGACCGAGAAGCTCATCACCGCCGGCATCGAGACCGTGCAGGAGCTGGTCGCCACGCCGATCGAGAAGCTCACCGAGATCCCCGGGATCGGGGACAAGACGGCCGAGAAGCTGCTGACGGTGGCGCAGGAGTACCTGGCGGCGCATCCGCCAGTCCCGCCCGATGCGGCCGCGGCCGAGATGGAGTTCACGCCGGAGATGGAGGCCGCGCCGGAGACGGCGGACGCGGGCGCTCCGGGCGCGGCCCAGGGCCCTGCCGCCGGCGCCGTCACGAACGATGGAGAACCCCGTGGCTGAGAAGGCTGCGAAGAAGCCGCGCGTCTACGAGGTGGCGAGGGACCTCGGCATGTCGAGCGAGGCGGTCCTCCGGATCGTGAAACGTCTCGGCGTGGACGTGAAGAACCACATGAGCACGCTCGCGCCCGAGATCGTCCAGAAGGTCCAGGCCGAGCTGGCCCACGAGAAGACGGCGGTCAAGGAGGAGATGGCCCGCAAGCACGAGCACGAGGTGCAGCGCGCCCGCGACGAG
>ERZ1292640.3244-Hain-H43-02um-R1-3244-length-12721-cov-8_pt1 | contig 12721 bp, 6 predicted proteins | sample MGYA00564404_ERZ1292640 | MGnify/ENA primary metagenome ERZ1292640 (study PRJEB36523, sample SAMEA6512636) | groundwater metagenome | collected 2019-01-08 | study: AquaDiva: Metagenomics assemblies of 32 groundwater samples
TCGCCGTTCTTCATCACGTAGCGAATCGAGTTCGTGTTCTTGATGTTGTCGAGCGGGTTGCGATCGAGCACCAACAGGTCGGCCAGCTTACCCGGCTCCAGCGAGCCGACGTCCTGGTGCAGCGCGATCGCCTCGGCGCTCGACAGCGTGATGATGCGCAGCGTTTCAAGCGGCGTCAGGCCGCCCGACGCCAGGTTCCAGGTCTCCCAGTGCGCGCCGAGGCCCTGCAACTGGCCGTGGCTGCCGAGGCCGGCCTTGCCGCCGGCGCGCACGACATCCGTCACGCCCTTGGCGATCAGGTTGTGGCCGTACTCTTCGGGCAGGAACCACTGCGGGCGGCGGCGCACCATGCCGTCGAGCAGTTCCCAGGGAATCCACTTGCGCAGCTTGGTATCCTGCGCCGGGTTCTCGTTCTCGAACCAGTAGTTCTCCGACCACGGCGCGCCGTACGCCACGAGGATGGTCGGGGTATAGAACGTCTTCGTCCTGGCGACGAAGGTGGTGACGTCCTTGTAGAGCGGCGCAATCGGCAGGCTGTGTTCCTGGCCGGAGTAGCCATCGGCCATCTGCGTGAGATTGAGCTTCAGGTCGAGCGACCCTTCGATGGTCGCCGTGATGCCGTACTCCTTGCAGGCCTCGATGATCCACTGGCGGACAATGCGATCGCCGGCGACGTACTGCTTGAGGGTGTTGGTGCGATAGGCCTCCTTATAGCGCTTGACGAAGCGGAAGGCGGCGTCGCGATCCTCGATGCCGGAGCCGGCAAACACCCCGGGGCCGGTAGCGTAGATGCGCGGTCCGGGCATCATGCCGCTGTCCACCATGTCGGCATACGCGAACACATCGGGTGTCGAGGTCTGGGGATCGCGGGTCGTGGTCACGCCGTAGGCGAGGTTGGCGAGGTACTGCCACACCTCGGTCTGGTGCAGGCCGCGCGGCGCCCACATGTGCGAGTGGGCGTCGACAATGCCCGGCATGATCGTCTTGCCGGCCACGCTGATGGTGCGCGTGCCCGCGGGCACCGTCAGGGAGCCGCGGCGTCCCACTGCCGCCACCCGGTTATTGGTGACGAGCACATCACCCTGTGGGATTACTTCGTCGCCCTTCATCGTGATTATGCGCGCGCCGGTCAGCAGCACCGAGCCTGTGGGCTTCGCCCGGGGCAGTTCCACCACCACGTCGGTCTTCTGCGGATCGGTGGACGCTATCGGCTGGCGGAAGAACTGCGCGCCCCAGGCCCAGGTCACCGCCGAGCCGTCAGCGGTCCAGTCGAGATAGTCGCCGCCTTCGAGCGACATGCGCTTGACCGGCACCGAGGTGTTGTCGGCGCGGCCCTGGATGCGCACTTCGACCGTTTCGCGGCCGGCCCTGGGCACCGTCACCAGGTAGTGCTTCTCCTGCAGGCTCACGAACGCCCGCGTCCCGTCCGGCGATAGCCGGATCTCGTCGGCGGCCGGCGGGTTGTTGCCCGGCCCCACGCCGGTGATCCGCAGCAGCGTCCGGCGATCGTAGCCATCCATGGTGATCGACTGCAGTCCGCGGTTGGTGGTCAGGTAGACGCGCGACGAATCGTTGCGCGCGAAGTGCGGTCCGCGGCCGCTCTGGGCCGAGCCGACCAGCGTCGAGCCGCCGCCGCCGGCCGGCAGCCACCGGATCTCCAGCGTGTTGGGCGGGCTCACGCCGCCAATTTCGCGCGGTGCTCCCTCATCGCCTTCGCGCTCGTTCTCCGGCGGCGTGTCCATCAGGATCGAATAGAGCTGGTCGGACGCGGCGCCGGCCAGGTACACCACTCGCGTGCCGTCGGGGGTGAAGGTGGGATCCAGGTAGTAGCCCTCGCTCCGTGTCAGCGCCTCGGGCCGGCCGCCCGTCGCCGCCACCTTCTTGATCTGCCCGCCGGTCGTCGTCCATGTGGTGTAGACAATCGAACGGCCATCAGGCGACCACGACGGCATGAACTCTCCCTCACCAGCCCCACCCGCCTGACCCGCCCCATTCGTGAGCAGTCGCGCGTTCCCGCTCGGCATGTCCTTGATGTACAGGCGGTTCATCGCGCTGAACACCAGCTTGGTGCCATCGGGCGACAGCGTCGGCCAGCGGATCAGCCGCGCGCGGACCATAGGCCCATCCTCGACCCGCACGGCGGTGTAGACGCGCGGGGCAATCTCGGCCTGCACCCTGGCCGTGAACGGAATGGGCGTTGAGGTGCCGGTCACGAAGTCGATGCGCTGGAGCTTGCCGGCTACCGGCACGATCAACGACTTGCCGTCGGGCATGAAGTCGTAGCGCGGCAACGTGTCGCGGCTGGCGCGCGATTCCTGGTCGTCGCGCGTGACCGGATAAGCGAGCCAGCGTTCGGCGCCGGTCTCGAGGTCACGCACCCGCAGGCCGGTCTGCGACTTGTGGCGCGTGCCGAACACCATCCACTTGCCATCGGGGGAAATCGCCGGACGAATGGCGCTGCCCTGGGCGTTGGTGACCTGCGTGACGTCACCGGTCTCGCGATCGTGGCGGTAGACCTGCCATAGCGGGAAGCGGGCGTTGTAGGTGAACGTGCCCGTGCGCTGCGTGTAGTAGATGAAGCGGCCATCGGGCGTGACCACCGCGCCCATCTTGTTGGTGGCCGGCGCCGCCGGCGGGCCCTGGGCATCGGGCCCGGGCGGCGCCGGCGGAGCGGGACCAATCCGCACGCCCGTGCCGCCGTCGCGGTGATACATGAACAAGCCGAAGGTGCCGGGCTCTGGCGGCCGCGACTTCGACACGATGATGTACTGGCCGTCCGGCGTCCACGCCGGCGACACCATGATCTGCGGCCGGTCGTTGGTCTTGCCGTCCTTGCTCACGGCGCGCGGGTTGCCGCCGTCGGCGTTGGCGATCCAGAGGTTCTCGACGCCGCTGCGATCGCTCAGGAAGGCGATGGTCCGGCCATCGGGCGACCACGTCGGCTGGCTCTCGAACGACAGTCCGCCCACGATGCGCGTGGCTTCACCGCCGGCAATCGGCATGGTGTAGAGGTCGCCCAGCAAGTCGAACAGGATCGTGCGCCCATCGGGCGACACGTCTACCTGCATCCATGTCACTTCGTCGGTGGTGAACTCGATGGTCTCGGCCGTCTTGAGCGTGAAGCTCTCGCCGGGCTTCGCCGTGTCATCGGCCTGGCGATCCTGGCCGCGCACCGTCGCGGCGATCATGCAGGCAGCCAGGAGGACAACAGACAGGGTTCTGGTACGCATGGCGAGAGTATAGACTCGCGACATGCGAACCCTCAAAGCATTGGCCCTTGCCGTGACCGGTGCCGCGATTTGCGCGATGACGGTGAGCGCGGTGACGCGCGTGCCGTCCAGCGACGGCCAGTTCTGGGACATCCAGGACACCTCGCCGTGGTCACAGGACAGCGGCGGCATCGCCACCGGCGGCCGCGCCAATCCCTTCAACGGGTTCGGTTACCTCAAGCTCCAGGTGCGCCGCGCCGACAACGGCCTGCTGATCAGCAATCAATACCTGCGCGGGTTGGGCCTGCATCACGATGGCGCCGGCCGGTTCGATTCGATCACGCCGGTGCTCCACGAGGGCATCCTGGCGTCGCGCGGCATCACCACGTCGAAGGACACGCCGTACCTGCGCTATTTCGACAGCTTCACCAATACCGCGTCCGAAGATCGCATTGTCCGCGTCGCCTGGGGCGGCGCCGTCGGCGCGGTCGACGATGGCGGCCGGGTCACCGTGGCGGCCACCTCGAACGGCGATCGGCAGATCGACACCGCCGACAGTTACGTCACCGTGATGCAGAACGCGAAGGGCGCGGCGAATCCCGCTGACGGCCCGTCTGGCCACGGGCCCTCCGCCCATGTGCTGGGGACACGCCGCGGTCTGCTCACCTCGGTCGGTGACATGTATGGCGACCCATTTGACGGCGTGTGGCCGGGATTCGACACCTCGCACATCGGCTACGTGTTTACGCTCCGGCTGCGGCCCGGGCAGACCGCCGCACTCGTGACCTTCGTCGTGAAGGGCCTGAGCGAGATCTACGATCCTCGCGGCGGCTATCCGCTCCCATTCAAGGATGCCCTCGTCACCGGCGAGCCGGTGTACAGCGGGCCCGACGCCAAGGTGCCGGCCGCCGGCTCAGAAATCGCCAGGGTGACGGCGGTGGCGAAGCAGTTGGTGTCGCAGCCCGACCTTCACGGCCTCACCCCGCTTCAGCGGTCGCAGATCGTCAACTGGAGCCCGGGCCCACCCGCGCCGGCCGCGTTCACCGTCTTCGAGAAGAGCGTCAGCGAACTGCAGGACGCCATGGCCCGCAACCTGATCACCTCGGAAGACATCACCAACGAATACCTCGCGCGGCTGTCGCGCTACGATCGGCACGGGCCCTCGTTTCGCTCGGTGCTATCGATCAACCCGCGCGCTGTCGCCGATGCCCGCGCGCGCGATGCCGAGCGCGCCAGCGGCCAGGTCCGCGGCCCGTTCCACGGCGTCCCCGTGGTGTTCAAGGACAACATCGATGCGACCGAGCTGCCGACGACGGGCGGGTCGCTCGCGCTGGTTGATCACCGGCCGCGCCTGGACTCCCGTGTCGCCGCCGGCATGAAACGCGGCGGCGCCGTGGTGCTCGGCAAGGCCAATCTCGATGAGTTTCCGTTCGGGGACTTCGGCATCAGCACGGTGGGTGGCACGGTGGGGAATGCCTACGATCCCTCGCTCAGCACGGCCGGCTCGAGCGGCGGCAGCGCCACGGCGGTGGCCGCCAGCCTGGCCGCGTTAGGCTTCGGTACCGATACCTGCAACTCGCTGTCGAATCCCAGCGCCTTCGCCTCCCTCGCCACCATTCGCACCACGCGCGGCCTGACCAGCCGCGCCGGCGTCATGCCCCTCAACACCTTCAACGATGCCGTGGGTCCTATGGCGAAGTCCGTCCGTGAGGTGGCGCTGGCCCTCGATCTGGTCACGGGCCCGGATCCCGAAGATCCGGTGACCGCCACTGCCGCGCAGCACATCCAGGGTTCGTTCGCCGCCGGGTTGGACACCGCCTCGCTCAAGGGGAAGCGCATCGGTGTGCTCCGCCAGCGCTTTGTCGGCTTCACCGGCGAACGCGAGGTCGCGGCCAGCATGGAGCGCGTGATCAAGGAACTGCAAACGGCCGGGGCGACCGTCGTCGACGTTGCGATTGCCGATTACGACGCGAAGTACGCCACCGCGCGCGGCGCCGCGCCCGGATCGCTGCGCGACGCGTGGGCGGCGTACCTGTCGCGTGGTGCCAGGCCCGGTGACAAGGTGCTGACCATTCAGGACCTGCTCGCGTCCGGGAAGCTGGCACCGGTCAGCGCGCGGCGTTTCGAAGGCGCGCTCGGCCCCGTGCCCGCCGGCGCCGCGCTCGACGAGGCGACTCGCCGGTTCTACGCCGGACGGGAGACGTTCAGGCAGATCTTCGTGAGCCTGATGGATCAGCAGAAGCTGGACGCCATTCTGTATCCCGCCAATCACGCCCGGCCGCACACGCACGAGGGCGGCCTCGAGCGGTATGGCTCCGAGCCGGGGACGTGTGAAGAGAGCGCGGCCACCGGCTTGCCGCAAGTCACGGTGCCCGCCGGCTTCATTGGCGGACGTTATCCCGTCGGCATCTCGCTGCTGGGGAGGATGTGGGATGACAAGCGGTTGCTGGAGTTGGCGGCCGCCTACGAACGGGCCACCCGTCACCGCCGTCCGCCGACCACCGTGAGGTGATCGCCGGCCGCCGGCCCTACTTGTAGAGCTTGGTGAAGTTGATCGAGGCGCCGCCGACCTGCGGCTGCACGCCGAGGTTGAACCGGCTGCCGCCCATGCTCATGGTGACGGTGCGCGCCGAGGCGAGGCCGACACCCATGCCCATCACCACGTCGGTGGCGTGGTGGCGATTCCACGCCATGCGCGCGAGCGCCACATAGGAACCGAAGGCATACGCGGGCACGCCGGCCTTCCAGCCATAGTGACGATGCAGCACGGCAGCGGTGGCAAATGCGCTGGCCGAGTGGCCCGACGGAAAGGCGCCCTTGTTGCTGCCATCCGGCCGTTCGCGGCGGACGGTGTGCTTGACGCTCTGCACCAGCACTTGCGACAGGACCTGGGCGCGGACCACGTCACGGCCCACCATGGTGAGCTTCTCGCTGCCGGTTGCCCGGCCCAGGCCATAACCGGCCAGGCCCGCGGTCGCCTGGAACAGGAACTGCCCCATGATGTTGCCCGATTCGAACAGGGTGGTCGGGATGCCGAAGCCGTTGTTGATGCCTTCGCGGTCCCATGGCGCCGCGGCAATCGCGCCAACCGACGTGAATGCCATGACCCGCGCCGTGTCGCGGCTGAAGAAGTTCTTGAAGTCGCTGGCAAACAGCTTGAACAGGTTGCCCGTCTCGATGGCGGTCGAACGCGGCGCGATGATGTCCGTGGGCAGCGGCTGCCCCGGTCGCGGCAATTGCCCGGCGATCTGGTCGCCCGCGCCGGGCGTGGCTTCGGCCGCCGAGGCCTCCGCGCGTGTGGTGTCGGCCGGCGCCGGCTCCTGGGCCCATGCCGGAACGGCAAAGGTCAGGGCGGCAGCAAAAAGGACGGCGGTACGCAGGAAATTCATCAAGAAGGCTCTCGGCTATGGGCGAAAACGGTCACCCAGTATCGCACGGAAATCCAGGGCCGTAAGCGTTTGGCCCCTTCAAACAGATATCGGCAAATCCGTGAATTACGGGAGTCGCTCCAGCCCAGCGAGGGACCAACCGGCCGAATTCCTGCGGAAATACACAGAAATGGGCCGGGTCCACGGTTCGGGGCCGCCGACCGTCGAAATGTCGACCTTGATGAACTCGGAGGCCGGCAGGGCCGGCACCGGCAGCGGGCTCTGGGTTTCCTCGGTGGTCGCCACCAGGGTCGCCTTGTCGCCCAGGTTGTCGAAGGTGTACCAGAGGGCGCGGTAGCCGGGCGCCCGGTCGGCCACCGCGGTTTCAACCGCGATGTTCCGGAAGGTCAGCCGGTTGTCGGTGATGGCGACGTCCACCAGCGGGTTCACCTTGGGCAGGAAGGCCTGCAGGATACGCAGCCGGCGATCCGCGATGGCCTTGGCCAGGAACGCCTCGGCGGCCGGGTCGCCGAACTTCGCTTCGCTCACCGCCGCCTTGATCATGTCGTCGGTGATGGCGGCGAGCTTGGTTGCCGCCCAGAAGGTGTCGTCGGCCCGCATGTGCCGGAAAGCGGCGTTGGTGATGTGCGGCCACCACGTCTGGGGATCCCAGTCGGCATGGTCGCGCGGCAGCCGGCCGATCGCCGGCGATTCGAAATAGTCCTGCGTGCGCCACTTCGGGATCTTGAAACCGAGCGATAGCACGCGCGTGCCGATCTCGCCGGGCTGTTCGAGCAGCGCTTCGTATCCTTCCCATCCTTCGCGCGGCCCGATCGCCGCGCTGCCGAGCGCCGATCCGAAGTCGAGCAGGTAATGGCGAATGAAGCTGCGCCCGTTCTCGGTGATGAGCGACGACAGCGAGTTGATGCCCTTGGCGTCGACATGATTCAGCCACGCCGCGAACACGAAGTAGCCGCGCAGTTCGCGGCGATGTTCGTGCGGGATGATGTCGTTGGGGTCGTCCGATCGGGTGCCATGAAAGGCAATCCGGCCGACCGGACGGCCCGGCGTCGCCTTGCTCAGGATCACGCGGTAACTGCCGTCGGCGTCGCGGTCGGCACGCGACAGCAGCCAGGCGATGTCGCTCTGCTGCATGTGCCGCGGCATTTCCCCCGGCGGCGTGACACGCGTGTCCTTGCCAATCGCCAGGTTGGCCGGCTTCAACTGCCCGATGTGGTACTCGGCGGTGTGATAGCCGGCGGCCCAGAACAGCTTGGCCGCGACGATTTCGCTGCCGGTTGCCATGGCCCGCCATCCGGGCGGATCGAACTTGACGAACCACAACTGGTTGGCGGTATCGCGAATGGTGAAGCCGGGCGTGACACCGTCGCTCTTGGCCGAGACCACGGTCCACGGCCCCGCGGCCGGGCCCTCGTTCGTGTTGGCCGCGCGCGCCACCAGCGCCGGCGTCAGCGGCAGCCGGCCGGCGCGGTTCACGAAGAACGGTCCGTCCGGCACTTCGTCCACCGTGTTGATGTTCTTCGCGCGCTGGCCGAGCCGGCGATCGCCCGGGCGCCAGAACAGGTTCTCGATTGTCTGGTAGGCCAGGTCGGGTTCGTAGCGGCGGGCGTTCTTGACGTCCTGCGTCACCGGCTCGCGCCAGATCGGGTCGTCAGGGTAGAAGCGCCGCGTCTGACCGCCTACGGCGAGCGTCGCGGTGAGCACGATGGTGGTGATGGCGATCACCCTGATCTGCGTCATCTGTGTCATCTGCGGCCCTGGTGTTGCGTCATCTGCGGCCCTGGTGTTGCGTCATCGGCGGCCCTGGTGTGGCGTCATCGGCGGCTGGTGTGGCGTCATCGGCGGCTCTGGTGTCGCATCATCGGTGTCAGAAGATCTGGCTGCCGGCCACGATCAGGCCCATGCCTTCCCGGCCGCGTGCCACTTCGACGCGCAGCGCCGTGAACAGCGGCCCGTGAAAGCGCGCACCGAGTCCCCAATTGGTTTCGAAGTCGCGGACGCGGAACCGGTGCCGGTCGGCGGCGACCTGCCCGGCGTCGAGAAATATCGCCATGTCGAGATACCGCGACGGCCGCCATCGGTACTCGCCGGTCAGCAGCACCCGGTTGCGATCAGTGAACCGCCGCGTGGCGAAGCCTCGCATCGTGCTGCCGCTGCCCAGGTACGGCGACAGCATCACCGGCACACTGGAGCCGGCCTCGGTGCTGGTCAGCGTGACGAGACCGCGCGCGGCCAGCACGAATTGCTCGCGAACCAGCGGCACCAGTTGCACCAGCTCGAATTCCTGCAAGTCGAACGAGAAGGGGTTGCTGTTGGTCTCGTTGTGCCGTTCCCACGTCGCGCGATAGAACCCGCCGCGGGTACTGTAGCCCGGTGAGGTTCGCCAATCGATGGCCACGCCGCCACGGGTGACGTTGTAGCGCAGGCTTTCGCCGAGCCCGGGACCCGCCTCGGCCAGCGCCCCTGGCGCGTCGCTGGTGGTGTCGATGGTGACGAACGAATAGCCGCTGCTGAAGGCCAGCCACTTGGCCGGCTTGAACGCGGCGTTGAACGTGAGATCGGTCGGCTGGTAGTCGTAGCGGAAGCGCGAGGACTTCTCGGACGCCGGCCCAAAGCCGTAGAACGACACGCCCCGGGCGTCGAGCCAGCTCGCGCTGGCATCCACCCGCAGCTTGCCGCGCCACAGTTCCGGCGCTGCCAGCCGGGTCTCGAGCAGGATCGAGTTGTTCAGCGAGAGGCCGCCCAGCACGTTGATCGACGCCGCCTTCTCGAGGCGCTTGAGATACCCGGCGCCCACCGCCATGCCCGAGCCGCCGAACACGCTCCCGAACCAGGGGTAGATGCCGTCGCCGCCGTTGAGCAGCGGCGAGATCAGGATGCTGCGGATGACGAGCTCCGCCTCGGACGGCCCCTCGGCGCCGAGCGCACGGGCTTTTTCGGCCTGCTGTTCGGCGATCGCTTCGACCCGGGTCGACTGCGCGGCCGCGGGTGCGCACAGCAACACCGAGATCAAGGCGACGAGGGGGCCGCGAAACATGGACCAATTATAGGGGCCCGACCGCGTCATGCCGAACCCGCTGCGGTCGGGGCCGTCAATTGCCACTTGGTGCGGGTGTAGGCGATGCGGAAACCGTTGCGCTCCGCATTGCGCTGCGACGCACTGCCCGGCGCCGCGCACATCATCGCCAGGTCGCAGCCCTCCGCCGCCAGGCGCTTCAACCGCCAGTCGAGCAGCGCCGCCTGGGCGCCCTGCCGGCGTCCCTCGGGCACGGTGCTCGCCCCGGCCAGCAGGCCGACGCCGTCACACATGAACAACGCTGCCGTCGCGATCGCCGCGCCGTCGATCTCGGCCACGATACACGTGGCATAGTCGACACTGACGCGGGCGAAGCCATCGATGAACGCCTGGACCTCCGCCGACTCGCTCCAGCCGCGTGCGGAGACCGAGGCGTAGAGACCGGCTTCGTCGCGGGACACTACCCGCACGCGGATTCGCGGATTGGCGGCGGCTGCCGCTGACGCTGCCGCGACGCCGCCCGTCACCGGCTTGAACATCACGCTCGACAGTTCAATCGGCCGGTAGCCTCGCCGGCCGAGCGTGTCGAACACCTCGACGCCGGCCAGGGGGCTCACCTCGTGATTCACGGCGGAGCCGCGCGTCGTGAAGAAGGCCTCAATCAGATCGAGATTGGCATCGGCCAGCGCTGAACCGACGCCCAGGCCGAACGTCTGGGTGAGGGGCGAGCCCACGCCCGAGAACATCGCAAGCGTGCCGCCAAAGTCAGTCCAGGTCGCGCCGGACGCGGGATCCTGCCTGGCCTGCACCTCGACGAACGCGGCATTGCCGCGTCCCTCGGTCAACTCCAACCGCTTCGAGAGCCGATGGTCACTGAATACTTTCACTGCAGCGCCTGGTAGACGAGATTCGGAAACGCGTCGCGAATGTCACTGCTGTTCGGGATCAGCTGGATCATCAGGACCATCACCAGTTTCTCGGACGGATCGATCCGGTAGACTGAACCGTAAGCCCCGCCCCACCCGAACGACCCTTCGCTCTGCATGCCGTTGGCGCCGAACCGATCCGTCGTCTCGAAGCCCAGGCCAAAGCCGAGACCGGTCGCCGAGTGCAGCGTGCCGACCTGGTTGGTGGCCATCAACCGCACGCTGCGCGGCGACAGGATGCGCACGCCGTCCACGGTCCCGCCCAGCCGGATGGCTTCGAGGAAGCGCGCATAGTCGTGAGCCGTCGACAGCAGGCCGGCGCCGCCGGCAAAGCTCCGGCGCGGGCCCTCGGCGTAGTGGCCCTGGCCGCGGGCGCCATCCGGCGCGCGCACGAAGGTGTTGTCCTTGCCGGCATACACCGCCGCCAGCCGGGCGCGATCGGCGGCAGCTACGAAGAACTGGGTGTCCTTCATGCCGAGCGGCGCGGTGATGCGCGTACGCAGGTACTCATCGAGCGGCAGTCCCGACACCTTCTCGACAATGCAGCCGAGGATGTCGGTGTTGTAACCGTAAACCCATCTCTCTCCAGGGTGGGCCACGAACGGCAGCGTGCCCAGTCGTTCCATGGTGGTACAGACGGGCTCGTCCTTGTCGGCGGTGTACCAGCCGAACCCGGCTGCAGGTCCAAGCCCCTTCGCGGCATACAACTCGGAGACCACGGAGTCCGTGCCATACGAGATGCCGGCGGTGTGCGTGAGCAAGTCGCGAATGGTGATCGGCCGGCGCGCCGGTTCCGTGACCACGCCCCTCGTCGTCTTCGCCGTCGCGACCATCGTCCTGGCAAACGTCGGGATGAAGTCGCCGGCCCGGCGTCCCAGCGACAGGCGGCCTTCTTCGATCAACTGCATGATTGCGACGCTTGTTAGCGCCTTGGTCTGCGACGCGATCCGGAAGATCGTGTCGGTCGTCATGCGCCGGCCGGCTTCCTTGTCGGCCCAGCCGAAGGCCTTCTCGTAGACCGGCTTGCCGTCCTGCAGCACCAGCGCGACGATGCCGGCGACGCGGTTGTCATCGACGTAGCGCTGCAGTCCAGCATCGATGACTGCAACGCGATCGGGAGCAAGTCCGCCACCTGCTTGTGGCGACAAACCTCCAGGTTTGTCGGTCTGCGATTGAAGTGAGGGCGTGGCGGGCGCCAGCGCGAGTGCCGAGCAGACGAGCGCAATTCCGATTCGGATTCTGAACATCGCAGGCCCCTGTTGAACGATGATTCTATGCCGACAGCACCACGCCGGCGGCCGCCAGGAGGCGGGACGAAGGGATGCGGCAGTGGAACCGCATCACCCGGTCACTTCTTCAGTTCAGCCAGGACCGCGTCGATCATCTTCTTGGCATCGCCGAACAGCATCTGGGTGTTGTCCTTGTAGAACAGCGGATTGTCGACACCCGCGTAGCCGCTGGCCATGCCGCGCTTCATCACGATGCAGGTCTTGGCCTTCCACACTTCCAGGATCGGCATGCCGAAGATCGGGCTCGACGGATCGTCGAGCGCCCCCGGATTGACGATGTCGTTGGCGCCGATCACGATCACGACGTCGGTCTCGGGGAAGTCGTGGTTGATCTCTTCCATCTCGAGCACGATGTCGTAGGGCACCTTCGCTTCGGCGAGCAGCACGTTCATGTGACCCGGCAGGCGGCCGGCCACCGGGTGGATGGCGAAGCGGACGTTCGCCCCCTTGTCGCGCAGGATCTTCGTGACCTCGTACATCGGGTGTTGCGCCTGGGCCACGGCCATGCCGTAGCCGGGCACCACCACCACGCTCTTGGCCTCGCGCAACAGTTCGGCGGTTTCTTCGGCGGTGATGCTCTTCACTTCGCCGGCCGGCTGCGCCCCCGCCGCCGGTGCCTTGCCTTCCTCGGCGCCGAAGCCGCCCAGGATCACGCTCAGGAACGAGCGGTTCATGGCGTGGCACATGATGTAGCTCAGGATCGCGCCGCTCGACCCCACCAGCGCGCCGGTGATGATCAGCAGGTCGTTGCCGAGCATGAAGCCGGCCGCGGCGGCGGCCCAGCCCGAATAGCTGTTGAGCATCGACACGACCACCGGCATGTCGGCGCCGCCGATCGCCATCACCAGGTGGATGCCGAGCAGCGAGGCGATGACGGTCGCGATCACCAGCG
>ERZ1292640.3245-Hain-H43-02um-R1-3245-length-12718-cov-4_pt1 | contig 12718 bp, 11 predicted proteins | sample MGYA00564404_ERZ1292640 | MGnify/ENA primary metagenome ERZ1292640 (study PRJEB36523, sample SAMEA6512636) | groundwater metagenome | collected 2019-01-08 | study: AquaDiva: Metagenomics assemblies of 32 groundwater samples
AAAGCAGATTCAGATATTTGAATCATATTTTCATCAACTTTAGTAGTATCATGCGGTACTAATTGAATTTTTGCTACATTAGCTTCTACTGCCAATTCATTGATCATCTTAATGATAGGTTTCATTGCTTGATGACCAAATTTTACAGCTTCAAGCATTATTTCTTCAGATAAAATCTTAGCTTCTGACTCAACCATAAGCACAGAATCTTCGGTTCCAGCAACTACTAACTCTAATTCACTTTCAGTAATTTCAGATCCTAATTTAGGATTTAATATAAACTCGCCATTTTTGTAACCAACTTTAGCTGCTGCGACCGGTCCTTCAAATGGAATTCTAGAAATTGCAAGAGCTGCAGCTGTTCCAATTATAGCAATAATGTCTGCATCGTGAATATTATCAAAAGACATTACTGTACAGATAACTTGTGTTTCGTGATGATAGTTTTCTGGGAATGTCGGTCTGATAGGACGATCGATTAATCTAGATATAAGCACTTCTTTTTCTGAAGGTTTGCTTTCGCGTTTTAAGAATCCACCAGGAATTTTCCCTGATGCAAAATACATTTCTTTGTAATGCACAGTTAAAGGAAGGAAATCTATACCTTCTTTTGGTTCATTACTTGTGACCGCTGTACAAAGTACCATGGTATCACCATATGTAACCATTACTGCGCCATCTGATTGTCTTGCTATTTTTCCAGTTTCAATTTTTAACTTACTACCAGCCCATTCTATTTCTTTGCTGATTATTTTGAACATAAAATTATTTTTCATTATAGTTTAATAGTAGAAAAATAGCGACTATTTATATAGTCGCTATTTTTATTTGTTATTTACGTAACCCAAGTCTAGCAATAAGGTCTTTATATTTATCAAATTCATTATTACGTAAATAAGTTAAAAGACGATTTCTTCTACCAACTAAAATTAACAAACCACGTCTTGTACTGAAATCTTTTTTATTAGTTTTCATATGTTCTGTAAGGCTGTTGATTCTTTTTGTTAGAATTGCTACCTGCACTTCTGATGAACCAGTGTCACCAGGATGAGTTGCATATTCTTTTATAATTTGTTGTTTTTCTTCATTAGTAATCGACATCAAATTTCTCCATTATAAATTAAATACACGTATAGGTTTACATAAACCTTTTTCTAATTTTGCTAAAGCTTGCAATTTGCCATCATTCAAAATTTGAACAATAGATTCTGAATTTTTAGAATATTCATCTAGAAAAATAGATAAACCATTTCTTAAAGCTTTAGTCTGATCTGCCGTTATTTCCAGACCCAAGATGTCGCTCAGGCCATAATTTACTGAAACTAGTGGCAAATTAGATTCAGCATTATGCACTACTTTTATTAAATTATCCAGTAAAATTGCATCTTTTATAAAAAAATTACCAACTCTTGTTCTTTTAAGAAAGGAAACATAGCCACAAGTACCCAAGGATCTTGCAATATCAACGGCTAACGTTCTTACATAAGTTCCTTTTCCACATTTAACCCTGAAGGTTGCGGATGATTTTTCTTCATCCTGAGCACAGCCAAAGGATCCAGCATGACTCTCTCTGGATATTTCGCTTCGCTCAACATGACATGTAATATCCATCAAAAAAAGATCATAAATTTCAATCTCACGAGGCTTTAACTCAACTTCTATTCCTTTTCTAGCTAATTTATAAGCTGGTTGCCCATTAATTTTAAGAGCGGAATAAGCCGGGGGTATTTGACTGATTCTTCCAATAAATTTAGGGATAATATTTTTTATCTCATTTTCACTTGGAATATAATCGCTTTCTGCAGTGACCTCACCTTCTAAATCTCCAGTGCTTCGCTCCTGCCCCCAAGTAATAGTGAACTCATATTCTTTTGTAGCATCCATAATATACTGAACTGTCTTAGTTGCTTCTCCAATTGCGATTGGTAGCACCCCTTCAGCCAACGGGTCTAAGGTCCCCGCATGACCAACTTTGTTATTCTTTCCTACAAGTCTTTTAACTTTTTGAACAGCATCATTAGAGCTAGGGCCTCTAGATTTATTGAGAATTAACCAGCCATTAAGTGGTTCAGTTTTAATGGTTTTATTTTTAATTGCAGAAGTCATTATAAGTTATTATTATCCATGTGAATAAATTCATTAAGACTAATCACTTTTATATTTTTATCAAGATTATATGAAATCTTTCCTGGGTATATTACTCTTAATTGGTCTAATTTAAGATCTTCAATGGCTATTTTCATTGATGGAGTGAGCTTTGGAGCGTCACTATATTTGAATTCAAATCCTAATTTCTTCCCATTTTTTAGAATTAATAAATCAAGCTCGGCTTTAGCATGAGTGGTCCAAAAAAAACTATCATAACGATCTATCTCCAGAAAGCTTATAATTTGCTCTAAAGCAAACCCTTCCCAAGAGGCTCCAAGTTTTTGGGAGATTAAAAGAGAGTCTATATCTTGGATTCCGAGTAAATAATGAAATATACCGCTGTCTCTGATATAAATCTTTGGAGATTTTACTTGCCTTTTTCCAATGTTCTCATACCAAGGCTCAAGGATTCTTATCATAAAAGTTGAAGCTAAAATTTCTAGATATTTTTGAACAGTTGTTCGGGCAATACCTAAATTATTTGATATTTCAGATGCATTAAATGTTTGGCCATGATAATTTGCTATCATCATCCAAAATTTTCTTAAATTGCCAATGTTTATTCCTTCTAATAAATTAGGTATATCTTGTTCTATGTATGTTCTTATATATTCCCTTCTCCAAACATAGCTTTCTTTATTATTTGTGGCTAAGTAACTTCTTGGGTAACCTCCCCTCAGCCATAAGTTATAATTTGAAGATTCTTCTAATTCGCAGCCTAAAAATGGTGTAATCTCAATATACCCTATCCTACCAGCTAAACTTTCTGAACTCTTATTTATTAAATCTCGTGATGCACTCCCTAACAATAAGAATTTCTTTTCAGGAAATTGATCATGAATATATCTTAGTACTTGAAAAAGATCTGGTTTCCGTTGAACTTCATCTATGACGATCATTCCATTTAGATATTCGAAAGCTAAAATTGGATTATTCAGTCTTTCTAGATCAGCAGGATTTTCAAGATCGAAATAATTTGCTCTATTGAAATTTTGTATTAATTGACAATATTGTTTTGCAACGGTAGTTTTTCCTGATTGCCTTGGCCCAAGTAAGGCTACTATACGATGAACATTGAATTGTAGTTCGATTTTATCAATAAAATATTTTCTATTAAACATGTGAACACCTTGAAAATTGTAAACTCTATATTGCAATTTTCAATATATAACAACAATTATACAAATGCAAGCGAAATCAGTGCCCTTGATATTTGCTAAAAAAACTTTTAAAACATTTAGGTTAAGAATTTTAAGGACAAAATTAATGAAAACAGCTTTTGTATTTCCAGGTCAAGGTTCACAAACCGTTGGTATGGGTAAAGAATTTTATGATAATTTTTCTATTGCTCGTCAAGTGTTTGAAGAAGTGGATGATGCTTTGAATGAAAAATTATCCAATATTATATTTAATGGACCAATGGATGAGTTAACGCTCACCTTCAATGCTCAGCCAGCAATTATGGCAACTTCTATAGCTATTTTACGCGTTCTTAAACATGAAACTGGTAAAAAAATAGAAGATCTATGTCAATATGTTGCTGGTCATTCATTGGGTGAGTATACAGCATTATGTGCTGCAGAAAGTATTTCTTTAAGCGATACTGCAAAATTGGTAAGGCTTCGTGGAAAAACAATGCAGAATGCAGTGGCTCCTGGTGTGGGAGCGATGGCAGCTGTTTTAGGTATGGATATAGAAATTCTAAAAGGAATTTTGAATGAAGTAAGTGGAAATGATGTAACTTGTGAAATTGCGAATGACAATTGCCCAGGTCAGATCGTTATAAGTGGTCATACTGAAGCAGTAGATTTAGCGATAACTAAAATTATTGAGGCCGGTAATAAGGCTATAAAGCTACCAGTTAGCGCTCCATTTCACTGTAGTTTGATGGAACCGGTAAAAGAAGTGATGAGCGAAGCTTTAAATAATTGCAGGATTATTGCTTCAAAGATTCCAGTTGTTGCGAATGTTAAGGCAAGCGCTATATCAAAACCAGAAGAAATTATAGAATGTTTAGTTAAACAAATCTCTGGTATGGTAAGATGGCGCGAAAGCATAGCGCAATTAAAGGCTCTAGGTATTGAAAAAGTGATTGAAGTTGGTACTGGGAAAGTTTTATCTGGTATGAATAAACGAATTGATAACACATTAATATTATCTAATATTCAGTCTATTACTGATATTGCATAATTTAAAAACTTACGATATTATTAAATAGGTAATTTAAAAAAGGAAAGTAAAAAATGACTCTTGAACTAACAGATCAAAGCTTTAAAGATTTGATTGAAAAATCAAATAAGCCGGTTATGGTGGATTTCTGGGCTCCTTGGTGCGGCCCATGTAAGCAACTGACTCCGATTATTTCTGCTGTCGCTGAAGAGATGAAAGATAAAGTTACTGTAGCTAAAATTAATATTGATGAACATCCTGAAATGGCTGCTAAACACAATGTTCGTGGCATACCTACATTAATCGTTTTTAAAGACGGAAAAGTAGTGGATACTAAAGTTGGCTCTTTACCAAAGGACTCTTTAGTGCAATGGTTAGGTAGTTTTGCTTAGGCACTATGATATAATAACTTTGAGAATTGAAAATATTTGGAGGAAAACATGAAAAAATTTACAGTACCTTGTGATTTTGGTGGGCAGAAGGCTCCTTTTACTATTTATATAGGTGATCCTGAACCAAGGCATCATCCTTTAAGTTTTCAAGCCAATTGGTTATCAAAAGAAAGAGGTGGTGCAATTCCTGGAGAAGTAATGGATAGCGTTGCCAAACTTAAAGAGATAGCAGACCAAAATAATGTGTCTTTTGAAGATTTATGTGTTTATGCTTTAGGCGCTGCTCAACAAGAAAGCGATGAAGCTTCAGATAACACAGATGATGACGACGATGAAGCAGGCAGCGAATAAAATTAAGATTTCACCATCAATATTATCGGCTAATTTTGCTAAACTTGGTGAAGAAGTAATTGCCCTGACCGAAGCAGGCGCAGACTATATCCATATCGATGTTATGGATGGTCATTTTGTCCCAAACTTAACCATTGGTCCTGATGTCGTTAAATCTATACGTTCTTATAGCAATCTAATATTTGATGTTCATTTGATGACGTATAATGTAGATGATTTAATAGTAAAATTTGCGAATAGTGGCGCTGACATAATTACCATTCATGCTGAAGCTTCAACGCATTTAGATCGCAGCCTTAAATTAATTAAATCACTAGGAAAAAAAGCAGGAGTTTCTTTAGTTCCATCTTCAAGCGAAACTATGCTTAATTATATAATTGATCAAGTAGATTTAATACTAGTCATGACGGTGAATCCAGGCTTTGCAGCGCAAGAATTTATTCTAAGTCAACTTAGTAAAATAGAAAAAATTAAAAAACTTATTGGCAATCGCTCTATAGAATTAGAAGTTGATGGGGGAATAAACGATATAACAGCTAAACAAGTTATATCTGCTGGAGCTGATACCTTAGTCTCAGGAAATTATATATTCAAAGATGGGCCAAGTGGTTATTTGAAGAACATTGCTGCTCTAAGGAATATTTTATAAATCAAGATTATTTTTTCTTTCTTTCCTTATACTAGAAATTAATATCATTTCCAGAATCTAGAAAAAATTCTAGACTTCTTAACTTTTACATCAGTCTTAGATGAAAACTCTTCTGTTGAGCTGATCTTAGCGCTTGATGACCAAGGCCAACAACAATCAAGTGAAACAATAGGTGCTACTGCTTTTCGAGCCTTCTTAAGGGCTCTATCTTTATTTTGCGCTTCAGTGAGCATTTCTTTAATCTCAGGATAATTAATCGAATAAACTAGAGCTGTAGCTCCTGTTCTATCTACTATATTTATATTGGCTCCTTTCTTTAAAAGATCTTTAACAGCCTCTACATTACCTGAGTAGGTCGCTTGTATTAGGGCGGTTTCACCGTATTTATTTTGTTCATTAATATTTGCGCCATTATCAATTAGAAGCAGTGTTATTTCTAGTTCTTTCTCTGTTAGGGCAGTATATAATGGGGTATGACCTGCATTATCAGCAATATTTGGGTCTGCTCCTTTTTCTAATAAAAACCTAACAACTTCAGTCATGGATTGGGATGCTGCAATATGTAGAGCTGTGTCATTAAAACAGTTTTTGATGTTTATATTGGTAGTTTTTTCTATTAATGATTTTATCTCATCGATTGATCCTGAAGACATTGCTAGATGTAGTATGGTATTGCCATCATCATCAAGAGATATGTTTATTAATATAGATCTGAATTCTTCAGGTGCTTCATTTATCAATTTATAAGAGACACTAAAATTTGAAGAATTTAGCGTATAAGTTAATATGTTCTTCTGTAAATTCTTAAGAAATTTCTTAATTTCATTATTCTTTGCTATATTAATTAATTGGGAAATAAACTCAATGCCAATAACATTTGAAGATAATGCATTTTTTAATGCCTCTAGATTTTCTGTTTTTACAGGGTCGAGTAATTTTTTAAAATTTTCATTTTTCTCAAGTAAATTATATTTATAATCTTTTAAATCTTTCTGTCTTTCATCTCTTAAGTGCTCATGCAGAGCTTTACCTGATGGTAAAATACTCTCCATATGTGTCATAAAATCGGTCAACTGGCGGCTAACTGTACTCAATTCTATTATGCAATTTCTATCAAAAATACCTCGCATATCTTTTTCTAATTTGCTAATTCCACGGTACATATCTATCCCTTCTGGCTGATAATGTCCGCTATTATTTGAGATCCAAATTATTTTTCCATTTATAATTTTAACTAATCCTGACATTTCTGCAGGAGCATCATTTAAAAATGAGCCATGCGTTAAGGTTGTTCCATGAGCGTTATAAGTACCAGGATGTGTTCCGATATAAAGGCTTCCATCTTTACTCATTACAAAGGCTTGTACTCCTAGCAAATGCTTGCTTTGCATATTTATTGTGTCAGCCGTGAAACCATTGTTAGTGTATAATTTACAATCCTTATAGTTTAATTCATGTTCTCTTAACTGGTTTTGAGTTAATTTTGAAATGGGATAAGATTTTTGATTAAAAATTTGTTTATCTTGTCCTAATTCTTGGAGATACCTATCATCAGATGAAAGAGCCAACCTCACCGTATCTATGGGGCTTGCTTCATTGGAATGGATAGTTTGCCTTATCTTTTTTATAGCCCTTTTCCATTTTTCCCTTCCTCCTTCTGGAGATGGATTTGCAGATAATAAATCCTGATTATTATCTTCCTGCGCATTTTTGTTAGGATCTTCTGAATCTGATTTCATCAGTTTTTTTCCATAGTTAATTCATTATATGCTATATAAGAAAAATTAACTATAGGTTAACTTAAAAATCTAAGCGTCTAGATTCCTTACAAACATTGCATTCTCTTGAATGAAATTTTTTCTAGGTTCTACAGCATCACCCATCAATGTAGAAAATACTTCTTCAGCTTCATCAAAATGATGAACTTTTACTTGTAGTAAGGTTCTTCTAGTTGGGTCTAGAGTTGTTTCTCTTAATTGCTCAGCATTCATTTCACCGAGGCCTTTGAATCTTTGTATATAAAGACCTTTTTTAGAATTCTCGAAGCTTATATTTAAAAGCTCTGCAGGAATAGAAATATCAATAAGAGCTTGTTGTTTAAATGCAAGTTTACATTTTGTAAAGTAAGGAGATATTTCCTGCGCTAATTTATTTAATGCAATTATTTCAGGCATTTCTGTTAAATTCTGATCAATGATTATTGTTTCAGCAAGTCCACGCATCCTTTTTTCAATAATGCATTTATTTTCTTGTATTTTACCCGTCCAAACGATTCTAGCTTCCAAGTGATATTGATTTAATTGTTTAACCAATGAATCTAATTTAGCTGCAAGCGTATTTTCATTATTATAAATATCCTGTTCAAATAAACTATTTAATGCAGCAAATTGCATTACTTCATTAGGTAATTTATAACCAAGTGTTTGAGTAATATGTACAAATTTCTCACATTTATTTAATAATTCTTTTAGTTTTTCTGGAGCAATTGTCTGGTTATCTCCATAATTAATTACAGCATTTTCTACTATAATATTTGTTAAATATTCTTGCAAAGCCTTCTCATTTTTTAGGTAAATTTCATGGCTGCCTTTTTTTACTTTATATAAAGGAGGCTGTGCAATGTATAAATAACCCCTTTCAATAAGTTCTCTCATTTGACGATAAAAGAATGTAAGCAAGAGAGTGCGTATGTGAGACCCATCCACATCAGCATCAGTCATAATAATTATTTTATGATAGCGAATTTTTTCAATATTAAATTCTTCTTTTCCGATGCCAGTACCAAGAGCGGTAATAAGTGTGCCTATTTCCTGTGATCCAAGCATTCTATCAAACCTTGCTCTTTCCACATTTAGAATTTTACCTTTCAAAGGTAACACAGCTTGAGTAACCCTGCTTCTAGCTTGCTTTGCAGAGCCGCCCGCGGAATCTCCCTCAACTAAAAATAATTCGCTTAATTGTGGGTCTTTTTCTTGACAATCTGCTAATTTTCCAGGCAAGTTACTAATATCTAAAGCGCTTTTACGTCTTGTGATTTCTCTGGCTTTTCTTGCAGCCTCTCTAGCTGTTGCAGCTTCAATAATTTTCGCAGCAATTTTCTTTAATTCATGCGGATGTTCTTCAAACCATTGCTCTAATTTATCAGATACTAAACTTTCCACCACCGGTCTCACTTCAGAGCTGACTAATTTATCTTTAGTTTGTGAAGAGAATTTGGGATCAGGTAATTTAACAGATAAAACGCAGCTTAAACCTTCTCTAGCATCATCACCAGTAATAGAGACTTTTTCTTTTTTAAAGACAGAATCTAAATATTTATTTACAACCCTAGTTAAACCAGCTTTAAAAGCAATAACATGAGTGCCGCCATCTTTTTGACGAATATTATTAGTGAATGATAAAATATTTTCATGGTAACTATCATTCCATTCCATTGCAATATCAACAGTTATATTGTCTTGAGTGCCATAGAGACATATTGGTTCATGAATTGGAGTTTTTCCTTTATCGATGTAGCTTACAAATGCTTTTGTACCGCCTTCATAATAAAGTTCAACTTGATGGGGGTTATCTTCCCTTAAATCAGTTAGGATAATTCTTACACCTGAGTTTAGAAACGCCAACTCACGGAAACGATATTCTAAGGTAGCAAAATCATATTCAGTATTAGTAAATGTTGCTTTAGAGGCTAAGAAAGTTACTTTAGTTCCTTTTTTATTAACATTATCAGCTACTTTTACAAGCGGTGCTTCGGCGACTCCATCACAAAAGCTAATAAAATATTCAGCATTATTTTTCCAAATGGTTAAAGATAAATTTGAGGATAATGCATTTACAACTGAAACACCAACACCATGTAATCCACCGGATACTTTATATGAATTTTGATCGAATTTTCCTCCTGCGTGAAGTTGAGTCATAATCACTTCAGCCGCAGAAACTCCTTCTTCATGCATATCAACAGGGATCCCACGTCCATTATCTTCCACGGATACAGATCCATCTTGATGCAGTATAACTTTTACATGGTCACAATGACCAGCCAATGCCTCATCCACAGCATTATCAACAACTTCATAGACCATATGGTGGAGACCGGATCCATCATCTGTGTCTCCTATATACATACCAGGTCTTTTCCGAACCGCTTCTAATCCTTTAAGAACTTTAATCGAGTCTGCATTATAATTTTGTCCGTCTGTCATTAGCTTTCCTTAAGTTACTTTAATTTAAGGAAAAACTATACACTCTTTTATGCTAAAAAACTAGTAAAAAGAAGACTGCATTAATCCCATTTTGCTTCCGGGGGAAGAGACATTAATATTGCCTCTACATTTCCGCCGGTCATAAGGCCGAATTTTGTGCCTCTATCATATAGTAAATTAAATTCAGTATATCTTCCTCGTTTGCGTAACTGAACTTCTCTTTGCTCTTGAGTCCATGATTTATCTTTGTGAGCTAGTATAATTTGAGGATATATTTCAAGAAATGCTTTCCCAACATCTTTAGTGAATTCAAAATCTTCATCAAAATTTCCTGTATTTATATAGTCATAGAAGATTCCTCCAACTCCACGAGCCTCATTTCTATGTTTGATAAAGAAATATTCATCTGCCCATTCTTTAAAGCGCTGATAATAATCAGCATCATGCTTATCGCAGGCTGTTTTAAAAGCCTGATGAAATTTGTTAGTATCCTCTTCGTTTTCAAACATTGGGTTAAGATCTGCTCCGCCACCAAACCATGTTTTTGTTGTTTCTATGTATCTCGTATTCATATGAACCGCTGGAACAAGAGGGGAGCGCATATGAGCAACTAAAGAAATGCCAGTGGCAAAAAATTGTGGATCTTTTTCAGCTCCAGGAATTTCTTTGCGGAATTCAGGAGAAAATTCTCCATGAACAGTTGAGATATTTACTCCGACTTTTTCAAAAACTTTTCCTTTCATGGTGGACATAACTCCACCACCCCCGTCGTCATGCTTCCATTCTTTTCTAACGAATCGTCCATCACCGTCTATTTCTTCGAATTTAGCACAAATATCATCTCTTAGTTTAGTAAACCATTTTGCTGTAATTTCTCGATTATTCATTGCTTAAATCCTCCAGTAGTAGAAATTCTATTACTAATTGAATATTTATAATATTGCAATAATTTATTTTCAGATTATATTGTCTAACAAAATAGCATTTAAAGGTTGTTATGGTAGCTCAAATAAACACTGTTACCTTTCATGGTATAGAAGTGGTGGATGTTAATGTTCAAGCGCATTTTTCCCCTGGTATGCCAGCCTTTTCTTTGGTGGGTCTTCCTGATAAAACCATAGCAGAATCTAGAGAAAGAATTAGAGCCGCCTTGCATTCAATAGGGTTAGCTCTCCCATCTCAACGAATAATAGTAAATTTATCTCCAGCGGATTTAGTGAAAGAAGGAAGCCATTTTGACCTTCCAATAGCAATGGCTTTACTAATCAATATGGGTGTTTTAAGTGAAGAAGAATTAAAAAATTATTTGATCCTAGGTGAGCTTGCGTTAGATGGTAGTCTGGTGCAGGTAAATGGAGTTCTTCCGGCTGCTATTGGAGCTAATGAAAGAAATTATGGAATTATCTGCCCTGATATTAATGGTGGAGAAGCGGCTTGGTCTGGTAATGCAAATATAATTGCTGCTAAAAATATTGTGCAATTAATTAATCATTTGAAGGAAAGACAAACTATTGCACAGCCTAAAGCTAAAGCATCTACAGCCATTCAAACAAATTTATTAGATATAAAAGATATTAAGGGGCAAGAAACAGCTAAAAGAGCTTTAGAAATTGCAGCCTCAGGTGGGCATAATATGATGATGTCCGGCCCTCCTGGGGCTGGTAAATCAATGCTAGCCGCAAGAATGGCAACTATTTTACCTGAAATGACAGCAAATGAAATTCTTGAATGCAGTATGATTGCTAGCATTGCAGGAGAAATAAATGATGGTCAGTTAAAGACAACCCGCCCCTTTAGATCTCCACATCATTCATGTTCTATGCCGGCTATGGTTGGCGGAGGAGCCAGCAAAAGGGTCATGCCTGGAGAAATCTCCTTGGCCCATAATGGCGTATTATTTTTAGATGAGCTTCCTGAATTTCCTAGAGTGGTGGTAGATTCTTTACGTCAACCTATAGAAGAAGGGAAAATTAATATTTCTAGAGCCAATTATCATGTGACTTATCCAGCAAAATTTCAGTTAATTGCTGCCATGAATCCTTGTAGATGCGGGTTCTTAGGCGATACTGAAAGATCTTGCAATAAGGCTCCAAGATGTGGAGCGGAATATCAAAGCAAAATCTCCGGTCCATTTATGGATCGTATTGATATATATTTAGAAGTAAGCGGCAACTCTATAAATGAAATAATTCACAGTAAAGAATCTGAAGATTCAGCTGTAATCGCGAAAAGAGTTCAGGCCGCAAGGGAAATTCAAATAAAAAGATATAAGGATACAGGAATAAAGAATAACTCAGAGCTTCACGGGAATTTAATTAAAGAATTTGCAGAACCAACTCCAGAAGCGAAAAAATTACTTCATGATGCTGCTGAAAAAATGAGGCTTTCTATGAGAGGGTATAATCGCATCCTTAAACTTGCTCGCTCTATTGCAGATTTAACTCAAGAAGAGCAAATTAATAAATCTCATATTGGGGAAGCAATAAATTACAGAAGACAATGGTACAATACCTAGAGCCCAAATTTACTTCCCTAATATTTATGTAATTTGTAAATTGAATTGACAATATACATAGATTATGCTGTGATTTTTTTATTACGGTTAATCATTCATCAACAAAATTTCCTACATTTAGTAAAAAATTAAAAAAAGCATTTTTATTAGTAGAAAGAGACTCATCCTTAAAATACTCACTGGGATCTAAAGTCTGCGCGTAATGTTTGATTTTTTGTTTTATTGCATCATCTTCCATTTTATCTGCACTAAAAATTGCCGTCTCGAATCCCATTGAAAAAGCAAATTG
>ERZ1292640.3247-Hain-H43-02um-R1-3247-length-12713-cov-5_pt1 | contig 12713 bp, 11 predicted proteins | sample MGYA00564404_ERZ1292640 | MGnify/ENA primary metagenome ERZ1292640 (study PRJEB36523, sample SAMEA6512636) | groundwater metagenome | collected 2019-01-08 | study: AquaDiva: Metagenomics assemblies of 32 groundwater samples
GGTCGTAACCTAGATAATCTCCAGGCAGCGGCATACGACATGGTGCTTAATGGTGTTGAGATCGGCGGCGGGAGCCTTAGGATTTATAGGCCGGATGTTCAGGCGGCGATGTTCCGCATATTGGGTCTTTCACAAGAAGAGGCTAAACTTAAATTTGGTTTCTTCCTAGAAGCACTCCAATACGGCACACCGCCCCATGGTGGGATAGCTTTTGGCATAGACAGGCTAGCGGCGCTTCTTTGCGGAGTTGGGCCTATCAGGGATGTCATGGCTTTTCCGAAGACGCAAAAAGGTCATTGCATGATGTCAGAATCCCCTTCGGTGGTAAGCCCCGAACAGCTTGTTGAATTAGGTATTGCATTGACGCGACCACGGCTGGGTTGATTTAATTATATTAATGGCGACTGAATTTTCATTTCGCACGCGCAAAGACGCGCTCGAGAGTTTCAAAAAGGACGTGTTTGATTTTCTTATTATAGGAGGAGGTATCACTGGCGCTGCGGTGGCGCATGATGCGGCCTTGCGCGGGCTTAAGGTAGCCTTGGTGGAGAAATCTGACTTCGCTTATGGGACCTCTTCGCGCAGCTCAAAGCTGATACATGGTGGGCTTCGTTATCTTGAAAACATGGAATTCGGGCTTGTTTTTGAGGCTCTTTCTGAAAGGGATTATCTTCTTAAAACTGCCCCGACGATGGTGAAGCCGTTGCCGTTTTATCTGCCTATTTATAGCGATAATAAACGTGGCCCGCTGATACTAAGACTAGGGCTGTCGTTGTATGATCTATTGGCGTTGTTTAAAACACCAGGTCGTCATAAGAAGCTTTCGTCACGTGAGCTTCGTGAGATGATCCCGTTTTTGCGCTCTGAGGGCCTGGTATGCGGCTTTAGTTATTTTGATGCATCGATGTGGGATGACGTGCTTGTTGTTAAAACGCTGCGTGCCGCTCAGAAAGCCGGTGCCATGGTTGCCAACTATGTTGAAGCGATCGAGCCGCTCTGGGAAACATCAGGTTGTGAAGACAGTGCCAGGCAAATACGCGGTTTTTGTGTGAGGGATGCCGAAGCAGGATGTCTCATGAATATACGAGCGAAGCGGGTCATAGTTTGCGCAGGCCCGTGGACTGACAAGATAGGCGCGATGCTGTCTTCCGGCGCGAATGGAGGCTGGCGCAACTGGCTCAGCCCAAGTAAAGGCGTGCACATATTGTTTGATCTTAAAAAGCTGCCCGTGCCTGGTGCTGTGGTCATGGATCAGAAGGAGGATGGAAGGATCGCGTTTGCGATCCCGCGGCCAGACTTCGGCGCTGGTGTCACGATTGTGGGGACTACTGACGGTCCTTCGCCGTCTGATCCGGATCAGGCCGCGGTTGAAGCGCATGAGGTCGAGTATCTCATGCAGTTGGTACGGTCTTATTTTGGCAAGCTTGATCTTGGTTACCGGGACATCATCAGCTCATATGTCGGTGTGAGGCCGCTTGCGGCCGAGGTATCGAAGGGAGATGATGCAGAAAAGACAGTTCTTCAGAAGGTGAGCCGCGAACATCACATTGCCGAAGGCCCTGGGGGGAGTGTGATCGTGGCAGGAGGGAAGTACACCACGCATAGAACAATGGCCGAGGAAATCGTCGATTTCACGTTAAAGCTGGAGAATCTTTCTTTGCCGCCTAAGACTAGTACTCCACTTGAGCCAAGATATATTGCAAGCGAATTGGATGGCAGGACGGCGGCGGATGATGGTTTACCTGGATTCCCGCAGCTAGAGGCTCAGTTAAGATATTCAGTACGAAACGAGATGGTGATGCATCTTGAGGATTTCTACTTCAGAAGGGTCCCTCTATATCTTGCTCGCGCTGATCACGGAGTGCCTTGGGCTGAGCGGTTGGCATACGTGCTGGCAGATGAGCTTGGGAGCGCGAGAGATGGTGAACCGCGTGTTGATGTATTAGCTGAGGTTGAACGGCTAAAAGCAACTGTAGCTCAGTGCGAGAGGTGGCGAAAAAAAGATTTGTTATGAGTGTTATTTATATATAACACATATGTATTATATATAGATTTCTATATTGCAAACCATAACCACATAAGTTAAATCAGTGCGTCATAACGGTAAGCTTTGGAGGTGATATGAAGCTTTATTTTGTACTTTTGTCGCTGTTTGTTTTTGGAAACGTAAATTTGGTTTTTTCAGCCGATGTGGCTGAAGGGAAGCCATGCTGGAGTGAGTTTAAACAAATTTATTCCAAGGATAAGTGGCCAGTAAGCCTAAAAGATTCACTTATCCGCCAAATGATCACGAAGGCTCGTGCTCATTATGTGGAGGCTACTTCTAATAATGAGAATGTATATGTGGATAGTGCGTTCATCATGTTGAAAAAAGGCAAACGCAGCGGTTACCGAATGGTTGTCACTGATGGCGGAGATGAATCAAATATAACGTATTACTTCTCTTTAAATGGAAGTCTGATCTTAGCCCGCTGGTCAAATCAGACGTCTGTGGATTATTGGGTTTGTGAATAAGAGAGGGGTCGCTTCCGCCAATTTCAGGAAAGGGTTTTGTTTTTGGTTCTATATTTGTCTGTTTGATTGGGCTATCGATCGCCGATCTTTGCCAGCACAGGGTAGATAGCTCGCTGTTGATCGCTCACCCAAGTAGCATGTCGGGTGCCGAACAACGCAAGCAAACGATAATCGAGGACTTGCTCGGCATGATCGAGGGGAATGCTGATCTCGGGCATCGGATGAAATTGCCCAGTAAGTGTTCCCGCCCGAGTAGCAAGCGCCGACCGGCGCGAGACCATCCCGTCGGATTCGCCGCCAATGAGAGCGGCAGTTAGAGAGAATAAAGGTGAAAGGTATTCCGCATCAAACTGTCGATAGATAGCTTGAGCGCGACTTTGTTTGCCAGATACAGCGTAGATTTGAATTTGAGGCGTAATGTCTAATTTCTCAAGGAACGTATTTATTTTGGTGGTAGTAAGTTCAGCTAGGCCTCTCAAGTCAAAGATAGATCCTGTTTTCATAAAAAGACTGTCAAGTAGCGGGAGATGACCAAAGACAAAATCCGCCAGTTCGGAACCCAGCATGGGCGTGGAAAATAAAACAATCTTCCGAATCGGCAAATCTTGCGCATGAGCAGCCAGATAGAGGGAGTAAAAACCACCCGCGCAATGTCCTAAAATCGTAATCGGGACGTCATGATCAGGGAACGAAGCTTCATACCAGGTCCCCAAATCCTGAAGTGCTGTTTCACCATTCTGAGCAAAATCTCCCATTGGGCTGAGCCCATTGACGATGTGAACGACGTCGCCGTTGACCTCAATGCTTTCAACGATATCCATGCTGAAGTAATCGTTAAGTCGTCTGTCACGGTCGGGGAAATTGGATCGAATGCTTCCGGGCAAAAGAGAATTTAATGTGCCAGGAATTAGCACAACGGCTTCACGAGGGGAAGCTGCAAAAGCTTGAAAACTTAAAAGGCATCCTACTATTTGAAAAACAAGACCTATCGCAAATCGGATATTTACCACTACACTGAGGTACCCCATGTGGGTATTTAACACAAGCCATCATTGTAATCGGTCAGAAGGTATGGATGGCGCTTGTCGCTGTACTGGCGGCTATCCTTTCATCCTGTATCGCACGCCACGGCCGGCCCCGTCTGCCGCTAGGCGTCCGTCGGCGACCAGAGCGCGAAAATGGGCTTTCACTGTATTTCGGTTGGCATCCGTGGCTGCTACGACTTTCGCCACCGATGTTGGGCCATGGTTCTTGATGAGTTCGATAATTTGTTGCGAGAGGAGTGGAAGCTGATTCAAAAGGAGTTCCTTCGCGAGCTTCGCCTCAAGCGTCATCTTTTGTTTTTGCATGGAGCGCAGAAAAAATATGACCCAGCCTTCCATTCCTTTTCTGGTGGGGCCTTTCCCCTTAGGCGTTGTTTTATGCTTTTTTGATTGTTCGATTTCGGCCTGGGCTCTTCTTAGCGCGAGGTAGTAGGCGTCCTTGTTCTCTTCGATCACGCGCTCCAGAGAACTGTATGGTACATATGAATACCCCTGCCGCAGGAGCAGCAAGGTTGTGATTGCTCGCGAGAGCCGTCCATTACCGTCCTGGAAGGGATGTATTTGCAGAAACACCACAACGAAGACTGCAATGACAAAAAGGGGATGAAGTTCTCGACGGGTGAGCTGAGTCTCCGTCCATCCGATCAGCTCGGTCATGAGCTTCGGAGTATCGAATGGGGAGGCTGTCTGAAAGACGACTCCCAGGTTGTTGCCATCAGGGCCGAATGCGGCCACCTGATTTGAAAACTTCTTATACTCGCCTCGGTGGCGTTCATCCTTGGTGCTGTATTTGAGGAGAATGCCATGGAGTTGTTTGATGTGATTTTCTGAAAGTGTGATATCGCGGTGTGAGGTGAAAACCAGCTCCATCACTTCCGCATAGCCGGCGACCTCTTGCTCGTCACGGGAGCGAAAGGAGTAGGTCTTCACGCCACGGAGCAGGGCTTCGACTTCGGTATTTATGAGCTTCACGCCTTCGATGCGGGTACTGGATCCGATGGATTCAATCGTGGCCACTCGGCGAAGTGCTGCCAGGCGGTCTGGCGCCAGGGCTTGGGTAGTTGTCCAGCGGCCGCGAAATTCGTCGATCTCGGCGATGAGATTGACGATCTCGGGTGTGAATAGAACTTGTGTTGTTCGGTATGGGGACATACCCATATTTATATCCAATAATATCTATTTTGTCACCAAAAATGGCTATTTGTGGGTATTAAAAGATATTTAATTGGCGGTACTAGGCGTGCCGACGCCAGTGCTTTGCTGTGTAAACCAACAAGTGTTTCGACGGTCCATAAAGAGACCCTTATCAAGGAATAGTCGGGCGGAGCTGCATTAGTCTTTGCAAGTGAGCTATCAATGGGCAATGGTTTTGCAAGCGTAAACAGGCGGATTTACATTTGAATTCATAATCAGCCTAAGATGGATAGCCTGGCTTGGACTAAATTCAAAAAACGCTACAATTATTATGTGCGGATTATAGCATGTGGATCAAGGCGCCACCAATTGTCAGTTATAAAAATGAGACTGATAATATTACAAGACCAGCGATATTAAATTGACGGTTCATGGCTATTGTTAAGTGCCATTGTTTAGTTGATTGACAATTAGATCTCATGATTTTCTAATTAAATAATAAACAGTCAGTAACGTTTGTTTGCTATCAAGGAGGATGAAATGAACCGCGAGACCTTTATGTTGGTCATTGGAGTGTTTGCCATATCTAGTCTGTCCATACCAGTGTTGGATACAGTTAATGCTGCAGAAAAGCATGTGACTGAAACACATACAATAAAAGTACCACATCCAAACAAGTCAGATGAAATGGTCGATGTTAAGGTTTGGTATAAATATGAGCCAAGCAAGAAAAATAAAGGTAAAGGAACTTATACTGTAGGAATTAATCCTCCAGGTGTCAGCTCAGTTAAGGTTGAAATTAAAGGGGATGCTGGTGAGTTGAAGTTTGATCAAGTGACTGCAGAAGTGAACAAACGAATGGATGTAAACAAAAATTATTGGCACAGTGATAGTTCTGGCAGGGAAACTTTAACTAACAAAGGTAGGATGGGATATTTTTTAGAACGCTTAAATGGTGATGACAGTGATAATAAAATCATTCTTGATAATTTTAATGGGTCAGTAAAAGAGAAATATATAAATTTACCACGTAACGAGAAAGTTATTCAAGAAAGCCAAGCAGGAACTTCAATTAAAAATGAAAACACAAAAAGAGTGATAGCTGTTTATAATGATCAAATTGCAAAGAATAAGCGTGACATTTCAGTGTTAAATGAGGCCATCGATCATGTATGTATGAAGCTAGCCGCTGATAGAGATCTGTGCAATAAATGGAAAAATGAAAAGGCTAGTCTAGAACAAAAGAATGAAGCTTTGCAAGACAGCTTGAATAAAGTTACAGATCTAGCAAGCACAGATGCTGATGTAGATAGTGCTGCACAGAGAAATATTGCCGCTGCTAATAATGAATTATCCAAATCCAAAGCAAAAGATAGCTATATGGCAGAAAAGGTTGATACGAATAATATCACTTGCTGTCCAGACAGTGCTAAAGGGCTTGATTGTAATGATTCTGATATAGCTACAGAAATGCCATTATGGGGAAAAATACGGCTATTTCAGTTTAATTTTGCAGCATCTGAAGTGTGTAAAGGCATAGATAAATTCTGCTTCACCAATAATGCAAAATGTATTTATCTCGATAAAAAAGACGGATTCAGTATTCCATTTACTGCTACTGTTGCTTGCGGTTTAAGCAAAGGTGAGGGGAAGAAAAAAGGTGCATGTGAATCTAATGTCACTCTTTGTATTAAAAAATCCGGTGCGCTTCATGAGGGTGGGCTGCTACGTGAAGAATTTACTACGCCTTCATTGTCGGGAGTTCATAAAACAGGCGATGCGGAGCCTGCTGCAGGAGCTGCAAAGTAGATGGTAATAGTTCGTTGCATGGAGATACTTATGAAAAAATATTTCAATATTATTAGTTTATTGGTGCCGATGTTTTTGGTTTGTCAACTTGCTTTGACGGATCGTGTGGCGGCGGCGCTTTATGATGAGGTTGTGATCAGTGGCGAGGTCGGCAATATGACCGAAGAGTTGATCACGTTAAAGACCGAAACCGGCAATGTGCTGATACCAAGAAAGGCGCTAGGTAAGATTGATGTACGTAGCGGTGCAAAAATGCAAGTCAAGGTCAGCCTCGCCGAAGTGGTGGAGCTGAACAAGAAGCACAGCAGAGTAAAATAGGATACCGCTTACTTCCTCCTGCCCGGATCTAAAATTCTTTCGACCCTGGCGCCTGCTTGGCGCAGGTATTCCATTGTGTCTTCTGACAGGCCTGAATCTGAAGCCGGGATGCGGCTGTTGGAGGTCTCGTCGCTCTTGATGGTGGCTTCCGTGTTTTGGGCTTCCTCTTCCTTCTGTGCTTTTTGTGTTTGTGCGTTCTCCTGCCTCGTGGCTTGTCTTTCAGTCATTCTGTCGCCATAGCCATAAACGCCGGCCAACAGGACAGCAGCAGTTATATAGCCGCCAACATATCTGGTTTTTAAAACACCGTACTTCATAAAACAGTACCTCCATCGATGATGATAACCAAATCAGCGTGGCTTAGCCAGGTGGCTCGCTTTTTTTGAGTTGAATGCCCAGTCAATTTTTTGTCGTGGTCTTTTATGGAAAATTTTGGCCTTTATGTGTACACACTTAACCTGTGACTCCTATTGTAATAGCAGAGAGTGCCAAGTGGATCGTGGTTGCAAAGCCGCCGGGCTGGCTGAGCGTACCGGGGCGGGTGGGTGTTCGCGGGCCGGTTGGAGTTTTATCAGAATGGGTAAAGGCGAATTTTGCAGGAGCTTTGGTGGTGCATCGTCTTGATGTTGAAACAAGCGGTGTTGTTTTATTCGCGCGCACGGAGGATGCGCACAGGTTGGCTAGCGGCTGGTTTCAATCACATCTGATGAAAAAAGAATATGTTTTATTGGCAGAAGGCGAAGCCAAGCAACCGGTCTTCAAAGTAGACAAGCCTGTCGACGGGGCCAGGTCCGTTACACAAATCGAAGTTATCGAACAGTATAATAGCGCTTTCCTTGGCTGTGCCACCCCACTTACCGGCAGGAGGCACCAGATACGAATCCACCTTGCATCTAAAGGGCACCCGATACTCGGTGACATTAGATATGGCGGTCGTGACGAGTTGGTCACTGTAGCGCATGTGTCGCGCGTGGCTTTACATGCGGCAAAGCTAACGCTGCCTACCGGTGAGAGATTTGAGGCAAGGTGGCCTGATGATTTTGCTTTGTGGGTGAGTGTGCTTAGAAAAAATCATTCATGTAAGGATGTAAATGATGGTTGAAGCTGAATGTAAACGCGCCTTGATGTGGCGGAAAGAGAGGGGGCTTTTCCGTTCTAATGAAGCTTTGCGCGTTTTCCACGGCCCTGGAGAAGGCTCTGGTCTTATGCGTGATGTGGCGGTCGATTGTTTCGGTGTGCATTGTTACGTTACATATTGGATGAGCGATAAAAACAGAATAAGAAAAGAGCCTGATTTTGGCCGTATTTCACGTTTTTATATAGATAGCCTTGGAGTGAACTCCGTTGTCGTTGTTAGAAGGGCAGGGGCCGGTCAGATGCTGAAGCCTGAAGCAGTTTTTGGAACCCCACCACTTGCCAATTTTGAGGTCCATGAGGAAGGCGCGAAATTTCTTGTCAATCTAATGGAGACGCAGCACACGGGCTTGTTTCTTGATCATGTATCGCTCAGGAAGTGGCTCCGCCAGCGATCACGTGACTGGGATGTGCTTAATACTTTTTCTTATACCGGCAGCCTTTCAGTTGCAGCCGGTCTTGGTGGCGCCTCGCATGTTACAAGCGTTGATTTATCAAAAAACGCCGTTAACTGGGCCAGAGAAAATTGGAAGATCAATGGCCTTCCGGAGGCATCGTCGACGTTTGTTGTTGGTGATGTGTTTGACTGGCTCGGGCGGTACAAAAAACGGGCAAAGAAATTTGATTGCGTGATACTTGACCCACCTTCGTTTTCGCGTGGCGAGAGTGGAGCGTTTTCAACCATGCGTGACTTGGTAAGGCTTCATAAAATGGCATTAGAGGTTGTTTCTGATGGCGGAGTTTTAGTCACGTCAATCAATTCAGCAAACATATCCAGGCAAAAATATAAGTCTGATATTCTGCTTGCTGCGAAACAAGCTGGTATTAGGTTGGAGATTCTTGCGCATATCAATCTTCCTGAAACATTTCCGGTACTGCTTGGAGAAGAGTCAAGGGCGGCTTATCTTAAGGGATGGTGTTTTCATGTCGGCGGGAGGTTCAGCGCAGAAAGCCATGATATTTTTTAAAACCGGATGCCTGAATGAAAGCCTGTAAGAATGCAGTGCTGGGCGGCCGAAATCAGTGGTTTTACCTGAGCCGTATTTCGTGTCGCCAAGCAGGGGGAGGCCTTCATGCGCGCATTGTACCCTGATTTGATGTGACCTGCCCGTATCGAGATTAAATTCTAAAAGTGTAAGATCTATGCCTTGCCATGTTCCGTAAGCTATGGGATCGGCTTTGAGCGACGCTAGTTTAGCATTTGGTGAACTTTCGCTGGTGATGCTGACTAGGTTCTTTTGTTCATCTTTTACAAGGTAATGCTGCCACTGAGGCGGTTTTGTGATCCGTCCTTCAACCCATCCAAGATATGTGCGCGAGATTTCTCCGCGCTGGAGTGCCTGGCTCAATCTTGCCGCGCTCTTCGTGCGCTTCGCCACCAGCATTATCCCTGAAGTGTTGCGGTCGAGCCTGTGGATCAATCCAACATAGTGGCGGCCAAGGTAAGATCTGAGCCAATCAACTAGATTTGGTAAATTGGGTTTGTCGGGACCGCCTTGGCTAAGAAGCCCGGCTGGCTTGGATAGCACGATCAGGTGAGTATCTTCGAACAAGATTGTTGGCGTCAATTTCTTGCCATTGTTTAATTTAGACATTGACATGGATATTAATCCTTACGCCGCGTTATACTTTATATAAATGAAAGCGGCAACGGAAGGCCGCCTTAGAAAGTATTTTTTTTCATGGCGCATATGTCGTGAGGGCGGTTCTGTTTTATTTAGGCCATTAACCATTTGGGCTCTGGCCATAGTCTTATATGTTCTTGCGCTGAGTGCGTATAAGAGCAGTTTGATGAATGGCCTGGCAAGGGAAAGCCTTGCTTTTCTCAAGGTCAACCACGCCAAAGTCATAAACCTCTTCCAGGCTAATTTTTATTTTTTCTACGAAGAGCAATTCCTTCCCGGGGTAAAAAAGATTTTAAACGGTGGGGGCGGTACTACACCGGTTAAACGGCTTCTTATAACCGTGCGTTCCGGCCAGAGCGCTGGTGAAGTGTTGTTTGATTCCTCGCAAAGTTCGCAGTCAGCCAAAATTAAAGCTGATCCTGAAATATTGAAATTATTAGGCACTGAGGATTCAACAGTTTTGATAGAAAGGTTCGATGTCCGTGTTTTTGTGCCTTCCGGGATGTATGGCGTCCTGTATTTTTTTGATGGATCCGCCATAGCAATCAGGATTTTTATACTGTTTGCATTGTCAGCGGTTGTGGTGATGATATTCAGGCGCTGGTGGAAGCGAGGGGTGTTCCTGCGAAAATGGCAGGAACTGAGAGTGCTGTGGCGACGCTACTGGCGGCTTAAGGCCAAGTTTATTTTTACGATCATAGCGGTTAATATAATCACGGCCAGCATAGTATTCGTAACGCTTTCTTCGCTGCAGAGCCGTGAGCAAGCGGAAAGACTTAAGAAGGAATTGGCCGTATTTGGTCAGTTCTCAACAACGCAAGTTGTTTCGGCTTTTAGTAATCATTTTTATTTTCAATATGCCGAGCGTTTTGTCCCTGAAATAAAGCGGATTATTGCAAGCAATGAAAACCTCCTTATGTTGAGGATCATTTCAGCCAGAAATAACAGGGTGCTCTTCGACAGTGAGCAGGCTTTTTTGTCTCCATCATTGCCACCATCGTTGTCACAATCCGCGGATGTCAACGCGAAGCTCTCGGAAATGCCAGCCTCAGAGCTGCCCGCTGATCTGCTGGAGCAGGTCCGCATGCAGGGGCTTGTTTCACAGGAAACCACCCGTGAAGGTGAACGCCTGCAGAAAGTGATAATTCTGGGTAAGGGTGATGTTCAGAAGGTGGATGCTGAGGAGCCTCTTTTTTTTATTGAATATGTCTTTAGCTACCGCACGCTCAATCAAAGCATCGCGTCCATAAGGAGGCAGGTGCTGATAGATCTAATTCCTTCAACAGCGCTTGGTTTGATAGTAGCGGTGTTTTTCGCCCAGCTTCTTTTGGCGCCAATCAGGAGGCTGGTCATTGGCGTTCAGAAGGTGACGTCAGGTGACTATGATGTTTCGGTGGATATTAAAAAAAATGACGAAATCGGTGAGCTTGTCAGTGCATTCAACGCGATGACATCAGAACTGCGCAAGAAAAAGGAACTTAGGAAATATCTTTCTGATTCCACTTACCGTCAGATAATGGCGGCTCCAGATTCTCCGGATGGTGCAAAGATCGGCGGCCAGCGGGTTTCGGCCACTATCTTGTTCAGTGATATACGTGATTTCGTCGCACATTGCGAGCACATGGACGCCGAGGAAGTTACGGCCATGTTGAATGAGTATTTTTCAGAAATGGTTGATGTCGTATACAAGTATGGCGGCGAGGTTGATAAATTCATAGGCGACGCACTACTTGCGGTTTTTTATACTGAGGAAGAAGCTAGCACCATAAGGCGGCCAGCTGAACAACCAGGTTATGACGAAAACAAAGGTGGTGTGGCTACTGCGCTCAAGGCCATATATTGCGGCCTTGAAATGAGGGACAGGCTCGCGCAGTTTAATAAGCGGCGTGAATCCAGTGGCCGCCAGCCGCTTGAGATAGGCGTCGGGATCACTCATGGTGAAATAATATCCGGCCCGATTGGCTCGAAAGACAGGATGGACTTCACAGTGATCGGTGACGTCGTAAATCTTGCTAACCGCATTGAGAAGCTTTCAAAGCATGGCAAGTACACAAGGATTGTTTTTTCTGGCCATGTAGAAGAGAAGGTTAGGGGACTGCTTGACTACAGCGAACTATCCAATGAAAAAATCCGCGGAAAAGAGGAAAGTGTCCTTGTTTATGAACTCATAGGAGTCAGGGACCTGGATGTACTGATAAACAATCTGCGTGGCGGTGATGTTGAGTTAAAGCGAAGAAGTATAGAGTTGCTCGGTCAGTCCAGAAATCAAAAAGCATTGCCTCAAGTAATGAAAATGCTCAGGGACAATAATGAATGGCTGCGCTTGTGTGCCGCCGGTGCGGTCGCAAAGCTCGCGCAACGTGATAGTGAAGAAGTGCTGGAAGAGTTGTTTCATAGTCTCAAGTATGAAGGGTCTGAAAAAGTCATCTCAGCAGTTATCTCGACGATTGGCAAGATCTGTACTACGGATCGAGTCCTCGGTCTGATTCGGTTTTTAAGCTCATCCAATGAAAGGATCATCGCAAACGTCGTGGAGGCCATGGGTCAAGTGAGAAGTCCTAAATGCATTGATATGATCTTACCACTGCTCTCCAGTAGAAATAACCGCATAAAGGCCAATGCGGCCATGGCACTATTCGCAGCAGGCCACCTTGAAGTCATTGGCACGCTTAAGCCGATGTTGATGCATTCCGACGCTCTTATGAGGAGTAGTGCCGCGTTTGCTCTTGGTGAGCTGACCATGATAGCTGGACAGCACCAGCTTTACGAGCACCTCAAGTCTGATTCCAAAACGGTTAAGCTATTCATGGCTGAGTTGCAGGAGTGCGTACCAATGCTTGTACAATTATTAAAGGATGTTGATTTAATGGTGCAAAAGCAAGCGGTTGTCGCGCTGGGGAAGATAAAGGACAAATCTGCTGTACTGCCAATAATAGAGATGATTGATCCACACGGTATATCAAAGGACCTTGCTAGGGATATTATACAGTCGCTTCGTGCTATTGGTTCGCCAAGCCTGGTCCGCTCCGTAGTGTCGCAGCTCTCCTGAGTAGAGAGGTGATCCCTGACTATGTTATTGACAAAGCCCGTCTTGCTGAATTGGAAGGGCAAGTGCCACATAATCCTATCCACGAAT
>ERZ1292640.3248-Hain-H43-02um-R1-3248-length-12712-cov-7_pt1 | contig 12712 bp, 10 predicted proteins | sample MGYA00564404_ERZ1292640 | MGnify/ENA primary metagenome ERZ1292640 (study PRJEB36523, sample SAMEA6512636) | groundwater metagenome | collected 2019-01-08 | study: AquaDiva: Metagenomics assemblies of 32 groundwater samples
ACGTGCTGACGGAAAAGGTGTTTGGCACAAGCGGAACGGAGATTCTCAAAACGCGGCTGGGCGGGCCTCTTCAATTCCAGGACCACCACACCTTCAATGCCTTCGGACCCAATAACCGTCCGGGCCGGCTGGCGCTTTCCGTGCGCGATTTTGCCCGGTTCGGCCTGCTCTATCTTCGCGATGGCAGATGGAACGGCCGGCAACTGTTGAAGCCGGATCTGGTGCGCATGGCCATTTCCAGCCCCATTCCCGCTGAGACGCCGCTGACGGGCGGGAAAGAAGCGGCCATGCTGCCGGGCCAGCGGTCCGTAGGCGGCACGCGAAATATCACGCCGGTCGGTCCCGGTTATTACAGTTTCAATTGGTGGCTCAACCGCACGAATAAGGCTGGTCAGCGACTGTATGTGGATGCGCCGGCTGACACTTATATTGCGGGCGGTCACGGCGGCAAACGCATGTTATGGATCATCCCCAGCCTTGACTTGATCGTGTCCTGGAACGATTCCCCGATTGATGATCATGACCAATCGCCGGGCAATCCCAACACCCGGATCAACCAAGCCGCCAAAGTGATCCGGGAATCGGTCCTCAACCAGCCTGTGGCCGGCGAAAGGCCCGCCACGACACTCGGCATCAAAGGCACTCAATTCACTGTCAATGGCCAACCCACTTATTTGCTTGGCATCAGCTATTACGGTGCGTTGGGAGCGCCGGAAGAGTTCATTCGCCAGGACTTGAGCGATATGCAGCGATTGGGCTTCAATTGGATTCGCGTCTGGGCCAATTGGGGCGCTTTTACGAACAATGTTTCGGCCATAGACGAGGAAGGAAACCCGCGCGAACCCTTTCTTTCCAAATTGCAGCGGCTGGTGGCGGAATGCGATCGCCGGGGGATGATAGTCGATGTCACCTTTTCCAGAGGCAACGGCGTCACGGGTCCACCCCGGCTGCAAGGATTGGCGGCGCACCGTCGAGCGGTGGAAACCGTCGTGACGGCTTTGCGGGAGCGCCGCAACTGGTACCTCGATCTCTCGAACGAAAGAAACATTAGCGACAAGCGGTTCACCAGCATTGATGATCTCAAGGAACTCCGGCAATTGGCCCGCCGGCTTGATCCCGGACTCTTGGTGACGGCTTCTCACGCCGGCGACATTGCTCCCGATGAACTGCGCGACTATTTGATCATGGTCGGCGTTGATTTCATTTCGCCGCATCGGCCCCGGTCTGAGCGCTCGCCTGAACAAACGGAAACAAAGACCAAAGATTATTTGAACCGGATGCGAGACTGGGGACGAATCGTGCCGGTGCAGTACCAGGAACCTTTCCGCCGCGGCTATGGGAAATGGCAGCCGGCGGCGGCAGATTTTATCGCCGACGCGCGCGGGGCCTTGGCCGGTGGAGCTGCGGGGTGGTGCTTTCACAACGGTGACGAGCGGGACAAAGCCGAGGGCCAGCCGCGGCGTTCGTTCGATCTGCGGGCAAAGCAATTGTTTGAGCAGTTGGATGCGGAAGAGCAAAAGGCGGTTCAGAGTTTTCAGAACATCGCGCGCCAAGTCCTGCGCTAAACGCGCGAGCCCTCGTGGACGCAGGCCGCTCCTTCTGCGTTTTCTTTCCCGAACCCGCGTCGCTTTACACCAGCAGCTCCGCCACCTATATTGACCGCCTGTGACGGAAACAAAGAAAACGCGCGTCGTCGTTGGCATGAGTGGAGGTGTTGATTCCTCGGCGGCTGCGGCTTTATTGGTTGCCCAGGGCTACGAAGTCGTGGGCATCACTTTAAAGCTCTGGCCGCAGGATTGCCTGGCTCGCGCGGAGGACAAATGCTGCGGTCCTCAGGCGGTCACGGACGCACGGAGTGTTTCTCACCAATTAGGCATTCCTTACTACCTGGTGGACGAGGCGGAGGAATTTCAGAAGCAAGTCATCAACTACTTTGCCGAAGAGTACAAGGCCGGGCGCACCCCGAACCCGTGTGTTATTTGCAATGAGCGGCTGAAGTTCGGCACGCTGATCAACCGGGCGCGGCAATGGGGCGCCGAGTTTGTGGCGACAGGTCACTTTGCCCGGCTGGATAAACCAGCCAACGGCGGACGCGTCCTGCTCAAGAGAGGACGTGATCCCCGCAAAGATCAAAGCTATTTCCTTTTCTCGCTCCAGCAGGAGCAGTTGGCCCGCGCTCTCTTTCCGCTCGGCGAACTGACCAAGAATGACACGCGTGAAATCGCCCGCGAAAGCCACCTGAAAACAGCGGACAAAGAAGAAAGCATGGAAATCTGCTTTGTGCCGGACAAGGACTACGGCAAATTCCTGACCGCCGCCCAACTGGTCCAAAAGCACCGAGGCGAAATCGTCAATTTGCAGGGCCAGGTGCTCGGCCACCACGACGGGATCGAGTTCTTCACCGTAGGCCAGCGGAAAGGACTTCAAATCTCCAGCCCCAAACCTCTCTACGTCATTGAACTGGACGCGCGCAAAAACCGGGTCATCGTCGGAGATGAATCCGCCCTGGAACGCGACGAGTTCAACGTCGAACGCTGCAATTGGATTCCCTTCACGTCGCCGCCCGCCTCGCTGGAGGTGACGGCCAAGATTCGCTATAATCATCCTGGCGTCGCTGCCACCGTGACGCCCCAGGCCGGAGGCGGGGCGAAAGTTAAATTGCACACGCCCCAGCGAGCGATTACGCCCGGACAGGCCTGCGTGTTTTACCAGGACGACCTGGTCGTGGGCGGCGGTTGGATCATGAAGTGACTAAACTGAGGCCTTCTCCTTCCAGAACGGCAATCGGTCCTGCAAGCCGAGGCAAACCAACAAATCGAGGTCCAGAGCAGAGCTGGCTTGTGCGGAGCCGGCGTTTTCCTTTTCGTGCAGCAATCCATTCGCCACATGCACCGCAATGACCAGATCAAATCCTTGGTTTTGGCCTTGGGCCGGAACATGATGAAACGCCACGGCTTCCACAATCGGCACTGGCAAGCCCCACAAACCCAGCAGGTAGGCGCCCACTTCAGCATGAGTGCAGCCGAACAGAGTCTGCTCCGCTTCCCAGAGCGCGGATTGCTTTTTCGCGCGCAGCGCCAGCGCCGTTTGATATTGAGTCGGCAAGCCGCTGGCCAGCACCAGTTTTCCCACATCATGGAGCAACCCGGCTAGAAAGGCCTGGTCGGCCTCTCGCGCCGGGAGGTTTTCCGCTTCGGCAATGCGCCGCGCCAGGACTCCGGTGGTCCAGCTATGGGTCCAGAGCTCAGAAAACGAAAACCCTTCGATGCTCGCGTGGCTGTACAAGGAGAAAATCTGCAAAGAAAGAACCAGCGCTTTGATGGTTTCGATCCCCAGGAATGTGACCGCCTCCTCAATGCCGGCTGCGGGATGGGCCCGTCCCTGAAAGGCGGAGTTGACGAATTGAAGAATCTTGGCGCTCATGCCGAGGTCGCGGGAAATGATTTGACCGATGCGCTGGACCGACGGCTCTTCCCGCCGCAATTCCTCCAGCAACTCCAGATACAAATCCGGCATGCTCGGCAGGGCCAGGACGTGTGAAACCAGTCCCTGCAGCCGTTCGTTGGCCAGCAAATCACGCAACTTGGTCGCCCGGGTGATCGTGCCCATCAGCGCCTCGAGATCCCCCCATTTTGACAAGTGCTGATGGGCGGGACCCAGAGATTGAAGAAGCGTCTCGCGGTCGGCCTGGTCCGATAACGCAATCCGCACGGTTTGCGGGTTGCGATGCATGACCTTGAAAAGTAATTCCGCGCCGTCCATGCCCGGCATGTCCCAATCTGTGACCACAACGTCAAAGGGCGTATGCACGATTTTTTCCCAGGCTTTGGTTCCGCTGGCGGCAAACTCTATCTCCCAGTCGGGGTGCCGGCACTGTACAGCTTCGCGAATCCGCTCCAGCGCGGCAGGATCATCATCGACAAATAGAATTCGCCTCATACGGCTTCCATGGTTTCACTCACATCCTGCCATTTCTTGAGGGCTGGACCGGCTCCGGCCAACCAATCAGTTGCCAAATGTAACCCCGGTTTTGCCGCCGAGATCAAAAAGGTGCATCCGAGCCTGATCGTACTCTTCGGCGTTCGGCAAATGCTCCAGCATGAGCGGCGGATTCTGCGGCAACCGGGCCAGGCGCCGCAGATAAGTGGCATAATCCATGGAACCGGCGCCCGGCCGCACCTCGCGGAAATGAATGTTCATTTCCACATCCCACGTGAGGTCTTTGGCGTGACAACTGACTACCCAGCGCCCCAGTTTGTCAAAACATTCGTTCAGCAAATCCTGGTTGCGATAAAAACGGCTGGGCGAGTTGACGATGTTGCACGGGTCCAAATGGACGGCAAAGGCCGGGCGGTCCACTGCTTTGATCAGTTTCAAATAGCTCTCCGCACTGTCGGGAATCGCCCAGCCCATCATCTCGTAGGAAAACTTGGCGCGTTGTGGCTTCACGTCGTCGATGATCTTGCGGGCATTCTCGACCGCCGCATCGAAGAACCGCGCTGATAAGTTGTCCGGGTGCGGCCCAAACCATTCCTTGGTGCTGAACGAGCCGGCAATATCGACACAGCAGAGGGCGCCGACCGCCTCGGCCAGGGCAAGACCTTCGGTGACCAGCTTGAGGTTCGCTGCGCGCTTACCGGAATCGGCATCCAACAGGTTGACCCAGCGGCCCACTTCGGCGATGACGACGTCGTGCTTGGCAAACGCAGCCGCCACCGCTTGAATGCGGTCGGAATCCTGCAAGGAAAGGCCGGGACAATACGCAGCGCGATAGCCGAGCTGGCGGTGCGCCAGCGCCATTTCTTCCGGGTCATTGGTCTTCGAAAAAATGGGACCGCCCAGACGGATCGGCTTCCATGGGGCTGATTCAGTCGTGGCCTGGCCAAAGCCTTGGATGGCGGCTGGGGCCAGTCCAGTCACCAGCGCCGCGCCGACGGATTGTTGGATGAAGTGCCGGCGATTCAGGGGATTCATATATCTGTTCAAATTCAGTTCCGTGCCATTTACCCCATGACCGGCCTGTTGGCAACTCTCTACGTTGCACAGGGTGATATAAATCTGGCCCGCAGGCAGCAAACGGCGCGTCGTCGGCATGAGTCTGTTCATTGGAGATCGGGGCATGGAGCGATCATGAATGCCAGACAATTGCGGAGGAACAGCGCGGGTTGAATACAACTAAGAAAAGGCCATCGCCTGGCCCCTGAGGTGGGGGAACGCATTTTGCAGCTTGCCAAAGGTCGAGGCCTTGGATGAAAGTCGGTGTGGATGAAATTCGAAGTCGTCGGCCGAATCACCGACATCGAAACAATTGCTTCGGGGACCGCGATTCGTGTGCTCGATTACCTGCGCAAGCATTACGGACAAGGGCAGTGTCGCAAATTAAAAGGGTTGTCGATGGTTCGCCTTTCCAACTGAGCCGTGCGCAGAGTGGAGTTGCATTGGTATGAAGCCCACGGTATAGGTAAGAGAGACATGAAAATCAAGCGGTACCTGGACCTTCAATGAGAGAGCGAAGAAAACGTTTTGCGCTTTGCCTGGACAATGCCGATTATGAGGCGTCACTGATTATCGGTAAGGTTTATCGCGTCCTTCCCGATCCTCAGGCGGCTAGAGATGATCTTGTGCGAATCGCGGATGAGAGCGGAGAGGATTACCTGTACCACAGCACTCAGTTTGCCTTGGTGGACTTTCCAAAGCCGGTTGAGAAAAGGATTCTAGCCCTTGAAACTGCCTCCTAATGCACGGCTCTTCAGAAGCGGCCGCTCCGCGTAATTTGTGGCCGCGCAAGCGCCAAGCGGTGTAGCCGCATGCTTTAGCTGACGCTCTGTTATCGCTCCGGTTCCGCCTTGCTGGACATCGTCTAACAGGGAATTCCTCTAATCCCACCTGAAGGCCGGACATTCTCATCGTTTTCAGCGACACACGGCCAATCGGAGTTCCACAGCGCTCCACTTCAGCGCCTGAAGATGGCAACATCATTGGTCCGGAACGTTGGCCTGACCAGGTACTCGGCGAAGCGCCTCTGGTACAAGGCCAGCCGAATATCGACCGTTTTGGCGTCTGAAGGGATTCGATAGCCAAAGCTTTCATTGCCAGCGCGCATGGCCTGCTGGGCGACACGTCCGCGATCATCCATGACGCTGACAATTTCAAAGCGCAACTTTTGTGGCAGCGAAGGAACGTCCACTTCAATGGTCGTTTGGCCAAACACGTCATGCTCGCGTCCGGGCAAGACAGCGTGCTCACCCACCAGCGCCATCAAACGAATGGGGTATCCCAGCAGATTGGTTTGCTGATTGATCATCGAAACCGCCTTGGGCGCCGGCACGGCAATGCCTTTCACCGTCCAAAGCTCGCCATCAGCAAAATGGGCCTCCGGTTTGCGCGTGAATTCGACCCGTAACTTCCAAGCCGTTTCCTGCAGCCAAAATGGCCAGGCGAACGTGCTGACTTCCTCTTCGCCGATCGTTTCGCTGATCAGGAGTGATTGGACCGCAGTCGATTCTCCTCGAGCTTCAAAAAAACGCCATGCCTGCCCGGTCGCCTCGAATAGTTCAATGCTCTCCGCCTTCCAATCCCTGCAAAGATGGCCTGCTTGAGTCATGCGAAAACAGGCTTCCGCCCAGGTATTCGGAAAAACGTAGAGTGCTTCCGGTCCTGCACGAGGATTTATAGTAATGGCGAGCTCTGTCAGTATGAATTCCATTTCTCCGTCTCGCCTGGCCATGGGTTTCCTTTGCGCAGTCCAGCTCGGATAGCTCTTTCGGACGGGATTCCGTACCGCAAAGTCCGCGACATGAACCGAGCGGTTAATAGACTCCTCCCGAGGGACGAGCAGATTGTCCCCCTGATAGACGCGCAGACGGAACGCGGAGGAGCGTCGCGGAAAGACTTCCGTGTCAAAAACCGCTTGTTCCAGATTGGTGCTCAAGGTGATGAAATGGGGCGAAATGTCCGACAAGATCGTCAGGGACTCAAAGCCGCTTTCATCCGCCAACCTATACGACAATGGGCGCTCGTCCGTTTTGTCTTTCCGTGTGAGCCAAAAGGCCAATTGTGGAGTGGTCGTTGTGTACTGGGGCGGCAGAGCCATTCCCCATCGCGCCAGCAGCTTTTCCGGCAACGGTTTGAAAAGCCGCCTCCAAAATGCAGAGGGAGCGCAATGGTTGGTGCCAAACGTCACAGCCTGCAACGTCAGGATCGAGCCGTCCGGCAAACGAGCGGTCCGCTCGGCCTCCTTGTGTCGGAGAGACAGCAGGCTCACGACCGTCATTCCCAGCACGACCAGAATCGCGCCTCCCCAACTTAAAGCACGATAGCTATGCATTGGCGCTTCACTGATTAAGCCGGCTTCGCTCAATACTCCTCAAACAAGCGCCTGGATGGTTCGCGCTTAAGACGCATTCCAAGCCTGGTCAATGGCTCGCTTTCCTTTGACGCAGGCGTCGTAAGGATCGGGAATTTCCCATTCGTCAATCATGATCCAGCCGCGAAAGCCGCCCTCCTTCAAAACCTTCAACGACTGGGCAATATTCGCATGGCCATCCCCGCAAGCGAGATGTTTGGAAGTCCCTCCCTCGCGCAAAGTGCCGTCCGTGTCCGTCAAGTGCAGATAACCGATATTCCCCACGCCCATGCGCAGCAACATTTCGTGCGGCTTGCCGGTCGAGCCATTCATCAGGTCAAAATGGCTTGGATCATAAATGCCTTTGAGCGACGGATGATTCGCCTGACGCAAAATGCGCCGGTAATGGTCCTCGGTATTGAAAACAAAGGGCGGCTCGATCTCAAACGCTGCCAGCAAACCGAGGTCGCCGGCGATCTGGCCCGCTTCCCGAAACGAAGCCGCCAGATGGTCGATCGCCTGGTCGATCGTTCGGCCGCGCAATCCGCCTCCGGGCCACAATCCAACGCACTCGCAGCCAAGCTGTTTGGCGAACTGAACGCGGTCGCGAAATTCCTCGAGCCATTGTTTGCGCTCAGCTTCCTCGGGCGCGAAGGCGCCGCCGGCGCCAAGTTGAATCGAAAAAATCTGGAGCCCAAAACCGTCATACAACCGGCGCAAGGCCCGAATCCGGTCTTTCTCTTTGGCACTCGGATAACCGCTTGAGGGCCAGTCGCCCACCAACTCCACGCCGTCAAAACCGGTTCGTGCAGCGAAATCGAGCACCTCCCAGATCGGATAATTCTTTTTGTACTTGTGCGAGCCGGACTGAAATCCATTCAGGCCAATGGCGGTTTTCCATTTCCTCTCCTTGGCCTGGTCATCCGCTCCTCGTGTCACCACCGGCAGGGCTAGGGCGGCGGCCAGCAGTTTAAGCGCAGTGCGACGATCAATTGTGGGAGTCATGGCCCACAGCCTCTAAAAATAAGTACGCCCTGTCAATGCCAGGTTATGCGGTTATCAAGCTGCGGGCCCTTGCCCAGCACCACGCTGGCAATCATGCAAACGAAAAGCCAGACGGTGAGATAGCGTTCGAAGAACGCCAGTCTTCGCTGGGCGGCCCGAGCAGCGGATTGGTTCATGCTTTTTCGTGTCGCTCGGGCTTCAGTTGTCCATCCTCCATTTCATAGGTCCGGTCGAAGACATCCAGCGAGCGCTGGTCGTGCGTGACCACCAGCACCGCCGCGCCGCGTTCATGCGCGACCTTGGCAAACAATTCCATCACCTGCCGTCCGCGATGGCTGTCGAGCGCGGCGGTGGGTTCGTCGGCGAGAATCAGGCTGGGCTGGTTCGCCAGGGCGCGAGCCACGGCGACGCGTTGTTGCTGTCCGCCGGAAAGGGCATCGGGAAGATTCTGCGCGCGGTCGGCAACGCCAAGGTAGTCGAGCAGTTCCAGCGCGCGTTGGTGCGCGGCGCGGGGCGACGCGTCGTTGATTTCCAGCGCCACTTGCACGTTCTCGATGGCGTTGAGGAACGGAATCAGGTTCGCCTTTTGGAAAACAAAGCCGAGATGGCGACGGCGAAACGCACGCAAGTCCACCTTGGCCTGGTCGGCATCCATGACCCACTCGCCGCCGATGTGGATGCGTCCGGCGGTGGGCGGATTGATGAGGCCGATGGCCGTGAGCAGCGTGGATTTGCCTGCGCCGCTCGGGCCCAGCAGCGCGATGACTTCGCCCCGCGCCACGCGCAGCGAGACGTCGCGCATGGCCACGACCTCGGTGTTGCCCGAGCCGTAAATTTTCGTCAGGCCGATGGCCTCGACGGCGGCCGGGTTGACGACAGAAGTGCTCATGCGGAAACCACCCGTTGAATAGCCGCAAGAGAACGCAAAGAGCACAAAGAAAAAGCCCTTGGCAGGCAATGCCTGCCTGCCAAACAGGTGGGACGCTGGAAACCCGCAACGACCGCTTTCACTTCCATCTCTGCACTGCTATCCGTCAGAATCCTCGCGGGCCGCGAAGCTTTCGGAGCGCGGAATTTATTCCGCTTCAAGGCCCGAGTGTTTGGAAGCGTGAAAACATTCTTCTGCTCCAAGTGTGATCGGACGCCGAAGCGGAATAAATTCCGCGCTCCGTTTTGGTTGCGGCCACGCCGCTCTGCGTTCTCTTGCGGCTGAATTGCTTGGTTTAAGTTCCTCACGACAACACCTTGTTCGGCTCGACGCGCATCGCCTTCCAGATGCCGAGCAGGCTCGCCAGCACCGAAATGGCCACGACCACCAGCGCCAGGCCCCACAAGTCCTCGGCGGCGATGAGCACGCGCCGGGGGAATTTTGGGAAGACCCATTGCCCCAGCAAATACGCGATGCCGTAGCCGATGATCCCCAGCAACAGCGCCTGTTGGAGAATCAATCCCACGATCATGGAATTGCGCGCGCCCATCAGTTTGAGCAGGGCAATGTCATGAATCTTGTCGAGGGTGAGCGTGTAGAGGATCAGCGCCATGATGATCGTCGAGATGATGATAAGCAGGACGCGGAACAGGCCGATCTGCCGCCGCGCCTTGTCAATCATCCCATAGACCTGGAGTTCGTGTTGACCGGCTTGGGTATGCACGGAAACATCCGGCCAGCCCGCGATCGTTTCCGCCACCGCCAGCGGATCAATGCCCTCGGCCAGCCTAACCGTAATGGCGCTCACCATCGCCGGACCGAGGGCGGGAATGCCCGAGGCCGGACCGCCGCCCCGCTCCAGCAGCAGCGGTTGCACGCGACCGACATCTTGCGCGGCCCCGCGGCGCACCCGGGCGGCTCGCTCCATGCGAATCGCCTCGCCCGGGAGATCAAATTGAACGGACTGCGCGTCGTGAACCGTGAAAAAAGCGATCCCGTCGCCGCCCGACGAAACCATCCCCTTGGCAATCCCGACGACCGTGTAGGTATCCTTGCCCAGCTTGAGTTGCCCGCCCAAGGCCAGTCCCAACGATTGATCCGCGATCATTTCGTAGTGGGCTTGTCCGAGCGGACGGCCCGCCGCCAGGGGCAGCCACCCGCCTTGGTCGTCGGGCCAGGCCAGCCCTTGCACATTGATCCGCAGGGGCCGGCCGTTGTGCTCGCGCTGGATGTTGTGGGAGACGAAACTCTCCGCGCTCACCACGCCCGGCACCGCCAGAAGACGATGTTCCAGGTTGGCGGGAACGCGCGAAATCTCCGCAAAGGGACCGCGCGTGCCACGCTGCACCACCCACAGGTCGGCGCCGACCCGGTCCACCACCACCAGCGCATCGTCAATCATCCCGCGATAGATGCCGCTCATGCCGAGAACGATCATCAGGAGCAGCCCGATGCCGACCGCCGTCAGGACAAAGCGTCCCAGGTTGTGCCGGATGTCCTTGGTCGCGAGGTTCATTGGGGAAATGCGGAGTGTGGAGTGCGGAATTCACTTCGCGCTTCCCGCTTTACGACCATCGGCTTCCGGCACGCTCACGCGTTGTCCGTCAGTGAGCGGTTGCTTCTGGCCGTCCACGGGCCGGACGATTTGTTCGCCGACGGAAAGTCCCTGCGTCACTTCCACGTTCACCAATCCGCGCAAGCCCAGCGATACTTCGCGCCAACGCGCCCGGCCTCGAGCGTTGATGAAAACGCCGGCCTTGTCTCCGCGCCAGCGAACGAATGGCGCTGGCAGCAACACGACGTTCGATTTGCGTCTCGCCTCGATGAACACCTCGGCGCGCTGACCGATGGCCCAGTTCTCCGGCAATTCCTTCACGCGCACATCCACGACGAACTCGCGCGTCTCGCGGTCGGCTTCGCGACCGAGCCGGGCGACTTCACCGGCATAACTCTTTGCGGGTGCCGAGCGAAACACGACGCGCGCCGGTTGGCCCGCTTGCAAGCCCGGCATCGCTGTTTCATCCACCCAGGCGGACACCCAGATTTCATTCGTGGCGACCAGTTGCAGGAGGGACGACCCCGGCACGACGATGCCGCCAGGGTCGCGGTCGCGGCGCGTGACCAGACCGTCGTAGGGGCTGCGCATTTCGGTAAAGGCGAGATGCTCCTTTTGGTAGAGCAAATTCTTTTCGGCGGTGAACCCCTGGCTCTGAGCTTCCACGATGGCGGCCTGCGAACGCTTGAGGTCCGCTTCGGCCACGTGCAGGACTTCGGCGGTTTTGTCGAAATCAGCTTGCGAAGCGATTTTGCCGGCGAGCAACTCGGTCGAACGCTGGTGATCCTGTTGCGCCTGTTTAAGCACCGCCTGGGCGCGGGCTTCATCGGCGCGCACGCGTTCGACCGTGGCGCGGGCGGCCGCGAGCGTGGCTTCCGCGATGGCCACTTGCTGTCTGGTTTCCGCGTCATCGAGACGGGCGAGCAGTTGACCGGACTTCACGGAGTCACCCTGATCCACGAACACTTCCGCCAATCGTTCTTGGATGCGCGGACTGATGGTGGTCTTGACGCGCGCCTCCAGGGTGCCCGTGCCCATGACTTCCGCCACGACGGGTCCGAGGGCGACTTGATGCGCGGACACCGGGACGGGCGAGAATTTCAGTTTGTAAACGAGCAGCCCGGCCAATGCGGCTACGATCAGCAGTTTCACACCCGTGCGCAGCCAGCGGCGAACTGCCGGGGCTGGCTTGGGTTCCTCAGGGTTTTCGGGTGCGGGAATTGTCGTGGTTGGCATGAGCGCAGATGTCGTTAACGGTTATTCGTTCGATGCCCAGCGCGGTGAGCTATGCGCTGGGCGAAGAAATTGTCCGGCATCGTCATGGTTTGTTTGTGTCTTGGATGGTGCTGAGAAATGTTCCGTCCGGCTGCTGCTCCACTCGTCTGGAAATCCCTTCAGCCAGCATGTCAGATGGACATGGTTCAGGTCGGGTATCGGTGCGAATGTGGAGCGTCGCTTTCCAGGGTAACAACGCGAACGCCTCGCAAATCTTCACCATGGGCGGCAACTCGCGCAGCCCGCACAGATCCAGCTCGATTTCCCCACGTTGGTGACAGACGCCCTGACGAGCGGTGTCGGAGCTTTTGCGGACAACGATTTCCCACAAACCTGGATTCGCCTGGATGGTGTGCTGCTCGAAGCCCATGCATCTCAAGAGACGCAACAAGATCACGGGTTCGAACGGGGCGACCAGGACCAACTCGCCACCCGGAGCCAATTGATCCGCAGCGAAGACGATCTTGGAGAAAGGATCCCAAGGCTCGGAGTTCCGTGCATACTCCTCGCGAAAATCAAACGTCTGGATGTCGTCATTCATAGTTGTGTCTAGGTAGTATCTGGCCGAAAACTCCTGTTTTTTGGAGTGGAGTAAAGAAGTGAG
>ERZ1292640.3250-Hain-H43-02um-R1-3250-length-12710-cov-7_pt1 | contig 12710 bp, 11 predicted proteins | sample MGYA00564404_ERZ1292640 | MGnify/ENA primary metagenome ERZ1292640 (study PRJEB36523, sample SAMEA6512636) | groundwater metagenome | collected 2019-01-08 | study: AquaDiva: Metagenomics assemblies of 32 groundwater samples
CGGCGGACCTGCCCCAGGCAAACGTCCTGGCCCGTGGCCGCGCGGTGTTCGAGGAACAAGGCTGCATCGGCTGTCACAAGCTCGGCGGCTTCGGCTCCAACATCGGTCCGGAGCTGGACAAGGTCGGCGCCAAACGCAAGCCGAAATGGCTGGCCCAGCACTTCAAGGCGCCGGGGGAAGAGGTGCCCGGTTCCGGCATGCCGCCGTTGAAGCGCAGCGAGGCGGAGATCGAGGCGCTCACCCTTTTCATGCTCGGCCAGACCGGCGAGCGGCTCACGGAGTATTACGTTTCGATGAAAACCGTCCCCGGGCCTGAACTGGGCCAGCGTTTGTTTGAACAGAAAGGCTGCATCGGCTGCCACTCGATCGGAGGGAATGGCGGCAAAGTCGGCCCAGCCCTGGATGAGGTCGCGAAGCGACGCGGCAGCGAGTGGATTGTCAAACATTTTCAGGACCCGGCGGCTATGACTCCAGGCACGGTCATGCCAAGATTTAATTTCACCGAACCGGAAATCCGGGCGCTGACCTCGTACCTGGTTTCTCTGACGGAGACGAACCTCGTTGGGTTCATGAAAGTTCCGGCACCGGCCTCGCCCGTTGAGCGCGGCAAAGCCGTGTATCGAAAATACGGCTGTGGCGGCTGTCACGGACCCAACGGCGAAGGCGGTGTGCCCAATCCCAACGCCAAATCCAACCAGATGGTCCCGCCCCTGACGGCAACGAAGGATGCCGCCGCCGTTTACTTGGAAACTTTCATCACTGAGGGGCAACCGACCACCGCTCCCCTGGACGAAAATGGTCCCAAGCCGCCCCTCTATATGCCCGGTTGGGGTGACAAGATCTCCGAGGGCGAACTGGCTGATCTCATCAGTTACCTCCAAAGCCTCAAGGCTGAGTAAGAACAGCAGCTAGACTTCCGGATGCCTCGCAAAGGCTTCCTCGGCACTCCTCTCCGCGCGCCTGTCGGTCTTGAATTGGGTTTACCGATGGAAACCGCAAAACCTCGCTCCTTTGCGCTCTCTTCCGCGTTCCTGTTCGTCGGCCTTCTGTGCGTAACAGGCACGACCAGTCCTTCCTGGAAATAGCGATGTTCTTTGGGCAATTTCACATTTCAATAACCTACTCTCATTCTGATTCCAAATTGCAGGGTGGTTACTTTCCGTTTCCAATAAGCAAGCATTAAAGCTGCTAGATCTGACGTGTGTGTGTATTTCAGGCAAAAAATGTTAACAAATCGCCAAATATGGGAGAGCAGATTCCCTGGTCCAAGGCAAAATTCTTGCATGGTTATATGGACCGACAATGGCTTTGAGGCGACTCGCCAAGGCTGCGGCCAGAAACTGGCCTGGGAATCCGCCCCGGGCGCGGCTGAGCAGCGCGTCAACTCTCCCGATGTTGGCCTGTACCTTGATGAGATCAGCACGATCTTTTTTGCAGAAACGAACGCAATGGAAACAAGACCTCTATGAAAAAAACACTCCTCCTCAGCGTCGCCGTCCTGGCGGCTGCCGCATTGACCGCGCGAGCGGAAGATGTCAAACCCATCTACGAAAAGGAATGCGCCAAATGCCACGGAACCGACGGAAAAGGCGAAACCAAAATGGGCAAGAAAGCTGGCGCCAAGGATTACACCGATCCTAAGTTCCAGGAGACGCTCAAGGATGAAAACATGTTCAAGGTCATCAAGGACGGTCTCAAAGAGGGAGACAAAACCAAGATGAAACCCGCCGAGAACCTGAGTGACGCCCAAATCAAGGCGCTGGTCGCTTACATGCGGGCTTTCAAGAAAAAATAGGCTTTTCGGCTGCGGACCCGGCGCTGGGCTCTGCTCCGATCAACAGTTCGGTCGCCGGCCGGATGGTGGAAGCTGACCGGTGGGTCGCATCAGGATTCGTGGCTGATGTGCGCAACATCCCCAGATCGTCCCGGGGTGAGGGTTTATTTTCGCATGAAACTGTCATTTATGAGGCCAATCGCAACATTGAATTATGAACTCCGAAATCTCCTCTCCAAAACCGTTTAGCCGCTTCTCCCTGTTTCGCAACTGGGTGAGTTTGACAGGGCTGGTGATCATGTTGGGGAGTCTATTTGCCTTTCTGCTGTTGTTTGTCCTCGACTCTTTTGCCCATTTCGGCAACCCCTACGTCGGAATTCTGACCTATCTGGTGTCGCCCACTTTTCTCGTCATCGGGTTGGTCCTGACGGGGCTGGGCGTTTGGCTGCGGCACCGGAAGATCGTCAAGGCTGCCGGTGTGCCGCCGGCGCTGCAGATTGATCTGTCGCGGCCGCGCGACCGCCGCATCCTGGGCATCTTTGTGGCGGGCAGCATTGTGTTCTTGCTCTTCACGGCCATGGGGAGCTACGGCACCTACCATTTTACCGAGTCGGTGCAGTTTTGCGGCCAGGCCTGCCATACCGTGATGAAACCCGAACTCGTCAGCTACCAGCACGGGCCTCACGCCCGCGTGGCCTGCACGGAGTGCCACATCGGGCCCGGCGCAACCTGGTATGTCAAGTCCAAGCTCTCGGGCATATACCAGGTCTATGCCACGGTTTTCAACAAGTTCCCGCGTCCGGTGCCGACGCCTATCAAGAACCTCCGGCCCGCCCAGGAAACTTGCGAGCAGTGCCACTGGCCCAAGAAATTCGTCGGCAACCTCGAACGCAGCTACCACTATTTCCTCGGCGACGAGACCAATTCGCCCTTCACCGTGCGCCTGCTCATGAAGGTGGGGGGCGGCGATCCCACCCACGGGCCGGAAGGCGGCATTCATTGGCACATGAACGTCAAGAACAAGGTCGAGTACATCGCCACCGACGAGTCCCGGCAGAAAATCCCTTGGGTGCGCGTCAAGGACCCGCAGGGCGTCGTGACCGAGTTCCGCACGAAGGACTTTACTAATGAGGTGAACCCGGACGCCATCCGGACCATGGACTGCATGGACTGCCACAACCGCCCGGCCCACATGTTCGAGACGCCCAATGACGCCGTCAACCTCGCCATCAGCTTGGGCCGCATTGATCATAGCCTGTCCTGGATCAAGACCAACGCGGTCTATGCCCTGACCCGTAGTTACAGGGACGAGACCGAAGCGTTGCAGGGCATCGCCACCACTCTGGTCAGCCGCTATCCCGACCTGCGGGACACTCCGCGGCTCCGCCAAGCCATCGAAGGCGTGCAACAAATCTACAAGGACAATTTCTTCCCGGAAATGAGGGCCAGTTGGAAGGCTTATCCGGACAACATTGGCCACAGGGACTGGCCCGGCTGTTTCCGCTGCCACGACGGCCTGCACAGGACCGCCGACGGCCAGTCCACGATCAAGGCCAGCGACTGCAACGCCTGCCACACCATCCTGGCCCAGGGCAGTGGCAGCGACCTGGAAAAGCTGAGCGTGGGCGGACTGAAGTTCGCGCACCCCGGAGATGAACTGGACGAAAACCCAACCTGCCATGACTGCCACGACGGCGAACTCTAACTCGATTCGGCAGACGCGAACTGGGCTTGTGCGATTGGTCCACCGGCGACCGCCTGCTCTGGAGCGGGATCGGCCACTCCTCGCCCCTGCAAAACTTAAGAGCCATATCACGGTCAGAATGGCGGGTGCGTTGCAACGAATCTGTCTCTGCGTCGTGCTTTTGAGCGCGCTTACGGCCCGGTTGGGGGCGGCCGACATCAAAAACAGCGACTGCCTCCTCTGCCACGAAGACCAGACCCTGACCAAGACCAACGCCGCGGGCAAGACCATCTCCCTGTTCGTCGATGCCGCCAAGTTCACCGGCTCGGTCCACAAATCCAATGCTTGCGTCAATTGCCACAGCGATCTGACCGACAAGCACCCGGACGACAATATCCCGGCCAAGCCCGCGACCTGCGTCGGTTGCCATGAGACTCCCTCCAACCACGAGATCGCGGTTCAGGAATACACCGCCAGCATCCACGGTGCCAGCCATGCGCAAGGCGCCCCGGCCGCCGCCACCTGTAGCGACTGCCACGGAAAACACGACATGCTCTCGGCCAAACATCATGCCTCGCCGGTCTTCAAGCTGAACCTGCCGACGACCTGCGTCGCGTGCCACTCCAACGCCGTGCTGGCCGAGCAGTACCGCATCAAGTATCCGGAGGCCGCCGCGCAGTACCTGGACAGCATCCACGGCCGCGCGCTCCTGAAGCTGGGTCTGATCGTCGCGCCCTCCTGCAACGATTGCCACGGCGTCCACGACATCAAGCGCAGCGCCATCCCCAGCTCGCCGATCAACAAGGCCAATGTCGCCAAGACCTGCGGCAAGTGCCATGTCAAGGTCGAGGAAATCTACAACCAAAGTGTCCACGGCCAACTCCTGGCCAAAGGCGACAAACGCGGGCCGGTCTGCACGGACTGCCACACCGCGCACGAAGTCGAAACGCCCCGGAACGGCCACTTCAAGATGGCCAGCGACCGGCGTTGCGGCAAATGCCACGAGGACCGGCTCACGCACTACCGCGACACCTACCACGGCAAGGCAATGGCGCTGGGCAAACCGAACATCGCTTCGGACGTGGCCGCCTGTTACGATTGCCACGGGCACCATGACGTGTTGCCGCCCTCCAATCCTCAATCCCGCCTTTCCCAAACCAATGTTCTCGCCACCTGCCAGCAGTGTCATCCCGGCGCGACGATAGGCTTCACGAAATACCAGCCGCACGCGAACCCGCTCGACCGGAAGAATTACCCGGCTCTGCACGTCACGTTTGTCTTGATGACCGCGCTGTTGGTGGGAGTGTTCGCCTTCTTCGGAGCGCACACGCTGGCGTGGCTGTACCGGACGGCTTACCTCTACCTGCATGACTCCAAGAAATTCCGCGAAGCCAAAATTCAAACGCAAGTGGACGACGAGTGGTTCACGCGGTTCGAGCCGTTCGAGCGGTTTCTGCATTTTCTGGTCGTGACCAGTTTTCTGCTGCTGGTCATCACCGGCATGCCGCTCAAGTTCTATTACACGGATTGGGCCAAGCTGCTCTTCGGCATCATCGGGGGGGCGGAGAGCGCCCGCGCACTGCATCGTTTCGGCGCTCTCATCACGTTTCTCTACTTTGGGCTGCATTTGGTGGCGCTGGCGATCAAGGTGTGGAACGGAAGGGCGGCGGTCCGTGACCCGGCCAGCGGCCAGTTTCGGTTCAAACGGTTCTGGGACGTGCTGTTCGGTCCCGATTCCATGGTGCCGAATTTGCAGGACTGGCGCGACTTTATCGCGCACAACCGCTGGTTTTTTGGCAAGGGACCGAAGCCGCAATTCGATCGCTGGACCTATTGGGAACGGTTCGACTACTTTGCCGTGTTCTGGGGTGTGGCCATTATCGGCCTGTCGGGCCTGATCATGTGGTATCCGCAAGTCTTCTCCCGCTTCATGCCCGGTTGGATCATCAACATCGCGCTCATTGTGCATTCCGACGAAGCGCTGCTCGCAGCCGGTTTTATTTTTACCATTCACTTCTTCAACACGCATTTCCGGCTCGAAAAGTTCCCCATGGACACTGTCATCTTTTCCGGGCGCATTTCCAGAACCGAACTGCTGCATGAACGCAAACGGTGGTATGACCGGCTGGTGGCCGAGGGCCGGCTCGAGGAGCATCGCGTCAAGGACGAATGGGAGCGCTGGAAAACCATCGCCCGTTCCTTTGGCTACCTGTTCTTTGGCGTCGGGGTGATACTTCTGATGCTGATCGCCTACGCGATGATTTCGCGGTTGACGCATTGATTAGTATTACTGCATAATCAGAATACACAGTTAAGAACTATGAATGCTAAGATGGTAAGTCTTGCATGCGGTGGCGGGGTGCGAAAAGCCTGCCACGTAAGTTCGTTCTGCCAGGTCGCTGCGCCTGCTCCGCCCGCCGGGGCGACGCCGGTCTCGATGGCCTCGGCAAGAAGGCCTTCACCAGGGCCAACGCCGCCAGCTTGGGCACTTGCCTCTTCGGGGCCGGGGTGATCTTGTTCTTCCAGCGGAACGGGCAAGATTCCCTTTTGGAATCGGACTCCGCATCAACCTGCAAAGCACACGGGCATGAATGATCCGAATACCCTCCAGGAGTTTATTAACCTGACCAAGGGAATTGAGTACATCATCGCGGTCGTCTTCCTTCTCCTGTTTTCAATGTTCTGGAAGTTGTTGAACCAAGGAAAGGCATCAAAGGACACCTGAATGCGCTGCACGATACTTGCACTTCTCGCGTCCTTTTCCTTCCCGCTGTTTGGCGCTGAGCTGGCCGGCAACAAAGGAGAGGTCGTCAAGCCGTCCGCTGCCGCCGCTAAGGAGCGCCGGTGTTCCGATTGCCATGCCTGCCCCAATCCCACGAAACAGGCCTCCTGCTTGATTCCTTGCCCACGCTCGGCAGCAGACCAAGGGCCGGAGGTGGTCTTAATTGACCAGCTTTCCAGCCAGTATGTCCCCGTCCTGTTCGCGCATAAACTGCACGCCCAGATGACGGAAATGAGCGGCGGCTGCGCCCTGTGTCACCACTATAACCCCTCCCACGAAATCCTGCGTTGCCGTGAGTGCCACGATGCGGCCGGCCCGCAAGACCTCGCCAAACCCAGCCTCAAAGGCGCCTACCACCGCCAGTGCCTGAACTGCCACCGGGAGTGGAGCCATGAAACCGAGTGTGCGGTGTGCCATGCCAAAAAGACCGCCGACTCCGTGGCGATCAAGATTCCGGACCCGACCGATATCATGGGCATGCTGCATCCCAATGCCGAAGAACCCGTGCAGAAGAGATACGAAACGAAGTACGAGCATGGCAGATTGGTCACATTCCGACACCAGGACCATGTCAAACGCTTCGGCTTCAAGTGCGTGAGTTGCCACCGCGCGCAAAACTGCAACCACTGTCATAAGCCGGAAAAGGCGGCAGTCCCGACCAAGACTTTCACGGAGCATCATTCGCCTTGCGCGGGTTGCCACGAAACTGCCGAGGACAAGAAGGAAAAGTGCGCCCATTGTCATTCGGACAAGGAGATACCCGCGTTTAGTCACGAGAAGACGGGCTTGGTGCTGGACAAGGACCATCAGGATGCAGCGTGCGTTGATTGCCATGTGGGAAGCAAGTTTGACAAGAAGCCAATTTGTTCGGAGTGTCATGAAGAGAAGGAGAACATCACCTACCCGGAAAAACTCCCGGGCACAAAATTGAAAACACCATGATCGGTCATCGCGGCACCGGAACGGCCTGGCCGCGCACAGGTCAAAGCGTGATTGCGGACCCACACCGGCATCCGCCCCAAGGGGGCATTGATCGAGAAAGGCCGCTCGCATTATGAAAAGCAATCGCCGTCATTTCGTAAGAGGGATTGCCGCCGGCGCCGGCACCCTGTTCTTCAGTCAGCGCGCGAATGCCCTGAGCCCGGTCGAGCATTTCACCGGCTACCCGGACTGCTTTGGCCTGCTCATGGATCTGTCTCTCTGCATTGGTTGCCGCAAGTGCGAAGAGGCCTGCAAGCAAGCCAACCAGCTTCCGCCCATCATCGGCTCGCTGGAAGACAAGGCCGTTTTCGAGCGCGAACGCCGCACGGATGCGGAAAATTACACGGTCGTGAACCGTTATCCTCCCGCTCAACCGGACAAGCCACCGGTCTTTACCAAAAAGCAATGCATGCACTGTAACGAGCCGGCCTGTGCCTCCGCCTGCCTGGTCGGCGCTTTCAGCAAGTCCAAAGAGGGAGCGGTGCTCTACAACAAAGACATCTGCCTGGGTTGCCGGTATTGCATGATCGCGTGCCCTTTCAACATTCCGGCCTACGAATATCACAACCCGACTTCCCCCAAAGTCCGGAAATGCACCTTGTGTTACGAGCGGATCAAAAAGGGCGAAAGGCCCGCCTGTGCGGCTATCTGTCCCAGGGAGGCCATTACTTTTGGCAAACGGAGCGACCTCATCAAGCAGGCGGCAGAGACGATCAGGAAGCATCCCGGCAAATACCAGGACCATATCTATGGAGTGAGCGAAGCCGGTGGAACGAGTTGGCTCTACCTCTCGGAAGTCCCCTTCGCCACGATTGGTTTCCCCATGGGCCTGGGCACGAAACCTTTCGCCGACTATACCCGGGGGTTCCTGTCCGCCGTTCCCGTCGTGTTTGTGGTGTGGCCGGCTTTGTTGGGCGGATTCCATTTGTTTACGAAGAGCCGGCAGCAAGCTCCCACTGGCGATAGTGGCGGTCCTGCGGACTCGAAGGAGATATCATGACGACCAAGAGTGGCCATGCGGCGGTTCCGCCTCGGCAATGGATGCAGGAACATCTGTTCGAGGGAAAACCTTTGCGAGCCTATCTTCGGGAGCTCGTCACGCCCTTTCACTTGGTGGCCGGCTTGATCATCCTGGCCGGCCTGCCTTTGGTCGTGATGCGGTACGTGCTGGGCTTGGGAGCGGTGACGCACGCCTCGAATGACCAGCCGTGGGGTTTGTTTCTGAGTTGGGGACTTTTTTCGGGCGTCCCCTTGGCCTCGACCGGGTTTCTCATGGCCTCGGCCGTCTATCTTTTTGGGCTCAGACAATACTATCCCCTGCTGCGGCCGGCCGTCCTGACCGGCTTCATTGGGTATTTGTTTGCCGTTATTTACCTGCTGGTGGACCTGGGGATGCCCTGGCGTCTGCCGTACCCCATGTTCAGGGCGTTTGGAACCGGGTCCGTCATGTTCCTGGTGGCTTGGCACGTGGCCCTCTACCTCTCGACCCAACTCGTGGAGTTCTGTCCCGCCATCTTCGAATGGGTGGGGGCCGACCGGTTCCGGCGCTGGGCCTTGAGGGTGACGGTCGGGGCCACCATCTTTGGCGTCATCCTCTCCACGCTCCACCAATCCGCCTTGGGCGCGTTGTTTCTCCTCGCCCCAAGCAAACTCCATCCGCTGTGGTATTCCCCTTACCTGCCTTTGTTGTTCTTTGTCTCCAGCATTTTTGCCGGGCTTTCCATGCTGATCGTGGAAAGCACCTTGGTCAGCCGGCTGCTGCCCCAGCGCATGGACCCGGCGAATCACCAAGCCTTGGACTCTCTCACGCTTGGGCTTGGCAAAGGGGCGGCGCTGGTTCTGATCACCTATTTTGGCTTGAAAATGATCGGGCTGGCTCACGGCCATCACTGGGCTCTTCTCCGGTCCAATTACGGGGCCTGGTTCTTGATCGAGATGATTGGGTTTGTCCTGCTCCCGTGCGGCCTGTTCCTGGCCGGGATTCGGCAGGCGAACGTGAGATTGGTGCGATTCACGGCTATCTTCACCATTCTGGGGGTTATTGCCAACCGCTTCACGGTTTCCATGTTCGCCTTTCAGTGGGAACTCCCACATCGCGAGTTCTTCTACTGGAAAGAGAGGATCATTGTGGCCGCCATTGTCACGGTCGAGGTCTTGGTTTATCGGTGGATCGTGAACCGCCTCCCCGTCCACAAGGAACATCCCAGGTATGCTGGGATGCATTAGGAAAAGGCCGCCGGTTGCTCGAGGACTATCTGCCGCCCCAGAAGGACCTTCAGGATGTCACAGCCAAAAAGCGCGCCATCGCCTGTGTTTGGACCAGCCAAAGGCGCAGTTTGCATGCTTTGGCTGCACGGAGAAGATCGAGTACCGGGCGGTGGTGTGGGGAACGATCATCATGGGCCTCACCGGCTTGCTGATCTGGTTCAAGGTCGATGTGACCCGGTTTTTCCACACTCGACTCTCTGTCTTTTTGTTGTGTGCGAAGCCAGATTGGCTTTAACTTGGCAAGATTGATTGAATAAATGCCAATAAATGTGAAGCCATTGGCCCGATGGATTTTAACCTTCAACCCATGAAATATCACCGGCGCTGCATTCGAAGTCGCGTCGCCTGGCGGGTTTACAAAAAGTTGAGCGTCTCGAAGTGAGTACAAATCCCGCCTCCCAACCGGCATTGAAAGCCAAACTCGCCTGGCATGAATTGTCGCGGCAAAGTCCCCCCAAACGTTCGGCGGTCGAGAGGATCGCCGATTTCCTGGAGATTTACTCGTCCTTTGATGAGGCAACCGCTCGAGCACAGGCCCAGCGTTGTATCCAATGCCCGGAGCCGCTTTGCGTCACGGGCTGCCCTTTGGCCAATCGAATTCCGGAATGGATGGCCTTGACGGCGGAAGGCCAGTTTCTGGAAGCAGCAGCTATCTCTCGTTCCACCAGCAATATGCCCGAGATTTGTTCGCGGGTCTGTCCGCAGGAACGTTTGTGCGAAGGCTCCTGCATCTTGAATGCCCGGTCTGAGCCGATCTCCATCGGGGCGATCGAGAAATTCATCAACGAATATGCTTTCGCACATGACGCCGTCAGAACCTCTCCGGCGCCGCCCAATGGTTTCCGGGTGGCAGTCATCGGCTCCGGCCCCGGGGGCATGGCTTGCGCGGATGAACTGGCCCAGCGGGGTTATGCCGTCACCATTTTTGAATCCCAGCTCATTCCGGGCGGGCTCCTTGTCAACGGCATCCCCGCCTTCAAGCTGGACAAGACAATCGTGCAACGCCGCATCGACCTGTTGAGCGAGCGGGGCGTGGTTTTTCGACTGGGCGTGAAAATTGGGCGCGACCTGTCGCTGCACGACTTGCAGGCCGGTTTTCACGCCGTGTTTCTGGGCATCGGCGCTCAGCAAGCCAAGCCCTTGGATGTTCCGGGTGCCGAGTTGCCGGGGGTATATCAGGGCTTGCCCTTTCTCATTCAAAAAAACGTGGACGTTCCTCTGGATATTCCTCCCATCGACGTGGAGGGAAAACGGGTGGCCGTTCTGGGCGGCGGGGACACTGCGATGGATTGCCTGCGCACGGCTGTTCGCTGCGGCGCGAAAGAAGCCATCTGCCTCTATCGGCGTGACTTGGCCAATATGCCGGGCAGCCGCAAGGAATATGCGAATGCCCTGGAGGAAGGCGCGCAGTTTCGCTTTCTGATCAATCCCATCGCCATCTTGGGGGACGCCGAGGGCAAGGTCTGCCGGGTTCGTTGCGTCCGGATGGAATTAGGCGCGCCCGATGCCAGCGGCCGCCGCAAACCCCGCCCGATTCCCCAGTCGGAGTTTGAAGCCCCGGCGGATGTCGTTTTGGCGGCCTATGGTTTCGACCCGGTGCCCTTTCCTCCGGGAAGCGACTTGTCCGAGATAGGCGTGAACGACTGGGGCGGCGTGATCGTCGATGCCAACCAAATGACCGGGATTCCGGGCGTGTTTGCCGGAGGCGACCTGACCCGCGGTCCCAGTCTGGTGGTCCATGCGGTGCGGGATGCTCGCAAGGCCGCGTTGGGCATCCACCATTATTTATCCGTCCGCAGCCTCTGTCCGGAAGCATTGCCCCAGGTTTAACCAATAGAAACCACTTCCAGGAGCCGGCCCATGCCAACGACTTTCAGCCCACCTTCCGTCAGCCACTCTTTTACCATGCGCCTCAGTTATCCCAATTCGATTGGGAACTTTGGACGCATCGTTCACACCATTGGCAAACATGGCGGAGACCTGGGGGCCATTGACCTGGTGGCATCCGATTCGACGTCAATGACGCGCGACGTCACCGTGCGCGCCCGCGATGAAGAGCACGTCAAAGAGCTGGTCGCAGCCGTTCGGAAAGTCAAGAATCTGAAAGTGGTCCAGGTTTCGGATCGCGTCTTTCTCCTCCATCTGGGCGGAAAAATCTCCATTCAAAACAAAGTGCCGCTCACGACGCGCGATACCCTGTCCATGGCCTACACCCCCGGCGTGGCCCGCGTTTGTGAAGCCATCGCCGAGGACCCCCGACAAGGCCTACCGGCTGACCATTAAAGGGAATTCCGTGGCCGTGGTGAGCGATGGCACGGCCGTGCTGGGGTTGGGCGATATCGGGCCTGAGGCAGCCCTGCCGGTGATGGAAGGCAAAGCCATGTTGTTCAAGCAATTCGCCGACATCGACGCTTATCCCATTTGCTTGAGCACAAAAGACCCCGGCCAGATTGTGGAGACCGTGGCCAATCTGTCCGTCGGATTTGGCGGAATTAACCTAAAGGACATCTCGGCACCTCGCTGCTTTGAGATCGAGGAGAAACTGCAGGAACGCCTGGATATTCCGGTTTTTCACGATGATCAGCATGGCACCGCCGTCGTCGTTTTGGCCATTGCCGAGTGCATTTCTCCGGCGGAATTGAACCCCGAATATATCATTCCCAGCGTCTTTAACCGGGAGGTGGTCAACAAGGTTGCCTTGGCCGTAGAAAAGGCGGCGTCCGAAGAGGGCGTGGCCAGAAAGGTGAAACCTTAGGGCACTTCCGAAAACTTGGTGAAAAGTTCGGAATAGTTGAGAAGGAAATGGACGAGGCAGAGAACGATGTTTACGATGCGAGCCATGAAAACTTACCGGTCGGCGCAGACGCAGGGATTCTTTGATGTGGAACTGCGTGTGCCATGGCTGGAGGCCAAGGACAACCCGTTAAGCCGGTTGGATACGGTGATCGATTGGGAGGGTTTCCGCCCGCTGTTGGAGCAGGCCCTGGCCGAACCGCCCGCCAAGCAGCGGCAAAAGGACGTGGACGCCCGCTGGACCAAGAAGAACGCGGAGGTGCATTACGGTGACAAGAACAACCTGAAGGCCGACGCGCAAAGCAAGTTGATCGAACGCTATGCGGTCACCGACGCCAGCATGCACGACTCGCAGAGTGCGACTGGAAGTGGCGGTCCCTGCGCTTGTGGAAAAGCGGCAGAGGGCTGCCGCAGTCCAAGACGCTCCC